>TARA_R110002051_G_scaffold316291_1_pt1 | contig 108100 bp, 103 predicted proteins | sample TARA_R110002051 | Tara Oceans TARA_R110002051 (sample SAMEA4397023) | marine metagenome | biome: Polar Biome; feature: [MES] marine water layer (ENVO:01000295) within the mesopelagic zone...; material: water (ENVO:00002006), including particulate matter (ENVO:01000060) such...
CGAAGCGGCGCTGGAGGCGGCACGTGCGGCGGCAGACGGATCGGAAGCCGCCCGGGAAGCGGCTTCGGAAGCCGAAAGCGCCGCCCGGGAGGCCTTGCAGCAGATCGAAGCCGGGCTGGCGAAACTCACGGCGGAGGCCGGTGCACTCGAGCAATTGCTCTCCGGTGACGGTGAAGACGGGGGGGCAGCGCCGATTCTCGATTCCGTTTCGGCGGAACCCGGCTATGAAACCGCGCTCGGCGCGGCGCTGGGCGACGACCTGACAGCTCCGCTGGCCGAATCGGGCGGCGATCATGTGCGTTACTGGAGCGGGAAGATGGGGGCGGATGCCGCAAGCGCGTTGCCGGCCGGAAACTCACTGCCGGAGAGTGTGGAGCCTCTGGCAAAGCGTGTGACGGGACCGGCCGCATTGGCGCGCCGTCTCGCGGCAACCGGCGTGGTTGTGGATTACGAGAGCGCAAAGGCGCTGCAACCCGCTTTGAAGGATGGCCAGCGTCTGGTCAGCCGGGATGGCGGGCTGTGCCGCTGGGACGGGTTCGTTGTCGCGCCCGGTGCGCCGAGCAGTGCGGCCGTGCGGCTGCAGCAACGCAACCGGCTTGGTGCCCTGCAGTCTGAAATCGCGGTGGTGGAAAAGGACCGGGCCGGAGCGAGCGAGCGATTCGATGCCGCCCGCACTTCCCAGCGCGAAGCCGTGGAGGCCGAGAAGGCCGCGCGCGAAGCCATGCGGGCAGCCTTCACGGAAAGCGAGGTAGCCCGGACCCGGCGCTCCAAGCTGGCGGCTCTGCTGGCCGAGATCGACTCGAAGCTCTCCGCCATCGACGATACCAGGGCGCGGTACGAGGGCGAGATCGAGGAAGCCGAGCGCCAGCGTGTGTCCGCCGAGGCGGCGGAGGTCGAGCTGGACGATGTTGCCACCCTGCGGGCCGAGAGTGCCGCGCTGCGGCAGGAGCTGGCGGAGACCCGCAACGCCCTGGCGGAAGCCCGAAGCGCCCATGATCATCTGGTTCGGGAAGCGGAAGTCCGGCGCACCCGGCTGTCCGCCATCGAAGGCGAACTCCGTTCCTGGTCGGACCGGAACGAACGGGCGGCCTCACGCAAGGAAGAGCTGACCGAGCGGCAGATCGCGGAACGGACGGATATCGCCCGGCTGGACGCGCGCCCGGCGGAAATCGAGACCCAGCGCAAGGCGCTGATCGACCAGATCACCCAGTCCGAGGCCAAGCGGAAGCAGGCGGCGGATGTGTTGAGCGAGGCGGAGATCCGTCAGCGCTCGGCCGATGAGGTGGCGCGTCAGGCGGAGCGGGAACTGGCGGAAGCGCGTGAGACGCACATCCGGGCCGAGGGCGCGCTGGAGCAGATCAATCAGGCGACCAATGCCCTGCGGGAGAGGATTGCCGAGCGCCTGAAATGCCGTCCGGACGAGATTCTGACGAAAGCCGGGATCGATCCCGAGGGCCCGTTGCCGGACGCGGACGAGGTCAGCAACCGGCTGGAACGCCTCACCCGGGAGCGGGATCGGATCGGGGCTGTGAACCTGCGGGCGGAGCAGGAAGTCGAGGAGCTGGAGCAGAGAATCGCCGGGATGGAGAGCGAGCGGGACGATCTGATCCAGGCGATCTCCCGGCTGCGCGGCGCGATCCAGACCCTGAACCGGGAAGGCCGGGAGCGGTTGCTCGAATCCTTCGAGCGGGTGAACGCCCATTTCAAGGATCTGTTCAGCCGGCTGTTCGGTGGCGGGCAGGCGCATCTGAAGATGGTCGAGGATGACGATCCGCTCGATGCCGGGCTGGAAATCATGGCCAGCCCGCCGGGCAAGAAGATGCAGGTCATGTCCCTGCTGTCCGGCGGCGAGCAGGCCTTGACCGCGGTGGCCCTGGTTTTCGCGGCATTCCTGACCAATCCGTCGCCGATCTGCGTGCTCGACGAGGTCGACGCGCCGCTCGACGACACGAACGTGGACCGGTTCTGCACCCTGCTGCAGGAAATCAGCAAGACCACGGGGACCCGGTTTCTGGTCATTACCCACCACCGGCTGACCATGGCGCGGATGGACCGGCTGTTCGGAGTCACCATGGCTGAACGAGGTGTCAGCCAGCTCGTTTCCGTCGATTTGGCGGGCGCGGTGGAGCTTCGCGACGCGGTTTAGAAGAGCTCTTCATCGTCGCAATTGGAAAAATATATATAAATCAACAAATTAAGCGTGTTTTCGCAGTGCGGCTTCCGCCTTGACAGCGAAAGGACCCCTCCGTATGTTTGCGGCGCTTTCGCGGGCCTTGGCTGGCGGAGGTGGGGTACATCAACTGGCTTCGGCCAATCGGGCTCGCTTCATGACAGGTGACAAGCCTAGCGATCCTCCCTCACTCGACGATCTGGACACCAGATTAAGGCGAGCGCGTGGCGAGGATAAAAATGAAGGTGGTCCGAAAGGCAGTCGCGGTTCCATGGCTTCCGAAGGTCTCGGAATGGCGATGCGGATCGGGGTGGAGCTGGTTGCCGGAGTCGGTGTTGGCGCCGGTATCGGGTACTTCTTGGACAGATGGCTTGGGACCGGTCCCTGGCTGCTCATCCTGTTCTTCTTTCTGGGCGCTGCCGGCGGCATGATGAATGTCTACCGCGCCGCGACGGGAGAAGGATTGCAGATGGGTTACCGCCGGTCTCCGACAGACAAACGGCCCGATGATCGGGCCGGTGACGAATAGGGGAACGAGTCGTGGCATCACCGGTCGCACAGTTTGAGCTGAAATCTTACGGCCCCCAGATCGAGGTCGGCGGGATTGATCTCTCCTTCACCAATTCCGCGGCCATGATGGTCGTCGCGATTGTCGGCATTGTCGGATTCCTGACCCTGTCGATGAGCAGCCGGAAGTTGGTGCCGGGTCGCTGGCAGCTGATGGCCGAGCTCTCCTACGAATTCGTCGCCAACATGGTGAAAGAGAATGTCGGCAGCGAGGGACGCAAGTACTTCCCCTTCATTTTCTCCCTCTTCATGTTCATCCTGGCCTGTAACCTGTTCGGCATGATCCCGTTCCCCGGCATTCACTACACGCCGACGAGCCAGATCATCGTGACTTTTGCCATGGCATTCGTTGTGTTCATCGGCGTGACGCTGATCGCGCTGGCACGCCATGGCCTGAAATTCTTCACCTTCTTCTTCCCGTCCGGCGCGCCTGTCTACATGGCGCCGCTGTTGATCCCGATCGAGGTGATTTCCTATTTCGTGCGTCCGGTCAGCCTTTCTGTTCGTCTGTTCGCGAACATGATGGCCGGCCACACGATGCTGAAGGTGTTCGGCGGCTTTGTCGTCGCTCTCGGTGTCTTTGGGGTTGCGCCCCTTGCCTTGATTGTGGCACTGACCGCCTTCGAAATCCTGGTGGCGGTGCTCCAGGCCTATGTTTTCACCATTCTCACCTGCCTCTACCTGCACGATGCGATCCATCTGCACTGAGGCCTGAGGGAACCAGAAACCGGGCCGGATCTCCGGCCTGATATGTGCACTACCTGATCCAAAGGAAGGATTTGAACATGGACGTTGAAGCCGCGAAGATGATTGGCGCCGGTATCGCTGTTATTGCCCTTATGGGTGTCGGCGTTGGTATCGGAAATATCTTCTCCACCCTCGTTGCTTCCATCGCCCGCAACCCGGCGGCGCGTAGCGAAGTCTTCGGCATCGGCATTCTGGGCTTCGCCCTGACCGAAGCCGTGGCGCTCTTCGCGCTGCTGATCGCGTTCCTGATCCTGTTCTCCTAAGACCGGTTTGAGTGAGAGCCGCTGGCCGCGGATGCGGTGCGGCTCTCTCCGGTTTAACGAGAATCCTGGAACGGAATTGGACAGCGGTATGAAGCGCTTGCTCAGATTTTCGGCTGTGCTCGGTGGCACCAGCGCCCTTGCGCTGATTGCCAATGGAGCCATGGCTGCCAGCGAAAGTGGCGGCGGCGGTACCTTGCCGCAGCTCGATGTCGGCACGTTTCCGACCCAGATCTTCTGGCTCTTTGTCACGTTCATCGTGCTCTATATCGCGATGTCAAAGATTGCCATCCCGCGCATCGAGTATGTGCTGGAAGAACGGCATAGCCGGATTGCCGAGGATCTCGACAAGGCAGGGAAGCTCAAGGCGGATGCCGAAGAGGTTCAGGCCAACTACGAGAAAGCTCTGGCGGATGCCCGTGGCTCTGCCCAGAAGCTGATCGGCAAGACCAAGGACGAAGCTGCCGGCAAGAATGCGAAAGCAGAGGCGGAAGCCGATGCTGTCGCAGCCAAGCAGGTCAAGGAAGCCGAGGCCCGGATCGATGAAGCCCGCACCGAAGCTCTCGCGAACGTCAAGGACGTGGTGAGTGAGGTTGCTGGTGATGCGGTTGCCAAGCTGATTGGTGTCAAGGTGACCAAGACCGACCTCAAGAAGGCGGTTGCACTGGCCATGGAGACGAAGTGATGGAACATGATCCGACATTACTGGGCCTGGGTGCTTCAGGCTGGGTCGCTGTTGCCTTTATCATCTTCGTTATTGCCGCGATCAAGCCGGTCGTCTCGAAGGTCGGCGGCATGCTGGACGTTAAGTCCGCGGCCATCGGTGCCCAGCTGAAGGAAGCTGAAGCCCTGCGCGAAGAAGCACAGGCTGCTCTGGCGAACTATCAGCGCCTTCAGCGTGATGCGCTCAAGGAAGCCGAAGACATTGTTGCTCACGCCAAGGAAGAGGCTGCCCGTATCCGCAAGGACGCGAAGCAGCATCTGACGGAAACGCTGAAACGCCGTGAAGAACAGGCCGCCGAGAAAATCGCGCGCGCTGAAGCTCAGGCTCTTCAGGATGTTCGCAATCAGGCCGTCGAACTGGCAATGGTGGCGACCGGTAATCTGCTGGCCGAAAAGATGACGGCCGAGGTCAACGACAAGATCGTCAAGAACGCGGTCGCTGATCTTCCGGCCCGGCTTCAGTAGAACCCGGATCGCTTAAACGAACATAAAACGTTTCGAAAGACCCCGCTCCGGCGGGGTTTTTTGTTGTCAAATTTATGTAAATTAGCCGGGAATTGGCTGCTCTTTACATCAAACCGTCATTTGCTCTCGGTAGCAGCCGGAATTAACTCTCAAACGTTCATAACGCTGTGGCGGCCTGGTCCGTCATAACCCGTCTTCAGGCCCGGATGCCTGTTGCAGGTGTGGAACCCGTTACAAGCGCAAGAGAGTGTGATGTCGGACATTGCCTTCGAACAGCAGGATGTCGGGATGGAGACGGAGCCGCGCGAGTCCTCCTCGAGTCTCGGCTCCCGTATCAGCACGAAGCTGGTTCTGTCGGCCGCCGTGATGACGGCTCTGGTCTTCGCCGGATTTCTGGCCGCTATCTATATCGTCGTGTCGATGGTCGCCGAGAGAGAGGACCAGCGGGCGGCCTTGCTCCGGGCGATGAATCAGGACCTCCGGTCGCAGGTGATGATCCTGCAGCAGAACTATTTCCAGATCCCGCAAAGGCTTGAAGTAAACCCGTCGGCGGAACTGAAGAGCTGGGCCACCAAGAATGGCGCGACGGAGGTTCTGCATGCGGGCCGCGATGCCATCGTTGCCCGATACAAAAAACGCAAACAGCGCCGTGATCTCCAGAAGGAAGCGAAGTTCGTTGTCGAGGATGTGGATGGCGGCGCCGCTATCTCCTTCGGCGTGTTCGAAGGGGGCGAATACAGTGAAGCGGTGACCGAGCTGATCATCCCCGGTGTAAATGCCGACGCGGCCAACGGGAAGATCGCCGACCTCTTCAACGCGGCCAGCCTCGAGCAACGGCTGGCAATCGTGAAAGGGGAGCTGGCGGACGAAGCACTGGCGGCGGAGCAAATCCGCAACGCGATCGTGCAGGAGAATGAAAAGATCCTGGCCAAGGAAGACGAGTTGCAGGTTTTTGCCGCGCAGGCCCGGGGATTGCTGGCGATCATGGCCGCTGCCGGCACCTTGCTGGCCATTGCCGCCGCCTATGCGTCAAGCCGGATCATCGTCACCCGGCCGCTTGAGCGGGTGACGCAAGCGATCAGGGCCGTGTCTGCAATGGAGCCGGTGACGGTCCCCTATCTTGAGCGCAAGGATGAGATCGGCACGATCGCGCGCCGTGTCGGGCAGTTCCAGTCGGTGCTGGATGAGAACGCCCTGTTGCAGGAGCGTACAAGTGCGGCACATGATGCGCAGGCGCAGGAAGTCGAGCGCCGCGAGCTGATCCTGAAATCCTTCGAGAAGGAGATCGGGCAGATCCTCGCCGAGGTCGCGGACGCAACACAGCGAATGGAAGACGTTACCCGGACGATGAAGGATTCGGTTTCCGGCGCCGCCGGAAGCGCGGAGAAAGCCCGCTCGGCATCAGGCACGGCGGCGGCCGGTGCGGGCGGTGTATCTGATGCGGCGGCTTCTCTCGACCGCTCCATATCGGATCTCGGGCTTGTTATCCGTGCTGCTGCTGAATCCTCCGCCCTGGCCTCCCAGCGGGCGGAGAGCACGACCGCGACCGTGGGGCAGCTGACGGCACTGGCAGGCGAGGTCGGCGGTTTCGCCGATATCATCAGCTCGGTTGCCCATCAGACGAACCTGCTGGCCATGAACGCGACAATCGAGGCGGCACGGGCCGGTGAGATGGGGCGCGGCTTCGCGGTGGTTGCCGGCGAGGTGAAATCGCTCGCCGGGCAAACCGAAGATGCGGCTTTGCAGATTTCGCGTCAGGTTGCCGAAATGCGGTCCGTCATCGACGCCGCGGTGTCCGCCATCGGCGAGGCAATCGAAAGCGTCGCCTCGATTGACCGCAATACCCAGGATGCGGTTTCCGCCATGACGGCGCAAACGCAGGCAACCCGTGAGATCGCGAGCAGTGCCGACAGCGCGGCGGCGGCAAGCAACGAGGTCAATTCCGGCATTGCCAGTCTCGCCCAGGCGACGGTGCAGAGCGAGGACGCGGCGCGGGAGGTCGATGCGACGGCCGATGCCATGAGTGCCCTCAGCCGCCGCCTCCGCATGCTCAGTACGAGTTTCTTCCAGGATATCCGGGTTGCGCCCGCCGAGTAGGCGAGCGCCAGGATCAGAGCATGTTGCGGGGGATCGATTCTTCGAAATCCTTATCGAAGATCAACTTACCCGACTCGTATGCCTCGATCCGGCCGGTGACATGGAAATGGGTCGCATCACCGGTCAGCGTGCAATAGGTCTCCGTGCTGACGTTCCAGTCGCCTCGGGAGAGGCCCTGGCTCCAGTGGGTCTCCATCCGCGCGCTGAGCGGGTCGCCGGGCTGGATTGAGTAGGTCTCCCGCGCGACATGGTCGGTCGTCAGGTCGATCTCTACAATCCGGTCAGAGCCGAAATCGTCCAGGATCGAAATGCTCTGACGGCCTGTTTCCGCGTCGGTCGTGATCGTCCGCGTGTTCGTTGCAGGCCGGAGGATATCCTTCTGCAGCGGAGGAGCCGCCTCTGCTGCGGCAAAGGGCTCATAGGGGGCATCGGTGCCGTCCGTGGGGCGCAGGGGCAGGGAGAGGTTGCTGCTGCCTTCCTGGAGGGTTATTGTCGCGGCTTCCGGTGCAGGCCAGATCATCGGCCAGTAGTTGGTCGACAGGGCGATCCGTACCCGGTGGCCCGGAGGCACGGCATAGGCGATATCGTCCAGCCGGAGAGACACGCGATAGCGTTCGCCCGGTGAAAGCGATTCCGGATGCTCGTGGCTGTCCCTGTGGGTCAGGTTCAGCACGCCGTAGGTGATCCGGGTCGCCGATCCGTCCGGCGCGATGTCGTTCAGCCGGGCGATCAGATGGGCGACCGGCTTGTCCGACGAGATTTCCAGATCGAGTATGGGCGCGCCGAGAATTTCTATCCGGCCGTCCAGCGGCGCGGTCTCGAAACAGACGGAGCCCGCATCGTCTACCCGCTGATCCGTCGGCCCTTCGGGGCCAAGCCAGATCATGCAGTATTCCCCGCCAGCCTGCCCGACAGTCTCCGGCGAGCGGATCAGGGTTTCTGATGTGCCGCCAGCTGTGTCCTTCAGGCGGCCGTCTTGCAGATAGAAGCGCGTGGCCTCCACGTTAGGGCTGGGCCAGCTCTGCTCGCCGAGCCAGCGTCCGTCGCGGGTCTCGTAGGCGGCTTTCGGCGGCACGGAGTTCTGCATATAGACCCGGAAGGCCGGGTCCTGTTCGACGCCACGATCGATTCCCTTCAGCCAGTGATCCCACCAGCGCAGGCATTCCTGCAGGAAGCCGATGGCCGGGCCGGGAACGGCGAAATGCGGATACTTGTGTAACCAGGGCCCGACAATACCGCGCACGAAGCCCGGCAGGTTTTCCAGCATGCGCGGCACCGCGTTGCTGTAGGCATCGGACCAGCCGCCGACGGCCAGTACCGGGACGGTCATGCGGGAATAATCCTCGCAGACCGAGCCATGTTTCCAGAATGCGTCGCGGGTCTGGTGGTGCAGCCAGTTGGCGATCAGCAATGGTTCGGCCTCAAGCCGTTTCAGCCAGGTCTCGCGCCAGCTCTCGCCGACCAGCGCCGGGTCCGGCGGCCGCGAGGAATAGGACAGCATGGTCGAGGACCAGCCCATATTCTCGTTCAGCATCGCCCCGCCCTTGTAGTGGATGTCGTCCGCATAGCGGTCATCCGTGGAGCAGATGGTGATCACGGCCTTCAGGGCTTCGGGCTGGCGATAGGCGACCTGCAATCCGTTGAAGCCGCCCCAGGAGATGCCGATCATGCCGACGGCGCCGGAGCACCAGGGCTGGCTGGTAATCCAGTCGATCACCTCCAGTGCGTCGTCCTGTTCCTGCGCCAGATATTCGTCTTCCATGATGCCGTCGGACTCACCATTGCCACGCATGTCGACGCGGATGGCGGCATAGCCATGGCCGGCGAAATAGGGATGGGTCAGGGCATCGCGGACAGAGGTTCCGTCCCGCTTGCGGTAGGGGAGATATTCGAGGATCGCCGGGACCGGGGCATTCTCGGCCCCTTCCGGAAGCCAGATCCGCGCGGCCACGCGGCAGCCGTCACTGAGGGTAATCCAGCAGTTTTCGATTTCCCGCACGGCATGCGGAAATTGTCCGACAGTTTGCATTGAGGCTCCAGGCGCCTTCGGTTTAGTGGTCTGCGGCTTTCAGAACCCGGCCCTGTTTCGCCAGCTCGGCCCGTTCGGCCAGCAGGTTGTCGAGCCAGTCCGGATCCATCTCCGGCACGGAGGACAGCAGCAGGTCGGTATAATCATGGTGCGGCGGCTTGAACATTTCCGTCTTCGAGCCGTGCTCCACGACCTCACCCTGCAGCATCACCACAACCTCGTCCGCGATGGCGCGCACCGTCGCAAGGTCATGGGTGATGAACATGTAGGACAGGTCGAGCTCATCCTGCAGGCGTTGCAGCAGTTTCAGGATCTCTTCGGCGACAAGCTGGTCGAGCGCTGAGGTGACCTCGTCGCAGATGATCAGCTGCGGCTCGGCCGCAAGCGCGCGGGCGATGCAGATGCGCTGCTTCTGGCCGCCGGAAAGTTCCGTCGACAGCCGGTCGATATAGTCGTCCGGCTCCAGCTCGATCAGGGACAGCAGCTCGCGCACCCGGTCTTCCAGTTGCTTGCCGCTCAGCCCGAGATAGAAGGCGACCGGCCGGCCGATGATGTCCCGGATGCGCTGGCGTGGATTAAGCGCCGTGTCCGGCATCTGGTAGATCATCTGCATGCGGCGGAGCTGGCTCTTGTCGCGCTGCTTGTAGCTGAGAGGCAGGATCTCGCCATTATAGCTGACACTGCCGGACGAGGCCGGCAACAGACCGGTGATGACCCGGGCAAGCGTGCTCTTGCCGGAGCCCGATTCCCCGACAACCGCAACCGTCCGCTTCTTGTGAATATCGACGGACACGCCATGCAGGACCGGCACGTCGCCATAGCTTGCCGTGACGTTGTCGACCCGGAGCAGTGGCTCTTCACCGACCGGGTTGGCCATCTCCTCGCTCTTGAAGCTGCGCACGGCCAGAAGGTTCTGCGTATAGGCTTCCTTCGGGTCGGCCAGCATGGAGCGGGTTTCGCCTTCCTCGACTAGATTGCCGTGCCGCAGCACCATGATCCGGTCCGCCATCTGGGCGACGACGGCGAGATCGTGGGTGATGTAGATGGCGGCCGTATCGAAGGCCTCGACGGCATCGCGGATCGCGGCCAGGACCTCGATCTGGGTGGTCACATCGAGCGCGGTTGTCGGCTCGTCGAAGATGATCAGGTCCGGTTTGCAGGACATCGCCATGGCGGTCATGGCGCGCTGTAGCTGGCCGCCCGAGACCTGGTGCGGATAGCGCAGACCGATGCCATCCGGATCGGGCAGTTGCAACCGGGCGAAAAGCTCGCGGGCTTCTTCCTGAGAGGTGGACTTGTCCGAGAGGCCATGCTGCACCGGTGCTTCGGTGAACTGGTCGATCAACCGGTGCGCCGGGTTAAAGGCGGCTGCCGCACTCTGCGCGACATAGGCGATGCGGGATCCCCAGATATGCCGCTTTTCGGATTCCTCCATCGCAGCCAGATCCATGCCGTCGAACTGGATCTCGCCGCCGGTGATCCGGCAGCCGTCCCGGGCGTAGCCCATGGCGGCGAGGCCGATTGTGGATTTACCGGCCCCGGATTCGCCGATCAGGCCGAGAACCTCGCCCTTGCGCAGGTCGAGATCGACCCCGTGCACGATTTCCTGCCAGCTATCGCCGCTCATGCCCTCGATACGCAATCCGCGGATACGAAGGAGAATGTTTTGGTCGCTTTGCTCGCTCATTCTTTCAATCCGCTTGCCTTGTGAAGGAACCAGTCGACGACGAAATTCACGGCGACAGTCAGCAGCGCAATGGCCGCTGCCGGCACCAGAGGGGTGATGTCGCCGAAGGTCATGAGGGTGGCGTTGTCACGCACCATGCTGCCCCAGTCGGCTGTCGGCGGCTGAATGCCGAGGCCAAGGAAGCTGAGGGCGCTGATGAAGAGGAACACGAAGCAGAAGCGCAGGCCGAATTCCGCCACCAGCGGGGGCAGGGCATTCGGCAGCACTTCGCGGCTCATGATCCACCACAGACCTTCACCGCGCAGACGGGCCGCCTCGACGTAATCCATGACCACGACACCCATCGCCACCGCGCGGGCCAGACGGAACACACGGGTCGATTCAAGGACGGCGATGACCAGCACCATGTTGACGATCGAGGTGCCGACGATGGTGAGGACGAGGAGGCCGAAGATCAGGGCCGGGATCGCCATCAGCACATCGACGATGCGCGAGAGCAACTGGTCGACCCAGCCTGAAATGGCCGCCGCAAGAAAGCCCATCACGGAGCCCAGTGCGAAGGCGAGGCCGGTTGTCAGGAAGGCGATACCGATGGTGTTTCGCGCGCCGTAGATCAGCCGGGTCAGCATGTCCCGGCCGAGACTGTCGGTGCCGAGAATGAATTCCTCGCCCCAGAGCTCGAATTCCGCGCCGACGATTTCCGTTTCGCCATAAGGCGTCAGCACCGGTGCGAAGATGGCGACGAAGGCGTAGCCAAGAATGACGACAATGCCGAACTTGGCGCTCCATGGTGCGCCAGACAGCAGTTTGAGGGTGGCGTTCATTGGACTTCCTCCCTCAACGCGGATGCAACAGGCGCGGGTTTGTCAGGATCGACAAGATATCCGCGAGCAGGTTGAGCAAAACGTATGTGCCGGCAAAGATCATGGCGGATGCCTGCACCACGGGCAGGTCGCGCTTCGAGACCGAGTCGACCATGAGCTGGCCGAGACCCGGATAGACGAACACCACCTCGACCACGACCACGCCGACAATCAGATAGGCGAGGTTGATCACGACGACATTGATGATCGGCGCGAGCGCGTTCGGCAGGGCGTGCTTGACGATGACCCGTGCCCGGCTGAGGCCCTTCAAGTTTGCCATCTCGATATAGGGGCTGGCGAGCAGGTTGATGATTGCCGCACGTGTCATCCGCATCATGTGCGCGACAACGACGAGGGTGAGTGTCAGGGCGGGCAGCAGGACCTTGTAGACCTTTTCCCAGAAGGGGGTCGTATCGCTGATATTGGCGATGGAGGGGAAGATCGGGAAGGTCACTGAAAGCAGGAAGATCAGGATGTATGCGACAAAGAATTCAGGAAACGAAATGGAGCTCAGTGTCACCACGTTGACCGCGCGATCGTAGAAGGAATGGCGGTACAGCGCGGCCAGGACCCCGAGCGTCAGAGCGAGCGGTACGGATATCGCGGCAGCGGTAACGGCAAGGAACAGCGTGTTGCCGAAGCGCAGGCCGATCAGCTCGGATATCTCGCGCTTGTTGGCAAGGGAGCGGCCCATATCGCCCTGGAGCATGCCCCAGAGCCAGTCGAAATACCGGATATGTGCGGGGACATCGAGGCCGAGTTCAGCGCGGAACGCGGCAACGGTCTCGGGTGTGGCGCTCTGGCCGAGAATTTCTTCCGCGATATCGCCTGGAAGAAGCTCGATTCCGAGAAAAATAATGAGCGAAACAATAAAAAGCGTAAGGAAGCCCAGCGCAAAGCGCTGGGCAACCATTTTCAGGATTTGTGTCATGCGGGTGACCTCCTTCAGGCGAAGGACCACCGTTCCGCAAATTTACAGCCGTCGATTTCCCAGTTACCGGCCATCTGCTCGGACGGCACGATCTTGTCGGATGCGGCGAACACATAGTTGGCGAACATCGGGACGACAACGCCACCGTCATTGCTGACGATTTCCTGCATCTCGTAATACATGGTCCGGCGCTTGTCGCTGTCGAGCTCGGCGCGGGCCGCGAGGAGCAGCTCGTTGAACCGGTCATGTTTCCAGAACGTGTCGTTCCAGTCCGCGCCGGCGGCATAAGCCGTGGTGAACATCCAGTCTTCGGTCGGACGGCCGCCCCAATAGCAGGCGCACCAGCCCTTTTTCATCCAGACGTTCGACCAGTAGCCGTCATTCGGCTCGCGCACGACTTCGATATCGATGCCTGCCTTGGCCGCATGCTCCTTGTAGAGCACGGCAGCGTCGACGGCGCCCGGGAAAGCCGCGTCGGCGGCGGAAAGCTGGATCGTCGTGCCTTCCATGCCGGCTTTCTTGAAGTGGAACTTCGCCTTGTCCGGATCGTACATCCGCTGGGCAAGATCGCCCGCGTGATACTGGTTGGTCGGGCTGATCGGGTGGTCGTTACCGACAACGCCGTGGCCACGCAGGATCTTCTTCACCAGCTCTTCACGGTCGAGGGAATATTTCAGCGCCAGACGCAGGTCGTTCTTGTCGAAAGGCGCCGTGTCGGTTCGCATCGGCATGGTGTAGTGCTTGTAGCCCACCGTCTCCATGACATTGATGCCCTTCGACCGCTTCAGAAGGTGCACCGTCTTCAGGTCAGCCCGGTCCATCATGTCGATTTCACCGGTGGTCAGAGCGTTCTGACGGGCGGCGAGGTCGATGATGGTGATCAGCTCGACGGAGTCGAAATGGCCACGGTCGGACTTGAAGTAGTTCTTGTTCTTGGTCGCTTTCATCCGCACGCCCGGCTCGTAGCTCTCGAGCACGTACGGGCCGGTGCCGATGCCTTCGGTCGGGTCGATCTTGCCGTTCTTGGCCGGCTTGATGGCGATATGATAATCGCTGATCACATACGGGAAGTCGGCGTTGCCGGCCTTGAGTTCGATGATGACTTCATTCTTGCCATCGGACTTCATCGACGCGACCTGCGTCAGCAGGGATTTCGCCGCGGACTTGGTGTCTTCGCCCATGTGATATTCGATGGAGGCGATCACGTCGGAGGCTTCAAGGGTCTTGCCGTTGTGGAATTCGACATCCTTGCGCAGCTTGAAGGACCAGACCTTGGCGTCCGGGGAGGCTTCCCAGCTTTCCGCCAGTTCCGGCTGCACGGCGCCGGTGTGGTCGACTTCGCCGAGATGATTGAACAGGGTGTAGTCGAGGGACAGCGAGAAGCCGTTTTCCCAGGTCGCCGGATCGAGCGAATCAGTGGTCGAACCGTGCGCAATACCGGCCCGCAAATGGCCGCCCTTTTTGGCTGCGTAGGCTTTTTTACCCAGCAATGTTGAAGTGGATGCGGCTGTTACGCCGAGTGCTGCGGTGCCGCCAAGAAAACCTCGACGGGAAACGCCGGCACCCAGTGCTGACGCGAGCTTGTTGTTCGATTTCATTAGAGCCTCCTGTTTTGCCAAACCTGTGCGCCGATTATTATTCTTGCTTTGTTAGGCGCTTATCCGATTGATCGGATGAACTTGAATACGGTGACGCAATAGTACGGGATACCGAATTTAAATCAACATGGTCCGGTGGGGATTGTGGGCGCTGGCGTGATTTACGCCCTGCAAATCGGTGGCGATCAGGTGGTGCCATGCTATATGCAGGGCGCGTCTTACATGGATTGAACTGAATGGCCAAAAAATCGGACCGGACAAAAATCAGGATCACGGATGAAGCCAGTCTGTCGCTGCTGCGGCGCGTGGTTCGGGATCTTGTCAGGCCTTATACGGGACGATTGATCCTCGCGGTCATCTGCATGGTGCTGGTCGCCGGCGCGACCGCCGCATCGGCCTGGCTGATGGACCCGATGGTGAACAAGATTTTCATCGAAAAGGATCTGTCGGTGCTCTGGCTGGTCGCCGGTGCCGTGGTTGCGACCTTCTTCGTAAAGAGCGTTGCGACCTATGTGCAGGAAGTGCTCGTCGGCTATGTCGGCCAGCGTGTGGTCGCGGATACCCAGGCCCGGCTCTACCGGCATCTGATCCATCTCGATCTCGGCCTGTTCCAGGACCGGCACAGCGGCACTCTGATCTCGCATTTCACGTTCGATATCAATGCGATGCGCAATGCGGTGGCGAATGCTCTGGTCGGGCTTGGACGGGATACACTCTCCGTCATTTTCCTGGTCGCGGTGATGTTTTATCAGGAGTGGATGCTGGCCTGCATCACCTTCATCGTCGCTCCGCTCTCGGCCTATCCGATCCGGCAGCTCGGCAAGCGGATGCGCCGGGTCTCGGCCGACACGCAGATGGAAATGGGCGCGATGACCACCCTGCTGACCCAGGGATTCCAGGGCATCCGGATGATCAAGTCCTTTGGTCTGGAGGAGAATGAGACCGGCCGGATTCAGGGACTGGTGGAACGGATCTTCCGGCTGAATTACCGGGGTGTCCGGGTCAAGGCAGCTCCGCAGCCGATCATTGACTTTCTCGGCGGGGTCGCCGTGGCGGCGGTGATCGCCTATGGCGGCGCGCGGGTGATCGAGGGGCACACGTCCCCGGGCGCCTTTTTCTCGTTCATTGCGGCGACCCTGATGGCCTATCAGCCGCTGCGGGCGCTGGGCAAGATCAACACCAATCTCCAGGAAGGGCTCGCAGCCGCCCAGAGGATTTTCGCGCTGCTTGATCAGGAGCCGAGGATCAAGAACGCGCCGGGGGCCAGGCCACTGCCCCGGGCCGCCGGAGCGGTAAAGTTCGACGCCGTCCGGTTTACCTATGGCGCGGCGGCACCGGTTGAAGGCGGTGTGACGCCGGATGCGGCCCTCAATGGCGTCAGTTTCGAGGCGCCGGCCGGCAAGGTCACGGCGCTGGTGGGGCCTTCGGGCGCGGGCAAGAGCACGGTCTTGTCGATGATCCCCCGCTTCTACGATCCGGCGGGCGGAAGCGTCATGGTCAACGGGCTCGATATCCGGACCGTGACCATCGACAGTGTCCGCGAAGCGCTTGCCATCGTCAGCCAGGACGTCGTGCTGTTCGACGATTCCGTCATCAACAATATCCGTTTTGGGCGGCTCGGCGCGAGCGATGAGGAAGTGCGGGCCGCGGCCCGTGCGGCGGCGGCGGATGATTTCATCATGGCTTTGCCGAACGGTTATGAAACCGTGATCGGCGAGCAGGGCACGAAGCTCTCCGGCGGGCAGCGTCAGCGGCTTGCGATTGCCAGGGCCATCCTGAAGGATGCGCCGATCCTGCTGCTGGACGAGGCCACCAGCGCGCTGGATACCGAGTCCGAGCGGCAGATCCAGAATGCGCTGAAGGTCTTGATGAAGGGGCGGACAACCATCGTCATTGCCCACCGGCTTTCGACCATCCAGCACGCGGACGTGATCCATGTCTTCGATGGCGGGCGCGTGGTCGAAAGCGGGACCCACGATGCACTCATCGGTGATGCCGGTCTCTATGCGCATCTGCACGCACTGCAATTCGGGCCGGGCGATGTGGCGCAGAAAGAAAGCCCTGTCTAGCCGGACTGGTGTTTCGGAAATTTAACGAATTTTTAGCTGTATTTACCCCAGTGTGGGTCAATTGATCGTTGGTCAGTTGATCATTGCACAGCGTTGGCTGTTTGCGGGCGCTGTCAATTTACAAGGGGATCAAGAATGAGACGCCTATGCCTCATTTTGTTTCCGGCGCTTGTTTTCATTCTTGCTGTTGGCGGCCGGACATACTCAGTGCACGCAGCCCAACCGGTTATCGGAGCCACGAAAACCGCGATACTGTTCTGGCTCGCCGATGAGCTCGGCTATATCGAATCTGCGGGTTTCGAAGCCAGGATGTATCAGTCAGGAACCCTGACGACCCGGGATCTCGTGGAGGGCAAGATCCAGTTCGCGACCGGATCGCACGTGTCCTTCGTGGCGAACGCCCTGAAATCTCCCGATCTGCGCATCGTCAGCACGCTCTCCACGTCCCGGACGGCCAAGCTCGTCGGACGCAGGGATCAGGTGGATCAGAGCGTGGCATCCCTTGCCGGGAAAAAAGTCGGAATCACGCGGTCCAGTATCGGCGAATATTTTCTTGCGAGTTTTCTCGCCCTTAACGGCATGCGTCTGTCCGACCTCAATATTGTTGATCTGAAGCCGGGCGATATCGTTACGGGGCTTGCAAACGGAGATCTGGCCGCCGGGCTGACATGGGAGCCGTATGTCTATCAGGCACGGGAAGCTCTCGGCGATCTGGCTCTCGGTTATCCCGGGCAGGAGGGGCAGTATTATTATTTCCTGCTGGTTGGCCGCGATGACTGGCTGTCCGGGAACAGTGCCAAGACGGCCGAACTCATGCGGGCCCTTCTGAAGGCGGAGGCGTTCGCGCAGAGCAATCCGGATGAGGCCAAGAAAATGATCACGAAGAAGTACGGGCTGGACCCGGCATTCGTTGACTATCTGTGGCCGGAACACAGCCTTACAGTCGAGTTGCCCCAGGATCTGGTGCGGCTGATGGAAGAGGCTGTGGTCTGGCGCGCCGAGGCGCAAGGCGGAACGCCGGATGGCGGATTACCAAACATGCTTGGCTTCCTGCATAGCGCGCCTCTGCGTTCTGTCTCTCCGGAAGCTGTCGGGGTCTTCGAGTGACCTGGACGCGCAGATCCTGGGCATGCAGATAGAGACGCTCAGATGATCCGGAGACAGTCTCTTATCGCCATAGTGGTTTCGATGTTCCTGCTGACATTGGCAGGAGCGGTGGCTGTATGGTCATTTCTCGCAATTCACCGGACGTCCGAGCAGCTTGGCGAAATCTCCGAGCTTGAGCAGTCGGTGCTTGCCCTGAAGGATATTGTGGGAGAGTACGACCGCCGGTTTGATGACAGGTTCGCGCATCAATGGAACGCTATAGAAGGTAAAGCCGAGTCGTTCGTGAGCAGTCTGGACGAGGGTGATCTGTTCAATGCCGGTGTGCATTCGGAGCTTACGCGGCGGCTTCAACAGATGAGCGCCTTTTTCCAGCGCTTGCGGGCATTGACCGGAACACATGACGCCGACCATTCAGCGCGCGCCCACATTCGAAGCCGGATCAACAGCAACGCCGATGCCATCATCGGGCGGATGGAGAAGAACAAGCGCTTGCTCCGCTCCGAACAGGGAACGGCGGAAATCGCGACTTTCTCCGCCGTGCTGTTTTGCATCGTTATCGCCGCCGGCAATATCGGTCTTTTCTATGGCTGGATCATGCTTCCGATCCTCTCCGCCTTCGAGGCGCTGCGGGAAGAGGCGGGCCGGATCGGTAAAGGTGACCTGCAGGCTCCCGTCGTCATTCCCAAAGGTGGCGAGATCGGGCTGCTGTTCCAGTCTCTCGATGGCATGCGCGCGGCTCTGGAAGAGTTGACCCGGGACCTTGAGACGAAACGCGCGGATGCCGAAGCCGCGGCCAAGGCCAAAACAGAGTTCCTCGCCAATATGAGCCATGAGCTCCGCACGCCTCTCAATGCCGTTATCGGTTACGCGGACCTGTTGCTGGATCTGGATGGCAGGAATGATGCGGTTGAAAAGCACCAGGCATATGTCCGGGGGATCAGCGGGTCGAGCCGGCATCTTCTGGCCCTGATCAATGACGTTCTCGATTTCGCCAAGATAGATTCGGACAAGCTCACTATCAGTCTGGAGCGGTTTGATTTCCGTTCCGAAATCGAGAGTCTGGACTCCGCCTTTCACGATAAGGCACTGGAGAACAAGGTCAGGCTCGTCATCGACAGTGAAAATGCACCGCGCCTGATCGAAAGCGACCAGATGCGGGTGCGCCAGATTCTCTACAATCTGGTGGGCAACGCGGTGAAATTCACCCAAGACGGTGCCGTCCGGATATCCGTCACCAGGGAAAAGCGCGACGGGCGCCGGATCTTGCTCGGCATTCAGGTCGAGGATGAGGGGATCGGGGTTGAGCCGGAACGTCTGGCACAGATTTTCAGTCCCTTCGATCAGGCGGACAATTCGATTTCACGCCGTTTCGGCGGGACGGGGTTGGGGCTTCCGATTACCAAAAGCCTTGCGGAAGCGCTGGGCGGCGGCGTGTCCGTCACCAGCGAGCCCGGAAAAGGCTCCCGGTTTATCGCAACGATCGAGGTCGAGGATTATTCGGATCTCTTGGAGGAGGCGCCCGCAGGTGCCGAGGCAGAGCCCGCGGAAAGTGCGGCTGCATATGGCTTTCATGTTCTGGTGGCCGATGACGCGATGATCAATCGTGAAGTCGTCAGCGAGCTTCTGAAGCGCTTCGGATGCACGGTGGAGCTTGCCGAGAATGGCGCCGAGGCCGTGGAGAAGGCGCAAGCCGGTCCCTATGACCTGATCATGCTCGATGTGCATATGCCGGTGATGGACGGTGTGGAAGCGGCCCGGCAGATCCGTGCACAGGATGTGGCGCGGGACAAGCCCGCCCGCATCTTTGCCTGGACTGCGGATGTGCTGCAGCCCGGATCGCTCAAGGTCGGGCCGGGAGGGTGGAATGGCGTCGTCTTGAAGCCAGTCTCGAAGGACGACCTGGAAACGCTTCTGGTGACAGTCGCCAGGGATATGCAGGGGGACATGCAGGCTTAGCGTGGCGTCGTTTTAATCCGGCCAGCGCCGGTGTACCCAGAACCATTCCGACGGCCGTTCACGGATCCAGTCTTCGATCATGCTGGTTGCCGTCTGGGTCAGAAGGCGCACAGCCTCTTTCCGGTCGGCCGTGTCCGGCTTTGCCAGCGGCGGGTAGATCGTTGCCCGGAACCGGGCGCCGGGCAGCCGCTCGACCCGGGTCGGATAGATGTCGCAGTCGAGCATCTGGGCAAATTCGGCAAAGGCGCTGGGTGTCATGGCCTTCCGCCCGAAGAAGGTGGCGGGGATGCCCTCCCGCAATTTCTGATCGATCAGCAGGGCAACGGACCGGTTCTGCTTCAGGATTTTCAGCAACTCCCGCGCGGCACGCGGCCCCTTGGCGACCAGTTGCACGTCCGGGTGCGGCCTCCGGGCTTCGAACAGGTCGCTCATGTAGGGATTGTTCGGCCGCCGGAATACCGGGTTCACCGGAAGCCCCCTGAGAGCCGATGCGATCGGCAGGACCTCCCAGTTCGCCATATGGGCGGAGAAGAAGACGGCGGGGCGCGGGTTGGCCGCTATGTCTTCAAGCAACTCTCCACCATGGACTTCAAGGCGCGTGCCGGCCTCGGCCTTTATGGTGTCGTGGTGCGGGTATTCGGCGGCGGTGCGACCGAGATTATCCCACATGCCCCGCAGAATGCCGGCGATCTCGCCCGGATCCTTTTCCGGGAAAGCACGCTCCAGATTGGTGCGGGCGGTACGGTGCGCGGGCAGAAAGGGCCCCACGATCTGCAGCACTTTTCCGCCGATCCAGGAAGAAACCGTGAGCGGCAGCTGGCGGATCACGAAAAGCAGCCCGCCCACAAGGGTGGCTTCGGCACGGAAACGGAGTGTCTTTAGCGGATGATTTGTCACGCAGCCCTAGTAGCCCAAGCCCGGTGCCGGTGCCAGCCAAATTCGGGTGTGCAAGAGAGGGGAAGCCATGGACAGGCTTCCCCTGCTTGTCGTTACTCGGCTGCTTGAGCCAGGTGATCGACAATTTCGCCGCGACCCGGATAATTGTTCGCCAGCACGAAATCGAGCGCCTTCAGGATGGCCGCGAAATCCGGGCGGGCGAACGGCATGGTCTGGATGCTGGCGAAATAGAGCTCGCCGTTCGGCCGGACAAGAAACAGGCCCGGCTCGACGAACAGCTTCGGCTCTTCGATACCGACAGAGGTCTTGCCGCGTCCGGAGGAGATATACAGACCCCATTCCCGCGCCTTGTCGAGAGTCAGGCCGTACCCGAGTGTCAGGTTCTCCAGTTTCCAGTCTTCCCTGGACTGCCGGGCACGGTCGGCATCGTCACTGGACAGCGCGATAACCTCGACGCCGCGTTCCTTGAAGTCGGCGAGCTTGCGGTCGAGGTCCTTCAGATACATGCCGCAGATCGGGCAGTGCAGGCCGCGATAGACAACAATCAGGGTGAAGTTTTCCGGTTTTGCATCGGCAAGGCTCCAGCTTCCGCCGCCGACTGTATCGACGGAAAGGGCTGGAACCTGCTGGCGCGGAAAGAGCGGTGTGAGCTGTGTCATGGATGTTTTCCCGTGGCTGAATTCGATGAGATTAAATATGGAACGGATGTTCCAGAATGCAATATGAATAGTTACGCCTCAAGAAAACGTGTCCTGGGGATGTGCGGGCGCGGGGTGCTGGGGGATGAAGCGGGAGGAGCTTACTCGGCAGCGACCGGAAGGTCGGGCTGCTGGCCTTCGATGACGGATAGTGCGCTGCTGACCACATCGCGCAAGGTTTCGGCATTCGCGTCGGCGCGTGCGAATACACGAATGCCGTTCGTGGTCGCCGTCAGGAAGCGAGCCACTGCCCGGGCGTCGACCTTTGGGGAGATTTCGCCTTCGCTCTGCGCCCGCCGGAGGGTCTGGTGGAAAATTTCTTCAACCCGGGCGAAGCTGTCGCGAAGTATTCCGCCGATGACGGGGTCGTGCGGGGCGAGTTCCACCACGGAATTGGTGATCAGGCAGCCGAGCTTGCGGCCATCTCCGACGGAAAACGCGATCAGATCCTCGAAATAGGTGCGGATCGCCTCCAGGGCCGATTCCGTCTCGATCATCTTGCTGAGGCGTTTGGCGCTGACATTTGAAATGTAATAATCGACCGAGGCCTGAAAGAGACCGCGCTTGTCACCGAAGGTATCGTACATCGAACCCCGGTTGATGCCGGTCGCGTCGACCAGATCCTGCACGGACGTGGCCTCGTATCCGCGCCGCCAGAAAGCCTGCATTGCTTTCTCGAGGACTTCGGATCGGTCGAATTCTTTTTGCCTGGCCATGAGTTTAGGATGGTTGCTGCGCCTGGAATGTCAAGGTTTGGACTGCGTTAGAGGCAAGAATAGGTGCGATTCGGCTAAAATCAGGTTAACCGATATTGTCTCTCCCTTGCCCTTGCAGAGAGGATCTGCGGGGGAAGGAAATGAAGGAGGCGGGTTTTCTTGCAGAATGCTTGAAGACGATCCGGAAACACCGTCATGCAGGTTTCGCTTTATTCGCCATCTGGTCGGGCGGGGCAGCATGTTCAAATCCGGTTTGCCGTAACGCTTCCCAGGCAGCAATGGAAGCGCTGACCGCGAGATTGAGGGATCTGAGCCCGCTCTGCATCGGAATGGCGATGCGGGCATCTGCGTGAGTGTGAACCTCTTCCGGCACGCCGGCGGATTCCCGGCCGAACAGCAATATGTCGTTCGCCTTGAAGGTAAAATCCTGCAGCGCGGTATCGGCTTTTGTGGTCAGGAGAATCAGGCGCCCGGCTGTTCTCTGCTCCAGAAAACGCTCCCATGAATTATGCCGCATCCAGTCCACATGATCGATATAATCCATGCCGGCGCGGCGCATCCGGGCATCGCTCAGGGCGAAGCCGCAAGGCTCGATTATGTCGACGGGAAACCCGAAACAGGCGGCCAGACGGAGAATGGTACCGGTATTTTGTGGGATATCCGGTTGATACAGCGCTATTCGCACGGGCAGGGGCCTATTGCTGACAGGAGGCTAGGGAGGCTTTGCAATTGGTTTCTGGGTGCAGTATAGGACGATGCAATAGCGTCAGAGCAGGATTTTTGCCTGCGGGTAACGCGCGACCCTGTGTCGCACTCACAGCGGCGGGGGACGATATAAGTTCCTTGACGAATCAATAAGTGGGCGAGAGGTGCTGATTTACAATGGCTGAGGTAGAAGAAGGCGCGACACGGCGCGACTTTATCAATGTCGCCAGTGGCGCGGTTGGCGCGATTGGTATCGCGGCCGCGGCTTGGCCGTTCATCAACCAAATGAACCCGGCGGCCGACACGCTGGCTCTCTCGAGCACGGAGGTTGATATCTCCGGGGTCGAGGAAGGCATGTCGATCACTGTCGTGTGGCGCGGCAAGCCGGTCTTTGTCCGTCATCGCACGGCGAAGGAAATCGAAGAGGCAAAGGATGTCGATCTCGACGAGTTGCGAGACCCGACACCGGACGCCGATCGCGTGCAGAAGCCGGAATGGCTGATCCTGGTCGGGATCTGCACCCATCTTGGTTGCGTTCCGCTTGGTCAGAAGACGACCGAGCCGCGCGGCGATTACGATGGCTGGTTCTGCCCGTGCCATGGATCTCATTACGACAGCTCCGGACGGATTCGCAAAGGCCCGGCACCGCTGAACCTTGCCGTGCCGCCATACGTCTTTACCGGCGACACCGCGATTAAAATCGGTTGAGGAGCGTGATCGATGAGCACTGCTAATTTTACCAATCCGGTTGTCCGGTGGGTTGATCACCGTCTGCCGATCTTCAGTTTCCTGCACCATGAGGCGCACGAATATCCGACCCCGAAGAACCTCAGCTACTGGTGGAACTTCGGCTCGCTGGCCGGCATCATGCTGGTCATCATGCTGGTCACGGGCATCACGCTCGCCATGCACTACACGCCGCATGTTGACTATGCCTTCAATTCCGTCGAGCGCATCATGCGCGACGTCAATTCGGGCTGGCTGATTCGCTACATTCACATGAACGGCGCCAGCTTCTTCTTCATCGCCGTCTACATCCACATTTTCCGCGGTCTGTATTACGGGTCCTACAAGGCCCCGCGTGAGCTGCTCTGGATGCTGGGCGTGGTGATCATGCTGCTGATGATGGCAACCGCCTTCATGGGCTACGTGCTTCCCTGGGGCCAGATGAGCTTCTGGGGCGCCACCGTCATCACCAACCTGTTCTCCGCTATACCGATCGTCGGCGAGCATATCGTCACCTGGCTGTGGGGCGGTTTCTCCGTCGACAACCCGACCTTGAACCGGTTCTTCGCGCTGCATTACCTGCTGCCGTTCGTGATCTTCGCGGTCGTCGTGCTGCACATCATCGCGCTGCACCGTTTCGGCTCGAACAACCCGCTGGGTATCGACGTGAAGGGCCCGCAGGACACGATCCCGTTCCATCCGTACTACACCGTCAAGGATGCGTTCGGCCTCTTCGTCTTCCTGATCCCGTTCGCCTTCTTCGTGTTCTTCGCGCCGAACTTCATGGGCCATCCGGACAACTACATTCCGGCCAACCCGCTGGTCACACCGGCGCACATCGTACCTGAATGGTACTTCCTGCCGTTCTACGCGATCCTGCGCGCGGTTCCGGACAAGCTGTTCGGCGTGCTGGCCATGTTCGGTGCCATCGCGGTTCTGTTCATCCTGCCCTGGCTCGACCGGTCTCCGGTGCGCAGCGGCAGCTTCCGGCCGGTCTTCAAGATCTTCTTCTGGCTGCTGTTCGTTGACTGCATCGCGCTGACATGGCTCGGCGGCAAGCCGGCCGAAGGCTGGTACGTCACCGCGTCCCGGATCGCCACGGTCTATTACTTCTTCTACTTCCTCGTTGCGCTTCCGCTGCTCTCGATCTTCGAGACACCGAAACCGCTGCCGAAGAGCATCAGTGAATCCGTGCTCGGCGGCTCTGGTGGACCTGCCGCCGCGCCTGCTGCTGCGAAGGAGAAAGCATAATGGGTATGAAATCTCTGATCGCGGCGACGGTTGCTTTCGCGGCTCTCGCCATGAATGGTCCGGCGGCGCATGCCTCTGGTGAGGCCATTCACCTGGAAAAGCAGGACTGGTCCTTCTCAGGCCTGTTCGGCACCTTCGACCGGGCGGCCGCACAGCGCGGCCTCCAGGTCTACCGGGAAGTCTGCTCGACCTGCCACTCGCTGAACTTCATCTCCTTCCGGAATCTGGCCGATCTCGGCTATTCGGAAGAGGAAGTGAAAGCGATCGCGGCCGAATATGAAGTTGTCGATGGCCCGAACGACGATGGTGAGATGTTCACCCGCGCCGGCACCCCGTCGGATCGCTTCGTTCCGCCGTTCCCGAACGATAAGGCCGCACGGGCCGGTAATGGCGGCGCCCTGCCGCCGGACCTGTCCCTCATCGTCGAGGCGCGTGCCGGGTTCGAGGATTACATTTACGGCGTCCTGACCGGGTATGGCGAGGCGCCGGAAGGTGTCCACGTCGCGGACGGCATGCACTACAACAAGGCCTTCCCGGGTCACCAGATCGCCATGGGGCAGCCGCTCTATGAAGATGGCGTGACCTATTCGGACGGCACCAAGGCTTCAATCGAGCAGATGGCCAAGGATGTAACGACATTCCTGACCTGGGCGGCCGAGCCGAACCTGGAAGCGCGCAAGCGGACCGGTGTCGCAGTGATCCTGTTCCTGATCGTCGCTAGCGGCCTGTTCTATGCTTCCAAGCGGAAGATCTGGGCCAACGTGCATTAAGCATCCAGACATTGTTGCTAAAAAAGGCCGCGTCAGCAGACGCGGCCTTTTTTCATTTCAGCAATAATGGGTCAGCCGGAAATAGTTTAGTCCCGGAAACAGCTTAGTCAGCGTGAGAGGCGGCGATTTCCTGGAACCGGTCTGTCAGGGCAAGGAAGGTCTCTACAATGTCGGGATCGAACTGGGTGCCACTGCCCTTCCGGATCTCCTCCACGGCCGTCTCGTGCGGGAAGGCGGGCTTGTAGGCCCGTTTGGAGATCAGGGCGTCATAGACGTCCGCTACAGCCATCACACGGCCCGTAATGGGGATATCGTCCCCTGCCAGCCCTTGCGGGTATCCTGTGCCGTCCCAGCGTTCGTGGTGGGTCAGGGCAATTTCCCGGGCCAGGCGCAGGAATGACCGCTCGTCTCCCGATCCGGCAACCGTCTCCGCCCGCACCAGGGCCTCGTGGCCAAGCGTGGTATGGGTCTTCATCACCTCGAACTCTTCGGGCGTGAGGCGGCCGGGTTTCAGCAGGACCGAATCCGGCACACCGACTTTTCCGATATCGTGCAGCGGCGCGGAGCGGTACAGCAGGTCGATTGTCTCGGGCTGGAGAAAGTCCGAGAACCGCGGATGCTCCCTGAGTGCTTCGGCGAGCACCTTTACATAGTCCTGCGTGCGGCGAATATGGTTCCCGGTCTCATTGTCCCGTGTTTCGGCAAGTGACGCGAGTGCGACAATCGTGGCGTCGCGGATGGCCCTGATATCCTCCGTACGCTGGCGGACTTCGCTTTCCAGATAGCTGTTCTGGTCGCGCAGCACATCGGCGGCCCGCTTCAGCTGCAGGTGATTGCGGACGCGGGTCAGCACGATCGGCGGGCTGATCGGCTTGGAGATATAGTCCACCGCCCCAAGGTCGAGGCCGTAATGCTCGTCTTCCTGGTTGCTGCGGGCGGTCAGGAAGACGATTGGAATGTCGCGCGTGGCCGGATCCGCTTTCAGGCGGCGGCAAACCTCGTAGCCATCCATCTCCGGCATCATCACATCGAGAAGAATGAGATCCGGCTGGGGATCCGCCGCCGCTATGGTCAGGCCGCGCTGTCCGGAGTTCGCGATCTTCACCTTGTAACGGTCTTTCAGAAGGCGGCTCATCAAAGCCAGATTGTCCGGCGTGTCGTCGATGACGAGGATGGTTCTGAGGCGGGAGGTCGTATCCATCATTCTTCCGGTCATTGCCTCGCTGGAGAGGTGGTTTCCACTGCGGCACAGATCGAATGCGCCTGTTCGAAATCGAAGCGGCCGATCGCGGCTTCGACTTCCGAGAACCGGACGCCGCCCAGAATCGGACGCAGCGCGGCACCTTGTTCTGCCAGTACGTCCTGAGCTTCGGCATCGTCGTCCGCAAGCAGTGCGATAAGCTGGGCAAGAGCAGCGTGCCCGGCCTCGGTTGCTTCCGTCTCCGTGCCGTTCTGATGATCCGGAAGAATGGACAGCTCGGCGGCTTCCAGCGAGGCCAGAATCGGCTCCAGTTCCGCCGAGAACCGGTCGAGCCGCTCCGTGATGTCGCCTGCGCCGGCCTGTTCCCTGATAGCCGTTTCCAGAGCGCGCGCCGCTTCGGAGAGCGACAGGGCGCCGATATTTCCGGCGACAGACCGTGCTGTATGGGCTTCCCGCTCGGCGGTTTCAGTGTCGCCGGCCGCAAGGGCCTCGGTTATGCGATGAACGGCTGATGACTGGCCTTCAAGGAAACGGGCAAGCATCCGGGCATATTCCTGCCGGTCCCCCAGGACCCGCTTGAGCCCCGTCTCGACGTCAATACTGTCATGCAGGTCGAAGCCGGGACCGGTCTGGCTGTCATTGTCCTGGGAGGGCAGAGTGTGCGAAAGCGCCCCTTCAATGCCAAGAACGCGATGCAGAACGGAATAGAGAATGTCCGGGTCGATCGGCTTGGCGATATGGTCATCCATGCCGGCTTCCAGGCAACGCTCCCTGTCACCGCTCAGGGCATTCGCGGTCATCGCGACGATGGGCACCGGCCAATCCGGGAAACGCTGGCGGATTTCGCGTGTAGCGGTAAATCCGTCCATGACCGGCATCTGGATATCCATGAGGATGGCGTCATATTGGGTGCTTTCCACGAGAGCGACAGCCTCGGCACCATTTTCCGCGATTTCAGGTGTGGCGCCAAAGGCGCGCAGCAGGCCGAGAGCCACGTCCCGGTTCAGCTCATTGTCCTCGACGACAAGGATACGGCGGCGGGCGAGGAACAGCGGCACGGGGTTGCTGGCGCCGGAGGGGTGTTTGGGGTTGGCCTCCACGGGATCATGCCGCAGGACCCGGAGCGCGGAATTGAACAGCTCGGACGGGTTGAGGGGCTTGATCAGGATCTCGTCGATCTCGGCCTCTGCCGCGGCATTCATCACATCGTCGCGGCCATAGGCCGTGGCCAGGACATAACCGGTTTTCTTGCCCGACAGGTTTTCTCGCCGCAAATGACGGATTGTTTCTATCCCGTCCATCTCCGGCATGCGCCAGTCCGCGAAAACAAGATCGAAATGGGCGCCGCTCCTGACCAGCTCGATTGCCGCCGGGCCGTTATCGACGCTTTCGACCACGAAGGACATCGATTTCAGCATCTCGCAAATGGCGTGGTTTGCCGATGCATTGTCTTCAACGACAAGGACTTTACGGCCCCGGAGATCACGGCTCGACAGGCGCTTTGCGCTTGATCGCTCCGCCAGCTCCAGTCGGAGATCGAGCCAGAATGTGGTCCCTTTGCCGGGCTCGCTCTCGACCTGAACGGTTCCGCCCATCATACCGGCGAGCCTTTGCGAGATGGCAAGCCCAAGGCCGGTTCCGCCAAACTTGCGTGTGGTCGACTCGTCCGCCTGCTGGAAGGAACGGAACAGTTTCTTCAATTGCTCGTCGGTGATGCCGATACCGGTATCGCGGACGGAGAACCGCAAGAGGGCCGAGGTTTCCGATTTTTCCAGCAGTTTGGTGGCGATGCAGACTTCACCGGTTTCGGTGAATTTGACGGCGTTGTTCGCCAGATTGATCAGGATCTGGCTGAGGCGGAGAGGATCGCCGCGAAAATTGCGCGGCAGATCCGTCGGGACTTCAAAGATCAACTCCAGACACTTGGCGGCGCTGCGTTCGGCCACGACCGAGGAAATGCTTTCCAGGATCTCATCAAGCTCGAAGTCGGTTTCCTCCAGGACAAGCTCGCCGGCCTCGACCTTCGAGAAGTCGAGAATATCATTGATGATCTTCAGCAGGTGACCGCCGGACTGGTGGATCTTCCGGGCATATTCCGACTGTATCCGGTCGAGATTGGTCCTGAGGAGCAGGTGCGCCATGCCGATGATCGGGTTGAGCGGTGTCCGGATCTCGTGGCTCATATTCGCGAGGAACAGTGACTTGGCCTTGTTGGCGGCCTCGGCTTCCTCGCGGGCCTGCACGAGTTCGGCATGGTTTTGCTTGCGCTCGGTGATATCGTTCATCACGCCGATATAGAGCGGCTTGCCCTCAAGCTGGGTCTCGCTGATGGCGAGATCGATCGGTACGGGGCTGCCATCCTTGCGGCGGCCGGTGACTTCCCGGCCGATGCCTATGATCTTTCGCTCACCGGTCTGCAGGTAATGTGCGAGATAATTGTCATGATTGTCCGAATGCTCCGCCGGCATGATCATCGAGATGTTCTGCCCGAGGACTTCTTCGAGCGTGTATCCGAAAGTCGCCGTCGCGCCCGGGGACCAGTGCAGGATGGTGCCCTGCTGGTTGATGGTCACGATACCGGCATCGATATTGTCCATGATGGCCTGGAGGCGGGCATGGTTGGCCCGCGCCTCCAGCTCCAGGACCGCCCGGCGATCGATTTCCTGTCTGAGTTCCGAAGCTGTCTCGAACTGCCTGCCGGCGAAGGCGGCGGCCAGTGTGGCGGCACCAAAACAGACCACCAGCAGCGTGATGACAATGGCCATGGTCGTCGGATCAAGGGTGCTTTCCGTCCCGAGCACGTTGGTCAGGGGAAAGAACAGGGCTGCCTGCATCGCCGTGTAATGCATACCGGCGACGCTGCAGCCCATGACGATCGCGGCAACCGGAATGGCCAGTGGCCGGAACGCATCCACGCTGCGGAGCAGGACGAGAATGCCAAGAGAGACAAAGGCCAGGACAACGGCAACCAGAACCGAGAGCGCGACCGTATAGACATCATACAGGAGCAGGGCATCGAGCCGCATCGCGGCCATTCCGGCATAATGCATGGCGCCGATGCCGCCGCCTTGCAGAACGGCGCCGATGGAGAGTTCGCGGAATGTGATCCTGTCGCCCCGGCTGATCACCAGCAGGGAGACCGTGCTGGCGAGCATCCCGGGCACCATGGAGATGAGCGTGATGAGCGGATCGTAAGAAATACCGCAGGGCAGGGAGAAGGCGAGCATGCCGACAAAATGCATGCCCCAGATACCGCCGCCCATGCAGCCGCCACCCGCGGTCAGCCAGGCGGCGCGCGCGCGTTTGCTTTTTGCCGCGGCAATGCGGGCGGAGGTCGACAGGGCGACAATCGCCGCTATAACCGCAATGAATACTGACAGCGCCACGAGGCCGGGGCTATAGGTCCCTGGCAGGGCATTGGCTGGCTCAAAAGCCTCTTGGATCGGGGCAAAAAAACGATCGAGATACAGGTTCATGGCGCTCGTCAACGAAGGAGTCTTCGTGCAATGGGGCTGCTGCGTGGACTGGCGGGATAGGAGGGAAAGTTTTGGCCCGATGCCTGCCTGCTGCTGCGCTGGAAGTCTGTTTCAAAACTCCGGAAGTAGCGCTCCATATGGCTGGGCCGGGCCATCCGGGTAACACTACGTGGACTCAATTCCATATAGTTAAGCTAAAATCCCTAATAGAGAGTTATCGGGGAGCCTTTTAAATTGATCAACATCAATTTTTCTTCTCATAAAAGCGGTGCTTACGGGTGAAGGGCCCCGGATGCGGGGGGCTTGAAGCAGAGCTCTGCTGAATCTTTCCTGGTCTCCTGGTGGTCCGGTCATCGCGTTCCGGGAAAGCCTGCCCCCTCCGGAGGCGTTTTGCCGTTGGCAACGGCGCGGCCATCCGTTAGGCAGAGAGCCGAATAATTTCTGCAGAAAGGTTGCATCCCATGACGGCACTGACGCGTGACGCGGTTCTCGGCTTTATCGGTGGCAGTGGGATTTACGAGATAGACGGCCTTTCCAATACGCGCTGGGAGGAGGTCTCCTCGCCCTTCGGGACGCCGTCCGATCAACTTCTCTTTGGAGAACTGGATGGCCAGAAACTGGTCTTCCTGCCGCGCCATGGGCGTGGCCACAAGCTGAACCCGAGCGGGATCAACTACCGGGCCAATATCGACGCGATGAAGCGCGCCGGGGTGACGGACATCATCTCGCTCAGCGCCGTCGGATCGTTGAAGGAAGAATACGCGCCGGGCCATTTCGTGCTGATCGACCAGTTCATCGACCGCACCTTCGCCCGCGAGAAGACGTTCTTCACGAACGGATGCGCCGCCCATGTTTCCTTCTCCCATCCGGTCGCCGAAAGGCTCCAGGCGGCACTGGTCGAGGCTTGCAGGACGCTTGGCCTGCCGCACAGCGTGAACGGGACCTATATCTGTATGGAAGGCCCGCAATTCTCGACCTTCGCGGAGAGCACATTGTACCGTTCCTGGGGCTGTGATGTGGTCGGCATGACCAACATGCCGGAAGCCAAATTGGCCCGCGAGGCGGAGATCCCCTATGCCACCGTTGCCATGGTCACCGACTATGATTGCTGGCATCCGGAGCATGACAGCGTGACGGTCGAGCAGGTCATCAAGGTGCTGACCGGTAACGCGGAAAAGGCCCGCGACCTTGTGCGGGCCGTTGTCCCGATGCTGGCGAAGCGGCCTGAAGTGGACGAGCAGGGCGGCGACAATGCGTTGCAATATGCCCTGATCACGCATCCTGACGCGCGCGACCCGGAACTGGTCGCCAAGCTGGACGCCGTTGCGGGCCGGATTTTGGATGCCTGACGCTCTCCGGTGGTGCTATCGGCCGAGGCAGGGTAAGGTGGTTCCGTCATGGAACGAACCTCGCAAGACAGCTCGTCCCGAGTGGGGCGGGTGGTGAATATTGGCACGGCACGGCTGGAAAACCTTTATCGGCGGGTCACGAAAGACCAGCCGGAAAGCCCGCGCTCGCTCCACGTCAAGAGCATCCTGGCGATGCAGAACGGCCGGCATGACGAGGCCGCCCAGCTGGTTGGCCAGGCCGCCCTGCTTGATCCGGCGGACGCGGATCACCAGCGCCAGCTCGGCATGACCTGCTTCGAAGCAGGCTGGCTGGAACCCGCCGCTACCGCCCTGAACCGCGCCATCTATCTCAACCCCTCCGATCCGGAGCCGTGGTTCACCCTTGGCCAGGTTTTCGATGCCGCCAGCAACAAGGACCATGCCCGGACCTGCTACGAGCAATGCCTCGCCCTGAACCCGCGCTTCCACGATGCCCGCATCGCAATGGCTGAGATGGAGTTGGGGTAGGGATAACTCTTCCTCAATCGATAGCCCCGCGCGCCGATTACTCCTTCATTTACCGTTCATGTCTCAGCAGAGATTACCCTGTGATCCCTGGGTCCCCACGTGCGTGGGGATGACGGATTTTTGTATGGGGACCAGCTCTCCCTCAACCGTCATCCCCGCGCATGCGGGAACCCGGAAGATCGAAGGACTGAGCCTTTAAAACAGGTGTGCATAGAGATCGTGCCATCGCGGGTTGTGGCGTTCGATCATCTCGAGCTTCCAGCGCCGCCGCCATTTCTTCACCTGCCGTTCACGCCTGATCGCGCTGTCCATCGAGACGTGTTGTTCGAAATAAACAAGCGTCCGCACGCCGTACCGGGCGGTGAAACCGGGCACGTTGCCTGATCGGTGCTGGGATACCCTGCCGGCAAGATCCGAGGTCACTCCGGTATAGAGCGTCCCGTTCCGCTTGCTCGCAAGGATGTAGACGAAGGGCTGCATGGTTGAGACATGGAAGGGACAGCCGTTCTTTTTGCCTGTTTGTCGCAGGGTTGATTCTACGATCCCTGGGTCCCCGCGTTCGCGAGGATGACGAATTTTGTGTGAGGTCTCTCCTCCCCAGCCGTCATCCCCACGCACGTGGGGACCCAGGGAACACATGCTCGTCCGTCATCGCACCGTACAGAAAGAGCTCAGCCGAGGCGCTGCCGGAGCGCATCGTGATGGGAGAAGATCTCGCTTGCGCCGGCCTCCCGCAGCATGTCGGGCAGGTCCGGATCGCCGCCGCTTTCCCCGACATAGCCCCAGACCGTTATACCGGCCGCCGCTCCGGCGGTGACGCCCGTCACGCTATCCTCAATGACGAGGCATTCTCCGGGGGCGGCGCCGAGTTGCGCGGCGGCGAAGAGGAACATGTCGGGCGCGGGCTTGCCGTTCTTGACATCCTCAAGGGAGATCACGTGCGGAGCGAAATGCTTGTAGAGGCCGGTGTGGCGCAGCTTGCGTTCCAGTGAGGCGGCGTGGCTGTTCGAGGCGACGGCCTTGGGGCGTGTGATGCTGTCCAGCAGGGCCTCGATGCCGTCGGTGGGTTTCAGCGCGCGCTGATACTCCGCCCAGGTTCCGTCCTTGACGCCGTCATAGCTGCCTGCGGGCAGCGGTTTGCCGAAGGTTTCCAGATATTCCTGCTCGACCAGTTCCGCGAATTGCGGCCAGGCCTTGCCCTTGAAGCGCTTGCTGTAGGCGTGCGGATCGTAATGCAGCCCGAGCCTGGCGAGGAAGCCTCTGTAGTAGGTCCGGAGTATCGACTCTGAATTGATGAGGACGCCGTCGCAGTCGAAGATGATGGCGGAGAACATGGGAGCATCCGGTCAGAAGAAGGGAGCTCCGGTTTACGCAATTACGGTGCGGCTGTCACCGCTGGATGGGCCGTTGCCGCTAACCTAAACAAAACTGTCATCCCGCTCCCGTTCGTCACCCCGGCGCAGGCCGGGGCCCAGTGATCGTGGAGCACGGCCAGTCATCCCCTGGGTCCCGTCCTTCGACGGGATGACGAAGAAGGAACGGGACGACGAAGGGGGGATGACGGGCCTATATCGGGATACGCGGAGCGCTTAGGCCGCCGCGTCGGCCAGGATGGCGAAGCGTTCCTGGTGGTGATCGGTATCGCCGAACAGGTGGTCGAGCATAACCAGCCGCTTGGCATAATGCGCGACCGGGACTTCCCAGGTCATGCCGATGCCGCCATGCAACTGGATGGCCTGCTCGCCGACGAAGCGGGCGTGACGGCCGATGCCGGACTTGGCGGCACTCACGGCAAGCTCACGCACGTCCCGGGGCTCGCCCAGACGGGCAGCGGCCAGGATGGCCAGCGAACGGGCTTCCTCAAGTGCGATCCGCATCTCGACGGCCCGGTGCTGCAGCACCTGGAACTGGCTGAGAGCCTTGCCGAACTGCTTGCGGGTCTTCAGATATTCGACCGTTGTATCGACCGCCATGTTCATGGCTCCGACGGCTTCTCCGGAGAGCAGGATGATGGCCCGGGCGAGAACTTCCTCGATGGCCTGGAAACAGGCGCCCGGCGTGCCGAGGACCGCGTCCGCGCCAACCTCGACGCCGTCGAGCGCGATTTCGGCGACACGGGTGCCGTCGATAGCCGGCGTGCTGTGCAGCTTCATGTTCGCCGCCCCCTTGTCGACCAGGAACAGGCCGATGCCGTCCTCGTCGTCATGGGCGCCGCTGACGCGGGCGGAAACGATCAGGGTGTCTGCCTCGCCGCCATTGAGCACCACGGACTTGCGTCCGGTGAGCTTCCAGCCGCCGCCGACTTTCTCGGCCGTGGCCCGGACATGGGCTGTCTCGTAGCGGCCGTCCGGCTCGCCATGGGCGAAGGCCAGCAGTTTCTCGCCGCCGACAACAGCACCGAGGATCTCTTCCTTCTGGGCATCGGAGCCGAGCAGTTCGACCAGCCCGCCGCCGAGCACCACGGTCGAGAGATAGGGCTCGACAACCAGGCCCTGGCCTATTGCCTCACCGACGATCATCAGATCGATGCCGCCGCCGCCGAGGCCGCCGAAATCTTCCGGGAACGGCACGCCGAGCAGGCCGAGTTCGGCAAGCTGGCCCCAGACCTCGCGGGAGAAGCCTTCCTCTGACTCGGAAATCTTCTGCCGCTTTTCGAAATCATAGGTCTCGCGTACCAGGCGCTCGACCGTGTCCTTGAGCATCCGCTGCTCTTCGCTGAGCGAAAAATCCATGTTCCTGATCCCTTAGAGTCCGAGCCCGGCCTTGGCGATGATGTTCTTCTGGATCTCGTTCGATCCGCCATAGATGCTGAGCTTGCGCATGTTGAAATATTGCTGGGCCTTCGGCGCCGCGTAATCGGGGCCGACAGGCTCACCGTTGAAGCCCTCGTCAAGCGCTTCCGACTGGAACGGCAGCGCGTAGGGGCCGAGGGCACGGCGGCTGAGGTCGGTGATCTCCTGGCGGATTTCGGTGCCCCGGATCTTCAGGATCGAGCTTTCGAGACCCGGTGCGCCGCCGGACTGGACTTCGGCCAGTACGCGGAGATTGGTCATTTCCAGCGCCAGCAGGTCGATCTCCACCTTGGCGAGGCGATTGCGGAACAGCGGATCCTCGAGCAGCGGGCGGCCGTTCTTCATCTGGTCGCGGGCGATCGCCTTCAGATGCAGCAGACCGGCCTTGGAGGCGCCGACATTGGCGATGCCGGTGCGCTCATGGGTCAGCAGATACTTGGCGTAAGTCCAGCCCTTGTTCTCCTCGCCAACGATGTTTTCTGCGGGCACCTTCACATCGTCGAACCAGACCTCGTTCACCTCATGCTCGCCTTCGAGCAGGATGATCGGGCGGACGGTGATGCCCGGCGTCTTCATGTCGATCAGCAGGAAGGAGATGCCTTGCTGGGGCTTGGCCGCATCCGGATCGGTGCGGACCAGGCAGAAGATGTGGTCCGCATACTGGCCGAGCGTGGTCCAGGTCTTCTGGCCGTTGACGATATAATGATCGCCTTCGCGTTTCGCGCTGCAGCGCAGGGAGGCAAGGTCGGAGCCGGAGCCGGGTTCGGAATAGCCCTGGCACCACCAGTCGGTCAGGTCGAGGATGCGCGGCAGGTAATAGTCCTTCTGCTCCTGGCTGCCGAACTTCATGATCACCGGGGCGACCATGTTGACGCCGAAGGGCAGGATGCGCGGGGCGCCCGCGGAATAGCATTCCTCGTCGAAGATATGCTTCTGCACGGGCGTCCAGCCGGGGCCGCCATATTCCTTCGGCCAGTTCGTGGCCAGCCAGCCGCGCTTCGACAGCGCCTGGTGCCAGCGGAAATGATCGTCTTTGACCAGGCGTTTTCCGCCCTTCATCTTGGCCCGGATATCGTCCGGGAGATCGGACTGCAGGAAGGCGCGTACCTCTTCACGGAACGCCTGTTCCTCCGGGGTGAAATTCAAGTCCATTTTCCTGCTCCCTTATGCCACTTCAAAGAGCCCGGCGACGCCCATTCCGCCGCCGACGCACATCGTGGTCACTACATATTTCGCGCCGCGGCGCTTTCCTTCGATCAGGGCGTGCCCGACCATGCGCGCGCCGGTCATCCCGTAGGGATGGCCGATCGAGATCGAGCCGCCGTTTACGTTCAGTATATCGTCCGGAATGCCAAGTTTATCGCGGCAATAGAGAACCTGCGAGGCGAAGGCCTCGTTCAGCTCCCAAAGGCCGATATCCTCCAGCTTGACGCCGGTCCGCTCCAACAGGCGCGGTACGGCGAAGACCGGGCCAATGCCCATCTCGTCCGGCTCGCAACCGGCGGTGGCGAGGCCGCGAAAAATGCCGAGCGGCTCAAGTCCGCGCTGCTCCGCCAGCTTGCCGTCCATGATGATGCAGGCGGACGCGCCGTCGGAAAGCTGGCTGGAATTGCCGGCGGTGATGAAATGCCCGTCGCCGCGCACCGGAGCGAGGCCCGCGAGGCCCTCCTGTGTGGTGCCGGGCCGGTTGCATTCATCTTTTGTCAGGGTGACGGTCTCCCGGCTGACCTCGCCGGTTTCCTTGTTCTTCACCAGCTTCTCGACGGTGATCGGGACGATCTCGTCATCGAATTTACCGGCGCCTTGGGCGGCCGCCGTGCGCTGCTGGCTTTGTACGGAATAAGCGTCCTGGGCCTCGCGGCTGATGCCGTAGCGGGAGGCCACCAGATCCGCCGTCTCGATCATGGAATGATAGAGCTCGGGCTTATGCTCCATCAGCCAGGGCTCTTCCAGCCGTGTCTGGTTCAGATTGGCTTGTGTCAGGCTGATGGATTCAACGCCGCCCGCTGCCATCACCGGCACGCCATCGACGATGACGCGCTGGGCCGCCATGGCAATGGCCTGCAAGCCGGACGAGCAGAACCGGTTGACGGTAACGCCGCCGGCGGAAACCGGCAGACCGGCGCGGATCGCCGAGAGCCGTGCGATATTCTTGCCCGTTGCCGCTTCCGGCAGGCCGCAGCCAAGGATCACATCCTCGATCTCGCCCGGCTCGACACCGGCGCGCGTGACCGCATGTTCGAGCGCATGCCCGGCCATGGTCGCGCCGTGGGTGTCGTTAAAGGCGCCGCGAAAGGATTTTGCCAGTCCCGTGCGGGCGGTCGAAAGGACGACTGCCTCTTTCACTCTTCATTCCTCCCAAATGCTTTTCCTATGTCATATCGAACAGCCGGGGAGGCCGACAAGTTTTTTCGAAATTCGATTTCGCTTGGCGAAACTGGTGGCGGTCAGAAGGGTTCCGGGATCGTCGTGCCGTAGCGTGGCCGGTCCGGCGGGGGATCCGGTAAATGTTCGCGGGGCGGAAGGTCCGGTGCCTTGAACGGAATTCTCTCATAGTCGAACTGGCTGAGCAGGTGGGAAATGCAGTTCAGCCGGGCCCGTTTCTTGTCGTCGGCATCGACGATGAACCAGGGCGCCTCGAGGGTGTGCGTCGCGCCGATCATGTCGTCATAGGCGGCCGAATACTGGTCCCAGAGTCGGTATGAATCGAGATCCATGCCGCTCAGTTTCCAGTGTTTGACAGGATCGGTCATGCGGGAGAGGAAACGCTTCTCCTGCTCGTCCTTGCCGACATGCAGGAAATACTTGATCAGCTTGATCCCGGCCGAGGCGATCTCCCGCTCGAAAAACACGGTGCTTTCGAGGAACCGGTCGACCGACGCCTGATCGGTGAAACCCATGACCCGTTCAACCCCGGCCCGGTTGTACCAGGAGCGGTCGAATAGCACGATCTCGCCGGCGGCCGGAAAGTGCTGGATATAGCGCTGGGCATAGAGCTGGGTCTTTTCCCGCTCGCTCGGCGCGGGCAGGGCGACGGTGCGGAAGACGCGCGGGCTGACCCGCTCGGTGATCCGCTTGATCACGCCACCTTTCCCGGCGGCGTCCCGGCCTTCGAACACCACGATCGCACTTTCTCCGGAGGCCTTGAGCCATGCCTGCAGATGGCACAGCTCGACCTGCAGCTCATAGAGCGCGTGCTGATAGACCTTCTTCGAAAGGCCGTCGTCTTTCTTGGGCATGGTTTTTCCCGGGCGATGAGAAGCGGATTAGATCATGCCGCCCCGCCGCGTGCCAGCCCCGGCCGTTGACAAAGGAGGAGGTTCAGTGAGGTTCGCGCGGCAAGAGGGCGGACAACCGCTGCCAGATCCGCTCGGCAATCCAGAGGCCGAGCACGGCATAGAGCGGCACGGCAATGATCCTCAGGTCGTAAAGCCAGCTTACCCGGATTACCGTCTCCGCACCGGGCCAAAGTTCCTTCAGCCATCGCCCGCGCAGCAGCGATGCTGCTTCGTCCGAATAGTCGTAGAGCAGCCAACCGGCGGTGGCGGCATAAGCCAGTCCGAGCAGGAGCCTGAGGAGGGTCGCCGGGCGCATCAGATAAACCCGATCCGGCTGGCGTCGGTCCGCAGCATCAACAGATCGCCCCGGCGGTAAAGCTCGCCCGTGACGGACACATAGGGCGCGACATAATCGAGGATATCCGCATCGAAGGCGTTGCCCTCCGCATCCGTCAAGAGCAGCAGGGTCGGTGCCTCGTTTTCGTGAAAGACCGCCAGCATCGGCGGGATGCCGCCCATCAGGCAGAGATTGGCGCAGGCCCGGTGCACCTTGCCTTCGCCGGGACGCATGGCGCCGAGATAGCATTTCGTATCGACGATCTCTCCGCGCAGTGTCACCGGGCCGAGCGGGACGTCCGCCGGCGGCACGAACCCGGCGACGGGTGCCGGATCTACCGCATCGCGGATCTTCGCGGCGCCGCCGACTTGCAGGAGACGTGTTCCCTCGCGGGTGATGAACACGCCGCCGACATCGACGATCTTGCCGTCATGCTGCGCCGCCCGTTGTTGTGCGCCGCGCTTGCCGGGGTCGGAAAGCAGGATGGTCTGGCCGTCGGGATGCGCTTCGTCGGGCGGCAACCGCAGCATGGGGTAGGGGGCGGTTTGCAGGATGCCGAGATGCTCCTGGTAGCCGCCCTTGAAACCGCCATCGCCATAATCCGGCTGTCCTGCCAGCAGGGCGAAGCCGCCACCGATGCCGAGGCCGGTCAGCAGCACGGTGACGACGGCGATGAAGGCCGCGAGTTTCGGCGGGGTTTTAAGGTAGCCGACGAAGAAGTCTCCGGAGGGGGGGCTCATGCGCTCTGCTCCAGCTGGATGGGCGGCACCGGCGTGCCCGGCGGCAGGGCGTTCGCGTCGATCAGGAGGCGGTCCCCGTCCCGGCGCAGCCGGTAGGTCGCCACCTTTTCGGTGAAGGGCGCGGGCGAGCAGCCATCTTCCGGCCGGTACTGGTAGCCGTGCCAGGGACAGGTGACGCAACCGTCGATGATCCGGCCTTCGGCCAGCGGGCCGTTCTGATGCGCGCAGGCGTTGGAGAGCGCGGATACCTTGCCGTCATAACGGAACAGAGCGGCTTTCTCGCCGGTCGGCAGGAAGACCGTGACGCCGCCTTCGTCGGGTAGCTCGCCAATATAGGCGGCGTGCACCCAGTGTCCGTCCGTATCATTTGCACGTTCCGCATCCGCTGTATCCCGCTCGCGCAATCCCGCCGCGATGTGCAGGCCGCAGACAAGACACACGCTGGCGCCGGTCAGGCCGAGCAGCCAGGGAGAGTGTTCCGTTTGCAAAACGCCCAGCGCGATATGGCCGATGATCGCGGCGTAGGCCGCGTAAACGGTCATGTGGATGGCCTTCCAGAGCGGGGCGCCAAGGAAGTTCAACCAGAAATCATGGCTGGTCGCGGCCATGGTGAAGAGGATGCCGAGAGCGAAGATACCGAGATATTCGAACGGGAAGGCCTGCCAGGACGTGACAGCACTGCTCGATGCCAGCAAGGCGACATAGCGGTCGAGCGGACCGAAGGCCTGATACCAGCCGGTCACGGCAAGGGCGTGCGCCAGCGCGACGAAGAAGATGGCGACGCCGAAATGCCGGCGGTTATAGAGTAGCGGCAGGAAACGGCTGTCCAGCCGGGCCAGCGGTCCGATGCTGAGAAGGATGGTCAGCAGCAGGAAGGCGCAGGTGCCGAAGGCCCGCATACGGAGTTGCGGGCCGCTGATCCGGGGGCTTTCCAGCCAGCCCGGCGCATAGCGCAGAAACAGGATGATGAAGGCGGCGATACCGAACCCGAGCACGAGATCGTAGGTGATTTTGTTCCGGGTCCAGGTGACGGGGCGGTACTGCACGCTCATTGCGCCGCTCCCTTGCTGAGCTGCAACGGCGGCTCGATCGGGCGCTCCTGGCGCTGAAGCACGGTGACCAGCAGAAAGGCAGGCAGCAGGATGGCGAGCGCGATCCAGATCCGCAGATGCCAACGCTGATGGCGGCGCTTCATGGCTCAATCCTCGCCCGCATAACATGCGCCCAGCGCCAGAGGATAACCGGCCAGAACACGACCGCCGCCGGGATCAGGAACAGTCGGAAGAGATAGCTTCCCCGCGCGCCTGGATCGATCCTGTCGACCCCGTAGAGCAGGAAGACCGCCGCCACCGCGATGCCGATATAGCCGTAATAGCTGGCGGCTGCGAACATGCCCTGAACTGTTGCGACGGCTGGAACCTCGATCATCCGCTTGCTCTCCCTGCCGCCGTGCGTCAGCCGTAATGCCGGCGGATGCCCGAGATCGACTCGTCGATTTCCTGTCCGAGCCGGGCCATGCGGTCCGCGATCTCTCCGGTTGCCCGATACTGCTCCTCGGCAGCCGCGCCGTTCTCCTCGATGGAGCGGACCATGGTTGAAACCCGCTCCGTGATGTCTGCAAACCCGGTCTGGATCATGCCCAGCGTCTCGCTGAGACGGGTCGTCATACCGGCGATGCCATCGGCGGCTTCACGGCTGTCTGTCGCCAACATTTTCACTTCACGGGCGACCACGGCGAAGCCGAGTCCGGCTTCGCCCGCTCGGGCGGCTTCGATCGTTGCGTTCAACGCCAGCATGTTTGTCTGCCCGGCAATCAGCTTGATGCCGTCAAGCAGCTTCAGGATGCCGTCGATGGCCGAGGACAGTTCGGACAGTTTTGTGACGGCTGAGTTAACAGTGCCGGAGATACCGGTTGCGTGATCGAGATTGCGCCCGACATTCTCGCGGATCGTGGCCATGCTGGAGGAGAGCTTGTCGGAAGCGCCGGCCACGCCGCCGATAATGTCGCCGACATTCTGGCCCATCATGCCGGTAAGCTCTTCGATGGTGGACTGGTTCTTTTCCGTCTGCGCCTCGCTGTAGGCGGAGGAGGCGATGGTCGCCTCGGCGTTCATCAGCGTGCCGATCAGGAGCGCGGCCTCGTGCGATTCCGGCGAGCCTTTTCCGGTCGCGAGAACACGGGCCGTCAACTCGCGGCCGAGACAGGCAAAGAACTGTCCGTAGACCGCAGGGTTCATCGCACTTTCGAGATCGCCCCGGGCGAATTCCCGGACCTGGTCTACATGAGCCACCCCGATGCCTTCGTTGAAGACGGCTTTCCAACGGTCTTTCTGACTGGCAACCCAGGTAGCCTCGTCTTGCCCCCATAGAAAACCGGTCAGGCCTTTATAAGATGTGCAGAATTTGTGAGTCGCTTTCAGGGAGCCCTCAAGCTCCCGTTCGACATGATTTTCCCATGTCTGCGGTAGCGCATTGCCCCGTTCTGTTGTCAGGCCGCAGCCGGCGATCAGTTCAGTCACATCCATTGAGTCACAATCCAATATGTTTTCGCCTGCCTAGCTGCAACCTATAGCTAGTGTATTAATAGGAACCTAAGAGCAGATTGTTAGCGGGATCTGCATTCAAATGTGGCATCAAAGGGTTGTGATCAAATGTTAGGAAGAAGCCGTGCCGGAGGCTTCGCAATCACCCGACGATGTGCGCCGGAGCTGACATGCGGTCGCAAATGACCAGGATGCGGACGGCTATTGGTTGATTATTCTGCTTTTGACGATTTCTTGCCGGAGCCACGCGCCGGGATCCTGTCTATTTTTTCCGAAAAGTGACTATTTTCTCGGGTAAGCGCGTTGCAAAGAGAGGCGCGACGGAATAGGCCTTGAATTGTTCTTGCCGACAGAGGTCACCGTGGACGACAGCACCAGAAGCATGATCGAAGATGCCTATCTTGAGACGGTTGAGGAATCCTTCGAGCGCGGACTGTCACCTCTGAAAGCGCATATGGAAGGGATCGTCGCCGCCGCAATGCTGCTGTCCGCCATGGGCGGCGTTGAGGACGAGGAAGCCCGCAAGCAGGTCATGGATCTCGGTTTGCGGCCACCGACGGACGAAGACTAGGCACAGATCTTTTCATGCCAGGCCTGACACCAGCACCGCCCACATAGACAAAGAGACCGGCGCATAATCGCCAGTCTCTTTTCCGGATGTGTTTAACCGTGGTCGCTCTTAACCCTGAGCCTTCACTTCCTGACGGCGGCCATGCAGCACCGGCTCGGTATAGCCGCTCGGCTGCTCCCGGCCCTTGAAGACCAGATCACAGGCGGCCTGGAAGGCGATGCTCTTGTCGAAGTCGGGGGCCATCGGCGTATAGACCGGATCGTCGGCATTCTGGCCGTCCACCACCTTGGCCATCCGCTTCATGGTCTCCTCGACCTGGGCCGCATCGCAGACACCGTGATGCAGCCAGTTGGCGATATGCTGGCTGGAAATCCGCAGGGTCGCGCGGTCTTCCATCAGGCCGACATTGTTGATGTCCGGCACCTTGGAGCAGCCGACACCCTGATCGACCCAGCGGACCACATAGCCAAGGATACCCTGGGCATTGTTGTCGAGTTCCTGCTGGATGGTCTCCGCATCCCAGTTCGGGCGCGTGGCCACCGGGATGGACAGGATATCGTCCAGATTGGCCCGGCCACGGGTCTTCAACTCATCCTGCCGCTGCTTCACATTCAGCTCGTGATAATGCGTGGCGTGCAGCACGGCGGCGGTAGGGGACGGCACCCAGGCGGTGTTCGCGCCCGCTTCCGGATGGCCCTTCTTCTGCTTCAGCATTTCCGCCATCAGATCCGGCATGGCCCACATGCCCTTGCCGATCTGGGCATGGCCCTGCAGACCGCATTCCAGCCCGATATCGACGTTCCAGTCCTCGTAGGCCTTGATCCAGGGAGACGCCTTCATGTCGCCCTTGCGGATCATCGGGCCGGCTTCCATGGAGGTGTGCATCTCGTCGCCGGTGCGGTCGAGGAAGCCGGTATTGATGAAGACCACCCGGTCCTTGGCGGCCCGGATGCATTCCTTGAGGTTCACCGTGGTCCGGCGCTCCTCGTCCATGATGCCCATTTTCAGGGTGTTCGGCGCGAGGTCGAGCAGCTTCTCGGTCTCGGTGAAGAGCGCCTCTATGAAGGCGACCTCCTCGGGGCCATGCATCTTCGGGTTCACGGTATAAACGGAACCGGCGCGGCTGTTGCCACCCTTGGTGGCGCCGCGCAGGTCATGCAGGGCGATGGCGGCGTTGAACACGCCATCCATCAGGCATTCCGGAATTTCCTTGCCGCCGTCATAGAGGATGGCCGGGTTGGTCATCAGCAGGCCGACATTGCGGACCAGCATCAGGCTGCGCCCGTGCAGCGTGACGGTGCCTCCGTCCGGTGCGGTATAGGTGCGGTCCGGGTTCAGCTTGCGAATGACTTCGACGCCGTTCTTCTGGAAGACCTCGGTCAGATCGCCCTTCGCGAGGCCGAGCCAGTTCCGGTAGGCCAGCACCTTGTCCTCGGCATCGACCGCCGCGACCGAATCCTCGCAATCCATGATCGTGGTCAGGGCCGCTTCGACGACAATGTCGGCAATGCCCGCAGGATCGCCTTTGCCGATCGGATGGTCCTTGTTGATGACTATCTCGAAATGCAGCTCGTTATTGCGGATCAGGATGTCGTCCGGGGCACTCGCATCACCGTTATAACCGGCGAACTGGAACGGGGCTTTCAGGCCGGTCGTCATGCCGTCTTTCAACGTCACGGAAAGCTGGCCGTCGACGATGCTGTAGCCGACGGAATCCGCATGGCTGCCGCTGGAGAGCGGTGCCGCCATGTCCAGGAAATCCCGGGCCCAGGCGATAACCTTGGCGCCGCGCGCCGGATTGTAGGCGCCCCCTGCGGCAGCGCCGCCTTCGTCGGAGATCGCGTCGGTGCCGTAAAGCGCGTCATAGAGGCTGCCCCAGCGGGCGTTCGCGGCGTTCAGCGCGTAGCGTGCATTCATCACCGGGACGACGAGCTGCGGGCCGGCGACCGTGGCAATTTCCGCATCGACATTCGCCGTGCCGACGGAGAAGGCGGGGCCTTCCGGCACGATATAGCCGATATCCTTCAGGAAGAGCTTGTAGGCTTCGAGATCGAAACCGGCGGCGCGATTGGCCTTGTGCCAGGTGTCGATCTTTTCCTGCAGCACATCGCGCTTGGCGACGAGCGCCCGGTTTTTCGGGGCGAAATCGGACACGATACGCTCGAACCCGGTCCAGAAGGCCTCCGGTGCGACACCGGTGTCTGGAAGGGCCTCTTCGTTCATGAAGTCATAGAGCGTCTGGTCGATCTGCAGAGCGCCGATCTGGATCCGGCTGGTCATCGCGAGGCCCTTTCCGCGTAGGTTTCAATGTTCAGAAATCGAGGCGCATCCTCTTGATCCGCCTTCCGGCACGCAAGCGGCGGTTCCGCAATGCGGAATTCAAAACCATTTTATTGTGCGCTCGCTCAATTCGGTGCGGCGGGCAGCAATCCGTTCACAAGTTGCAGCAGACTTCCGCCTTCAAAGAGATGGCCCGGCAGACCGGCCGCTTCGGCGGCTTCCATGTCCGTCATGCGATCACCGATCATGAAGGAGCGGGAGAGGTCGATATCCCAATGACCGATAAGATCGAGAATCATTCCCGGCTTCGGCTTGCGCCAGTCCGCGAGGCCGGTGAAGCGGCCATCGTCGAAATCAGGATGATAGGGGCTGATGCGGAAATCGTCGATCCCTCCGCCCTGCGCACGCAGCTGCGCATCCATCCACTGATGCAGGGCCTCGACATCCGCCACATCGTAATAGCCTCTGGCAATGCCGGCCTGGTTGGTCACGACGAAAACAAGATATCCGCGCTTCTTCAGCAGGGAGATCGCCTCCATCGCACCGTCGATCCATTCGATCTGATCCGGGCGATGCGCATAGCCGGTATCCCGGTTGAGAACGCCGTCGCGATCAAGGAAGGCTGCCGGTCTTTTGCTCATTCTTTAGCCAGTATGCTGATCAATTGGTCAAATTCGTGTCGTGCGTTGTTCATTCCGAATTCCACAGGCGCGGGAGTGACATTGTTCACAACCCGTCCGCAATGTGCGTTTTTTGGTCAATGGCACGGGGTTCTTTACGATATTTTCATTCCTATATCGCATTCTGAGCACCGTGATGCAGCGACCATCTCTTGGCCCGCCTATTGCATTGCACTGAAACAGTTCAAACCCGGATTGGATCAGACGGCCGCGCGAGCGGGCGCTTCGGATCCATCCAGCAGACGGAGTTGGACAGAATGGTCCGCTTTATGGAAATCGTTCGCAAGTCGGTACATGCCTTGTTGCATCCGTATCGTCCTGAAAGACGCTACATGCGCGGCCGCTAGGCCGGACGCAGTGCCTCTATACTGACCTTTGCCCGTAGAGTTCCCCATCGGCGTTGACCGGTGCTGTTTAAGACGGGGGATGCTCTTCCAACAGCGAAGCGGCTCTGTATACTGAACACATACAGGGGCGACACCGCCGCGCTGCCAGGACAGAGAGTGCCAGGACTATTAGATGGAACAAGAACGCGCACATTCGCCGAGACAGGAAGATTACGGATACGATCTTGATCGTATTTACGCTTCCCTCGTTGGCGTTCGCACAGCAATTCCTGACGATGCTTATACGGCCGACCTGCTTGGCACGGAGCGCAGCGGCAATGGCGTTGTCATCCGGGAAGACGGCCTGGTTCTGACCATCGGCTATCTCGTGACAGAAGCCGAGCAAGTGTGGATTACCGACAATTTCGGGCGTGCGGTCGCCGGCCATGTGATGGGGTATGATCAGGAAACCGGGTTTGGTCTGATCCAGGCCCTCGGCCACCTCGACCTGCCGGCCTTGCCGCTGGGTGATTCGGATGTCCTGAATGAGGGCGATTCTGTTGTGATCGGCGGTCTCGGCGGCCGCAAGGGGGCGATCGCGGCCGAAGTGATGGCCATTCGCGAATTCGCCGGATACTGGGAATATCTTCTCGATAAAGCGATTTTCACGGCGCCCGCGCACCCGAACTGGGGCGGCTGCGGGCTGATCGGCCCGGACGGCAGTCTGCTCGGCATCGGCTCGCTGATGGTGCAGCAGACGGGCGAGGACACGGCGATTGACGGGAACATGGTGGTCCCTATCAATCTGCTGAAACCCATTCTCGAGCAATTGTCGACCTATGGCCGGGTGGAAAAGCCGTCACGTCCCTGGCTCGGGCTGTTTGGCACGGAAGTCCAGGACCAGGTGGTGGTGGCCGCGCTCAGCGCGAACGGCCCCGCGGATGAAGCCGATATCAAGGTTGGCGACATTGTCGTTGCCGTGGACGATGAGCAGGTCAAATCCCTGGCGGAGTTCTTCCGCCATGTCTGGTCGCTTGGAGATGCCGGGGTGACGGTGCCGCTGTCGCTTGCCCGGAACGGCGAAATTCTGAGCACCAATGTCCGGTCGATCGCGCGGGATGCGCTGCTGAAGTCGCCGGCTCTGCATTAAGGCCGCTGTCTATACATTTCGACAGGCGGGAATGGCCGCGCACTTTCTTTGGTGCAATGCAGCAATTTGAATGCCAGTATTGTGTAGTTATTGTGCGGACTTTACGGCGGGCGATCGTGCCCGGCCGTTCGCGCCCGCCGGAACGCGGAGCTTAAGCGATGCTGTATCACATGTATGAAGCGACCCGCATGGCGATCATGCCATGGCGGATGGGAGCGCAGGCCGTGCGTAACACGGTGATGGCGCCCTGGAGTCCGCTCTCCTATACACCGTTAGGAAAGCAGATCGGCTCAGCCGCGGAACTGTTCGAGCGGGTTACCCGGCGCTACGGCAAACCCGAGTGGGGGCTGGACAAGACGGTGATCGACGGCAAGGAAGTCGCGATCGAGGAAGAGACCGTCATTCACCGGACTTACTGCAGCCTGGTGAATTTCAAACGCGACACCAAACGCAACGATCCGAAGCTTCTGGTGGTGGCGCCGGTTTCAGGGCATTACGCAACTCTGTTGCGGGGTACCGTGGAAGCGATGTTACCGGACCATGATGTCTACGTGACGGACTGGAACGATTGCCGTTATGTGCCGATCACGGCCGACCGGTTCAATCTCAGTGACTATATCGATTACATCATCGATTTCCTGCATTACCTCGGCCCGAACACCCACGTCCTGGCGGTTTGCCAGCCGAGTGTGCCGGTGCTGGCCGCTGTTTCCGTGATGTCCGGCTGGGGCGATAATTGCGCGCCGGCCTCGATGACGCTGATGGGCGGTCCGATCGATACCCGGCGCAATCCGACGGCGGTGAACAAGCTGGCCAAGGAGCATTCGATCGAATGGTTCGAGCGCCATGTCGTCACCGTTGTGCCGCCGCCCTATCCGGGCATGGGACGCCGGGTTTATCCGGGCTTCATCCAGCTCACCAACTTCATCTCGATGAATCTCGACAAGCACATGATCTCGCTCAACGAGCTGTTCGATCATCTGGTCCAGGGCGACGAGGAGGAGGCGGACAAGAAGAAAGCCTTCTACGAGGAATATCTGGCGGTCATGGATCTGCCGGCGGAGTTCTATCTGGAGACGGTGGAAGCCGTGTTCCAGAAGCATTCCCTGCCGAAGGGCGAGATGATGGCGCGCTGGAATCCGGTGAAAACCGAGCAGATCACCAGAACCGCCATTCTCTGCGTTGAAGGCGAGCTCGACGACATTTCCGGTGTCGGCCAGACCCAGGCGGCGCTGGATATGACACCGAACCTGCCGGACTCCATGAAGCATTATCACCTGCAGAAGAATGTCGGCCATTACGGCGTTTTCAACGGTGGCCGCTGGCGCCGGGAAATCGCCCCGGTGGTGAAGGGGTTCATCCGCGAGCACGATCACGAGCTTGGCGGCAAGGCCCGCAAGGTGCACGCAATCGCGAGCTGACGGGACAGGCCATCTGCCCCACCCGTTGGCAATCGGAACGAATGGCATGAGGCGACCGCGCTTGCGCTTTGCAGGACGCGGCGCCATCATCGCCGTTCTTTTTTCGACTTCCTGATCCCAGAGGATAAAAATGAACGGCGCTGAGAGTCTGGTGCGAACCCTTGTCGCGTCCGGAGTGGACGTATGTTTTTCCAACCCCGGTACGTCGGAGATGCATTTTGTCGCCGCGCTTGACCGGGTCGAGGGCATGCGTTGCGTGCTCGGCCTGTTCGAGGGCGTCGTCACCGGCATGGCGGACGGCTATGCGCGGATGGCGCTGAAACCGGCTTCCACCCTGCTGCATCTCGGCCCGGGGCTCGGCAACGGCCTGGCCAACCTGCACAATGCGAAGAAGGCCTTCTCACCGGTCGTGAACATCGTCGGCGAGCATGCGACCTACCATGTCGAATATAACGCGCCGCTGACCGCCGATATCGAAGGTATCGCGCGTCCGGTGTCCGGCTGGGTGAAAACCTCGCGTTCCTCGAAGGATGTCGCGGCCGATGGTGCCGAGGCGGTTGCCGCCTCCATGGGTGTGCCCGGTCAGGTGGCGACGCTGATCCTGCCGGCGAACACCGCGTGGGAAGAGTCCGACGGCCCGGCCGCTCCGGTTGCCCCGGTCGACCGGCCGAAAGCACCGGCGGAAGCCATTCGCGCGGCTGCGGCAGCGCTGACTTCCGGCGAAGAGTGCATGCTCCACATTTCCGACACCGCGCTGATGGGCGAGGCTCTGGAGATGGCTGGACGCATCGTCGCCAAGACAGGCTGCCGTCTGAGCTGCAAGACCAGCAACCGGCGCTGGGAGCGCGGCGCTGGACGGGTTCCGGTCGAGCGCATTCAGTATCCGGTGGACATCGCCCTGAAGCAGCTTGAGACGGTCAAGAACCTGATCCTGCTGGGCGCGCCGGTACCTGTCGCGTTCTTCGCCTATCCGAACAAGCCGAGCGTGCTGATTCCGGAAAGCTGCAATGTCGTCGACGTGGCGCCGGAAGGGTACGACCTGCTGGACGCCCTGACGGCCATCGCGGCGGAACTCGGCGCGACGGATATCGAGCCGGTTCGCCAGAAGGCCGAAAAGCCCGCCCTGATGAGCGGTGAGCTGACGCCGGAGAGCATTGCGGCGGCGATCGGGAACCTGATGCCGAAAGATGCGATTATCGCGGATGAGTCCGTGACCTCAGGCCGGGGGCTGATGCCCTTCACGGCTGGCACCGAACAGCATGACTGGCTGTCGCTGACCGGTGGTTCCATCGGTATCGGTATGCCGTTCGCGACCGGCGCCGCAATCGCCTGTCCGGACCGCAAGGTGATCTGCCTCGAAGGCGATGGCAGCGGCATGTACACGCTGCAGGCGCTCTGGACCCAGGCGCGCGAGAAGTGCGACGTCGTTAACGTTATCTTCGCGAATAGGACTTATGAGATCCTGAAGGGTGAATTGATGAATGTGGGCGCGGAAAATCCCGGCCGGAAAGCCTTCGACATGCTGGAGATCGGCCGTCCGGACCTGGATTGGCGGAAACTGGCCGAGGGCATGGGGGTTTCTGCTACCCGGGCAACCACCGCTGATGAGTTCAACGAGCAATTCAAACGTGCGTTGAACGAGCCGGGGCCGCATTTGATCGAAGCTTGGATGTAATTTTGGTACATTCCCAATATGGGTCATACGCGTAAACGCGTCTCGATAGAGCGCCTCGCCGTTGAACAGCTGTCGCGCATGTTGCAGGCCGGGTCTTCCCGCGTCTTCAACTGCGCGGCTCTTCACCGCAACGTGCTTGCCGAGGGTGGCGCGCCGGGGCAGTTCCTGTTCAAGACGCGGGACCTGAACAACGCGATCTTCATGAAAGAGACCTATCCCGACGATGACATGCGGGAATCCGCAACGAAACCTGTCGGGACCAAGATTTTCTTTTCCTACAGCGAGAAAGCTCAACTCGACGGTGGCCGGTCCATTTTTCTGAATGACCGGAACTTGCGTGTTGCGCTGCAATTCCAGGCCGGCATGTCGGATTCTCCGGAGTCCGAAGAAGCCGCGGCCGATATGAAAATCCTGGATATTCTGGACGCGCTTCCCTCCGTCGACCCGTTTCTGTTCCGGGAGCGGATGGAAGCCGAGGGATATGATCCGCATCCGGGGTATTTCGAGATCACCCCCGCCGAGTTTGGCCGGGTGCGTGACCATGTCATGAAGCAGTTCCAGCCGATTGTCGAAACCGCGTTCGAAGGCGTTACCGACGCCAATCGGGCGATTTATCTCAAGACGCTGGTCAACAAGCTTTGGGACGGCAATGACACGGATGCCCTGAAGCCCGTTATCCAGGCCATGCGGATACAGGATAGCGACGCAGCGGATACCTTCTATTCGTGGAAGGGCGTCATTTATTATGAACATCTCTTTGCCCGCCGGCAGGAGCTCTGGAAGGATTACGCGAACTGGCTCAACACCGAGACGCGTTCGCTCGACAGCATGCCTCCCTCGGCGCAAGCAACCCTGAACGACCAGATTGCTCAATGGCGGAAGCTTTATCAGAAGCGCTGGAAAGCGGTGCATCTGATGCTGGCCGAATATCGTAATTCCTATGAAACACTGTTCCGCGACCACAAGAGCGCGGAGCCGTTCATCGAATTTCTGCAAAAGGCCGGGAAACGCTTTTATCAGATTGGCGATTCGATGAGCCGGATTGATCATTCCATTGAGTTATGGCGGACCTATGTGGGGAACTCCTCGATGCGGTTTCTCCGGTTCGAACAACTCAATTCCCTGTCCCGCGTCAGCACACGCATTCTCAACGGAAGCTGAGACGTGCCGAGGATCGAAAAACCGGCAGCGCTGGTTGCGCTGGAGCAGGCGTTTGCGTCAGCCAATGCAGGCGTGAACGGCTATGCCTTCGTTTCGGCGCCGCTGGCGATTTCAGCACTGCTCGATATGCTGGATGGCGGCAGTCATCTGGTGATCTCCGAGGGTGCCCATCCCGATACTTATCGCATGATCGAATCTATCCGCCGCCGTTCCGCCGGGCTCGGGGTCGATTTCGCGAATATGGCGGACCTGGATGCGCTGGAGCTGGCGGTTACCGACGAGACACGGCTTATCTGGGTGGAAACCGTGTCCGGCCCCAGGCTTTCCCGGGCGGATCTCGCGCGGATCGTGGCCTTCGCCAAGGCACGGGAGATTGTGGTCCTGGCGGATAATTCGGTTCTTGGCCACGCAGCGCTTCAGCCGCTTGCGGAAGGGTGCGATATCGTTTTCACATCGACTCTCGCGGCACCGGAGACTGCCGGCCGTGGCGGGCTGGTGGCGTTTTCCGGGGATATCGGGTTCGTCGAGGATCGTTTCGCCTATCTGCAGATGGCCTATGACGCTGCGCCCGGTCCGGGTGAGGCGGAGACGCTGTTGCAGGCTTTGAACGATTTGCCGGAACAGATAGCCGCTCGGGCGGAGGCCGCCGCACGGCTCGCCTCGTTCCTGAAAAAGCAGGGCAGCGTTGCGGAGCTTTTCTATCCGGGTGCCGGATGTCCCGATCTGTCGGTGAACTTTCACGGCCGGGCTGAAGACGTCCGAGCGGCATTGGCCCGCCTGACCAGGTTCCGGCCCGGCCCTGTGCCGGGGCAGCCGGGAACGTTCTGGCATTATGCGGACCGTGACTATGAAGCGGTTCCAGAAGCAATCCGTAGCGTCCTCGGTATTCCGGACGGCCTCGTCCGCTTCGGTATGCCGTTGGAGAGCCCGGAGAGTTTGATCCGGGATTTTCAGGCAGCATTCGGCTGAACGGGGCTTCTGAAATACCCGCACATAGACTCGGATTGAAGTTTCGGGCTGATATCGCTATATTTGAACCGTAATTCGGATCGGTTCTGAATGTCGGATGGAGACGAACATGGCTGTTGGGCCAGCAGTAAGCGCATCGGTAGCGGACCTCAGAAACCTTACCCAGTCGCAGCAGGAGCCGGTTTCACGGCCTGCTCCGGATGGGGATGAGGGCGAAGAGCAGATCGGCGCGACCGGCGCCAGCATTGACGCCACCCCGAGTGAGCCGACAGTGGTGAACGTGACGGACAGCTCCGCCAGCCGTGGCGAGAACGATAATCCGGGCGCGGCCGCGCAGGGTGGCGACGGACGCTTGCCGGGTACGGGTGACCCGAACCGGGGCTCGACCCTCGATATCGCTGTCTGAACCTGATCTTCAGACCGGAATGAAAGCGGCCCCGAAGGGCCGCTTTTTGTTTGTGCGGTTCAGACCGTCTGGCCGAGTGGGTGCTGTTGATACCGCTTCAGGGCAACAGCCGCCGTCGCGGCGGCAATGACCTTCAGGGCATCGCCCGGAATAAACGGCAGGGAGCCATAGAGCGCCTTGTCCAGCGGGATACCGGCGACGGCCACCATCCAGGCGATACCGCCCGCATAGATGATCAGGATGCCGCCGAAGACATTGATCGTGACCGCGTGGAGAAGCGCGTAGCGATCCCAGGTCTTTTCCGTCAGCCATCCGATCACGAAGGCCGCAACCGGCCAGCTGAACAGAAACCCGGCGGTGACGCCGGAAAAGACTGCCGCGCCACCGCGTCCGCCGGCAAGCAGCGGCAGACCGGCCGCGACCAGCACAAGAAAGACGACCAGCGCGAGGCCGCCGCGCCGCGCGCCGAGAATGGAGCCGGCCAGCATGACGCCGAGAGTCTGCGCCGTCACCGGCACACCGGTAATCGGAAGGGTGAGTGCCGGGAACAAGCCGAGCACGGCGGTGACCGCCGCAAAGAGTGCGATCAGAACAAGGTCGCGTGTGGTCATGATTGAGTGTCTCCGAAAGTTCTGGGGTTAGAGATCCACGCCCCGCGCCTCTATGGCGTCGCTGATCTGATCGGCGCGCCGCAGGGTCAGCACCGTCATCGGGATCAGCAGGGCGAGCGGATTGCGCTCCATGCCGCGGGCCTGTTGCGCCGCGCGGATGGTTTCCCATGTTTCCGCCAAAGCCGGTATGAAGCGGATGGTCATGGCGAAAACAAGGCTGGTTTTCTCAGGGTTGAGGCCGAGCGGAGCGAGCGGCCGCAGGGCGCGTTCGAGTACGGCCATAAGATCGGAAACGCGCGTGGTCAGCGTCAGCAGCAGGCCGGACAGGATCATGATGGCGAACCGCAATGTCAGCACTGTCCCTGTCTCGACCGAGGTGAACATGGCATGCGCGGCGAAGAAGAGCGCAAGGACGAACAGCAGCGGGCGGGCCTGGCGGAAAATCTCCGTCATTGGCAGGCGGGCCAGCGGAAAACCGGCCAGCGCCATGGCGAGTCCGGTACCGAGTATCAGTGGATTGTCGGTGAACAGGATCAACAGCCCCGTGGCGAGCAGCATGCCGAGCTTCCAGGCGGCGGAGAGTCTGTGGACTGGGGAGTCCCGGCGGACATAGAGGGTCAATCTCATGCCGTCATCTCCCGGTAAGCTGGAATGGCTTCCGCTGCCGGGCCATCGAAAGCAACACGCCCTGCTGCCAGCACCAGCACGCGTTCCGCCGTTGCCGCGATCTCAAGATCGTGGGTGACGCAGATCACTGTCTGCTCCAGCCCGTCGATGGCATCCATCACGCGTTTCCGGTTTTTCAGGTCGAGCAGGGTGGTCGGCTCGTCCAGCACCAGATAACGCGGCTCCCGGAGCATCGCGTTGGCGAGGGCGAGCAATTGTTTTTCGCCGCCGCTCAGGCTGTGGGACGGCTGGTGCCGCAAATGGGTCAGCCCGTAGCTGTCGAGGATGCGCTCGATCCGCTCGTCCGCGGCCGGCGGGGTGAGCTTGAGGGCCTTCAGACTGAACCGGAGATCCTCTTCCACCAGGGGCATGACGATCTGGTTGTCCGGATCCTGAAAAAGAAACCCGACCTGCCGGCGGACATCCTTCGGGCTCCTGACGGTATCGAGCCCGTCCACGGTGACGGAACCGGCGCTTGGCCGGCTCAGACCGTTGATCAGCCGGGCGAAGGTCGATTTGCCGGACCCGTTAGCGCCGATCACGGCAATCCGCCGCTCCTGCAGCGTCAGGTTAATGTCCGCGAGAACGGTCCGGTCGCCCGCCGTCACGCTGACAGTATCGAATGTTATCAAAGCAACGTCCTCTGTGCCGGTTCTCTACGTCAGGGCGCGAGCCGATATGCCGCGCGGCCATGAACCGGATAGGGAGTGCAGGGCTTCTGCCCCAGGCGCCCCGCGAATTCAAGTTCAAACAGCTGCGGGGAGCATCGGAGGCCCGGTACGAGGCTGTGATGTGCAAATCCGACAGGTTCCGGGCCAGCGTCAAAAAAACGTACTCAGCATGAATTTTACGTGCATCATGGGCTGGAAAATTAACCCTGAGAATGTCGCGTAACTGTTGCCATGGGAGTGAACATGACAAGGGCATCCGTTTCACTCGCGGCTTTTATCCTGATCCTGGCGTTTGGCAGCGGGATCTCCTTCTGGGTCTATGACAAACAATATGATGAGCTGGTTTCTGATGGCCGTGATCAGCTTGGCATCGCGCGGGTCACTTTCTCGCGGGAGCTGAACCGTCTTTTCGAGCCTGCTTCCGCCGTTTACCAGACCGTGACGGATGCCCGCCTGGTCGGATTGTCGGACCTTGAGGTGGAGGATCTTTTTTTCGCTATCTCGACCGGCCCTGTCCGGCGCCTGCAACAGATCAACGGGATCTATATAGGGTTCCCGGACGGCCGCTTTCTTCAGGTGCAGGATCTGGTCCCGTCCAGTCAGAGCGGCTTCGAGGGCGGCATGACCCGGCGTGTGATCGATGATCCGGCCGGACAACCGGACGGGCACTGGTTCGCGCCGGCCAAGAAAACCGGCCGTTGGGTGCCGGCGGAAGTTCCCTCCACGCCGTACGATCCGAGGAACCGCCCCTGGTACAAGAAAGCGGTTTCTTCCGAAAAAGGTATCTGGACCGAGCCGTATATCTTTGCCTCAAGCGGATCGCTCGGCGTGACCTATGCGCGGGCGCTTTATCACGATGACGGGGTGCTCTGGGGCGTCATGGGGGTCGATCTGTCTCTCTCCTCCCTGTCGCTGACACTCGTGCGGGCGGCGGAGACGCTTATCGGTTTCGGCGATCTGGTGTTCGCAACGGATCTGGCCGGACGCATGCTCGGCCATCCGGCGCTCGCCCGGGCCAAACCGGAAGAGCATGCGGATGTTGAAGCCTTTCTTGAACGCTACCGGGCACGGGATTCCGTCGAAAGGATCCTGATCGAAGCGGTGCAGGCACCCGATATGGTGAAGGTTGTCGAGGCCGGCCCCGGCGCGTATCTCGCCACCAAGGCGGTGCTGGACCCGGATCTGGCGATGCCGATCAGCATCTATCTCGCCCAGGACATGGATACCATTCTGGCGGATGCGAATGCGACCTTGCTGCGCAATGTCGGCTTGCTGTTCATCGCCATCGTCGGTTTTGGCACGGTCTCCTTCTATGTCGTGAAGCTCGGCGTGGAGGTGACCGCGCGCAAGAAGGCGGAAGAGGAACTGGTCGGGGCTCGGGATATCGCGGAAGCGGCCACCCGCGCCAAATCCGCTTTTCTCGCCACCATGAGCCACGAAATCCGGACACCGATGAACGGCGTCATGTCGATGGCGGAGCTGCTCGCTCTCAGCAGGCTGGATGCGGAGCAGAGTGGCATGGCCCGAGTGATCCGGGATTCCGCCGGGGCGCTGCTGACCATCATCAACGACATCCTCGATTTCTCGAAGATCGAGGCCGGAAAGCTCGATATCGAGACCGTGCCGTTCTCGCTGATGGAGACGGTCGACGGCGCGGCCGAGATCATGGTGCAGCGGGCGGAGGAAAAGGGCCTCGGGCTGATCGTCGATATAGATACGGATCTGTCCGACCGGCGGCATGGCGACCCGACACGGCTCCGGCAGATCCTGCTCAATCTCGGCGGCAACGCGGTGAAATTCACCGAGCACGGCGATGTCCGGATCACGGTCAGGGATCTTCCAGACCAGGAGGGCGAGTGGCTCCGCTTCGAGGTAAGCGATTCCGGCATCGGGCTGACGGAAGAGCAATGCGGCCGGCTGTTCCAGCCATTCGTCCAGGCGGACCAGTCCACGGCCCGGAAATTCGGCGGCACCGGTCTCGGTCTTTCCATCTGCCACCGGCTGGCGGAGCTCATGGGCGGCCGCATCGGTGTGCGGAGCAGCTTCGGCGAAGGCTCCACGTTCTGGTTCGAGCTGCCGATGGCGGGCGATCCGGGAACGGCCCCGGTCTCCGGTCACGATCTGTCCGGAGCGCGTGTTGTCCTTGCCGGACTTGGCCCGGCGGAGGCTGACATTGCCGCCAGATATCTTCGCGCGGGCGGGGTCACGGATATTGCGGTGGATGGTGATGGCGCTTCGGATTCCGCCCTGGCTGATCTTGTCGTCGCGGGCCTGCTGATCGCGCCGGAAGATGCGCGCGATCTGTGCAAGCCGGGCGGATCGCTGGTGCTTTGCGCCGGCCGGGACACATTGAGCGGTTTGCCCGCAGCGGTGAAAAACAGTGCCGCGATGCTGCTTGCCGAGCCGGTGACCCGTCCGAAACTCTGGCGTGCCGCCGCTATCGCGCTCGGGCTTGAAAGCGCCGATGCGGTGGAGGCGGACGCACGCCCGGACCTGGCCTACGCGCCGCCGCCGCTTGAAGAGGCGCGGGCGGCGAACGTGCTTGTTCTGGTCGCCGAGGATAACCAGACGAACCAGGTGGTGGTGCGCAAGATGCTGTCGCGGATGGGGTTCGCCTGTGAGACCGCCGGTGACGGCAAAGAGGCGCTGGCCGCTCTGGAAAAGGGCGGATATGGCTTGCTGCTGACGGATATCAACATGCCGGAGATGGATGGCTTCACGCTTTCCCGCGCTGTGCGGGAAGGGGAGGCCGCCGGCGGGGCGCATCTGCCGGTTATCGCTCTTACCGCCGACGCCATGGCGGAGACCGAAGAGGAATGCGCGGCGGCAGGCATGGATGCCTGCCTGACCAAGCCGATAGACAGCAAGGCTCTGGGCGCTGCGCTGGCAACGTACCTGCCGGAGGGACTGGCATTGCGGCGCGGTGCGGAGCCGGCCGAAAGCGCCCCGCCGGAAGACATGCGGGAAAGTGTGCCGGAAGCGCCGGTATGGGACCGGGAGATCTTTGACCCCGCCTCGATGGAAGAGGCGTTTGGCACCTTCGATGACGAGGCGAAAGAGTTTGTCCTTTCCGCCAAGGATGCATGGGGGCCTCGTATCGCTGAAATAAACGCGGGGGTGCAGGGAGGGGATCTTTCCTCGGCCCGTAACGCCGCGCATTCCCTGAAAGGCGCGGCGCTCTCTGTCGGGGCGCTCCGGCTCGGGCGGATTGCAGGAGAGCTGCAGGACTCGCTGGATGCCGAGGACGATGTCATGGCGGGAATAATGGCGGAACTTCTTGAGCCGACGCTCACGGAGTTCAATGAGACGGTGCAACGGATTTTCTAACGACGGGGTAAGGCTGATGGCTACCGGCAAGCTGCAATACGACATGATGAGCGTCCTCGTGCTTGAGGACGAGCTTCACATACGAAAGATCATCGTTCGGCTGCTCCGTCAGCTTGGCTTTTCCTCGATCTACGAGGTGTCGGATGGTGTCGATGGCATGAAGGAGCTATTGCGGGTCCGCCCCAACCTGATCCTTTGCGACATCCATATGGAACCCATGGGCGGGCTGAAGTTTCTCCAGACTCTCCGCAGCTTGAAAACGCATGAAGTCGCTAATTTACCCGTGGTTTTCCTGACGGCCGATGCCGAGGTCGACACGGTGCTCAAGGCCAAGGAATTACGGGTCGACGGCTATATCGCCAAACCGGTCTCCCTGTCCCAGCTGCAGAGCAAGATCGATACGGTTCTGGCGGAGCATGCGGCCCGGCAACGCGGCTGACCTGCCTGACGCCCACTCTTGTGATAGAGGCTGGGCAGCCCGGCGAATTTGATCGCACGGTGTCATATTTACACAACAGCGAATGCGTAACCTGAAGCTGCAAACAGACGCTCCAGCGTCGTGACAATGCAGCCACCGGGAAGGTCCGGCCGGAATGCGGCGGGTCCCCGAAAGAACGCAGCAAAAGGTGAGATATGACAAACCTGATCCGTGAGGCCGCGACGGCGGCCGACCATGAGCTTTCCTTTGACGATTGGGACGAGGTGACGTCCCCGGGCCCGGATGTCTGCGGTTTCGATATTGTCGCCGATAAGGCGATGAGCCGCCGTGGCTTTCTGGGGGCGCTGACTGTGTTCGGGGCGACCAGCTTCCTGATGGGCACCTCGGCACTGACACCGGCGCAGGCCGCATCGCGTCTGTCTTTCAGGCAGGTAGCCGCAAATACCGAAGACACCATCACGGTGCCGGAAGGCTACAGCTGGGATCTCGTGATCTCGTGGGGCGATCCGCTCTGGTCCAAGGGCGTTGCTTTTGACGATGCGACCCGGGGCACCGCCGAGAGCCAGGAGCTTGCTTTTGGCGACAATAACGACGGCATGGCGCTGTTTGTCGATGGCAACCGGCACGTGCTTGCCGTGAACAATGAATATACGAACCGCCCGATCATGTATGGCAATCGCGAAAGCAAGAAGCCCGAAAACGCCGACGATGTGCGCAAGGGCAAGGCTGCGCATGGCGTGTCCGTCATGGAAGTCGTCGAACAGGAGGGCAAATGGGTGACGGTGGTCGATTCCCCGCTCAACCGCCGGATTACCGCCGACAGCCCGATGGAGATCACCGGCCCGGCGCGCGGTCACGATCTGCTGAAGACCAAGGCCGACCCGAGCGGCACCAGGTCTTTGGGCACCTGGAACAATTGCGGTAACGGCCGGACGCCGTGGGGCACCTATCTTGCCTGCGAGGAAAACTTCAACGGCTACTTCTCCTCCAGCGATGCGAATTACAAGCCGAGCGCGGAGCTGTCCCGTTATGGCGTGAAGACCGAGGACTGGGGCTATGCCTGGGCTACAGTCGACGAGCGGTTCGACATCTTCAAACATCCGCATGAGCCGAACCGGGCCGGTTATGTTGTCGAGATCGATCCGATGGATCCGGCATCGACGCCGAAAAAGCGCACCGCCCTTGGCCGCTTCAAGCATGAGAACGCGGAAGTCGTGGTCGCGGCAGATGGCCGGATCGTCGTCTATATGGGGGACGATGAGCGCGGCGAGTTCCTCTACAAGTTCGTCTCGGACGGCGTTTATGCGGTTGGCGGTGATAATTCCGGCCTGCTTGAGAATGGCGATCTGTTCGTTGCCAAATTCAACGAGGATGGCAGCGGAGAATGGCTTGCCCTGACGCCGGAGGTGACGGGTATGTCCGAAGCAGAGATCTGCATCCACACGCGGATTGCGGCCTCGAAGGCCGGTGCCACCACGATGGACCGTCCGGAATGGGTCTCCGCCCATCCGCACAAGGCCGAGGTCTATTGCTGCCTGACCAACAACAAGAACCGGGGCGTGAAGACCAATGCCGGCGGAGACGAGACTCCGGCTACTGGCCCGAACCCGCGCGAGAAGAACAATTACGGTCAGATCGTGCGCTGGCAGCCGAAGGGCGGCGACCATACGGCGGCCGGTTTTGACTGGAACCTGTTTGTCCTGGCCGGTAACCCGACAGTGCATTCCGACGCCTATGCGGGCTCCGGAAACGTCACTGCTGACAACATGTTCAACTCACCGGACGGGCTCGCCTTTGACAGCACCGGCCTGCTCTGGATCCAGACGGACGGGAGTTACAAGAACGAAGGCGATTTCGCCGGGATGGGCAACAACCAGATGCTGGTCGGCGATCCGGAAACCGGCGAGATCAAGCGCTTCCTGGTTGGCCCGAAGGAATGCGAGGTGACCGGCATCACCTGGAGCCCGGACCGGAAGACTGTTTTCGTCGGCATCCAGCATCCGGGCGAGAAGGGCGACAGCCACTTCCCGCGCGGCGGCGACACGGTTCCGCGCTCCTGCGTGGTGGCCATCCGGCGCAATGATGGCGGCCTGATCGGCTAGATCAGGCGGGACTTGAATCAGCGGCCGGTCGCATACGCTGCCGGCCGTTCGCGTTTAAACCCTCTCGAAGCGGGGCGTATTGCCGGGTAGGCTGTTTGTCCTTAACCGAGATTCAGGGCACTCCATGAAACGCATCGAATATTTTTACGCGGCTTATTCCGGTTACGCCTATATCGGCTCTGCCCTGTTTCAGGAGATCGCGGCGAAGGCGGGCGCCGTGGTGGTGCATCGGCCGTTCTTCCTGCGCGATCTGGTGGCGGCGCGCGGCAATGCGGAACGGGTGCGCGAGACGACGTATAGTTCGTACTGGTTCGGCCGGGAGATCGGCCGCTGGGCGGAATATCGTGGCGTGCCGACGATCAAGCGGCGGCCAACCTACCATCATGAATCCTACGACATGGCGAACCGGATGCTGATCGCCCGCGGGGAGACCGGGGCGGCGACGGACCGGCTGGCGCATGGTTTTCTGGAAGCGCACTGGGCCGGGGATGCGGACCTGTCGAACCGCGAGACGCTCTTTGCCATTGCCGCATCGGTGGGGCTCGACGGCCCGGCACTGTTCGAGGCCGCGGGGGCGGAGCAGATCGATGCACAACACCGTGCCAATACGAAGGAAGCCATCGACCGGGGCTTCTTCGGCTCTCCCACCTATGTCGTCGATGGCGATCCGTTCTATGGTCAGGACCGGCTGGAGCTGGTCGCCCGGGCTCTTGAAAAGCCCTTTGCGAATGACTGGACCCTGCCAGCCTAGACCAGTTCAGGCGGAAGCAAGCTGCCGTTGATACTGCCTGATGGCCGATACCACCATCACGGCAAGACCGGCGAGCAATACCCACCAGACCGGCCTGATGCCGATCCCGAGGTCGAACTGCGATGCCAGCATGACCGGGAGCGGAACGTTGTGTTTCAGCGAGATGCCGATGCTTTCCCCCAGGCCGGTCAGCAGGGCGGCGCCGACGGCGATGATGAACAGCCCGGCAACGGACGGATCGCCCAGACGCCAGCGCCAGACGCGGTACAGCATTAACCAGACGAACAGTCCGCTGAACAGGATTGGCTCGGTCACGTCACTCTTGGATTGCAGGAAGAAATGCACCAGAGCCAGCAGGCCGATCGGATAGACTAGCTTGTGCAGGAGCTGCCAGCGTTTGCCGCCGAGGCGCCGTGTCATGCCGTCCGTCGATGTCGCGGCAAGAGCGGCAAGTCCAAGCAGGGCGACGAAGCCGATGGCGAGGTAGTAGCGCAGGACAATCTCGGTTGCGACTTTAAGCAGGTCCCAGGATTGCTGGCCCATATAGAGCAGCAGATGCAACGCCACGGCGAGGAAGACGCTGACGCCGACCATCCGGCGTACCGTGATCAGAGCGTTCCAGCGAAGTGCCCGGCGTAATGGCGTGACGGCAAGCGACGCCAGCAGAAAGACCACGGACCACCAGCCGACCCGATGGATCGCCTCTTCCCAGGGGCGCGGGCCGAGCGTGCCGCTCAGGCTGTGGAAGATCAGCAGCAGGGCCGGGGCGAGCAGGGCAAGGAAGGCGGTCAGTTTCAGTGTCGATGTCCGTCCGGTTCTGTCCGTCCATGGCAGATAGACGGGAATCGGACGGGTCAGCCGACGGCTGCCGGTATCAACACTCATGCTGGACTCTCTTCTTGCCGTGTCCGGAAATCATTTCACTTTCTGGCAAACTGGTCAGCTTCGGTGATGTCGCAAATGCACTATTGCGTGACCGGCCGGGCCGGTTGCTCCATTCCGGAGGCGAAATCCCGCACAACAGCGATGGTTTCGGCGAGGCGGAAGACCTCTTCGCCTTCATGCCCGATTGGCAGGGTGGCTACGCAATTCTCGTAGAGGGTTCGCAGACCCGCACCCAGATCCGCAGCTGGAATGCGCCGCCGGTGCACCGCCCAGCAGGCCACCGCGATTTCAAGTCCGATGATCTTCCAGCAGGCATCGATCTGCCGGGCCAGCTCATGCACGGCATGGACGGCATTGCTGGCGGTATCCTCCACCCCGTCCGCCACCTGTCCGGACGGATGCAGCAGGTGCGGCTGTGCCCAGATCTTGACCGAGGTGATCAGCGAGGCGGTGATATGCCCGAGATTGAGGAACTGAACGCCGCCGACGGCTGAATCTGCTTCGGCCAATCCAATGGGGAGGCCGGAGAAGGCTGGCCATTGCTGCTTGTGAACCCGCTCGCCCGCCAGATCCGCCATTTTCGCCAGTGCCTGCCGCATGCCGTCGAGGGCAAGCGTCATCCGGGTGGTGTCCATGTTGCCGTGCGAATAGGCGGCATTCGGGCCGATATTGACCAGTGGATTGATGACCGTTCCGGCCAGCTCGTCATCCCAGACCTGTTCCAGCCAGCTCGCGCATTCGATGCCGGCGCCGTTCACTTGGCTGGCATTGCGGAAGCTGAGCGGGTCCTGCAGGAACCGGGCGGCGCCCGGTTGCCAGAGAACGCTGTCCGCCAAAGCCTCGCGCATGCGGGCGGCGGAGCGGGCCTGCCCCCGGCGGCGATGCACGGAATTCACCGGCTCGGAGATCGCGTCGAGATTGCAGCGGAAGCCTTCCATGGTCATCGCTGCGGCCAGATCGAAGCCGCGCATCAGCTCGGAAAGCTCGGTGATGCAGAGCGCGCCACTGGCCAGGCTGAGCGCGTTGCAATTGATCATCGCAAGCGCGTCCTTGGGAAAGGGCAATCCCTGTTCGACCGCTTTCGGGTGCGACAGGGCCCAGTCCGCGATCTGGGACAGCGGCACGAGGTCGGAGGCGCCGATCGAGCCGCTGGTGTCGATGTTCGGCATCTCGTGCGCGGAGGCCATTTCTGCCATCAGCTCGACCAGCTCCAGCGACGCGCCGGACGATCCCGAGGCGAGTTCATGCAGCAGCACGATGATGGTTGCCCGGACCACGTCCGGCTCGGCCGTCGGGCCGGGCACGCGGGTGCCGTGCCCCCGGATCAGCCGGCGGTTATAGGCGGCGGCCTCGTCCGCGCTGACCTTGTGTTCTTTCTGCGAGCCGACGCCCGTGTTGATACCGTAGACCGGGGCATCCCCGGCGGCGATCCGGTCCACCGCCTGCCGGGCTTCGCGGATACGCTCCTGTACGGCGGGCGCAAGGCTGAAAGAGGTGGCATTGCGCGCCGCGGCCACCAGCCGTTCGCAGGTCAGCGGCGCTTCGCCGACGATAAAGCCGGTTGTCTCTGTCCCGTCTTCCATCACCGGATGGAAGGCAGGTTGAGGCCGTGCTCCCGGGCGCAATCGATGGCGATCTCGTAACCCGCATCGGCGTGCCGCATGACGCCGGTCGCCGGATCGTTCCAGAGTACCCGCTCCAGCCGCCGGTCGGCGTCCTCGGTGCCGTCGCAGACGATGACCATGCCGGAATGCTGGGAGAAGCCCATGCCGACACCGCCGCCATGATGCAGCGAGACCCAGGTGGCGCCCGAGGCGGTGTTCAGGAGAGCGTTCAGCAGCGGCCAGTCGGACACGGCGTCGGAGCCGTCCTTCATCGCTTCGGTTTCCCGGTTCGGGGAGGCGACGGAGCCGCTGTCGAGATGATCGCGGCCGATCACCACCGGAGCTTTCAGCTCGCCGGTACGGACCATCTCGTTAAAGGCGAGCCCGAGCCGGTGCCGGTCGCCGAGGCCGACCCAGCAGATCCGCGCCGGAAGCCCCTGGAAGGAAATCCGCTCCCGCGCCATGTCGAGCCAGTTATGCAGATGCGTGTCGTCCGGCATCAGCTCCTTCACCTTGGCGTCGGTCTTGTAGATATCCTCCGGATCGCCGGAGAGGGCGCACCAGCGGAACGGGCCGACGCCGCGGCAGAATAGCGGGCGGATATAGGCAGGCACGAAGCCGGGGAAGGCGAAGGCGTTCTCCAGCCCTTCCTCCAGCGCCACCTGCCGGATGTTGTTGCCGTAATCCAGTGTCGGCACGCCCTGGTTCCAGAAATCCACCATGGCGGCGACGTGAAGCTTCATCGAGGCGCGGGCGGCTTTCTCGACCGCCTTCGGATCGCTCTCCCGCTTGGCGCGCCATTCGGCGACCGTCCAGCCCTGGGGCAGGTAGCCGTTGATCGGGTCATGCGCCGAGGTCTGGTCGGTGACGATGTCCGGGCGGACGCCGCGCTTGACCAGTTCAGGGAAGATATCGGCGGCATTGCCGAGCAGCCCGACGGACTTGGCTTCGCCCGCCGCCGTCCAGCGCGCGATCATCTCCAGAGCTTCATCAAGGCTGGTGGCTTTTTCGTCGACATAGCCGGTGCGGATGCGGAAATCGATCCGGGTTTCATCGCATTCAACGGCAAGGCAGCAGGCCCCGGCAAAGACGGCCGCGAGCGGCTGGGCACCGCCCATGCCGCCAAGCCCGCCGGTCAGGATCCATTTGCCTTTCAGATCGCCGCCATAATGCTGGCGTCCGGCTTCGACAAACGTCTCATAAGTGCCCTGCACGATGCCCTGGCTACCGATATAGATCCAGGAGCCGGCCGTCATCTGGCCGTACATCATCAGGCCCTTGCGATCGAGCTCGTTGAAATGCTCCCAGGTGGCCCAGTGCGGCACCAGGTTGGAGTTGGCGATCAGCACGCGTGGCGCGTCAGCATGGGTTCGGAACACACCAACCGGGCGGCCGGACTGCACCAGCAGGGTTTCGTTCTCTTCCAGATCCTTCAGGCTGGCGCAGATGCGGTCGAAATCCTCCCAGGTCCGGGTGGCCCGGCCGATACCGCCATAGACCACCAGCTCATGCGGGTTTTCGGCCACGTCCGGATGCAGATTGTTCATCAGCATTCGCAACGGTGCTTCGGTGGTCCAGTGCTTGGCGTTCAGCTCCGGTCCGGTTGGCGGGAAGATGTCGCGGGCATTCTTGCGGGGATCATTCATGGCTGCGGCTCCGGTCTAGTAGCGGGCGGAAAGACCCATCAGCGGGCCGTGCTCGGTGGCCTCCGCGATGGATTTGTCGAGGATATGTCCGGCGACAGCCTCGATGTCGACGGCGATCTCGCGGTCATCGGTCAAGGTCGGCGAGACGGTGCGGATGGCGGCGACGACGCGCTGCAGGGCGGCGCTGGTTTTCAGTGGGGCGCGGAATTCCACACCCTGCGCGGCGCAGAGCAGCTCGACGGAAATGATCCGGGTCAGGTTGTCGTTCATCCGCATCAGCCGCCGGGCACCGTGGGCCGCCATGGAGACATGGTCTTCCTGATTGGCGCTGGTCGGCGTTGAGTCCGTTGAGCAGGGGGTGGCGAGATGCTTGTTTTCGCTCATCAAGGCGGCGGTGGTGACCTCGGCGATCATCATGCCGGAATTCAGCCCCGGCTCCGGCGTCAGGAAGGCCGGCAGGTCGAAGGACAGCACCGGGTCGACCATGAGGGCGACGCGGCGCTGGGCGATGGCGCCGATCTCGGCGATGGCGATGGCCATCTGGTCGGCGGCGAAGCCGACCGGCTCGGCGTGGAAGTTGCCGCCGGAAATGATCCGGCCGTCCTCGACCAGCACCAGCGGATTGTCGGTCACCGCGTTGGCTTCGATCTCAAGCGTGCGGGCGGCATGGCGCATCATGTCGATGGCGGCGCCGGAGACCTGCGGGTGGCAGCGGATGCAATAGGGGTCCTGCACGCGGGTATCGCCGTGCCGGTGGCTCTCGCGGATCTCGGAGCCATCCATCAGCGCCCGCATGGCGGCGGCGACGTCGATCTGGCCTGGCTGGCCGCGCAGGGCGTGAATGGCAGGATGCAGGGGCGCGGTGGAGCCCATGATGGCGTCGGTGGAAAGCGCTGCCGCGACAACGCCTGCCTCGACATTGCGCCAGGCATGGGACAGGGCGACCAGCGCGTAGGCGGTGGAGAACTGGGTGCCGTTGATCAGAGCGAGGCCTTCTTTCGGGCCAAGCTCGATTGGAGCCAGTCCGGCAGCATCCAGCGCTTCCTTGCCCGGCATGATCCGGCCCTTGTATTTGGCCTTGCCCTCACCGATCAGCACCGCCGCCATATGGGCCAGCGGGGCGAGGTCGCCGGAGGCGCCGACGGACCCCTGGCTCGGCACGATGGGTGTCACCCGGGCGCGCAGCATGGCCTCGATCAGCTCGATCACCTCCCAGCGCACGCCGGAGGCGCCGCGTCCGAGCGAGAGCAGCTTCAGGATCATCATCGCCCGCACCACCTGCGGCTCGGTCGGCGTGCCGACACCGGCGCAGTGGGAGCGGATCAGGTTGCGTTGCAGAGTGGAAGTGTCTTCCGGTGCAATCCGCACAGTGGCGAGCTTGCCGAAGCCGGTATTGACGCCATAAACGGCCTCATCGCCATTCGCCGCTTTCGCGACAAGAGCGGCAGCCGCATCGACGGCGGGTTTCGCCGCACGGTCGAGCCGGAACCGGTGGCCCTGGCTGCGCAGGCCTTCGAGATCGAGCAGCGTGGTGCTGCCCGGCGTCAGGATGATGTCGCTCATGAAGTCCCCGCGAAAATGCGTTTGTGGAGAGGGTTGAAGCCGATGCGGTAGGCCAGCTCGGCCGGCTCGCTGACGTCCCATACGGCGAGATCGGCCCGCTTTCCGGCCTCGATGGTGCCGGCATCTGCGAGGCCGAGTGCCTGAGCAGCGATCCGGGTGGCGCCTGCCAGCGCCTCTTCGGGCGTCATGCGGAACAGCGTGCAGGCCATGTTCATTGTCAGCAGCAGGGAGGTCAGCGGGGAGGAGCCGGGATTACAGTCCGTCGCAATCGCAATCGGCACGCCCGCATCGCGCAGGGCCTGAACCGGGGGGAGTTGCGTCTCGCGCAAGGTATAGAAAGCACCGGGCAGCAGAACGGCGACGGAGCCGCTTTCCGCCATGGCGGCGATGCCGTCCGCGCCGAGATATTCAAGATGATCCGCCGACAGCGCACCGTATCGCGCTGCGAGTGCCGTACCGCCGAGATCGGAAAGCTGCTCCGCATGGAGCTTCACCGGCAGGCCGAGTTCTTGCGCCCGTTTGAAAACGCGCTCGATCTGTGCCGGGCTGAAAGCGATGCCTTCGCAGAAACCGTCCACGGCATCGACCAAGCCTTCTTCCGCCGCTTTTGTCAGGGCTGGCAGGCAGATCTTGTCGATATAGGCGTCCGCCCGATCCTTGTATTCCGCCGGCACTGCATGCGCGCCGAGGAAGCTTGTGCGGACCCGGACCGGGCGTTCTTTCCCGATGCGACGGGCGGCGCGGAGCATTCGTAGCTCGGTTTCGATATCGAGGCCGTAGCCTGACTTGATTTCGAGTGTGGCGATACCTTCCGCCAGCAGCGCGTCAACGCGGGGCAGGGCATTGGCGACCAGATCGTCCTCGCTCGCTGCGCGGGTGGCGGTCATGGTGGAGACGATGCCGCCCCCGGCGCGGGCCACTTCCTCGTAACTCGCGCCTTCAAGCCGCAATTCGAACTCGCGGGCCCGGTTGCCGCCGAAGACGATATGGGTGTGGCAATCCACCAGAGCCGGGGTGATCAGGCGCCCGCCGCCATCCTCGCGCGGCCAATCCGCATAACTTGCCGGAAGATCTGCTTCCGGGCCTGCCCAGGCGATTTTCCCGTCCTGCAGCGCGACGGCGCCGTTCTTCACCAGCCCATAGGAACTGGTATCTGGAAGCATGGTCGCGAGCGTGGCATTGCGGAGGATCTGCATGGCCGTATGGTCCGAATAGAGGCTTGCCCGAAAGGCTGATTTGAATATTATGTCTATACATAATAATTGCTGTCAACAAGGAGACGCCACCGTGACGACGGTTTTCGCAGAGACACTTCTGATGGAGGGCGGCTGGCAGCGGGATGCGCTGGTCACGATTGACGGCAATGGCCGGATAGACTCTGTCCGGACTGGCGACGCTTCCGCCGCCGCTGGCGCGGACCATCGCGTTGCCGTGTTGCTGCCCGCGCCGGTGAACCTGCATTCGCATGCATTCCAGCGGGCGATGGCCGGGTTGACCGAAGGTCGCGGGCCCGATCCGAAAGACAGTTTCTGGACCTGGCGGCGGCTGATGTATCGCTTCCTGCAATCCCTGACACCGGAACATGTGAGTGCCGTTACGGCGCTGGTGCAGATGGAAATGCTGGAGGCGGGCTATGCTGGGTCGGTGGAGTTCCACTATCTGCATCATCAGGTCGACGGCACGCCCTATGCCGCGCTTGGTGAGATGAGTGAGCGCGTTGCAGAGGCGGCGGTGGAGACGGGTATCGGCCTTACCCTTGCGCCGGTTCTGTATCAGGTCGGCGGGTGTGATGGCCGTGATCTCGGTCCGGGGCAGATCCGTTTCGGCAATGACCCGGATCGTTATGCCCGGTTGCTTGAAGAGGCGGAGCAGGCGGTGGCGAAGCTGACGGCTGATTGCGCTATCGGTGTTGCGCCACATTCTCTCCGGGCGGTGACCCGCGAGGCACTTGCCGGGGCGGCGGCATTGCGTCCTGACCGTCCGATCCATATCCATGTCGCCGAGCAGGTAGCCGAGGTCGAGGAAGTCGAGGCAGCCTGGGGTGCCCGGCCGATGGCCTGGCTCTTGGAAAACCACGCAGTCGACCAGCGCTGGTGCCTGATCCATGCCACCCAGATGCAGCCGTCCGAGACCGAGGCGATGGCAAAGAGCGGTGCCGTCGCCGGGCTTTGCCCGATCACCGAATCCAGCCTTGGCGACGGAATCTTCGACGGTGTGCGCTATCGCGCGGCAGGCGGCAGCTTTGGTGTCGGATCGGACTCGAATATCCGGATCTCGCTCAGCGAGGAGCTGCGGACGCTGGAATATTCCCAACGCCTGCGGGACAAGGGGCGTGCCGTTCTGGCCGAGCAGGAACGCTCCGCCGGGCGGGTACTGTTCGAGGAAGCGGTACGGGGCGGTGCTCAGGCGGCGGGACGTGACAGCGGGGCGATTGCACCGGGCCGGATCGCCGATCTCGTGGCGCTGGACGGAGACGCACTCGACATTGCCGGACGCACCGGGGACCGCATTCTCGATACCTTCATCTTCGCCGGTGACGACCGCTGGGTGAGCGATGTCTGGTCCGCCGGACGTCATGTGGTAAGAGACGGCCGGCACATCGCCCGGGATCGGATCCGGGCGCGCTACCGTGAAACACTCCGCGATCTGGAGGACGCACTCTGACGCAGTCCGCGCTCAAGTCCTGGCAGGGCATTCAGGCCGAAATCAAACGCCGCATCGCCGACCGTGTCTGGCGCCCGGGCGAGCTGATTCCCGGCGAGACGGACCTGGCGGCGGAATTCGGCTGCGCCCGGGCCACGGTGAACCGTGCCCTGCAGGGACTGGCCGATAGCGGTCTGCTGGAACGGAAGCGCAAGGCAGGCACCCGTGTCGCGCTCGATCCGGTGCGCAAGGCGACGCTGGAAATCCCGATCACCCGGATTGAGGTCGAAGCTGCGGGCTCTGCCTATCACTTCGACATTCTGGAGCAGCGGCGGGCCCGCCTGCCTGCGTCGATAACAGAAGCGATACAGCTGGAGGACTCATTCGATGCCCTCCATATGCGCGGCCTGCACCGTGCGGACGCGCGACCGTTTCTCTACGAAGACCGATGGGTCAATCTGGAGGCGGTCCCGGAATTCGCCGAAGCGGACTTCTCCGCCATCAGCCCGAACGAGTGGCTGGTCAGGAACCAGCCTTTCACCAGGGGGGATATCAGCTTCCTCGCGGAGAATGCATCCGCCGTTCAGGCAAGCGCCCTTGGCGCGGAAGAAGGGGCGGCGCTGTTTGCCATCGAGCGGACGACATGGAATGAGACGGTGCCCATTACGTTCGTCCGTCTGGCATATCGGCCGGGCTACCGGATGACGACCGGAATCTAGCGGCTCAGTCCTGTTTCAACTGTCTGCGTATGGTCGTCAGCGCGTCGATCAGGGGTTGTGCTGTGTCCGGCGGGACCGCGGCAAGGAGATCATTGACCCAGCGTTCGTGACCGTCGGCCATCTCGGCGAAAACCGCTTCGCCCTTGTGGGTCAGCCTGACCAGTGTGGCCCGCTTATCGCCCGGCACCGGCAGGCGCTCCACCAACCCGTCCTGCACCAGCCGTTCGACGATCCCGGTGACATTGCCGTTCGAGACCATGAGCTGTTCGGAAAGGGCACTCATCCGGAGGCCGCTCTCGCTGCGTTCCAGAACGGCGAGGATTTCGAACCGTGGCAGGGTTTGATCGTAGGAGAGCCGCATCTCTTCCCGCAGCGCATTCTCGACGGACCGCGTGGTTCGCAAAATATTCAGCCAGAGCCTGAGCCGGGTTTTGCGTGTCTCTGCATTTTCCGCGAGACGTATGCTTGGTGCTTGCGCCATTTACGAATCTTAGGCTTTTAAATTAATTTCGCATCAAAAAATTGAGTATTAGTTGAATATTAAATCAAACTGGTGGCCGGTTGATACGTCTCCTAGGATCGGGTTTTGGCTATAGGCCAACAAACGACGGGAAGATGCCGCGTATGATTGCCGACTGGGATGACGCCTATGCGAACGGCCCGCACATAAAGGGGGCGGAGACTTATCCGCCGATGTGGCAACAGCGCGCCGCCGATTTCCGGCAGGAACTGGGCGACAGGGCGGAACTCGATATCCCCTACGGAGAGGCACCGCGTAACCGGCTCGACCTGTTTCGGCCCGCAGGTCCGGCCACCGGCCTCGCGCTGTTTGTTCATGGCGGTTACTGGCGGGCATTCGACAAAAGCATCTGGTCCCATCTGGCGCGTGGCGCGGTGGATCAGGGCTGGGCCGTTGCCATCCCGAGTTACACCCTGGCGCCGGAAGCGCGCATCGCGGATATCACGCGCGAGATCGGCAGGGCTGTGACAGCGGCCGCGCAATTGGTCGAGGGGCCGGTTCATCTCGCCGGTCATTCCGCCGGAGGACATCTTGTCAGCCGGATGCTGTGCCGGGATGTGCCGCTGGACCCGGCGCTTCGGGCGCGGATCGATCAGGTTGTCTCGATCAGCGGCCTGCATGACCTGCGCCCCTTGCTGAACCTTGAGATGAATGCCGACCTGAAACTCGACGAGGCCGAGGCCGCCGGGGAAAGCCCCGCGCTCCGCCACCCTGTGCGTGGTGCCCGGCTGGTCTGCTGGGCCGGCTCCGGCGAACGGCCCGAGTTCCTGCGCCAGAACGATCTGCTCGCCAATATCTGGACCGGGCTTGGTGCCGTTACGGCGACGGTCCACGCAAAGGGCAAACATCACTTTAATGTGATCGAGGGCCTGGAGGATGCGGACTCGCCTCTGACCCGATGTTTCATCACCCGGGGCTTCACCAAGGGAGAATACTGACTTATGGCCGCTTTCCAGATGCAACAACATGTGCGGTTCCAGCATTGCGACCCGGCGGCAATCGTTTTCTATCCGCGCTATTTCGAGATGATCAATCTCACCGTGGAGGAATGGTTCGGCACTGGCCTCGATTGGGGATTCCACCGGATGCACGAGGTTGACGACCGGGGCATCCCGACAGTCCGGATCTCTGTCGATTTCAGCGCTCCAAGCCGGTTGGGCGACGTGCTCGACTGGAGCCTCGCGGTGCAGAGGATTGGATCGTCGAGTCTTGATGTCGAGATCGTTGCGCGCTGTGAGGGGGAGTTGCGCCTGACCTGTCAGTCAACCCTTGTTCAGTTCGTAAAAAGCACCGGCCGGCCGGTCGCCTGGAGCGCGGGGATACGGGAGAAAATGAGGGCGTTCGAAGACAGCCCCATGGCCAATTCCACGATTAATTCCACAGGCGGCTCATAGAATATCCGGGGGGCTTTCTGGCAAGGAGCCCTGCTTTGGGATATCGTGTTTTGCGACATTATTTTACGCGGCGTTAACCATTCAGAGCGAATAATACAGATAGCAATTAATGCCGAGATCGACAGCGCGGCCGCGCGACGGAGAGGCGATGAGCAACGAAACAGATAGCCCGGAATTCTCGATCCTCGTGGTCGATGATGCTCCAGAGAACGTCATGCTGCTCAGCCTGATTTTGAAAGATCTCGGCAAAGTCTCCTCCGCCCTGAGCGGACGCGAGGCGATCGACAAGGCCCTGGAAAACCCTCCCGATCTGATCCTGCTCGACATCCAGATGCCGGAGCTGGACGGCTACGATGTGATCCGGGCCCTGAAAGAAGATCCGAAGACAGAAAACGTGCCGGTGATTTTTGTCACCGGTCTCTCCGATGAGGGTGACGAGGAGAAAGGCCTGAAGCTCGGGGCGATCGACTATATCACCAAGCCCTACAAGCCGGCGGTCGTCATCGCCCGGGTCCGTAATCACCTGCGGCTGCGTGAATATGCCATGCGCCTTGAGCAGTTGAACGAGGAGCTGGAGCGGCTTGCGACCACGGATGCGCTGACGTCGGCGTATAACAGGCGCTACTTCATGTCCAAACTGGACGAGGAGGTGAAGCGGGTGCGCCGGTACAAGCGCCCGTCATCGTTGATGATGATCGACGTGGATCATTTCAAGAAGATCAACGACACCTTCGGCCATGATGTCGGCGATCATGTCCTGATCGCGCTCGTCAAACTTCTGGAAGACAAGGTCAGGCAACTCGACACGGTGGCCCGGATCGGTGGGGAGGAATTCGCCATCCTGATGCCTGAAACGAGCGAGAAAGACGCGCTGATTCTGGTGAACAGACTGCTTGATGCGGCCCGGGCCGCTGCCATCACTGTTGCCGATGACACGGTCCGGTTCACCATCAGCGTCGGCTGCACGGAATTCGACGCGGATACCGTGGACGGAGAAGGCATTCTGAAAATGGCGGATATGGCACTGTACGACGCGAAGAGAAGCGGACGCGACCAGGTCGTCTTCCGGTCGCCCACGGTTACGGCTTGAACCACGCCATATATTTGCTCTTGCTTCACATTCCCTCTAAGTGATCTCTCTGGGATCAGCCCTTGTCCTCTCGACAAGCCGGGCTGCGACACTCAAGGGGAGAGCATTGATGAAATTCACCAATCCCGAAGGCGTTCCGGCGCCAGCCTCGACATACTCACAGCTGGTCACGGTACCGGCCAATGCCCGGCGCGCCATTGCCTCCGGCCAGATTGGCGTGGCGCCGGACGGCAGCGTGCGCGAGGGGCTGGAAGCCCAGACGGTTCAGGCGTTCGAGAACCTGTTCAAGGTTATCGAGGGTGCGGGCATGTCCAAGACGGACATCGTGAAGATCGTGTTCTATTCCACGGTGCCGGGCTCGGTTGCCTCTTTCCGGGAGATCCGGGACCGCATGTTCGACGGGCATGCGCCTGCCTGCACCTATCTGGAAATCTCCGCGCTCGCGACGCCGGACTTCCTTTGCGAAGTCGAGGGCGAGGCCGTCGCGCTCTGACGGGCGCGGCGATCGGGAGACGGGCCGGTGATTGACGACTTTCTGCTGCGGGCGCTTGCCGCCGGGATCGGAGCCGCTCTTGCGGCCGGTCCGCTGGGCTGTTTCGTGGTCTGGCGCCGGCTCGCGTATTTCGGCGATACAATGGCCCATTCCGCTCTGCTCGGGCTGGCGCTCGGCTTTCTGATGAATGTCGAGCCGGTGCTGGGAATTTTCGCCGTTACCGTCGCCGTCGCCGCGCTCCTGCTGTCGCTGGAACGCTGGAGCACGGTGCCGACCGACACGCTGCTGGGCATTCTCTCGCACGGGGCGCTGGCCATGGGGCTTGTGGCCATCGGGTTGATGAGCTGGCTCAGGGTCGATCTGATGGGTGTGCTGTTCGGCGACGTGCTGTCCGTGTCCATGCAGGACATCATGTTGATCTACGCCGTCGTCGCGGTGGTTCTGGTCTGCCTCTGGCGGATCTGGGAGCCGCTGCTGGCGACCACGGTCAGCAGTGATCTGGCCCAGGCCGAAGGGCTTGGGGGGCGCCGGGCCAATCTGGTTTTCACCCTTTTGCTTGCCCTGGTCATCGCCGTGGCGATCAAGGTCGTCGGGGTGCTGCTGATCACATCTTTGCTGATCCTGCCGGCCGCCGGTGCGCGGCGCTGGGCCAGAAGTCCGGAGGCCATGGTTGCCGGTGCCGTCGTTATCGGGATCGTCTCCGTGCTGATCGGCATGCTGGGCTCGGTGGAATTCGATACGCCGGCGGGGCCGTCCATCGTGCTGGTTGCCTTTGCCGTCTTCCTGATCGGCTTGCCGCGCTGGCCGGGCAGGCTCTCTTCACGCGGGTAAGGGCTTTGACCAATCGGGCTTGAATTCAAAATTTGTTATGTTATAACGTTTTTTGAATTCACCTGTTGAGATCCTCCATGAGATATCTGTTTCTACGGATCGGCGGCTTGTTGGCCGCTATTCTGCTTGTTGTCCTGCCAGCGCGCGCCGAGCTGTCGGTCGTCACATCGATTCCGCCGGTGCACAGCCTGGTCGCGAAGGTCATGGCCGGGGCCGGTGAGCCGCATCTCCTGCTCCGGAATGGACAGTCACCGCATGAATATGCGTTGCGCCCATCCGATGCCCGGGCGATCGAGAACGCCGACCTGATCATCCTGGTGTCCCATACGATCGAGACATTCCTTGAGGCCGCGGTTGACCGGAATGCCGATCATGGCGGCCGGGTCGTGGAATTGAGCGAAGCCAAGGGCGTCATGCATCTGAGCGTTCGTGAGGGCACGCTGTGGGATGTTTCGAAGCATGCCGGGCACACGGGGCACGGGCACGATCATGATGACGGGAATGGCGGGGACCATGCAGAGCATGAGCATGGCCCGGACGATCCGCATGTCTGGCTGAGCCCGTCCAACGCGCAGGCTTTTGTGCGTGCGATTGCGGCATCCCTGGCAGAGCACGACCCGGATCATGCCGCGCTCTATACCGCCAATGCGGCTGCGGCCGTGCAGGATCTCGAAGAGCTCTCCCGGACCATCCGGCAGAAGCTCGCACCGGTGCATGACAGGCCGTTTCTGGTGTTCCACGATGCCTATCAGTATTTCGAGACCGCGTTTGACCTGACGGCGGCCGGTGCGATCAGCCTCGGGACAGGGGCACCTCCGGGGGCGGCACGCCTGCGGGCTCTCCGGCAACGGGTCGCGGATGGCGGCATCCGCTGTATCTTCAAGGAGGTGCAGTTCAGGCCCCGTCTGGCCGAGGTCGTGGCCGAGGGTTCCGGGGCGAAGCTTGGCACGCTCGATCCGGTCGGCAGCACCATTCCGTTCGGACCGGATGCGTATAATGCACTGATGCTCGGATTAGCGGACGGTTTCGAATCCTGCCTGAAGTGACATACTGCCCCGAACAGGCATCACGGGGGCAGGACATTGATCGATATCGAAGACGCACTCGGCACCTGCCCCATCGTCGCAATTCTGCGCGGTCTTGAACCGGAGCGCGCGGAAGAGATCGGGCAGGCATTGTTCGATGCCGGCATTCGCGTGATCGAGGTGCCGCTGAATTCTCCCCGCCCGTTCGAAAGCATTGCCTGTCTTGCCCGTCTTCTCGGGGATCGCGCGGTGATTGGCGCCGGGACCGTGCTGACGGATGAGGACGTGCGGGCCGTGGCGGCGGCGGGTGGGCGCCTTGTCGTCTCTCCCAACACCGATACACGGGTGATCGACGAGACGAAATGGTGCGGCCTGATCTCCATGCCGGGCTTTTTCACACCAACCGAGGCATTCCAGGCACTGGCGGCGGGGGCGGATTATCTGAAGCTTTTCCCGGGCGATGCGATCCAGCCGAAAATCGTCGGTGCGTTGCGGGCCGTCTTGCCGCCGGACCGGGGGATCGTCGTCACCGGCGGCGTCGGGCGCGACAATATCGCCGACTTTTTCGCAGCCGGCGCCAGGGCGGTTGCCGTTGGCTCCTCGATCTTCAAGCCGGGCAAGCCGGTGGAGCAAATCGGCGCCGATGCCGCCGCGTTGATCGCTGCCTGGCGGGACGGCGACCCGCATTGACGGAATAAGGCCATTTCGGAAAGCGGGCTTGTAACCGGACGGCGCCTGCGCGATGTCATAAGCTCAACGCCATTTCACAAGCATGCCAAGCGGGAGCGAACACATGCGGTATCTGCACACGATGGTCCGGATCAGCGACATCGACGAGAGCCTGAAATTCTATTGCGACATTCTCGGTCTCAAGGAAGTTCATCGCTATGAAAGCGAGAAGGGCCGTTTCACCAACATTTTCCTCTACGCGCCGGGTGACGAGGCGACGGCCGCTTCCGACAAGCGCGCGCCAGTGGTCGAGCTGACCTACAACTGGGATCCGGAAGAGTACAAGACCGGCCGGGCCTGGGGGCATCTCGCCTTCCGTGTCGAGAATATCTACGAGCTTTGCCAGAAGATCATGGATGCGGGTGTCACCATCAACCGTCCGCCGCGTGACGGTTACATGGCGTTCGTGAAGTCGCCGGACGGCATCTCCATCGAAATCCTGCAGGAAGGCGAGGCGCTGGCGCCGGCCGAGCCCTGGGCGTCGATGGCAAATACCGGCTCCTGGTAAAACCCTGACACGACCCGGCATCGCACCGTTTCCGGCTGCACTTCAGCCTGCGTCAGATCTACCCCTGCGGCCATGCCGTATGGTGATCGTCGATGACAAAGGCATGGCTGTGCCGGAACGTGCGATGCCGGTGCGTCTGTCCCGACGGCCCGGCTTTCGCGAGCTGTGTCGGTTGGTGGTGTCCGTCGTCTGTGATCGGGTGCGCGTGGACCAGCTCCTCATGTTCGTGATCCAGTTCGGCCGGATCATGTGCGGGCCAGAACAGCAGCGCGCCTGACAGGCCCGCCGTCGCTCCTGCGGCAAGCATGATGAAAGCCATATCCATGCCAAGGGATGTGGCGACCCATCCGGCAAGCGGATAGGTGACAAGCCAGCAGGCATGCGACAGCGCGAATTGCGCGGCGAACAGATCGGTTCTGTCTTCGGCATGACAGGATCGCCTCAGCAGCAACCCCGACGGGGTCATTATCATGGATATGCCGATCCCTATCGCGCACCATACGGCCAGGGCCTGCAGGTAGGTTTCCGCAAGGATACCGGCGCAGAGCGAGACTGCCAGCAGCGCGGCACCCGCGAGCATGACGGGGCGGGCCGAGCGATGCTCAAGCAGTCTTGGTAAGGTCAGGGCGACGATCATCGAGCCCAGGCCGGTGGCCGCATAGAACAGCGTGACGTCCCGCTCCGTGCCGCCGAGAACGTCCTGAACAAAGACCACACTATTCACGATCACCATGGAGCCGGCCGCCGAAACCGCGAAGCTCAGGGCGAGCAAACCGCGCAGCCGGGGCGTCTTGAGATAAATCCAGCTCCCGCGCGTCACTTTGGCGCGAAAGCTGCGCTGCGCCGCGTCCGGTTTCTGGGCGGGGATCGAGGCGGTGAGGATAAGGGCCGCGGAGGCCAGGAAGCCGAGCGCATTGCCGGCAAACAGCCCGTGAAATGTCATGACCGACAAAAGCAGGCCCGCCAGAAGCGGGCTGGCCAGTTGCTCAAGGTCGTAGAGCAGACGGGAGAGGGAAAGCGCCCGTGTGTAATCCCGCTCTTCCGGGAGAAGATCCGGAATGGTGGCCTGGAATGTCGGGGTGAAGGCGGCGGAACAGGCCTGGAACAGAAAGATCAGCAGATAGATCTGCCAGATCTCGGTCACGAACGGCAGCAGGATCACGAACCCTGCTCGGATCAGGTCCAGAGCGACCAGAAAGGGGCCTCTGCGGAACCGGCTGGACAGGGCGGCGCCGACAGGACCGAGCAGGACATAGGAGATCATCTTGATGGCGAGGGCGGTGCCGAGCACAAGCCCGGCATCCGGTCCGGCAATCTGGTAGGCGAGCAGTCCGAGGGCGACCGTCGTCAATCCACTGCCGAGCAGAGAGAGGGCCTGTGCGAGAAAAAGATGCCTGTAGGCGGAATGTCTCAGAATATCGATCATGTTCCCCCGCTCGAAAAGAGGTCAGTCGGGGGCAGTATAGCGCACAACCATGTCCCTGAGGGTCACGATGCCGACCATGTCGCCCTGGCGGGTGACAAGCGCCCGGGTCAGCTTGAAGCGGTTCAGCATGCGGATCGCGTATTTGATATCCATGCCGACATCGACACTCAGCACCGGCTTGGACATGATCTCGTAAACGCTGGTGCGCTCCGGCGAGCGGTCCTTGCTGGCCACATGCGCCGCGATATCGCCGACCGTGACGACGCCGTACTCGTCCCTGTCGTCCCGCCGTTCGATGACCAGCGAGCTGACATTGTGCTCCCGCATCAGGTCGATGGCGTTCCGCACCGTCGCGAGGCCGTCGATGACATGCGGGTTGCCGCTCATCACGTCCTCGACCTTCACATAAGGATGCTGGTTCATATTTCTTCCTCGATCTCTTTTTCGATTTCCTTGATTTGCGAGGTCAGGCCGACGGCGTCCTCGATGTCGATCTGGAAGGCGACACCGCTGCCGAGATCCTCGTCGAACCGGGCAGCCCGGCAGATCTCTTCCAGGATATGACGCGACATATGTTCCTCGACCACCAGCAGCACGACGTCGCGCTGGCCCTCAAGGGTGAGGCCGAGGAAGGTGGAGGAGGGTTTCAGGCCCTCGCCCCGGACATTGGTGATAACGGTGCTGCCGGTGCCGCCGCACTTTCGTGCGGTGTCGACGACGATCTCGGTCTTGGCATCGCTTACCACGGCAACTATCAGCTTGAACTTCATTGCTGGCTCCCTGGCTGTGGGGTTGCGGTTTCGGTATCAAATCGGGAACGGGCGGCCTCGCGCTTCTTGCGCCGCGCGGCCATCCAGGCGCCCGCCTGGGCATAACTCATGACGCTGAGCATGGGGAAGAGGCTGGCAAGGGCGATCAGCCCGAATCCGTCCAGCACCGGGTCTCTCCCTGGCACGGTGGATGCGAGGCCGAGGCCGAGCGCCGTGACCAGCGGGACGGTGACGGTGGAGGTGGTGACGCCGCCGGAATCGTAGGCCAGCGGAATGATCATGCGCGGCGCGTAGATCGTCTGCAGGACGACGAGCGTGTAGCCGGCGATCATATAGAGATAGAGCGGTGTGCCGGTGACGATCCGGAAGGCGCCGACGGCGATGCTGAGGGCGACGCCGATGGCGACGGCAATGCGCAGGCCCCGGCCGTCGATGGTCCCGCCGGTGAGGGTGCTGGCCTTGTTGGCGACGGCGATCAGGGACGGCTCGGCAATGGTGGTGGAAAAGCCGATGGCGGCGGCAAACAGATAGACCCAGTAATAATCCGCCCAGCCGAGGCTGGCGATGTCGCGGCCGGGCGCGATGAAGGCCGGATCGGTTAGCTGCGTCGCCATCAGGGCGCCGATCGGGAACAGGGCTTCTTCCAGCCCGACCAGGAAGAGCGAGAGGCCGAGGATCACATAGACGAAACCGAGCAGTACCCGGCCGAGTTGGGGAATGCTCTGGCGCAGCACGACAAGCTGAAAGAAGGCGAGGATCGCGGCAATCGGGAACACGTCGATAAGCGTGCCGAGAAAAGCCTCATAGAGCGCCGTGATCCATTCCATCGCCATGCCTAGAAACCCGCCATGTCTAGAAACCTGCCATGTCTAGAACACCATCCCGAAGATGAGGACAAAGATCATCGGCGATAGTGAGGCAAAGGCGATCAGCCCGAAACCGTCGATTGCCGGATTGCGTCCCTTGATGACCGTCGCCAGCCCGACGCCAAGGGCGGTGACCAGCGGGACGGTGACGGTGGAGGTGGTGACGCCGCCGGAATCATAGGCGATGCCGATGATCTGTTCCGGCGCTATCACGGTCAGGGCCTGCACCGCCACATAGCCGCCGATCATGATCCAGTGCAGTGGCCAGCCTTTCAGGATGCGGAACACGCCGACCACGATGGCGATGCCGACCGAGGCCGCGACCGTATAGCGGAGCGCGCGGGCATAGCTGTTCATCGCCTCCGGCGCGTTGGCGATGAAGCCGCCTTCCGCCATCACCCGCGCCGCTTCGTCGCCGACGGCGATCAGGGAGGGTTCGGCCACTGTCGTTCCGAAGCCGAGCCCGAAGGAAAACAGCAGGAGCCAGGTCAGGCTGCCCTTGCGGGCAAGGGCGCCGGCAAGAAATTCGCCGATCGGGAACAGGGCCATCTCCAGCCCCTGCAGAAACAATGTCAGGCCGAGGACCACGACAACCAGACCGGCCAGTGTTTGTCCCAGGTTCGGGAACGGCTGCTGAAGCACAACGAGCTGGAAGAAGGCTACGACCAGTACGATCGGCAACACGTCCCGGGCAGTGCCGAGCAGGAGGGAGCCGAACGCAAGAAGCCGATTGATCATGCAGGCAGGCTAGCGGCTTGGTCTGCCGACATCCAGTGCGCCCATCGCCGCATGCGTGCGGAAAATTTCCGAGGCCACGTCACAACAGGAAACGCTGGCTCGACATGTCTGTGAAACCCATTGCAACGCCAAGCAGGAGACAGACATGGCTGGCACAGGACCCGTGAACTTTTACGCCAACGCCGGAGCTATTCTCGGCAAACTGGAAACCGTCGAGACAAGTATCGCCGAAGCCGGCTTCGACAAGCTGCTGCATCATCTGGTGAAGCTGCGCGCCTCGCAGATCAACCAGTGCGCCTTTTGCGTCAAGATGCATATCGCGGAAGCCCTCAAGGATGGCGACAGCCAGGAGCGGATCGACCGGGTCATCGTCTGGCGCCATGTCCGCGATTTCACCCCGGCGGAAAAGGCGGCACTGGCCTGGACCGAGGCCTTGACCGAACTTGATCCGAAGGCCGATCTTGGGTCGTTGCGGCAGGAGCTGCGCGAGCACTTCTCCGACACGGACATTTCGACGCTGACGGCGATCATTGCCATGATCAATCTCTGGAACCGCATTCAGGTCTCCCAACATTGATGAAAAAGCATTGATGAAACAGAGTCCGGATCATCTGCGGGAGTTCGAGGAGGCGCGGCCGATGCTGATCGGCCTCGCCTACCGGCTGCTGGGCTCCCGCGCCGAGGCGGAGGACGTCGTGCAGGACACTTTTCTGGCCTGGAGCGGGACTGACCGTGCCGTGATCGAACAACCGCGTGCCTGGCTGAGTTCGGTCTGTACCCGGCGGGCTCTGGATGTCCTGAAATCGGCTCGGCGCAGCCGCACCGATTATGTCGGTCACTGGCTGCCGGAGCCGATCGAGACCGGGGACAGCGGGACGCCTGAATCGGATCTCATGATCAGCGAAAGTGTCACCATGGCGTTTCTGCTGGTGCTGGATCGTCTGGCCCCGAAAGAGCGGGCGGCGTTTGTGCTGCACGATGTTTTCGGCATGGACTATGCGGAAATCGCGGAGCAGCTCGGGAGCACGGAGGCGGCTTGCCGCAAGCTGGCCTCGCGGGCGCGGGTCAATGTCAGGCAAGCGGGTAATACCAAGCCTGCCCCAAGGGATCTGCAGCAATGCCTGATCGATGCCTTCCAGACCGCGTTGCGGACCGGAGCTGCGGATGACCTCGCCGGGTTGCTGGCGCGCGACGCAGTTTTGACCGCTGACAGCGGCGGCAAGGCGGCGTCAATTCTTGGGCCTGTCAAAGGTGCGGAGCGGATTCTCACTTTTGTTACCAGGGCGTTGCCGAAATTTTGGTCCGACTATTCCATCACGGTGGCGGAGATCAATGCGCAGCTTGCTCTGATTGTGCGGGACGGCCCCGCCGCGCACGCTGTCGTGACATTCCGGGTGAATGCTGACCAGTGGATCTCGGAGATCATGGTCATGCGGAATCCAGACAAGTTGCGCGGCTTCGACCTCGCGGACTGAATTCCAGAAATCCGCCGAAGACCATGGAAACATCATCAATTATCTAAAAATACACGCAATCTTAAGGAGTTGCAGCGATATGTCATAGAATTGCATCTAAATTGCTTGGGGAATGCGGTATGGTTGCCGCGATGGAGACACAGCCTCGCCTTACCAAGACCTACCGGTTGCTGGTCCGGGGGACCAATATCAACGAGACCTCCTTGTTGGCGACCGACTACCTGAACCATTTCAATGAAGTGGTGATGCTGCTTGAGCTCATTCCGGACATGCCGGACATGCTTGAGGAGGTCGAGGAATGGAAGCCGGCGACCTATATCGAGCATTTCGCGGCCAGCGGGTTCTCGGACAAGGAACTGGCTATCTGGGCCTATGAAAATGCCCCGCATGAATATATTCATGCCTTCGAGGATCTGGTGGCGTCTGCCAACGAGCAGATTTTCGCGACGGTGGGGCTTTTAAAGAAGCTGAATGGAACGGTGCCCGAAGACGAGTTCCGCAATCAGACCCTGGCAAAGGTCCGTGAGGTCAGATTGACGCTGGAACAGATCTCGGGCGTTATCAACGGCACGGTGCCGCGTTACGATCAGGCGGAGATCGACGACATCATGGACCAGAACGCGATCGACAGCCTTTTCGACTGATGGTTTTTCGCAATATCCCACATGCTGGTCAGCGCTGGCTTGGCGTTTTCGCCCTTGTCGTTGCTCTCGGTTCAGCCGTTCCGGCCCTTGCCTCTCCGCCACCTGCCTTGTTTGTCACGGAGACGGGCGAGCCTGTTTCCATTGAGCACCTTGCGGAAGACCTTGCGGAGCGGCGCTTCGTTTTGCTGGGCGAAAAGCACGACAATCCCGAACATCACGAAATCCAGGCGGAACTTCTGCACCGGATGATCGCGGCGGGCCGCAAGCCGGCTCTGGTCTGGGAGATGATCGAGCGCGGCAAGCAAGCCGCAGTGGATACATTCCGGGCGAGCGGGAACACGGACCCGGATGCGTTTGCCGAGGCTATCGGCTGGGCCGATTCCAGCTGGCCCGACTGGAAATTCTACCGGCCGATCGCGGACGCGGCGCTGGCAGCCGGATTGCCCATGATCGCCGGAAACCTGGATGCGGAAACGGTCCGGTCCATCAGTCAGGGCGATATGATCGAGGCGGACCTGAGAGCAGCTCTCCGGCTGGACGAGGCCGTTCCGGAATTTGTCCGTGACGCAGTTCGGGATGAGGTCTATCGCGGCCATTGCGGACTCATTCCGCGGGACAAGCTCTCTCCGATGGTCGCCGTTCAGATCGCCCGGGATGCCAGTCTGGCGGAAGCGATGGTGCGGGCCGCCGGGGCGGCTGATGGCGCCGTGCTGATCGCGGGGGGGCAGCATGCGCGCCGCGATACCGGCGCGGGCTTTCACCTCGAACACAGGTTCGGCGGCGGGAATATTGCGTCTATCGGTATGCTGGAAGGCGATCTGGAGATCGTCTGGGCGGGCGAGGAACACGCGGTTCCGCCCGGCAGGTTCGACTATGTCTGGTACACGGACCCGGCGCAGCCCGATAAGGACTATTGCGCCGATCTGGAAGCCCGCTTCAAAGCCTTCACGAAGAACTGACCGCGCACCTGCTTCTGGTGCGCGGCGCAGGGACCATGATCAGGCGTCTTATTTACCGCTTTCAGCCTTGATGTAGGCGATGACGTCGTCGATGTCGTCCTGCTTCTTCAGGCCGACAAACGCCATCTTGGTGCCCTTGATATATTTTTTCGGGGCAGCCAGGAATTCGGCGATGCTGACTTCATCCCAGACCAGACCTTCTGCGGCCTTGGCTTCCATGGCTTTGGAATATTTGAACTTTTCCACATGCGCGGCAGGGCGGCCGATAACACCGACAAGGTGCGGGCCGACCCGGTTCTTTTCCGCGTCGACGACGTGACAGGCCTTGCATTTCCGGAAGACCTTCTCGCCTTTTGCCGCATCGCCCCCGGCCATGGCCGGGCTGACGGTCAGGGCCAGAAGGGTGGCGACGTAAGCAGCTTTGCGCAGCATATTTCTCTCCAATTCAGCCGGTCGTTAAAGTCGACGATCTGTTCTGCTCTTTTGTAGCGCTTCATGCAGAGCGATCCCAGTTGCCGAACTGTCGCACCGGTTGCCGGGTCGTGCCGCGCCTCACAGAGACCGGTCAAGCACAGTCATATGGTTGTCGAATGCCAATCCTGCAAATCGTTGTGTGTGACCTTCCGTGACATGGCTCGAAGGGTCGGCGATGCGGGAAAGAAGTTTGCCGAAACCGGTTGAAAACCGGAACCCGCCCGGATGCGGACCCGCCGCAACACCGGCGCTGTCGCGCACGCTGTTGAAGGACACCAGCTTGCCGTCCGGGAGTGACCAGATGGCAATCTTGTCGCCGCGCGGGAAGGTGCTGGCCCCGAACTTTCCACTCGGATCGATGGCGACGTCGGCGCAATAGCCCTTCAGCCGGGGTGTCAGGGTTTCCGGGGCATCGAACAGGGTGCTTTTCCCGTCGCGCCCGATCATGCCGACAAGTGGAGGCGCATCGGAGGTGTCGCCCTGATACTGCATCCCGAACAGCACGGTGCCGTCCGGACTGGTGTCGAGATGCCGGATGCTGTTCTTGTGCAGCTCATGCGGAAGCTCGACCTTGCGGATGAAGCTGCCGTCGCGGGCATCGAGGAAAACCAGGCTTGGCTTCATGTCGGCGATGTTCAGCTTGGCCCGGCCACTGTCCGGATGGGTCAGGATGCCGCCATTGGCGATGGCCAGGGTTACGCCGTCCGGCATCAGGCTGAGGTCATGCGGGCCAATATCGTGGCTGTCCCATTCCCCGACCCGCTCGTAATGCTCCCCGATGGTCCAGACGCCGATGGCGCCACGGGCATTGTCGTAATCGTTCTCCGTGGTGAAGAGCAGACGGCCGTCCGGCGAGAACCCGGCATGGCCATAGAAATGCCGGCCTTCCGGGGCATTCACCAGATCCCGGAGCGTGCCGGTCTGCAGATCGGCAACCAGCATGAAGCGTCCGGGACGGCGTGCCATGTGGACTGCCGTCTTGCCGTCGGGCGAAATGGTCGTTGCGTGCCCGCGGCCGGGGAGGGGCAGCTCGAACGAGACCGCGCCCTTCTCGGTGAAGCCGACCAGCACGAAACTGCCATCGGGCTTCCGGGCACAGGATATCAGCAGACGATCATCGGCCTGCCCGGCGGTGAGCGGAGCGGAGACCAGAGCGGTTGCTCCGGAAGCGATGAGCCCGGCGATCAGGGTTCTGCGTGTGATCATGGCAATCAGTCTCCGTCCCTGCTGTTGAAACCCGGCGAGATATCGAGGGCAACCGCCAGATCGGTGCCGATCAGACCGGCGAGCACTTTCAGATCCGCGCGGATGGCCTGCAAGGCTTCGCGCTTCTCGGGTGCGGTGAAGGCATCGTAGAGGGAGCCTTCAAGCGCACGGGACTGGGTGACGGCTTGCTGAAACCCGGCGGTGATCTGGTCGGCCAGTGTGTTCTCTCCGGCATCCCGCAAGGCCTGGTCGAATCCGCCGCTGAGATACAGATCTTCGGTGCCCTTCAGGGACGCGACAAGAATGTCGCGGGACAGGCCGCTGCGCCAGGCTTCGGCCAGTTTCGGGCGGGCCTTGTCCAGTTCCGAGCCGAGCGGCCGTCCAAGCCGGACGTCGCGGCTCGCTTCCAGCTCGCCAAGCAGACTCTGCAACAGCTCGACCGTCACCTCGTAGGTCTCCGAATAGGGACCTTCGCCGGTGCCCGCCATGGCGACCGCATGGGCGTAGCCGTCGGTCGGGTTCCAGTTATCGACAATGCCTTTGGCGGCGATGGCGAGGTTGCTGGCAATGGTCGTGGTCAGGGCGCACTTGAAGCTGCCCTTGGGGGCGGCATATCCCGCATCGCCGTCAGCCAGAAGCCGCTCGAGAGCGGGGAGTCCCTGAACCGCGATACTGGTCTTGGCGAAAGTGGCATGCTCAAGCGCGGCACTGTCTTCCGCCGCGAGAACGCGGGACAGTTGCCGGCCGATCTTGTTTCGGGTGTCGGGCCAGAACTGGATGCGGAAACCCCGGTTCAGGAACTGCACCGGGCCGAACTGGATATGCCGGATGCCCGCCCAGGCGATCCAGTAATTCCGGAAGGCGGTGTCGAGGGTGGTGAAGTTCTGCGCCGTGCGGTCCTGACAATAAGCCGTAGCGGCGGTTTCAAGTCCGGTTCCGGCCGTGGCCAGATGTTCATAACGCGGGATGATGTGGTCGTAGACGCTTGCCTTCGTAATGGCCCTGAAGGTGTCGTCCGTATCTGACGCACGCGCCGGACTGGCTGGCCCCGCGGCTGAAATTGCCAGGAAGGAGACCATCAGGATCAGAATGCGTGTCATGGCGTTCGCCTATAGCGAGTTGAGAAAACGGAGAAGGTTCTCGCGGTCCCTGGTCGGGAGGGCGATCACCCGGTTACGTGCAGTTGTTGCTTCGCCGCCGTGCCAGAGAATCGCTTCAAGCAGGTTCCGGGCGCGGCCGTCATGCAGAAAATGTGTGTGCCCGCTGACGGTCTTTGTCAGGCCGATACCCCAGAGCGGCGGCGTGCGCCATTCCCGGCCATCGGCAAAGCCGTCGGGACGATCGTCAGCGAGACCATCGCCCATATCATGCAGCAACATGTCCGTGTATGGCCAGACCAGCTGGAAGGATTGTTCCGGGCGCAGCGGATCGCGCGGGGTGACGTATTTCGGGCGGTGGCAGGCAATGCAGCCCGTCCCGTAGAATATTTTCTTGCCGGCCAGCACAGCCGGATTGCCGACATCGCGCCGGGCCGGAACCGCGAGATTACGGCTGTAGAAGGTCACCAGATCCAGCAGGTGATCGTTGACTTCCACGTTACCGCTTCTGGCATCTCCACCGTCCGGAGCCGCGATGCAGGCGGTCTGGGCCGGTGTGCAGTCACCGGCATTCGCCGGATGCAGGCTGGAGGAAATCCCGAGATCGCCGGAGAAGGCGTCGGTGACCTGATCCTTGAGGGTCGCCTGATTGGCTTTCCAGCCGAACCTGCCAAGCATCACTTCCTGGCCGAGCTTGCTTCTGATCCGGTTGCCGCGTCCCGAAATGCCGTCGCCGTCCCGGTCATCAGGATCGGCCCAGCTCAGGATATCCTCTTCCGAGAGCGCTTCGAGCATGCCGAGGCCGATCATCGGTGAGGCGATGCGCGGGGAGATCATCAGATCCTCCCTGAACGGGCCATAGCCGGGACCCGTCAGGGTGATCACCGGTTTCCGCAGGGAGACGATTGTGCCATCCGGCAAGGGCACCGGGGTCTCTTCGTAGGTGACGGTGACAGTTGCTTCCGCGCTCTGGCCCGGTGTGGCGAAATTCTGTAATTGCCCGCCATAGACCGGATCGGGAATGGACGGCGCCGTGCCCGATTTCAGACTGGCGTGGTCGTCAGCGTTTTGGGGCGGGATGCTGAGCCGGAGCAGCAGGGCGACCGAACCGCTTTCGGCCTGAAGGCCATCCGGGGCCGCGCCGCGCCCGTCTTTCAGATGGCAGCGTTGGCAGGACCGCGCATTGTAGAGCGGTCCTAGGCCGTCCGAGGATTTCGTGCTGGCGGGCGCGCTGACCCACATTTTCTTAAAGATGCCGTCCCCGAGTTCGAAATAGAGCCGGCGGTCAAAAGCCATGTTCGCGGAGGGATGGGAGAAGGCGTCGCCGTTGATCCGCTTCCGGTGTGTGGCGGCGCCGGCCTGCATGATCTCGTATTTTTCCGGCCTGGAGAAATCGGAGGTCGGTGCCGTGATCCGGGTAATGCGGTCCTGTTCCGCCTCCGCAAAGGCGGGAAGCGTGCCAGCACTGCTCATCAGCAGTGCGCAGAACAGCAGTTTCGATCGGTTCAGCATGATCCGGTTCTAGCGCAGAATGTGGCGTCTCGAACAGAAAAGAGGGGACGGCGTGAGCCGTCCCCTTTGAGTGGGAGAGATATGCTGGTGCCGCACCGGTTACTGAAAAACAGCCCCCGGATTGTCTAGACTGTCAGAACCTTCGAATTCGAGGGCTGACAGACCGAGCGCTGCGACGACACGCTCGATCGACCTGGTTTGCACGGTAAGGGCATCCACAGCGGCCTGAACGATCTCGTTCCCCCGTGTGTTTCCTTCCGCAAGCATCTGGTCATAACGCTCCCCTTTTTCCGCAGTGTCGGAGAGGGAGGTCATCTTGTTCATGGTGGCATCCAGGGCGGCGCGCAGTTCCGTGTCCGCGCTGCTGTCCTTGCCGGAGACGAAAGCGGAGAGGCTTGCGCCTTTCACGACAGACCCGTCGGTCCGCTTGTATTCGCCGAGATAAACATTCCGGATACCGAGGGCATCATTGTAGTGCGAGCGATGGGTGTTATCGCTGAAGCAGTCATGCTCTTCCTCGGGATCGTGCAGCATCAGGCCAAGCTTCATCCGCTCACCGGCGAGCTCGCCGTAGGAGAGGCTGCCCATGCCGGTCAGGATGGTGGCGATCCCGCGATCCGCGTCGCCCTCAACCAGACCGGTGCGCGCGGCACCGCCGTCAGCCCACTGGGCCGTCATCCATGCAAGCTCATCGACAAGCATGTCTGTCGTGGTGGAGAGATAGGCAGCGCGCCGGGCGCAGTTCCCGTGTGTGCAGTTTTCCGTGCTGAAATCCGTTGCCGGGCGGGCGCCGGCACCAGGGCCGGTACCGTTCAGATCCTGGCCCCAGAGCAGAAATTCGATGGCGTGATAGCCGGTCGCGACGTTGGATTCGATCTCGTCGATTTCGTGCAGGGACTGGACAAGGTCACGGTCGATGGTGCTCGCATCCAGTTCCTTGCCGGCGATAACCGGTTTCGGATTGGCGATCACATTGGCCGTGTAATAGGGATTTCCGTCCGATTCCGTGCCGTAGATGTCCGTCTGCACGTAGTCGATCAGGCCTTCGTCCAGCGGCCAGGCATTCACCTTGCCTTCCCAGTCGTCGACGATGGCATTGCCGAAGCGGTAGGCCTCTGTCTGCTGATAAGGCTCACGAGCCTCAATCCAGGCGCTGCGGGCCGCATCAAGTGTGGCGTCCGTCGGCTTGGTGACCAGTGCCGCGATCGCGCTCTGGAGTTTCTTGGCGCCTGCCAGGGAGTCCCCATAGGCGGCTGCCGCGATGTCCGAATAGGTTTTGATGATGTCTTTCTTCGCGCTCATGTCGTCTGCCTGAACAGGCGCGGCGGAAAGACCGCCTGCGATTGCAAAGGCCGCAATCGCCATTTTCGTCAGTGATTTCGTTCGCATATCTCGTTCTCCAAGGATCGTCCGCGAGATCTCCGTCTCGCTGGTTCCGACGTCGATGAAGGGACCTTATTGAAAGTCATTCTCAATTGCAACAGCAAATAAGTGACTAAATTGGTCTTCTTTAAAAATGATATAAATCAGTTATTTGGGGTGTTTTTGCTGGCCGTGTGCCGGAATTAGCGGGGAGGAAGGTCGTCTGAAATCGTTTCGAGAACCAGTGATGCATATACATCTGAATGTGCGACCAGTTCCGCCAGTTGCAGATCATTCAGATCCATCTTGATCCGGACACCGCCTTCACCCTGGGAAATGAAGTGTCCGTTGATGGTGATGCGAGTCCCCGCAAGGCGCACATAAACCGGGCCGTCAGCAATCGGCGGAAGCTCTCCGGTAAGGCGCATGCCGACCAATGAGATATCAGCGATTTTCGCCGGCCATGATTCGGAGAATTCCGGCGACAGCGACATTTCGGCCAGCAATGACGAATCCCTGCGTGAAAATTCACGCCGGTTGCCGGGCACGCTGGTCATGGGCTTGTTCGTGTTTGCTGCCATTTGCTCAGATCTAATCGAGAATGCCGGTGCAGTTCTCGACTTTCGCATGGTTCCAAATCGTTCCGAACTGTACCGAATCGGTAAAGTTCGCGCCACTGATCTTGGCCCGGGAGAAATCCGTGCCCTGCAATACCGCACCGTTGAAGAGCACGGGGATTGATTTGCCGGTGCGCTGTTGTTGTGCGTTGTAGATTTCAGCAACCTCAAGCCGGGCGCCGTGGAACTTTGCTTCAACCAGGCTGGCATTTGCGAAGATCGTCCCGCGCAATGTGGCGCCAACGAAGCTGGCCCGGCTCAGGTTGGCCCCGGAAAAATTCACCAGCATCAATTCGCACTGATTGAACTGCGTGCCCTCGAGCTGGGCATCGGCAAAAAGGGCGCCACGCAGATCGCAGCCGGTCAATACGAGGTCCTTCAGATCCATCCCGCCAAAATTGGCCCGCTCGCCTACTTCGCCGTCGGAGATAATCCACTGGCTGTGCTGCCGGATGATTTCCGCGATGTCGTCGGGCAGGTCGGCGCCGTTTTCCAGTGTGATGGCGCCGTCCAGGTTGGTGTTGTGGAGGGTCGCCTTGGACAGATCGACGTTGCGCAGATTTGCGCCGGAAAGATCACAATTGGTCAGGTTTGTTCCGGAGACGGACGCCCCGGCAAGCACGGCGCCGCGCAGTTTGGAGCCGGTAAGATCGGCGCCGTTCAGTATCGCTCCGGCCATATTTGTTGCATGCATGTTGTCATCGGCGAACATGGTGCCGATTGCCCGGGTGTTCTTCAGATTCGCATCCTGCAGATCCGCGCCTCTCAGATCGGCGTCATTCAGAGTGGCGCTGTCGAGGTTCGTGCTGACAGGACCGCCGCTGTTGTTGCGGGACCAGCGTACGATCTGACCGGGCCGGAGATCCGCATTCACCATTGAGGCGCCGGTCAGGTCCGCCATGACGAAATTGGCGCCGCGGACATCCGACTTGTTGAAGATCGTGCCTTGCAGGTTGGCCCAGGCAAAGTTCGATCCATACAGATCGGCCTCGCTGAAATCGCTGCGCACGCAGGAGCTTTCGGAGAATTCGGCGCAGGGCAGAACAGCTTGCGACAGGGAGATATAGTCGAAGCGGCAATGCGAAACGTCGAGATCGTCGTTTTTCAGACGCAACCCGCCAGGCCGCCCGGAGAGATAGGTATGGTGGGACTTGATCGCCGCCATAACCTCTTCAGGGACTGGTTTGAGTTCAGTGTTATCAAATGCCACGGTCATGACGCTTCAATACCCCGGTCGTTTCTGAGTTGTACCCAGAATGTCTTCTTATTTCGATGTTGGCCTTCACGTGATGAACCTCACGCGCGGGCTGTTTGAGCGCATGGGAGTTTCCGGCCGCCATGCGATATCCTAGTCTATGGGCAATTCCTTTACACAAGGTGAATCTCCATGCAGGACGGCATTCAAAGGCATCACGCTTCGGGGCGGCGCGACGATCTGCGCCTGTCACTGAACCGGTTGTTGTTCGAGCTGTCCCAGTTCGGCTCGAATGCCGTTGTTGGCTGGCGTCCGTCGGGTAAGGGGCTAGAACTCATTCTGTTGCCGAAAACCCGTTTGTTCGGGCTCAAGAACCCGATCAGCCAAGTATTTGAAGGTCCCCGTCATCTGAGTGATGGCGCATTCAAGCAGGTTGCGAAGTTCATCGGAGGCCAGCCGACCGAGATCAGGCTGGAATTTCCCATTGGCGGCGGGCCGAACGGGTTGTCCCACGAGGATGTCGAATCCGTGATGTCGAGATACTCGATCGGTTTCGCGCCATTTCGCACGGTTTTCCTGATCGACGTGGTCGGCTTCTCGAAGCACACCCCCGAAGAGCAGGCCAGCCATCTCTCCACGCTGAAATTCAGCCTGTCTCTGGCCGAGGCGACGCTCCAGCGTGCGGGATTGCCGATGGCGATGGGACGCTCGACCACCGGTGACGGGTATTACGTCTGGAATCTGGAGACCGGCCTGGACGAGGATGTCAGCCTGTTTGTCCTGATGGCGCTGTTCTCGCTTTACTACAAGAGCCTGCAGCGCGAGATGGCGGACAAGATGCCTTTGCCTGATCTCCGTATGGCCCTGAGTGGCGGCAGCCACTACGTGTTCTACGAGCCGAGCCCGAAATATGTTGCCCGGCATGAATATATCGTCGGGGACGTGACCATTAACGCGGCCCGCTTGATCGGCAAGGCGCGGGCGGACCAGATTTTGGTCGGGGATTGCTCAAACACCCTGGAAGGTCCGGAAGCCTGGACCGCGCAACGCTATGTCCTGGCGGCAAACAAGGTTCTCAGCGGCTTCAAGAAGCTGAAAGTTTTCGGCGATGAGGTCAAGGAGAGCCAGTTTTACTTAACCGGCCCGAAAGACGAAGAGCGGTTCCGTAATCAGAAGATCAAGATCATCGACAAGCATGGCTTCGAGCACATTTGCTACAATGCCAAGGTCAATACGCATATGAAGGATGGCAGCGCGGTCTTCTCGGGGCTGCAGCACAGCGAGCTTCGGGGGACGGCAAAGATCTGAGGCGCGGTGTCGGGTGCGCTACTTCACAATGCCATTCATATCGACGCCATCGAATTTCACCGCGTTCAGGTTCGCGGTGCTCATGTCCGTTTTCCGGATTTTCCCCGTCCGTTTCCCGTCTGCTCCAAAGATCGGCATGGCGCCGACATGGGCGTTCGACAGGTCGGCGCCGCTCATGAAGGCCCCTTTGAAGTTTGTGCCGAACATCAGTGCACCAGTCAGGCTGGCATTCATCAGGTTGCACTTTTCAAGATCCGCCAGCACCAGGTTGGCGAAGGACAGGTCCGCCTCGCTGAGGTCGCAGGAATAGAGTGAGACCCCGGTCAGGTTCTGCCGCCGCAATTTGAGCTTCCTGAGAGACATGGACTTGATGATCGCACGGCACCCGCGGGCACCGTTCGATTGCAGCCATTCGAAATGCTGCGCGAGAGCGGTGCGCAGTTCCGGGGGCAGGGACTTGAAGTCGCCGCTTGTGTCCAGATCGATGCTGAGCCTGACGTTGTTGATCTCGTCGAGCGCATCGGAATCGATTTCGGCTTTCGCCAGGGCCTCTTCGCTGACCATGCTGTTCGCGAAGCGGGCCCCTTTCAGGATCGTCCGCTCAAGTTTGGCATTGGTCAGCCGGGTGTCCGAAAGATCCGCATCTTCCAGATTGGCGCCCGTCAGGTCGACATTTGAGAGATCCGAGCCGAACAGCTCCGCCCCCTTCAGATTGGCTTCCCTGAGGCTGGCACCGCTGAGATCGACATTGGAGAATTTGGCGCGCTGTCCGCGGGCGAAATCCATCAGGCATTCGCTGAGGTCGCTCTGTTCCATGCCGAGGGATTCCTCGGGCGAGTCTCCCAGCACCAGTCCGCCGCGGAAGTCCGCGTCTTCCAGGTCCGCATGAGACAGATCGGCATTCTTCAGATTGACCCCGCGCAGGATCGTGCGCTTGAGTTTGGCCCGGCGCAGGTTCGCGCCCTGCAGCTTCGCGCCGAACATATCGGACTCACTGAAATCGGCGCCCTCGAGCTTGGCATTCTGCAGATGAGTGCCAACCAGGACGGCGCGGGCGAGTAAGGCATTCTGAAGGTTGATACCCTGCAAATTCAGGCGGGACAGGTCGCACTGTTTGCCCCCGGGCTTACGCTGGAGCCACTTCTTGTGTTCTGCCAGGAAGGTGCCCATGAATTTCTGGGCGTCCTCTTGCAGAAGATGCTGATCTAATGACCCTGAGGCCATAGAGTCCCCCTAAACCTGAATTATCCGATGCTGAGCAGACGCAAAGCAAACAGTATGGTTGCTTTGTAGAAGGTTTTATATACCAGATCGAGTTTCATATTGATCTAGCCTACCACGACTATTGGTGGGATTTTTCACTTGGCTGTCTTAAGTCGAGAAAAAACGGTGCGCATCGCTGCGCCAACCTCCGGTACTGTTTCCCGGAGTTTCAGTGAAAGCAGAAGGGCCGAACCCGATGGACTTTAAGAAGATCGACGAAAACTATGCCGCAAAAGGTCAGGTTTTCCCTCAGGAAATGAGTGAAATCGCGGATCTCGGGTTCAAGACGGTCATCAATAATCGCCCGGATGGCGAGGAGATGGGGCAACCGGTTGGTGACGACCTCAAGGCCGCCGCGGAAGCCGCAGGCCTCTCCTATGTCTCTATTCCGATAAGTTTGCCGACTTTGACCCCGGAACTGGTCGCGGAACACCATGCGGCGATGGAAGCAGCCGGCGGGCCGGTTTTTGCGTTTTGCCGCAGCGGAACCCGGTCGACCATCCTGTGGGCGCTTACCCAGGTGTGCTTTCACGGGAAATCCATTGCCGAGGTGACATCCGTGGCCGCGCGGGAAGGATATGATTTGTCCGGTGTGGAGCCGCTGCTGGAAGGATACAGGGACGTGCTTGGCAGATAAGCCGGGAGCATGGAGCCTGACGTATAAGGAATTCGTGCAAAGGTATGAATGAAGGCCATTATTTTATTCTGCCTTTGCAAGAATAAAGTTAAATTATACTTCTGCGCTCAATCCGATAAAAATTTTAGACAAAATAGAATTGAATGGTAAGTTGTTGCCTCGATCAACCTGTACTCTGGTGCAGGTTGATACGCTTCCTATTTGGGGTAAGAGGCGTTGCAATTAGAAACGGATGCGGTTCTGGGCAGTACGACGCTTAATGCGATGTATGCCTATTGGATCGGTATAAAAGGCGGGAATGAAATCCCGCTGCGGCGCGATCTTGATCCGACGGAAATTGGGCCGGTTTTGCTGCCGTACAGCCTTTTGGCCGACGTGGATACGCGTACGCAGTCGGTCCGGCACAGGGTCGTGGGCACAAATTTCACGGATTTTTTCGGGCGGGACATTACCGGGATGGAATTGTCCACCGTCCTCGAAGGCAATTATCTGGAATTCATTCGCGGTCTCTACATGCTTGCCTGCGAGCAGCGCGTTGCCGTGGTTTCGCACAGCAGGTTCCGGTGGGATCAGGGGCGCCTGGTGAAGGCCTCCCGGCTTATGATGCCGCTGTCCAAAGACGGATCGCGCTCCGACATGTGTTATACCTGTCAGGTCTTCGAAACGGGTGAAGGCCCGATGCCGCCGCAGGTTTTCATCGCTTCGGACGGCTCCCCCTCGCAGAGTGCCTGGGAAGATGTCTCCCAAAAATTTTCCCATTTAAGTGCCGACGTCATCTGAGGCCGCACTCGATTAGATAACTTCTTTGTCATACCGTTATGGTATCGGCAGGGGTGATCAATTCGGATGGATGATATGGGACATACCTTCGATCTTGCGATCGTCGGCGGGGGGATTTGCGGGCTGGCAAGTGCGCTCGCGGCCTCGAAGCGCGGCAAACGGGTCGTCGTCATCGACCGGGACGCGCAATCGAACGGGGCATCGATCCGTAATTTCGGCTTCGTGACCGTCACCGGGCAGAAACAGGGGGAGACCTGGGAGCGGGCGTACAAGTCAGCTTCCATCTGGCGCGATATTGCCCCCAAGGCCGGTATCCCGGTTCTGCATGATGGTTTGCTGGTGACGGCCCAGAGGCCGGAAGCGGTCGCCGTCCTCGAAGAATTCGCCGCCACCGACATGGGGCAGGGCTGCACGCTTCTGACCGCGGAAGAGACCAAAGAGAAGGCACCGATGCTGGGGCAGAAGACTGTGCTCGGCGGTTTGTGGAGTCCGCATGAAGCGCGGGTCGAGCCGCGTCAAGCTCTGCCGCGGCTGGCGCAGTATCTGGAAGCCAGTTGCGGTGTGGAATTCCGCTGGTCGACGGCCGTGACCGGCGTGTCACCGGAAATAGTCGAGACCACCTCCGGGACGATCCGGGCGGAGTCGGTCATTGTCTGCCCCGGCCCCGACATCGCGACGCTCTATCCGGAGCGCCTTGCATCCTACAATCTCCGGCTCTGCAAGCTGCAGATGCTGCGGGTTGCTCCGCAGCCGCCGGAATGGAAACTGCCGGGCGCGGTCATGTCGGATCTCAGTCTGGTGCGCTACGAAGGCTATACCGGCTGCGCGGCCTCCAAGGTGCTGCGCGCGCGGCTGGAGCGGGAGCAGCCGCAATGGCTGGCGCACGGCATCCACCTGATCGTGGTACAAGGTGCGGACGGCTCTCTCGTCGTCGGTGATTCCCACCATTATGCAGCAACCCCGGATCCTTTCGCGCCGGCGGTGGTGGAAGATCTGATCATGGAGGAAGCCGGCCGGATGCTGCAGCTCGAGAACCCCAGGGTGATCGAGCGCTGGACCGGTATCTACCCGTCCGCGCCGGACCGGACCGCTTTCATCGATACGCCGGAGGATGGGGTGCGGCTTCTGGTCGTCTCCAGCGGCACCGGCATGAGCACCGCCTTTGCCCTCGGTGAGGAGACCATTGCCTCGCTTTACGGGACTGCCGCCTAACCGAAAAGGAATTTCAGATGTCCACCGCCGAGAACCACGTCAAAGCCGTTATTTTCGACTGGGCCGGAACCATTGTCGATCACGGCAGCCGGGCGCCGATGGGCGTTTTCCAGCGAGCGTTCGCCGCGTTCGATGTCGAGATTTCCATCGATGAGGCAAGGGCTCCGATGGGCCTGCCGAAATGGGATCACATCAAGGCCGTCGGCACGCAGCCGCGCATTGCGGAGGCATGGCAACAGGCCCACGGGGCGGCGTTCTCCGACAGCGATGTTGACCGGATTTACGAGATTTTCGTGCCGATGAATGTCGATGTGGTTCCGGACTTCGCCGATATCATTCCGGGCGCGCTGGACACGATCGCGGCATTGCGCGGACGGGGCATGAAGATCGGCTCCACGACCGGGTATAACCGGGAGATCATGGAGCGGCTGGTGCCGATCGCGCGGGAGCGCGGCTATGCGCCGGACAACATGGTCTGCGCCGGCGATCTGTCGCACGGCCGTCCGTCGCCGCTGATGATGTATAAATGTTTCCTCGATCTCGATGTCTGGCCGGCCTCGGCCTGCATCAAGGTGGATGACACAGAGCCGGGCATCGCCGAAGGTAACGCGGCTGGCTGCTGGACCGTCGGGGTCACGGTTTCCGGCAATGCTTTCGGGTTGTCGCTGGAAGAAACCGAGGCGCTGGACGAAGAGGCCTTCGCGGAGAAGAAACGGCAGGCCGAAAAGACGTTGCGGAGCTGCAATCCGCATTATCTGATCGATAGCGTCGCGTCACTTCTCGACGTCGTGGACGATATCGAGACCCGTCTGGCGAAGGGCGAACGTCCCTAGAGAATCGGGTGCGGGGGCGTGTAATCGCGCTCCCGGTCACTAAATATAAAGAGATTCATGAAATCATCTCTCTGTGACGTGGCGGTGCCGCCTCTTGCTTGCTATGGCTGGTCCGTCACGCTGTTTGGCACCCTCATTCCGAATTGACCGACCAATGATCACTCCTCTCAACCGCCTTTTGCGTTACCGGCTCGTCATTCCGATCCTTCGCGGAACCGGATTGCCGGATTACACGGCGCGGGGAGTGGGCATTGGCGTCGCGGTTTCGCTGACGCCGCTGGTCGGTGTGCAAATGCCGATCGTGGCGGGCATCTGGTCTTTGCTCCGGCTGCTGCGCCCGTCCTGGACCTTCAATCTGGTCGTGGCTCTCGCCTGGACCTGGGCGACCAACGTTTTCACGGTTCCGATCGTCTATTACATCTTCCTGCAGACCGGGAACCTGATGCTCGGGCGCTGGGAAAACCTGACGGCGTTCGGGCATTTCTCGGACCGGCTGGACATGATCCTCAGTCAGGATGTGTCCGGAATCACGGCTGTCTGGGTCTATCTCATGGCGATGCTGGATGAATGGGGCCTGCCCCTGTTCGTCGGCTGCGTGCCATGGATGGTCGCCGGCGGCTGGATCGGGTATCGTTGGAGTCACATCTATATCGAGCGTTTCAAGACCGCGCGACGCGAACGACAGGCCCGGAAGGCCGAGCGTAAGCAGGCGGCGCTCAAGCTCAAGACCGGCCAGCAGGCCGCCGACAGTCATCACTGATTTCATCTCGTTTGATACGGAAGGAGCAGCTATGCGGGGGCATATGCTCAAAAGCAATCCGGAAACGGTTCATTGGGGTTTCTTCGATGCCAGCCTTGAGCCGGCCCTGACCGTTGCCTCGGGTGAGGAAGTCACCATCCAGTCGATCTCCGGCGACACGCCGGTGCTGCCCGGTGAGGGATACACGGTTCTGCCGGAACATCAGGCTGTCATCGATCAGGTGCGCCCGGGATTGCCGGGGCACATTCTGACCGGCCCGGTCTATGTCGAAGGCGCGAAGCCCGGCCATGTGCTGCAGGTCGATATTCTCGACGTGAAGGTGCGGCAGGACTGGGGTTTCAATTACAGCGCGCCGCTCAAGGGCGCGCTGCCGGACGATTTCGACGAGATCACGCTTTCCATCATTGCCATCGACACCGAACGTAATATCGGCCGCCTGCCATGGGGGCTGGAGTTGCCTCTGAATCCGTTTTTCGGCGTGATGGGTGTTGCGCCACCGCCGGTCTGGGGCCGGGTCAGCACCATTCAGCCGCGGGCCAATGGCGGCAATCTGGATAACAAGGAACTGGTGGCGGGCACGACGCTTTATCTGCCGGTCTTCGTCGAGGGCGCCCTGTTCTCTGCCGGTGACGGGCATGGCGCCCAGGGCGACGGGGAGGTCTGCGTGACGGCGATCGAGACGGCCCTTGAAGGCCGCTTCCGCCTGACCGTGCGGGATGACATGAGCCTGACCCTGCCGCGCGCCGAAACATCGGACCATTTCATCACCATGGCCTTCAATGAGGATCTGGACGAGGCTGGCCGGGATGCCCTGCGCCAGATGCTCGACCTGATCACGGCCCGCACGAACCGCAGCCGGGCCGAGGCCTATATGCTGTGCAGCCTTGCCGCGGATCTCCGTGTTACCCAGATGGTCAACGGAAACAAGGGCATTCATGTTATGCTGGCAAAACATCTGCTGGCGGATGCTGGCTGAATTGAACGGCGAACGGGTGGCAAAATGAAAAATTCCATTCGATTTGTGCGTACGGCATGCTTTCTGGCTGCGTTTGCAGCCGTCGGCACGATGCCGGCCACCTCGTCCATGGCGGAACGCATGTCGCCGGATCGCACGAATCCGCGCCACCTTTCGCGGGCACCGGAAAAGCCTAAATGGCGGATGAAGCAGGTCACGGTGCCGAAATCGACAATTTACGAAAATCCGAGCGAGCGCGGGTTGCTGTTCATGGACAGCAGGCCGCTCAGGCAGATATCGACGCTGGACAGACCGGCGACGGAAGCATGCCGGGATGGCCGGTTCCGTCGCTTTGGCGGCGGTTTCGTTCGGGTCGGGGGGGAGGTCTATCGCGCGGCCAGGTCCCGTGATATCCGGCGGCCCCGGCGCATGGAAGTCCAGGCGGGGATCTATGTGTTCAAGCACGAGGGATCGAGCCGCTGTACCGTTTATCTTTCTGAGAACCGCTAACGCACATGTCAGTACTGCCCTATTTTTTCTTCGGAACCCTGATGGATCCGGACGTGCTCTCCCTTGTTCTGGGACGTGATCCGGGACCGCTCTCGACTGTGGCGACCCTTTCCGGCTTTGCCCGTGTCCGGGTTGAAGGCGAGCCTTATCCAGCCCTGGTCGAAGCCTCCGGCGGGCAGGTCGAAGGCCTTCTTCTGCGCGACTATGTGCCGGAGGACGATCAGCGCATCCGGTTCTTCGAGGATTTCGATTTTGCCATCGAGCAATGTTCCGTCGAGACCGCCTTGGGTCCGGCGACGGCTCTTTATTGCGGAGCGGTGCGGAATATCGCGCCGATGGATATCACCTGGTCCTATGAGGACTGGGTCCGCGAGGAGAAAGAGCGTTTTCTGAAGGTGGCTGGAATATATATGGCCGGCTTCGGCGTGCTTGATCCGGTAGCGGCTGACCGGCTCTGGCTTGATACGGTGCGGGAGGTCTACGGGAGCTGAGCCTGTGGGGCGTCAAAAGGTCCCGTCAGTCGAAATGCTCACGCGGCAGGGCGCCGAGACCGAACCGTTCCCGCCAGGCCAGAAACAGGCGGGCGGTATCGATGGCATCGCCAAGCGCCCGGTGCGCTGTCCCGGCCCGCTCCAGCTTCATTACTTTCAGCGCTTCATCAAGCGAGATCCGGCGTCCGCCAGCCAGGACATATTCCTGTATCTGACAGAGATCGAGATAGCGGTGCGAGGCGGGATCCACGGCGCCCTTCGCCTGAACCTCGGCCGCGAACAGGGCATCGTCACTGCCCCAGCCGACCCAGAGTTTGGATGTTGAGCCGTAGGTCTTGCGCAATTGCTGGCAGGCCGTCTCGAACGAAATGCCGTCGGCCGCGACCATCTCATCCGTGATACCGGTGAAATCCGTGCAGAACGGCGATATGCGGGAGGCGGTTGGTCTGGTCAGCATGGAGATCGTGCGGCTGATCTCGTCCCGCTTCAGGTCGATCTCGGCGACACCGATTTCGATGATCTCCGGACGCTCGCCTTCGGGCGGCAGTCCGTCCCAGCAGGTCAGTTCGAGATCGACGACCAGCACCCGGTCATGGCGCAGGTTTTTATGCATTGCAGCGGCTATCCGGCTCGGTTGGCGCGGGAAATCGGGCTGAAATGCAAAGCCCCACCGCGCATAAGCGTCGAGTGGGGCATAGCATGATTTTATGTCTGTTGCATAAGACAGACTATCGAGCGTCTAGCTCTCAAAAAACTTGGTATGTCTGCGGACTTGAAGCGTCAGCTGCCGCTTGTTGCCGTCGCGTTCCGTTCTCAGGAACGCGTTGCCTGGTTCGGTGGCTCCATCGCGATATACGACCTCCCTGTTTCGGGTTCCGTGTGTCCGGATGGGACGCTGAAACTGTGACTCCGAATCGGGGGAGGGTCAATGGATACGCCGGGTTTTTGCTCGCATAGGTCGGTGCTGAGCCTTGCGGGGAATGCATGCCGCTTTTATCCCGGTGCCGTTCGCATGGCCGCAGCGGGATGCACGGAAAGCGCCGACAGATCATTATGATCTTGATATCCCCGGCTTTCCTCCGGTGCAGGCCGGGTCTTTTCCTTTCCGGCAGGCGAGAGGGGCATGGCGCCGCGCCTTTATCCTCCTGATACTGAGGGAAAGCGACCGGGGCGGTTTGGCCGCTTCGGGACGCGACAGGGAGGATAATGATGGACCTTGGACTTGAAGGTAAACGTGTTCTGATCACCGGCGCGTCGAAGGGCATTGGCCTCGGCTGCGCCAAGGCGTTCGCGGCGGAAGGCTGTGCCGTGCATCTGGTTGCCCGGGATGGAGAGCGGCTGGAACAGGCGCGGGATGAGCTGGTCTCGGCCGGTGCGAGCTGCACCATTCATCCGGCGGATCTGTCCGCTCCGGGAGCAGTGGAGGCGCTCGGTGGCGCATTGCCGGTGCCGGATATCGTGGTGAACAATGCGGGCGCCATTCCGGGAGGCGACCTGCAGGCCATCGACGAGGCCACCTGGCGGGCGGCCTGGGATCTCAAGGTGTTCGGTTACATCAACATGACCCGCACTTTTTATGCCCTGATGAAAGAGAAGGGTGGTGGCGTGATCTTCAATGTCATCGGCCTCGCGGGCGTGAAGCTGGACCCGAAATATATCGCCGGCACGGCGGGCAATGCCTCGCTCAACGCCTTCACCAAGGCGATGGGCTCGAATGCGCTGGCGGATGGTATGCGGGTGCTGGGTGTCAATCCGGGGCTGGTCGCGACCGACCGTCTCGTCACTCTGCTGAAGACCAAGGCGGCGGACGAGAAGGGCGACGCGGACCGCTGGCAGGATTTCCTGGCCGGTCAGCCTCTCGGCCGGGCCGCCACGGTGCAGGAAATCGCCGATGTGGTGACATTCCTCTGCTCGCCGCGTGCGGGCTGGGCGACAGGGATCATGGTCGATCTCGACGGCGGGCAGACCTACCGCTGAGCGGCGTTCTTCTTCACAAACAAAAACGGCCTCCGAAGAGGCCGTTTTTTCGTTCAGGTTCGGAAGCGTCAGACGCCAGCGCGGTAGAGCCGGCTGGTGAACAGCGGGCTGTCCTTCATCTGATGCAGTCCCTTGGCCGCGGCCAGAACCGCCAGATCGGCAATCGGCTCGATCAGCACGACGGTCATGTAGGCGCCACCAAACATGGACACCTCGGAGAGGGTGCTCATGCTGAAGCCGTGACCGTAGAAAGCCCAGAAGGCAACCCAGACAACCACGCCACCCTGGAAAGCAGCGGACAGCGCCAGGGCCTGGCTGTATTTCACGTCCTTGTAGGCGACTGTTTTCGGGATGATACGGTCGGCCAGCGCGCTGATGGCCAGCAGCGGCACCAGCAATGTGGTGACGTTCATGCCGTATTGCGGAAGATCGAACGGCGCGAACAGCAGACCCTGTGCCAGCAGGCCGAGGGCAAGGCCGATGGCAGCCGGCGCGGCGCCGAACATCAGGAACAGGGTTGAGCCGAGGATGAAGTGCACTTCGGAGACGCCGACCGGATAATGCGGCAGGACCTCGAAGAAGAAGAAGACCAGCGCGGTGGTCAGAACCGTGCGCAGGGCGAGCGGGGCAATGCCGTGTTTGCGGGCTGTCGAATAAGCCACCTTGGCGGCGAATCCGAGGCAACCGGCAGCGGTGCCGTAGCTGAGCAGAAGTTTCGCGCCGTTCACGACGCCGGGTTCGATATGCATGTCTGTACTCCATTTCCCGCACCCACCGTGCGGATTTTGCCGGGCAAATGCCGGCCGGGTTTCGTTCGTGATACGGGCAGGTCTCCTGACTCGCGATCCTCGCTAGCTTCCGCCTTCCCGGCCGTCGGCCAGTGACGTCTTGGAAGCGCTCACGCTTACAGTTGCGGGGGCAGTCACGGCTCGGGCCCCTTTTGGGTCGTCCCTTCCGTGTTCCCTCTTAGTCCACAGGCTTTGCCTGCTATGGAACCAGTATCGCCTCCAAGGATCTAGAATCGCTGCCGGATGAGCAACCGCTTTTTCTGGTGTGGCGGGATCTTTGGAAAATACCGATGGTCTTGAGGGGGGATGTATGAGGCTGCGCGAGGGGCGTGCGGATCAAAGCTTCAGCTTGAAGCCTTCATGGCTCGCCGTGAAGCCGAGGCTCTCATAGAAGCGGATGGCGTCTGACCGGCTCTTGTCGCTGGTCAACTGGATGATCCGGCAGCCATGTTCCTTGCAGGTGGCGATGGCCCATTCCAGGAATTGCCGTCCGAGGCCGCCGCCGCGTGCGGTTGAGGAGATCCGCACGGATTCGATCTGGCCGCGCCAGAGGCCCTGATGGGAGAGGCCCGGAAGGAAGGTCAGTTGCAGGGTGCCGATCACATCTCCGTCTTTCTCCGCGACCGCGAGATACTGGTTTTTGTCCGCTGAAATCGCCCGGAAGGCATCCCGGTAGCAGTCCGCGGCGGGGACGCTGGTATCCTCGCGCTGCCGGCCAAGTTCATCGTCGGCGAGCATCGCGATGATGGCGGGAAGATCGGCCTCGGCGGCACGGCGGAAGATCAGGGACATGGCTTGGACCTGCTGGTATGCGGAGCTTTTTCTATAGCCTCCGGTCATGCCGGGCGCGAGACATAACCGTGGTTCGGCCTCTGATTCGGGAGCTGGCACGAGTGTCGTGCAATTGCCGCGACGGCAGACGCAGCGTAAACTGCGGCTGTAAATCCTTTCAGGACCGGTGCCATCAATGCCGGACCACGCTGCTGTATGGCGGCAAAACAGCGCTGCCGAACGGCGGCAAACAAAGCAAAAAATGGGAATGGGAAACAGTCATGAAGATGCGTGCGGCCGTATTGCGGCAGTCCGGTGCGACGGCGCCTTTTGAAAAATCGCGGCCGATTTCCGTCGAGGAAGTGGAACTGTCGAAGCCGGAAGCGGGCGAGATCCTTGTTCGGGTGATCGGCGCCGGGCTGTGCCATTCCGACCTTTCCGTGATCAACGGCAACCGGCCGCGTCCGGTGCCTCTGGTGCTTGGGCATGAAGGCGCGGGCGAGGTGGTCGAGGTTGGCCCCGGTATCCGTGACCTGAAAGCGGGTGATCCGGTGGTCTTCCAGTTCAGCGCCAATTGCGGCCGCTGCCGCCGGTGTCTTGAAGGCCGTCCGCAGATCTGTGAGGTCAACGCCGTGGCCCGGGCCAAGGGCGACCTGATGGGCGGCGGGCGCCGTCTGAAGTCCGCCTCGGGCGAATCCCTCGCGCACCATTCCGGCGTTTCCTGTTTCGCCGAATATGCGGTGATCGACCGGGGCAGTTGCGTGAAGGTGGATGACAGCATTCCGCTGGAGAAGGCGGCGATCTTCGGCTGCGCCGTGATGACCGGCGTCGGCGCGGTGCTGAACACCGCCCGTATCCGGCCGGGAGACAGCGTCGCGGTGATCGGTCTCGGCGGTGTCGGGCTGAACGGATTGCTCGGCGCCAAGGTGGCCGGAGCGGGGGCAATCATCGCCATCGACCTGAATGACGACCGTCTGGGGCTTGCCCGCCAGCTTGGTGCGACCCATACATTCAACGCCAAGGACCCGACCCTGGCCGAGCAGGTTCGGGACATAACCCGCGGCGGTGTGGATTTCGCGTTTGATTTCGCCGGGGCCATCCCGGCCATGGAGACCGGATACGGCATATTGCGTGCGGGCGGCGAGCTTGTGGTCGCGGGACTGGCGCCGGCCGACAGCACCTTTACCTTCACGCCGCCGGCAATGGTCTCCGACGAAAAGGCGATCCGGGGCAGCTATATGGGCGGTTGCGTGCCGGTCCGGGACATCCCGCGCTATATCGATCTCTATCAGCAGGGCCGGTTGCCGATCGATGCGCTGATCAGCCGCTCGGTCGGGTTCGACGAGATCAACGAGGGCTTTGACCGCCTTGCCGACGGCTCGGCGATCCGGCAGATCCTGATGCCGCACGCAGTCTGATACAGGGAATTTCTTCCGGTGCCTGGTCCGGTCTGAACCGGGATACAGGCACCGGAAGGGCAGGCAAAAGCGACGGCGCGGCAGTCCGCGTGATGACAGGCTTTTCCGCAATCGCGTATGATCCATGCCATGGTGACTTACCCGACCGCGCCGGAGATGGGCCGTGAGCCGTACCGATAACGAACGCCGTTCGCGCCGCCAGGCACGAATCCGTGCCAGGGCTTTTTCCGGCGGTGAGCGGCGCAGCGACCGTCTGCTCCGCGAAATGGTCGATTCCGCCGAGGAACAGGAAGCCGAAATCGGGCTCGGCATGGCTGCCCGGGTTTCACGAAAACTTGGCCCCAAGGGACGGTTTCTTGCGGCGGCTACGCTGATCGGAGCGATCATCACGGTCGCTTCCATCTATTTCGAGCGCAGAATGGTGGATTCTGCCGTTCGGGCGGATTGGCAGGATGCGGCGCTGGTCGCTCAGGGCCATGCGCTCTATCGGGAAAATTGCGCCTTTTGCCATGGCGATTCTCTTGAGGGTCAGGCTGGCTGGGACGGCAACTTTCCCTCCGGCAGCCGGCCGGCATTACCGTTGGACGGGAGCGCGCCGACCTGGCGGCTCAGCGACGATGATATCTTCGATGTGGTGAAATATGGCGGCCAGCCATTCTCTCCGCGCAGTTACAAAAACAATATGCCGAGCTTCGAAATTCAGCTCACCGATGCCGGTATCTGGGCGGTTGTCGCATTTATGAAGAGCCGCTGGCCGGAGGAGACGCGCAGGCGTCAGGACGAGACCGTGAACGGGCGGTCCGGCGACGGCGGATAGGGCTGGGCTTCGGGAAGTGTCCGGAGGCAGGTTTTCCTGGCGGACGGTCCCGAATCGTCAGGCGAGGCCGGCGGACTTCAACCGGCGTTCCAGTTCCTGCATGCGGGTTTTCTTGCTCTGCGACGCATCGCTGTCCGCGAGATAGCTTTCCAGGAAATCCGCTTTCTTCATGAAATCATGCGCGGACTTGCGCGCCGCTTTCAGGTTCGCGGCGCCGATCAGGCTGCCCTCGCCGATCAGATCGATCACGATGAGGGCTTTCTTCGCCGTGGATCCGGAGCGGGTTTCCAGCTTCTTGAAATAGTCGGCTTTTTCCAGCAGCTCTGCCTGAAGCTCTTCCAGTGTCCGGCAGATCCGATCCTCTATGCGCGGGGGCAGATTATTTGCCTTGGTGTCTTTGTGAACCTTGGCAAGGAATCCGAGCTTTTCTTCCAGCGGCCCGTCTTTCCCCGTTACGGAGCGGGCGAAATCCGGCTGGCTGATGATCGAGGTGACATATTTCGAAAGATAGTCGGCCCCTTTTTCACTGATCGCCTGCTTGCGCACCTGAAGCGCCAGGTGAACCTTCTGGCTGACATCAATACGCCCTCCGAGCAGCAGGTCGATGGTCTCGTCGCTCAGAAGGGAGGCCTCGCGTTTATGCAGGCCAATCTCGCATTCCTCCCCGCCAAGGAAGCCGTTGGGCGTCGACAGGCGCTTGTGCATGGCGCGGACACGCTCCAGCTCCGTGCGAAGGTCTCCGCGTGTCAGCCTGCCGCTTGAATTCAGTGCCAGTGTCAGCATGCGCAGCAGGACATCCCGGGTTTCCGGGATGTAGCCGGCCTTGGCGAGGGTGTAGAATTTCTTCGCGTTCGCCGGCTTGCTCGGGGCATGGGACGGCTCGATGTCCCCGTCGTACAGAGCAAGCAGCCGGTCTATTTCCTCGCCGGGGGTGGAAAGCTCGCCGAAAATATCCTTGCAGGCGTTGGGCGCGCGCAGGATCTCGGCGATAAAGGAATCGAAGTGTCCGAATGCCTCGAGACCGGCAATGTCATGGCCGAGCTCGTAGAGCATCTCGAATTTCTTGACCCAGTCGTTGACGCCCTCAAGCGTGGCCGTCAACGCTGCCCTTACCCGGAAAGCCTGCTCGTCAGGAGTTTCGCCACTCCGCAGTGCGATCACATCCGGGATCATGCTTTTCTCGAGTTTTTGCGGTGGCTCCTTCTCGAACTTCCCCAATGCGTCCTTGCGCAGCTGATCCGTGATCTCGTAGAGACGGCGAACCCGTTCACTGACCGGAGTTTGCGTACTTTTTACCTGTGCGATGGCTGCCTTCTGGACCGCCTGCATAAGGGTGGTCCCGGCATCACTGAAAGACCGCTGATGCTTGCTCGAATGCAGTAATTCCGTCGGGGTGATGCGAACCGACTGCAGATATTTGCCGGCGGCCCGGCCAATAGCATCGCGCGACTTCCTGGAATAGAAGTCGGAGACGTCTTCGCAAACGGCATCCTTGAAAGTCTGCGCTTCTGCTTTTTGCGGGTCCATCATTCAATCTGCATGCCGGAATGAAACAATAACTCAGTTAATTCCATTGATTTTATTACTGTTAATCGTGGAATTAGAACATGAATAGCGGCTGTGTTCTATAACGCGCAACAGGATATGCGTGTGACATAGAGCACGTGACGAATCGTGCTTGGTACGATTCGCCCTAATCCTGGTTTTGCCGGGCATACTCATACAGAGAGACGGCCGTTGCGGCTGACACATTCAGGGTCGCCACGGGGCCCGCTGTCGGCAGGCGGGCAAGCAGATCGCAATTCTCCCGGGTCAGACGTCTGAGGCCGCTCCCTTCCGCACCCATGACGATCGCTATCCGGCCCTTAAGATCGGCACCATCCAGCGTTCCCCGGGCGTCACCGTCGAGCCCGACGCACCAGAATCCGGCATCGCGCAGCTGTTCCATGGTCCGGCTCAGATTTGTGATGTGGACGAGATCGATCGCATCAAGCGCGCCCGAGGCGGATTTCGCCAGCACACCGGTTGTCGGCGCGGCATTGCGGTCCGGAGCGATCACCGCGCGGGCGCCAAAGGCGGAAGCCGAGCGTAGAATCGCTCCCACATTATGCGGATCCGTCACCTGGTCGAGCAGGACAAGCAGGCAGCGCTCGCCGACATCTTCAAGAATATCCTCAATCGCCACGTCCGGCAGCGGCAGGACTTCCGCCGCCACGCCCTGGTGAACTGCCTCGGGGCCGGTGAGGCTATCGAGGGCCTCTTTCTCGACGATCTTCGGCTCGGGGAGTTCGTTGCGCCGCGAGTCGGGCAATTCATCCAGGCGCTGGCTGAGTTCGGGCTCCGCTCTCTGGGTACAGAGCAGACCCGTGATGCGGCGTTTGTCATTTTGCAGAGCCATGGCAATCGCGTGCCAGCCCCACAATATGTCGCGGCCTCTGGGCTTGGCGCCAGGTTTCGAAGAGGGTTTGCCGCGGCGTCTGGCGGCGCTGGGCTTGCGGGGCGGAGGTTTGGCCATGGTAACTACCTGATGCCCGGATTGCTCCGGAATGTTGCGGGACGAAAACAAGGGGCAATCGATCAATTACCCATGTTCCCGCTTTTGCCATGTTTTTCACGTTGACAAACAGAGACTATTTCTCATATTTCGCACTCCCTTCCAACGCGGAAGCCTGTTTAGCCACTCCGGTGGCTCTCGGGGGACGGCTTTAGGGAACATGGTGGGGTGCCCGAGTGGCTAAAGGGGACGGGCTGTAAACCCGTTGGCTATGCCTACGTTGGTTCGAATCCAACCCCCACCACCATCCTGCTTCCAGTGCCGGTTTCCGGAAATGGGTGTAGGGCGAGAGTATAGAGGTTGGTCGGTGTTCGAGGCTATAGTCGCGGGCACCGCCGTGGTGTGCGATGTGCTGGGCGGGTGTAGCTCAATGGTAGAGCAGCAGCCTTCCAAGCTGAATACGTGGGTTCGATTCCCATCACCCGCTCCATCGCACGGGCGCCACGGTACTGGCCAAGCACGGGATCAATTCTGGTCATGAACGGTGTGATGCCGGCGTGACCGCCAAATCAAGCAGGACACGTGCGCGATGGCGAAGGAAAAGTTTGAGCGGAATAAGCCGCACTGCAACATC
>TARA_R110002051_G_scaffold10175_11_pt1 | contig 107683 bp, 86 predicted proteins | sample TARA_R110002051 | Tara Oceans TARA_R110002051 (sample SAMEA4397023) | marine metagenome | biome: Polar Biome; feature: [MES] marine water layer (ENVO:01000295) within the mesopelagic zone...; material: water (ENVO:00002006), including particulate matter (ENVO:01000060) such...
AGAGGAGGAACTTTTACTGGCAAAAACGATTGGAAGGGAAGATTTCATAGCTCTGGCAAATATGGACGCTGGAAATTTTCATGCTATACAAGCCTCTTATGCCAAAGCTGAAACTTACTTTGTAGCTGCCAAAAAAGCATTTGAAAGCGCCAATGACAGCTCAGGCCTTGCCCAAGTTAACAACAACTTATCGCGCGTGTTATTTTTTAAAGGCGATCTTGAAGGCTCCCTAGAAGCAGGTTTGGACGCCGCCAGAATGAATGAAAGACCAGGTGCAGATCGGGGCTTGTTAATAGGAAATTATATGGCAATTGGGAATACGATGTCTTCTTTAGGAAATTTCAACAGTTCCTTAGAATACTATACCAAAGCAGAAAAAATCGCCATCGACCTAAATTATCCACTACGATGGGCGCAAGTTCGCCACAACCTAGGTGAGAATATGAAATGGCTAAAGCGTTATTGAGAAGCTATTCCCTACTTTACTAAGAACATTGAGTACTATACAGAAACTAATAATGAGTATAAACTGGCAAACACCTACAATTCCTTGGGAACTGTATATTTTGAAATGGAAGACTATGACACTGCTCTGCCATTTTTCGAAAAGTCATATGCGCTTACTCAAAAGCTAGGAGACAAAAGTGGGATGGCGTTTAACGCTCGGAATCTAGGTAGGCTCAGTATGGTAAAAAATAACCCTAGAAAAGCATTAGATTATTACACTATAGGTATGAATCTATCAAAGGAAACAGGGTCAATTGCAATTTTAAGAGCAGATTATCAGAACGTTTCTCATGCCTATGCAGGACTTGGAGATTTCAAAAATGCCTACGATTACAGACTGAAGCATCAAGTTTTAAATGACTCCATTTTTCAAGCAGAGAATGTGGCCAAACTGAATGAATTAGACATTCAGTACCAAACCGAAAAGAAAGAGGCCGCTATTGCCCTTCAAGAAGAAGAAATCAAAACACTGAATGCCCAAGCCAAAAGTGATCGCTTGAGTAAAACACTTTATGGAATTGGGATGTTCTCCTTGCTCGCGATTGCAGGCTTATTATACTTTGGCTTTAAACAACGCATGAAGAAAAACGAAATTGAACGTCAAAAACAGGAAGAAATTTACAAACAAGAAATTGCGTTTAAAAAGAGGGAACTCACCTCACAGACTTTGCATTTGGTACAGAAAAACACCTTTATTCAAGAATTACGAGAAAATTTAGAACGGATTAAAAAGTCTCCAGAACTTTTTAAAGTGGAGTTTAAGCGTATCGTTTTGCTTCTCAAAAAAGAAAATGCCGAAGACAAGGACTGGGAGGTCTTCAAATCCTATTTCTCTGAGGTGCATAATAATTTTGACACCACACTTCGTTCTTTATATAAAGAAATCACAGAAAAAGAAATTCGACTTGCTGCCTTCTTACGCATGAATCTATCGACCAAAGAAATTGCTTCTATCCTCAATGTTCTCCCTGATAGCGTATTAAAATCGAAGTACCGATTAAAGAAAAAACTAGATTTAGACAAGGATATGGATCTAAGTACTTTCTTGAATACGATTTAGCCGCAGGTTATTTTCTGTTGATGATGTTTTAATTTCGCCTACGCGAAATTGCGATTCAACCTGAGCCCGTTCGTCTTGGAAAGCAAGCAATTAAATGACAAATTGATAAATTGATTCTTAAAATGAGCTGAATTTTTACCACTCATTCACTCGGTTCCCATCGAGCTTTACAAAAATAAAGAGCAGTATGGTAAAGCCCCAAAGTCCGGAGCCGCCATAACTAAAGAAAGGCAGTGGTATTCCTACGGTAGGCAAGAGCCCAATAACCATCCCGATATTCACGGCAAAATGGACAAAGAGTATCCCTGCGACGCTATAGCCGTACACCCGACTGAAATCATTTTTTTGCTTTTCTGACAGTTGGATAATACGCAGGATGAGAGCGATGAATAAAAAGATAACTACTGTGCTTCCAAAAAAGCCCCACTCCTCGCCTACGGCGCTAAAAATGTAATCGGTGTCTTGTTCTGGCACAAACTTTCCTTGAGTTTGTGTGCCTTCCAAGAATCCTCTTCCAAACCAACCCCCGTTTCCAATCGCAATTTCGCTTTGAGCTGTATTATACCCGATACTCTTGGCATCTACTTCTTTCCCTAAAACGATATTAAAACGATCTCGGTGCCTTTGTTCAAAGACATTTTCAAATATATAATTTACAGAAAAAGCAAAGAGCGCACAGGCTGTTGCAATCCCAAAATAAAGGCGTTTACTAGGCCTCTTTTTACGTTTTCGCCAGAATAGAAACGAGGCAATTGCTAGCACTCCCAGGCTTACATATAAGGGTCCGAAAATTAAGGTAGATACAAAGAGCACTACCACAGAAAAGGCAAACATTAAATAGGCGGCTGCAAGACCTTCCCGATATAAAGGAAAGAAAAAGGCTGCATAAACCAAGGCGCTTCCCGGATCAGGTTGCGGTATAATTATCAATGCCGGTAAGGCGATAATAACAAAGGCACGAATCTGATCTTGAAGGGATTTAATATTGGTTTGAATATCACTCAGATATTTGGCGAGTGCAAGAGCTGTGGCAGCTTTAGCAAACTCACTCGGCTGCAGACTCATCGGGCCTATCTTATACCAACTGGTCGCTCCTGAAATTGTATTCCCTAAGGGGAAAAGTAGAATCAAGGAGAGTAAGGCTACGATATAAATTATACTGGAAAAGCGCTCAAAAAACTTGGTGTCTAAGAAGAGAACAAAGACTATCAAAAGTATGCCGAGTCCTATCCAAACTAATTGCTTAAAATAGAGGTTCTCCCAACTAAAAAATTCTACCATTTCAGCATTGTAGGAAGCCGAATAAATATTGAGCCACCCAATACCTACCAAGGTGAGATACAATAGCATCAATACCCAATCAAAACTTCCAGTACTACGCCTAGCTGCGCTCATAGTTATTGATTAATTAGGAAAGGTTTGCCACTATAAGGTTTTGCATATTCTTCCTCGAGACTATGGCTAAGCACCCATTGTTCGAGATCTTTTCGAGTCACATTTCCTGTGAGGTATTTTTCAATCATCACCGAAGCAATCTTACCACCATAACGGGATCCCCAATATCCATTTTCAACAAAAACGGCAATGGCGATTTTTGGGTTGTCTTTAGGTGCAAAGGCAACAAAGGTAGAGTGATCGGTAAGCTTCATACGAACGCCATTTACCTTAGTATAGTTTTCTGCGGTTCCTGTTTTTCCACATATTTCGATGTCTGGCACGCGCAAATAATATCCAGTACCGTGTGAATTATTGTACACCTCATTCATCCCTTCAATCACAGGATCAAAATAGGCGGGATCGATGGTTGTTATTTGCTTTTTTGTATAGGCACTCGGAATGGTATCGGCGCCTTTTATGCTTTTAATAATGTGTGGCTTATAGTACCAACCCCTATTTGCAATAGCAGCCGTAAAATTCACCATTTGCATGGGCGTCATCAAAACATCTCCTTGACCTATTGCATTTGAAATAGTGGCTGTAGTTCCCCAGCGATATTTAGGATATTCATAACTGAGATTATACATCTCCTTGGTAGGAACGAGACCTTTATTTCCAACTGGAAGATCGTAACCCATATATTGTCCCAAGCCGAAACTTTTAAGATGATTTCCCCAACGCTCAATCCCTTCTTGCGGAGTGTCGTATTTATCAATGGTTCTTCTATAAACAGTCGCAAAATAACTATTACACGAATAGGCTATGCCGTTTACCATCGCTAGCGGACTCGCATGATGGTGGCATCCCATAGGCTTTTTTCCGCCATAGTGATATGCTCCTCTACAAGGAATTCGTTCTTGGGTATCAATCACTCCTTCTTGTAACCCTATAAGAGCAGTCAAGGCTTTAAAGGGAGATCCAGGAGGATACTGTCCTTTAAGAACGCGATCAAACAAAGGTTTTGCTAGGGTATCCTGATCGAGGATCGTATAATTCTTTGAACGGGCTCTTCCTACCAATAAGGCAGGGTCAAAATTAGGAGCTGCCACCAATGCTAATATTTCGCCTGTCTGTGGGTCAAGGGCTACAATGCCACCACGCTTATTGACCATTAACTCCTCTCCGTATTTCTGTAAAGTAGCGTCTATAGTGAGTTGGATGTCAACTCCGGGCACAGGAAGCGTATCTAAGGCTCCATTTTTAAAAGACCCAATTTCGCGGTTAAAACGATCCTTTTGAAAACGCTTTACCCCTTTCACTCCTCTTAATAATTCTTCATACTGCTGTTCTACTCCTTGTCGCCCTATCAAATCTCCCGATTGGTAATAGGGATCATTATCAATCATTCCTTGATTCACCTGTTGAATGTAGCCTAGGAAGTTGGCCCCAAAATCAATCTGATAATCCCTTAATGATCGTTTCTGAATATAAAAGCCCTCAAATTTTCGCATTTGCTCGCCCAAGTATGCATATTCTTCTTTAGACATTGTAGGTACTATAGGCGAAGGTAGGCGTGGAGAAAAATTTCGTGCACGCTTGAGTTCTTTAACGAGCTTCTCCTTATCGATATTGAGCAGTTTACACAGTTCTAAGGTGTCAAAAGGCTTGATCTCTCTTGGAATAGCCATAAGGTCATAGGAAGGCTGATTGGAAACGAGCAGCTTATTATTACGGTCGTAAATATGACCCCGTTGCGGATAATCATACTCAACTTTTATCGCATTATTCTCCGATTGTATAGCTGCAGAGGTATCGTATACCTGCAAATAGAAAAGGCGGCCTACAAAGACCATTCCCGTAAAAAGTACTATGAAAAGAAGTAATAGTTTTCTCATTCTCGGCTCGTGCTAAAAAGTATATTGAAGAGGACGCAAAAAATTATGGTACCTACACTTGTTAGCAACGTCTTTTTAAGGATATAAAGTATGCTAGAAACGTTAAAAACTTCTAGACTAAAAAACACCAAATGGTGAACAAGCACTAATATGGAAATAAAAACAATACGCTCATAGAAACTTCCCTTAGACAACTTCACTGAATTATACTCATAACTCACCCCATAGGTAGCTCTTAAAACAAGCGGCCTAACATAGGCAAGTACTAAACAAGCTGCGGCATGAATTCCTCCACTATTTCCAAACATGTCCATAGTAAGCCCAGTCAAAAAGGCAATTAGAATGAATAAAGAACGGTTTGCAGTAAAAGGAAAAACTAATAGAAATAGTACATACGGTAAGGGGTTGATGTAACCAAAAACATTCAGATTATTAAATATAAATATCTGAGCTATGAGTAAACCCAAAAACCGGAGGCTATTTATTACGATATTATTCTTCATTTTCTCTGGGCGCCTCCACCGCTTTTATTTCGTCTAAATCTTCGTTCTGTACGACATAAACATGTCCAATATTGGTCATGTCATTGAAAAGTTGCACACTGATGACATAGAAATTCTTACTCTCTTCAAGTTCAAAGGCTGCGATAGTTCCTATAGGGATCCCTTTCGGGAAAATCGCCGATTGCCCACTTGTTTCTATAGTGTCTCCTACTTTAATTTGCGCCTGTTGTTGCATGTCGACCAATTGCATCAGGTTAGGATCTTTTCCATCCCATTTTAAGGTTCCAAAATGATCGGATGCTTTGAGTTTTGCATTTGTCAAAAAGGAGGTATTCAACATCGAGATTACTGTAGAATAATTTTTAGAAACGTGGTCGATAACCCCAACAATACCTTTGCTTGTAATTACACCCATATCACGAGCAATGCTATCCTTTGCCCCTGCTTTCAAGGTTAAAAAATTATTTGCTTTTGCATAGCTATTGTGAATTACCTGGGCGGGGATAAAGTGAAATTGACTTTCGGGTAGTATGATCGTCGACCTCAATGCTGTAAGTGTATCAAATTCAATAGCCGTCATTTCAAAAATAGAGCTACTGTTATCTTTCGCATTTTCGCGTAAGCGGGCATTCTCTTCTAATAATTGACGATTGTAGGTTTTTAGATGAAAATATTCTTGAATACCACTCACCGATTCATAGACCCCACCAGATAAGAAATTGGCAGAATTTATGAATTTACTCTTGTGAAAAGAATGTGATTGAATCGTAAAAATGAGCGATAGAAACAACAAGAATGCAAACAACAGAAAGTTCTTATATCGAATCAGAAAATTGATAATCTGCTGCATTACTGCCGGTCGTTTGAATTAGGGCTTATTTTATAAGTACGCTCTTGTATTTGGCGAGGTTCTTTAGGGTAATTCCAGTACCACGAACTACAGCTCTCAAAGGATCCTCGGCAATGTACACGGGAAGATCTGTTTTTTGCGAAAGACGTTTGTCCAATCCGCGTAACATAGATCCACCTCCTGCAAGGTAAATACCAGTATTGTAAATATCGGCAGCGAGTTCTGGTGGCGTTTGTGATAAGGTTTCCATAACCGCATCTTCAATACGAAGAATCGATTTATCTAAGGCCTTTGCAATCTCTCTGTAAGAAATCTGAACTTGTTTTGGTTTCCCTGTCAGCAAATCACGTCCTTGAACGCTCATCTCTTCTGGCGGTACTTCTAGATCTTCGGTTGCTGCACCGATTTGAATTTTAATTTTTTCAGCACTGCGTTCTCCAACATAAAGGTTGTGTTGGGTACGCATATAATAGATAATATCGTTTGTGAATACATCCCCTGCAATTTTCACCGACTTATCACATACAATTCCTCCTAGGGCGATTACGGCAATTTCGGTGGTACCACCTCCGATATCGACTATCATATTTCCTTTAGGCTGCATGATATCAACTCCAATACCAATAGCCGCAGCCATAGGTTCGTGAATTAGATATACTTCTTTTCCGTTTACTTTTTCAGCACTTTCCTTTACCGCTCGCATCTCTACTTCTGTAATCCCAGAAGGAATACAAATTACCATACGTAATGCAGGTTGAAACATACGTTTCTTAAGCGCTGGAATTCCTTTGATAAACATGGAAATCATTTGCTCACTCGCTTGGAAATCGGCAATTACGCCATCCTTCAATGGACGAATGGTTTTGATATTCTCATGGGTCTTCCCTTGCATCAATGCTGCTTCTTTCCCTACGGCTATAATTTTACCTGTAACACGATCTCTAGCGACGATAGATGGACTATCTACGACTACTTTTCCATTGTGAATAATAAGGGTATTGGCGGTTCCAAGGTCAATTGCAATCTCTTCGGTTAGGAAGTCAAAAAATCCCATAATGAGGCGGGGTGTTAAAAGTTATTTTGGTTTTTGATGTATCGCTTAAAAGTACTATTATTTTTTGTTTTTTCTTGCGCTTAGCTGCCCGACATCATTCAGGTGGGTGCGAATGCAAAATAAGTCTAAAGACAATCTACGTTCTAAACGAAAAATCAGACGTTTTAATGTTTGAAATGACGTGTTCCTGTCATTACCATTGATAAATTATGTTCATTACAATAATCTACTGTCAATTGATCCTTTATAGAACCTCCTGGCTGAATCACTGAAGTAATACCTGCATTGTCTGCTATTTCCACACAATCAGGGAAAGGGAAAAATGCATCACTCGCCATAACTGATCCTTTAAGATCAAAATTAAAAGCTGTTGCTTTTTCAATAGCTTGTTTCAAAGCATCTACACGAGATGTCTGACCCGTACCACTGGCACACAACTGTTTGTTTTTTGCTAAAACAATAGTATTCGACTTGGTGTGCTTGCATATTTTAGAGGCAAACATAAGATCTTCTAACTCAGAAGCTGTTGGTTTATTGTTAGTAGCATAGCTTAAATCTGCAATGGTATCGGTTTTCATATTTCGATCCTGTACCAAGGTTCCATTTAAACAAGAGCGAACATTTGTCGCTGGGAACTCTACATCCTTTTGAATTAATAAAATTCTATTTTTCTTTCCTTTGAGTATTTCCAAAGCATCCTCTGTAAAAGAAGGTGCGATTACTACCTCACAAAAGAGGCAATGAATTTCTTCGGCTGTAGCCTTGTCTATAGGTCCATTTGCAATCAACACTCCTCCAAAAGCAGAAACAGGATCTCCAGCAAGAGCATCTACATAGGCAGCATGCATCGTATCTCTTTGCGCAAATCCACAGGCGTTATTATGTTTTAAGATAGCAAAGGTTGGAGCCTCCCCTTTAAACTCATTCATAAGGTTAACGGCTGCATCTACATCTAGAAGGTTGTTATAAGACAATTCCTTTCCGTGTAATTTATCAAACAGGCCGTCAAAATCTCCAAAGAAGAATCCGCGTTGGTGAGGGTTCTCGCCATAACGGAGTACGCGACCTTTATTTTCACTTATTTTCAAAGCAGGAATCGAATGGTCTGCATTGAAGTAATTAAAGATTGCCGTATCGTAATGTGAAGAAATTGCAAAAGATTTTGCAGCAAATCTTCTACGGTCGGCTAATGTTGTACTTCCATTTCCTTCGCTAATCATTGTAAGAACCTCAGCATAGTCTTCCATAGAAGACACACAAAGTGTATCCTTAAAATTCTTAGCTGCAGCACGGATCAGTGAAATTCCACCAATATCAATTTTTTCAATAATGTCCTGTTCTGGCGCACCAGACGCTACAGTATTTTCAAAGGGATATAAATCTACAATAACAATATCCAGCTGTGGAATTTCAAAAGACTCCATCTCCTTGACATCTCCTTCGTGATCTTGTCTATTTAAAATACCTCCAAATACTTTAGGGTGTAAAGTCTTTACACGACCTCCTAAAATAGACGGGTAAGAAGTAACATCTTCTACTGCGACAACTGGAATTCCAAGGTCTTTAATAAACTTTTCGGTACCACCTGTTGAATACATGGTAATTCCTAATTCGTGAAATTTCTGCACCAAAGGCGCTAAACCATCTTTGTGAAAAACTGAAATTAGTGCTGCACTAGCCTTTTTAATGTCGCTCATTACGGGATTTTTTATCTCCCGAAATAGTCGGGATTAGTAGTTTGCAAAAATATAAATTTAACACTATAAACTTTGCGTTTTCCTGCATTAATTCCCACATATTGTAACATATATTGTAACGGAACGTCTTATCTTTAAATTTCGATAAAATACACCCATGTTTCAAAGCCTAAGCGCCTTAAAAGAGAGTTTTCGATTTGCGGTAAATGCAATGAAAAATAACATCTTACGTACCTTTCTCTCCTTGCTAGGTGTAACGGTGGGTATCTTTTCAATTATTGGGGTATTAGCCGCGGTAGATTCCTTAGACAAAGAAATACGTGATAGTCTTTCTACTTTAGACCAAAGCACAATGATAGTTTGTCATGTTTCTTTTGGCCCTACTGAAGTGCCACGCTGGAAACGCAAGAACTTTCCATTGGTTACTTATGACGACTACCAATACCTAGAACGCAATTTGCCCGGATTAAAAGCAGCCTCATATACTATCAATGTACCTTCTCAAAAAGTAAGCTATGACGATGTCACGGTGGAACGTGTAAATATTGATAATGCAACTAATGGCTTATACGATATTGAATCTTTTGAATTTGAAGAAGGACGATTTTTTGGAGAACAAGAATCAACAACAGGAGCCAGTGTTGCTGTTATTGGAAGTGTATTAAAACAGCAACTCTTTGGAGATGGAGTAAGTGCCATAGGTAAAAAAATTAAATTTCTAAGTCGAAAATTTACAGTTATTGGGGTATTAAAAAAACAAGGCGAAGGTATTTTTGGACCCTCCAAAGATGAGTCAGTTGTAATTCCTGTGAACATAGTACGCCGCGTATATGGTGACAACAATAGAAGCACATTCCCGACCCTAACTTTATTACCAGAAGCTGATGTAGATTACGACGAATTTTACGCTGCTACGGAACAAAAAATACGTCAGAATCGAGGGATAAAAGCTGGAGAAGTAAGCAATTTCTTTATCAATCAGCTGAAAGGTTTTGCCTCTGCCATTGAAGAGGTTATAGGAGTATTAACCACCATTGGCTGGCTAATAGGAGGTTTCTCTTTACTTGTAGGAGGTTTTGGAATCGCAAACATCATGTTTGTTAGTGTAAAAGAACGTACCAATCTAATTGGAATTCAAAAAGCATTGGGTGCCAAGCGAAAATTCATTCTCTTACAGTTCCTTTTTGAGTCTATTTTACTTTCTGTTTTTGGCGGGCTAATAGGACTATTTTTGGTCTGGATCATTACCATTGTGCTCAGTTCGGTGGTAGACGAGTTCACTTTTGTGCTCTCTATGGCCAACGTCATCTTAGGTATTTCTGTAACCTTTATTATTGGAGTTATTGCAGGTATTGTTCCTGCGATTGGAGCTTCACGTTTAGATCCTGTAGAAGCGATTCGAACAGGGATGTAATTGCTAATTACCTAAAAGCTCCACCCTTTATAATCGGCTGAGGCCTCTAATCGATTCTCTTGTTCATCATCCAAGGCAGGAAAGAAATCTATACCTGTTAGTTCCTCAATATGATCTACCGTGGTCACAAAGGAATACAAAGGTTTGTTTGATTCATTGTGATTCATCAAAAAGGCAATCATACGATCTTCCCCTCTGCTGCGATCATAAATAATTTTATAAAAAGATTCTGGTACGGTGACTCTTTCGTCACCTATTGTCCCAATCTTATCTTTTAATACGCCTCCAGTTACAATAAATACTCCGTCATATTTCTTAGCCCAATAGCGTACTTTTTGCTCTAGTCTATTCCAAACTCCTGCATTAAAATCATTGCGTTGCGGACTGATATTACTCGTGAGGAAGGTTTCTTCATAGGCTGCTTTACTAAACTCGCGATCCCCAGCTGGGCATAAATGTCCGCGGTCATATCCAGATTTTTTATAATTTTTCCAGTGGGCGCTCTTCGTTTTCACGGCGGGATCTACCTCAAAATAGGGACGTTTAAAATCACTGTTTTTGAGTTGGGCTTTTGTGAGTTCGTAAGCTACCCACTCGGCTTGCTCATCTTTTTCGCTATAACTTAAAGAGAAAAAATTATGATGAATAATTTGCCCTGTCGTTGATGAGGGCATATAATACGCATTGGTAGCCTCCTTTGCGGTAGCTCCAGCTTCGAAGATAGGTGCGTCCAATTGTTCATTGGCATACTTTTCAAAATACAGGTAGCCTAAGGTTAAAACAATAACAACTAAGGGGTAGGTATATTTACGTTTCATGACTCAAATAATAAGCCACAAAGTAACGGATTACCGTTCGTCCAACAAGCTCTTAGCCTCTTTAAATTTTTTGTTTATTGAAGACAATACGAACCGAATACCTACTTTCTTAGTCTAAACTTCATTGCAGTTGTTTATAGCAGATTAAATCAAACTACCCCTTCACATCAAGAGCATCCCTCAATGCATTTCCAACCAACATAAAAGCCATTACTAAGATCATGATTGCAAGACCTGGTATTAAAGCGAGGTAGGGTTTGCCTAAAATAATATAACTATAGTGATCTTTGATCATCGCACCCCAACTAGGCATGGGTGGTTGCGCTCCAATCCCCAGAAAACTGAGTCCGCTTTCTATAAGGATAGCTCCAGCAAAATTGGCTGCTGATATTACAATAAGTGGCGCCATAATATTGGGTAAAATATGCCTTACAATAATGCGACCATCTGTATAACCTAATGCTCTTGCTGCAGTCACATATTGCATTTCTTTTACACTCAGCACTTGCCCTCTAACGACTCTAGCTACTTCTACCCACATCGTAAGGCCAACTGCAATAAAAACCTGCCAAAAACCTTTCCCTAAGGCTAAAGTAATAGCAATTACAAGCAGTAAGGTGGGAATAGACCAGGTAACATTAATCATCCACATTATCGCTCTATCTACCCATCCTCCAAAATAACCAGCAAGTGCCCCCATAAAGATCCCTATGAGCAAGGAAATCAAAACCGCAACAAAGCCAATGGTAAATGAAATCCGTGTCCCCACAAGCATGCGACTAAGGAGGTCGCGACCATATCTATCGGTTCCTAGACTAAATGTGCGTGTTTCTATGTACGCTTTCGCGAAAGCGTCATAATCATCAACCCCGACTAGCTCAAGGCGTTTTGTAATTCCTGTATTATCATCGCCTGCATAAGGAGTATATTCTAAATAGATATCATGAAAATGATAGTCGGTGATTGGAATTTCAGTATCGCTATTTTTCTTGCCAAAAAACAAACGAGACATCATAGATTGTTCTGTTTCGATATTTGAAGGAAGGGTCAAAATATCAACGGTAAAGCCTGGAGATTTTGAATGTATCGACAAATGCATTTGGTTTGCATTTTGACTCGAATCTGGGGCAATGACATATGCAAAAAGTGCCAGAAAACCACATAGAACAATAAGCCCTAAACTCAAAACGCCCCAAAAGTTCTTTTTAAACTTTTGGAGCGCTAATTGAGTTAATGAATTGGGCGTTTGCGCCATATATTAGTCCTTAATAGCAGCTATTTTAGACTGTCTGATATTGTTGATTTTCAAATCTCTTAATACATTTATTGCTTCTTCGATATAAACATCTTTAGCAAGGCTTTTGTGCCAGCGTTGACGCTTTTCTTGAAGTACAGTGTCTTTTACAAACAGCTCCTCTTCATAAGGAAGTGACTTATAACTTAGCTTAGAATCATAGTTATTGATTGCATCAAAACGCTTTGCAAATTCTTCACTTTTCAGGACGCGTGATTTATATTGATCATAGTTTAAAGACCAAGAATTATCGTCACGACGTTCTCTAAGCCACTTTGCATAATCGTCTATAAGTTGTAATTGCTCACTTTGCTTCATGCGGGCAACACTACTTGCTATGGTCTTATCAAAATCAAGATATCCATCCCATACGTTGTATTTTGCAGCACGAATCTTATCCCATGGTAAAGGATTTTCCATGTCTTTCTCTCCTACATCAATATAGCTATAACGATCTGGAACAACCACATCACTTTTTACTCCTTCCAATTGAGTAGAGCCACCATTGACACGGTAAAACTTTTGAGTAGTTACCTTTAAAGCGCCCATATCTCCGTAGTCATTTTTACGTAACCAGCGATTTAAATCTACAACATTCTGTACCGTTCCTTTTCCATAGGTTTGTTTACTTCCTATGATTATAGCACGTTTGTAATCCTGCATAGCAGCTGCGAGTATTTCACTTGCAGAAGCAGAAATTTCATTAACCAATATTACTAAAGGCCCATCCCATACAACAGCTTCATCTTCGTCCTGAAGAATCTCAGGTTCGTCACCGTTTCCAGCGACCTGAACCACGGGACCATCTTTAATAAAAAGACCCGCTATATCAACAACTGTTTTAAGAGATCCTCCGCCATTATTTCGCAAATCAATCACAAGGCCTTCCATTCCCTCTTCTTTAAGACGTTCAATCTCATTGCGAACATCAGAAGCGGCATTGCGCTCCTTGTAATTCTCCATATCAAAATAGAACCTTGGCAAGTTAATAACACCAAAGCGCTTTTCTTCCTTATCTACTATAGCCGACTTAGCATATACTTCTTCCAATTCTACGACATCTCTTGTGATTGTAATATCTCCAGTACTCCCGTCGATTTTACGTTTTACAGTTAATGTGACTTGAGTTCCTTTAGGACCTTTGATTAATTTGATGGCATCGTTTAATCGCATACCAACAATACTTGTAGCCTCTTCATCATCTTCTTGAGCCACCTTCATAATAATATCGCCTTCCTGTAACTCCTCTTGAAGCCATGCTGGGCCACCTGAGATTATTTCGGTCACACGAACCTCACTATTTTTCTTTTGTAAACGAGCACCAATTCCTTGAAACTGACCACTCATTTGTTGGTCAAAGCGTTCTTTTGCTACTGGAGCAAAGTAAGCTGTATGTGGATCAAATTCTTCGACAATTGCATTTAAGAACTGAGCAAAATAGTCCTTACGCTCAAGCTCAAAAGTAAATTCAAAAAATTCACTCATATTCTCAGCGACCTCTTTACGCGCTTTCTCTTCTAATTCAGTATCATTTAAAATCTTAACCACTTCAGGTTTTTCGATCTTTATTAATGTATCCTTTCTCTTCTTTTTTGAAGGATTCTCTTGTGCATCTCTATGATCATAATAGTTTCCAATAGCACTAAGTTTTAATTGTTGTCTCCAACGATCTTTTAACTCTCTCTTGCTTTTGGCGAAGGCTAGCTTCTCATAATCTGTATTAATAATCTCTTCTACGCTAAAGTCAAAAGGTTTTTCAAGTACCTTAATACTCATTTCTTGAGCCTCCATTAAACGCTCTTGATATCGAGTATAAGTCAAATTGAAAAAGGTCAAATCTTTTGCCTTGATCATATCATCCAACTCTGTGCGATACTTAGAAAATTCATCGACATCTTTTTGTAAAAGAACGCGCCTGAATGGATCTAAAGCGTCCAAATAATCATCATAAACACCAATAGAAAAAGTATCATCCATGTCTTTGGCATCATAATGACCCCTTTCTAAAACATAGGAAATGAGATCCAAAAGAAGTTTATCTTTATCTGGATCGTTAAAATCTTTGGTCGTAAAACTGCAACTAGCGACCGAAAATAATAGGCCAACTGCGATTAATTTTATATTCCTCTTCATAAGATCTTGTATTTGCTTCATGTAAACAGCAATGTACATTAAAAATTGTGCCACAAATATACCGTGGCTGGTAATATTTTGTTAAACATTAATACCAACACTAAGCCGTACAATTTACGTATTTTCGCGGAGAGAAACCAATGCTTAACATGGGAAAAAAACCACTCATACTGATTACTAACGACGATGGAATCACAGCTCCAGGCATCCGAACACTTATAGAAGTGATGCTAGAAATAGGAGAAGTTGTAGTAGTCGCACCCGACAGTCCGCAAAGTGGTATGGGACACGCTATCACAATAAACGATACTCTTTTTTGTGATCCAGTAACTATAGATCCAACTGCAACGCACAAGGAGTACAGTTGTTCAGGAACTCCAGCCGATTGTGTCAAACTTGCAAATCAGCAAATACTAGAGCGCAAACCAGACATTTGCGTAAGTGGAATCAACCACGGAAGTAACTCATCTATCAACGTTATCTATAGTGGTACAATGAGTGCAGCCGTAGAAGCAGGCGTAGAAGGAATTCCTGCAATTGGATTTTCTTTACTTGATTATTCCCTGAATGCTAATTTTGAACCTTGTAAGAAATTTATCAAAGTGATCACTCAACAGGTCCTTCAAAATGGTCTCCCAAAAGGTATTGTGTTAAATGTCAATATCCCCAAGCTTAAGGCCTCCGAAATTAAAGGCACCAAAGTATGCAGACAGGCAAAAGCAAACTGGGAAGAAGATTTTGACAAACGCACCAATCCAATGGGGAGAGATTACTATTGGCTATCCGGAGAATTTGTCAATTATGACAAAGGCACCGACACAGACGAATGGGCTCTTGCAAATGGCTATGTTTCTATAGTTCCAGTACAATTTGACCTCACTGCGCATCATTTTATTCAAGATCTCAATAGCTGGGACCTTTAATAGCCTGATCTAAGTTCATATTTATAATAGTGCGCTTTCGCGAAAGCGCAACCCATACCAATAGGAAGATCATTACTTTTGTAAATACCACACCCAAGCTCAATAAATGAAAAAAGAAATTTTAATAGGAATTATCACAGGAATTGCTGCCAATGTACTAGGCGTAATCCTTTATATTTTAGCCTTTTCAGATGAAGGCATAGACGCAACTTTACAGCAATCTATGGCTGAAGGCTATTTTGGTAAAATTGTTACTTTAGGAGCTGTACTTAATCTTGCAGCCTTCTTTATCTTTATTAAAAAGAAACAAGATTACAGAGCACGTGGTGTATTATTAGCCACTTTGTTTATTGGCATAGCGGTATTAGTGCGTAAATTTATTTAAGGTGAAATATTATATTCTTGCTGGCGAAGCGAGTGGCGATCTTCACGGATCAAATCTCATGAAAGCCCTAATGATTGAAGACCCAGAAGCCGAAATTAGGTTTTGGGGCGGAGATCTTATGCAGGAAGTTGGCGGAACCCTTGTCACTCATTACAAAGAAAGAGCCTTTATGGGGTTCTTTGAAGTCATTCAAAATCTTCGCAAAATCACTAGTCTTATAAAGGCTTGTAAAAAAGATATTGCCCAGTTTCAACCCGATGCCCTCATTTTTATTGACAATTCAGGTTTCAACTTGCGCATTGCCAAATGGGCAAAACCCCTAGGCTTTAAAACACATTATTATATCAGTCCGCAAGTATGGGCCTCCCGAGCAGGTCGTGTACCTACTATCAAGGCTACTATCGATCATATGTATGTGATCTTGCCTTTTGTTAAGGACTTTTATGCAAAGTATAAGTACGATGTACATTTTGTTGGTCATCCACTACTAGATGCAATCGCTGGACGTAAGCAGGTTGCTGCTGCCACTTTTGCAGAGCAACACAACTTAGATGAGCGCCCTCTTATTGCCCTACTTCCCGGAAGTCGGAAACAAGAGATTACCGCCATGCTGGATGTGATGCTGAGCCTTGTAGATGATTATCCAAAGTATCAATTTGTCATTGCAGGAGCTCCAAGTCAAGAGGAAGCATTTTATGCTCCTTTCCTAAAACAGCATAAGGTGCGATTGATCATGAATCAAACCTATGATATCCTCAGTTTTGCAAACGCTGCTCTAGTCACTTCTGGTACGGCTACTTTAGAAACCGCATTATTCAAAGTCCCGCAAGTAGTGTGTTATAAAGGCAACGCCATTTCCTATGCCATTGCCAAACGTATTATTAAACTTAAGTACATCTCTTTAGTCAATCTTATCATGGACAAAGAAGTGGTAACAGAATTGATTCAAGGAGATTTTAATACCAAGACTTTAAAGGCCGCTTTAAATCAAATTTTAGACGACTATCAACGCGCGAGCCTGTTTTTGGACTATTATGATCTTGAAAAAACCTTAGGTGGTAAAGGAGCAAGTGCAAAGACGGCAAAATTAATTGTAGGCTATACTAAGACCCAATAGACCTCTTACTTCTATTTGAGCATTGGTCAAGCAAATAAAATAGTAGGCTCACTTTTCCGTTATCATAGAATTACTCATATTTGTGGGGCCTCAAATGTTACTATGAAAAGAATCCTCTTCCTTTTATCCTTACTCATTTTGTTTTCTTCCTGCGGAAGCTCAAAGACATCTTACAGAAAACCAGCCGCTTCAAAAACAGATCGCATTATCCAACAAGCACAAGCATTTTCTGGTACCCGGTATAAATTTGGTGGCACTACACGTAAAGGAATGGACTGTTCTGGTCTTATTTATGTCGCCTTTCAAAAAGAAAATATTGTCCTTCCTAGAGTTTCTAGGGATATGGCTACCAAGGGGAAACCTATCAAAAAAGGAAGTATTAAAAAAGGGGATTTGGTATTTTTCAGAACCAATAAAAACAGTAAAAAAATCAATCATGTGGGTCTTGTGACCACAATTAAAAATGGAGAAATTTTCTTTATTCATGCCTCCACTTCACGTGGAGTCTTGACCTCCTCTATGAAAAACCCTTATTGGAAGGGCGTGTATGTTCAAGCTAGACGAATGATTTAAGATTGCATTTTTTTGTATCTTACTAACACCTAATTAATTCCTTGCAAAAAGTCCTAGTAATTCTAAACTAGGTGCATCGAATTAATACTACCATTCTCAATATCCTTCTTGCCTATATCCTTGGATTGATCCTTCAGGATAGATATCCCTTAGCGCTCCTACACCTATTTATCGGATGCTTTTCACTCTTAGTTATTCTCTTTATTTATCATTGGCTCCTCCTAAAAAAGAAGAGATCTAAGTGGCTTTTTAGCAGTATCATCACCTTTACAACCATTCTTTTTGGCATGCTCAACCTTAGCCTAACAAATCCCTTGAGAATTGACACTCATTATTCTCGGCAAGTGGATAGCAAGGAGCAATCATTGATTTTTGAAGTAAGAGCACAATTAAAACCGACCACCTTTCAAAATAAGTATGTGGTACAATTAAAACTTGCCGATGGCAAAGCTGCCACAGGAAAACTTCTCTTAAATGTTTCAAAAGACAGCACTCAACAACTTTTAAAGGTTGGGCAACACCTTGCAAATACATCCATCATTCAGGATGTACCTCGCCCCAAAAGTCCGTATCAATTTGATTATGGTGCCTATCTCAACAAGCAACATATTTATGGTCAAATCCACGCTCGACCTGATGAGTTACTAAGCCTTGCAAAAAAAGGAAATGATATTGTTGTATGGGCCACACGCTTTCGCGAAAGCGTACAGGAAAGTTTACAAAAACAGCCCTTTAATGAACGACAGCTAAGTGTCATCAACGCTCTTCTTTTAGGACAAAGACAAGGAATAGACCGGCAATTGAATGACCAATATGCCGATGCGGGTGTGATTCATATACTTGCGGTTTCGGGCTTACATGTAGGGATAATTCTTTGGCTACTAAGAGCGATAACGGCTCCATTTTCAAGATATCAATGGCGGCATTTTAGGTCCATCTTAATAATTGTATGTATTTGGGCTTTTGCTTTTATTACTGGCGCATCGCCTTCTGTACTTAGAGCGGCGACCATGTTTAGTTTTTTAGAATTGGGACGAGCAGTAGGCGGTCAAAGCAATACTTTTAATAGCCTGATGTACTCGGCGCTTCTTTTATTACTTCTCAATCCGCTACAGCTATACCAGGTAGGTTTTCAACTGAGTTATCTCGCTGTGATAGCGATTTTATGGATTCAACCTTGGTTGTCTAGCCTCTATAAACCCAAGTACAAAATCCCTCGTTTGTTTTGGGATACGATGACTGTTACTGTGGCTGCCCAACTGGGAGTAATGCCACTGAGCATATTATATTTTCATCAATTTCCTGGCCTATTCATGGTTTCAAACTTGGTGATTCTACCTTGTCTGGGAATTCTATTAGGAAGCGGAATTGGTATTATCCTATTGTCATACTTTCAGATCTTGCCCGATAGTATTGCGTGGGGCTATGGTGTCGTTATAGATGGCCTCAATGGATTTATTGGATGGGTAGCAACACAAGAAGCTTTTATCTTTCAACACCTCAGCATATCACCTCTAGAAATGCTAGGGATGTATCTCTGTATCATTTCGGGAATTTATCTCTTTCAACAGTACAGCTACAAAAAATTACTTTTCTTTTTGAGTGTGATAATTTTAGGAATTGGGATCTTGACCTATCAGAAAACGACGCTCGAACCATCTCATTTTGTGATTTTTCAAAAGTCGAGATCTACAATGATGGGAATCTATGCAAATAGGGAACTAAGAATATTTTGCAATGATTCTGCTTATGATTACTTATCCGATTATAAGGTCAATAATTATAAAGACCAACTATCAATTAAAAGTGTTTGTCGGGATTCCCTTCGCTCTGTTTTTCGCTTTAAGCGAAAGGCAATTCTAAGGATTGATAGTATAGGAATCTATGATATTCCAAGTTTGCAACCAGACATTATTGTTTTATCCCAATCTCCCAACATCAATCTAGAACGACTTATTGATAGATATCCTGATATTAAAATCATTGGAGATGGCAGTAATTATAGGTCTGATATTGTACGGTGGAAAGCAACTTGCCTTAAAAGAAAAATCCCTTTTCATAGCACATATGAAAAGGGAGCTTTTGTATTGAAATAGGCTTTTATTTGGCGCTAAACGTATATTTAAAGGCATCTTGATATGCCTGCCACTTCTCTGCGGTCGTGAGGCCTTTATAATCGTCATTGGCAATCATCTTAAGATAGATTTCCAATTGGCGAGGCGTTTTATATCCCACCACTGGTTGGATATAATTTCCTTTTTCATCAAAAAAGACAATACTAGGATAGCCGCGAATCTTCATAGCTTGCGCAAATTCATGTTGGCTATTCCTACCGCGACGCTTGGCATCGTAATTTGGATTGGTGTATACATTGTCTAAGTAATTCACTTCTTCTGTTCCTTCTCCATTGAATTTAACTGCATAATAATGCTCGTTGATATAGTTGGCTACTTTTTTATTTTGGAAGGTATTTTTATCGAGCAACTTACATGGGCCACACCAAGTGGTATATACATCTACGATGATTTTCTTGGGAGATGCTTCTTGTGCGACTAGTGCCTCGTCAAAAGTCATCCAATTAATCTGTGCCATTGCAGTAGTTCCCACTAGCAATAATAATCCTACAATAATCCTTTTCATCAATTCTAAATTTAATTGTTCTGTCTTTTTGTTACTGAACACCTTACAAACAAAAAACGTTCCAAGATAAGGAACGTTTTTTATTTGTGTAATTGTATACTGCTATTTAACTCCGTGCATCAATTTCTTGATTACAGGATATAAGGCTGCAGAAAGTACTCCTAGTCCTACCGCAACCGCTGTAAGGAGCCAGAAAAAATAACTCAGTCCTTCAGTTTTAGCGATTGATTCGGATGCTTCTCCAAAAACTCCGGCAAGCTTCATCCCGATAGCCACGGCTAAATACCAGATTCCAAACATCATTGCAATCATTCTTCCAGGAACTAACTTACTAACATATGAAAGTGCAACTGGAGAAATACATAGTTCGCCCATAGTATGAAAGAAATATACAAGCACTAACCAAATCATACTTACAGAAGCGGTTCGCGCTCCTACAGGTATATCTGAAGCTCCTATTGCTACACAAGCCATTCCAATACCGAGTAGTGTCATCCCTATAGCATACTTCATGTTTGCATTAGGATTGTATTTACTCTCCCACCATTTTGAAAACAACGGTGCCAAAGTAATTATGAATAATGAGTTTAATATTCCAAACCACGAAGCATCAATTTCTGCGATGTCTTGATTAAATTTATCAAAGAGTCTATAAATAGCCAAAGACCATATTATCACAAAACTCAAGGCCAAGATAATATTGGACAAGGAATATTTTTTAAAGGTGTTTTTAAATAGTTTTATCAATACCCATGTAATAACCACCAATGGAATAATAGTGATTAGTGCATCTACAATTTTAAAAGTCAAGCCAGCACTACCTTCTAATATTCGGTCTGTATAATCTCTTGCGAAAATGGTAAGCGAACTAGGAGCTTGCTCAAAAATTGCCCAGAAAAATATCGTTACAAAGGCAAAGAAAATCACAGCAATCATTCTATCTCTAGTGATTCGGGCATACTTTGGTATCCTAATAATCAAGAGAAGAATAAATAAGGCCAAGGCAAATAATATCATGAAATTGGCCCCACTTAATCCGAGGAGTTCAAAATCAAAGAGATTGTATTCTCCTTCAGATATTTTACTAACTGGATCATTTAATATCCATGAAAGTCCGATTACCGAAGCAACTGCAATCAACAATAATTCAAACTTCGTAAAAGGGTTCAGCTGTGTATCTTCTCCCTCTTCTAATACGATTTCTTCTTTCTTAGCAGGTTTCAACCCGATTTTTCCAAAAATATCTTGAGCAAACCAGAACTGTAACAATCCGAAAAGCATAAAAATCCCTGCCAATCCGAATCCCCATCTCCAACCAACTTGCTCTCCAAAATAACCACATAGTAAAATTCCTAAAAAAGCTCCTGCATTTACCCCCATATAGAAAATGGTGTACGCACCATCCTTCTTTTCCGGTCTATGCTTGTACATTTCCGAAATAATAGAAGTCATATTTGGTTTAAAGAAACCACTTCCAAAAACTAATAAGGTCAAACCTGTATAGATAAAGAAAGGTGTCTCAAGGGCCATAGCTGCATGACCAAGCGTCATTAGTAATGCACCAACAACAACTGCCCATCGATATCCTATCTTTTTATCTGCAAAATAACCTCCCAAAAGCGTAGACAGGTACACCAACGAAGTATATGTGCCAAATATGGCAAAAGCATGTTCTCTGGGCCAACCCCAACCTTCATCCATAATAGATGCAGTGAAAAACATCACCAATAAAGCTCTCATTCCATAGTATGAGAAACGTTCCCACATTTCTGTAAAAAAGAGAACAAAAAGACCCGCTGGATGACCAATTACGGGATTCTCAAAAAATTGATCCGTTGAATTTGTAGACATAATTTTTCTTTTTAGTTATCAGCTAGTTCAAAACCTTCAGCCTCATCATGAATTATTCGTTCATTATCCTCTGCACCATGCGTTAGATACTCGAGTTTTTTTCTAAAAAGCATTACTATAATTCCAAATAGCACACAAAAGCCAGCTATTCCAGTGAAAATTGTAAACTCACCTAGTTTTTCCGAAGCTTCACCTAAAAGACCTGCAAGTTTATTTCCGAAACCAGTCATTGCAAAATAAACACCCATCATTATTGATGCATATTTCACAGGAGCCAACTTAGTAATATACGATAGTGCCACTGGTGAAATACATAGTTCACCTATCGTATGAAATAAATAGGCAAGAACCAACCAGAACATTGCAGAAGAACCTGTACTCTCAAATTGAGAAGAGGCTGCCGACATAAAGAAGAAACCAGTTCCCATGATAATAAGCCCTAAGATCATTTTAAATAAGGAAGTCGAAAGTTTTCCTTTTAATTTTCTCATTGCCCAATACCCAGCTACAGAAGTTCCTAGGAAAATAATAAACATTGCGTTCAGCGATTGAAACCAAGAAGCCGGAACTTCAAACCCCATAAGCATGCGGTTTGTATTATCCTTTGCATAGATATTCATAAGGCCTCCAGCTTGTTCAAAAGCTCCCCAAAAAACAATTACCAATAAGAAGGAAATAAAAAGTACTACAATTCTATCTTTCTCTATTTTCGTGAGTGGCTTTTTCAATGCAGCTTTATCAGCTTCGTTTTTAGAGGCGCCTAAGTATTCTCCAACGTGTTTTAAATATTTCTGACCTGCAATATATTGAATAAGTCCTAGCGCCATTCCTATGCCTGCTAGTCCAAATCCGTAGTGCCATCCATAGACTTCGCCTACATAGCCAACAATCAAACTAGAAAGAAATGCTCCAACATTAATCCCAATATAGAATATGGTGAACCCTTTATCGCGGCGTATATCGCCTTGTTTGTATAAACCTCCTACCATTGTAGAAATATTAGGCTTGAGCATTCCTACTCCCGAAATAATAAGGCCAAGTCCAGTATAAAAAGCCCACATCTCTTCAATAGCCAAAATACTATGACCTGCCACCAGTAATATCCCTCCTACCAATACAGACATACGTTGCCCAAGAAGCTTATCTGCTATGATACCGCCTGGAATAGACGCTACATATACAAGCATTGTATACGTTCCATATAAGGAAAGTGCATCGCCATTAGACCATCCCAAACCTGCATTATCCGAGGTAGCATCTGCAACAAGATATAATACCAATATGGCTCTCATTCCATAATAGGAAAATCGCTCCCACATTTCGGTAAAGAATAAAACATATAATCCCACGGGATGTCCAAATAGTTCCTTTTGATGCGCAGCTTTAGTCGACATATAATTAGAGTGTTAGTTAGTAAAGATTGATTGGTTAGTAATTGAATTTATAATTTTTCTTTAATGAAATTGGTCATTTTTGTAAAAAGGTGCAGGCGGGTATACCCACCGTAAATACCATGATTCTTATCTGGATAAATCGCCCAGTCAAATTGCTTGTTTGCTTGCACAAGTGCTTCTATAAGATCCATACTGTTGTGCACATGTACATTATCATCGGCGCTACCATGAACTAAAAGAAAATCCCCTTTTAATTTATCTACATGCGATACCGGTGAATTCTCATCATAACCTGATGGATTCTCCTGTGGCGTTTGCATATAACGCTCTGTATATATAGTATCATAGAATCTCCAACTCGTAACTGGAGCGACCGCAATGGCCATTTTGAAGGTGTCGGCGCCTTGGAATAAGCAATTGGCAGACATAAAGCCTCCATAACTCCATCCCCAGATTCCTATGCGATCTGCATCGATATAATCTTTTTGACCTAGTTGCTTGGCAGCGGCGATTTGATCTAACACCTCATACTTTCCAAGTTCTTTTTGTGTCATTTTCTTGAAGTCTCTTCCTTTAAGACCTGTTCCTCGAGGATCAACACATACAATGATATATCCCTCTTGTGCTAACATTTGGTACCAATAATCATTAGAACCTCCCCAAGAGTTAGAAACGCTTTGAGATCCTGGCCCCGAATATTGCGTCATAAAAACAGGATACTTTTTTGAAGCATCAAAATCTGCTGGCTTAATCATATAGGCATTCAGCTCGGCATTGTTAACCTTTACCGTGAAGAATTCTTTTGGAGACACCTTATAGCCATTATATTGCTCCTTCAAAGCCTCATTGTCCTTGATCGTCTTAATCACTTCTCCATCCTTAGCATCGTTCAATGTGAATTTCCAAGGAGTACTGGCGCTACTGTATGAATTGATGAAATAGGTATAATCTGCACTAAAATCTGCACTGTTATTCCCAGCCTTAACAGCTAACTCTTTCTTTTTCTTACCATTCAATTGTATAGAATACACACCTCTATTGATGGATCCATTCTCTACACTTTGATAGAATACACGCTTAGTCTTGGCGTCATATCCGTAATAATCTGTTACTTCCCACTTTCCAGAAGTAACTTGATTCTTTAAACTGCCATCTGCATTGTGGTGATAAATATGATTGTATCCATCCTTTTCACTCGTCCAGATAAAGCTGTTATCATCTAAAAATGTCAAGTTGTTTGTAACGTCTACATAGGCAGCATCCTTATCGATCATAGCGACCTTAGAAATATTTGTAGCTGCATTGTATAAAGAAAGGTGTAATATATTTTGATGTCTATTTAAAGTTTGAACCGCTAATACATTAGGGTCTTTTGTCCATTCAATACGCGGAATGTAATAGCCTTCTGCAACTCCCAAATCAACCTGAAGCGATTGCGCTTGACGCACTCCTTGTTGGCCAACTTTAAAAACGTGCAGACTTACTTTTGCATTTGCCTCCCCAGCTTTTGGGTATTTAAAGACTTGCTGCGTTTGATATAATTCCTTCCCATAAATATCCATAGAGAATTCAGGAACGGCGCGTTCATCAAATCGAATGTATGCTAAATGCTTGCCATCGGCACTCCAATCAAAAGCTCGCACAAAAGCAAACTCTTCTTCATATACCCAGTCAGTAATACCATTGATAATTTCATTTTTCTTTCCATCATAGGTAACTCTCTCAACCGCTTCAGTTGCGATATCCATAATGTATATATCATTATCCTTTCCATAGGCAATCTTAGTACCGTCAGGAGAAAATGTTGGTTCTTGAATCTCAGCATTGGCAACTTGCGTTAGCTTTCGCGTAAGCGTATTATACACAAAATAGGTTCCCAAGGAAGATCTTCTATAGATAGATTTTAAGCTTTTAGAAAGCAACACTTGCTTCTCTGAAGGACCAAATTCATAACTAATAAAGTAATCTAAACTGTCTATCTCGGCAGTGTTTACTACGGTACGTACTTTTTGACCGCTTTCATAATTGTAGATATCAACACTACCAACCTTGGCAGCTCTGTCATAATTTTGAACAGCATATTCGGTCCCATTGGCCATAGAGTGTAAGCGATCTAGGCGCTCCATTCTAAAGGTTCCATCTTTCCAAATATCTTCTAGACTAATTGATTTTTTCTGTGCGGTAATTGCGGTTGTTGCCAGTAGAAACAGAGCAACAATAAAAGGAGGAAATCTCATATATACGTAATGATCTTTTTTAAGTGTCCCAATTTTACTAAAAATATCGCAGAAAATCGCTGTTTTGTTGTTAATACTGCGATTGTGCTAACTTCCAAAATCTTAAATATGTATCATTACTCCTTAAAAAAAACACCAGTTTTTAACTTCTCCCTATCTTTGTAAAGACGACAAATCCCAACGAATGACCAAGACCATTAGCGGTTTTTCCAAACTGACCAAAGAAGAAAAAATCAATTGGCTCGCAAAGACCCACTTTGCAAATCCGGCGCAGGCTGTTTCCTCACTCAAGAAGTACTGGAATGAAAATGCCAAGCTACAGCAACTTCACGACGAATTTATAGAGAACACCATAAGTAATTATTACCTGCCACTTGGAGTGGCTCCTAATTTTGCGATCAACAATACACTGTACACCATTCCTATGGCCATTGAAGAAAGTTCGGTGGTTGCTGCAGCTAGTAAGGCCGCTAAGTTTTGGGGCGCTCGCGGAGGCTTTAAAGCCACCGTTTTAGGTACTACCAAAGTTGGCCAAGTGCATTTTACATATACTGGTGACAAAAATATTCTTGTTGATTTCTTCAACAGTATACAGCCTACTCTTATCAGTGATGCGGCTTCTTTAACCGCAAACATGGAAAAGCGAGGCGGAGGGATTAAAAGCATTGAATTGGTTGACAAAACCGATCAATTAGAACATTACTATCAGTTGCATTGCCAGTTTGAAACCTTGGATGCGATGGGTGCAAATTTCATCAATAGCTGTTTAGAACAATTTGCTTCTACCTTAGAAAGAGAAGCAGAAAATGATGTGCGCTTCCGCGAAATTGCCCCAAATGAAGGCAAGAGCAAACTCACTATTATCATGAGTATTCTTTCTAACTATGTCCCCGACTGTATCGTAAGAGCAGAAGTTTCTTGCCATGTAGATCAGCTCGCGACAAAGAATATCGAGGGAAGAGAATTTGCTGAAAAATTTCTACAAGCGATTGACATTGCTACAGTAGAGCCTTACCGTGCCGTGACCCATAATAAAGGCATCATGAACGGAATTGATGCAGTAATTTTAGCCACTGGTAACGACTTTAGAGCGGTCGAAGCAGGTGTTCATGCCTATGCAGCAAGAAGCGGACAATACAGTAGCCTTACCAAGGCCACAATCGAGAATGATATTTTTAACTTTTGGATAGAAATTCCATTGGCAATAGGAACTGTGGGCGGACTCACAAAATTGCATCCTTTGGTAAAATGGTCGATGGAGTTATTAGGAAATCCATCTGCCAAAGAACTTATGCAAATTGTTGCCGTAGCTGGTTTAGCTCAGAATTTTGCAGCTGTAAAATCCTTAACGACCACTGGAATTCAGCAAGGGCATATGAAAATGCACCTAATGAATATTCTGAACCAATTAGAAGCAAACCCCAGCGAAAAACAACAATCGGTTAGCCATTTCAAAACCGTCGCAGTGACACATAGTGCAGTAGTTGATTATATCAATGCCTTAAGAAACTAATTTGAAGACCTTTTATAGCCACGGAAAATTATTACTCACCGCCGAGTACTTTGTACTTGATGGGGCCAAAGCGCTTGCGATACCTACAAAAAAAGGTCAAAAACTCAGCATCTCAACTACAGAATCTCCCGGTTTACACTGGAAAAGCATCTTAGCAGATGGAACTGTATGGTTTGAAACCGTATTTGATATTGACGCCCTTAAAACACAGGCGTATCAGAATGAAGATCCTATTTTGCAAAGACTTGGGGATATTTTAATGGCGGCTTTAAAACAACAACCAAACTTTCTACATACCACCGAGGGAATTCAAGCCATCTCACAATTAGAATTTGCAAGAGATTGGGGATTGGGTTCTTCATCTACCCTCTTGAACAATATTGCCACATGGGCGCAAATAAACCCTTATAAGCTCCTTTCTGACACATTTGGAGGTAGTGGCTATGATATTGCTTGCGCGAAAGCAAAAGGCCCTATAACCTATCTGCGTGCGAAGACAGATCCAACCGTAAAGACCATCTCATTTTGTCCTTCCTTTAGACATCAGATCTTCTTTATTCACTTGAACCAAAAACAAAATAGCCGGGACAGTATTGCACAGTATCGAGCGATTGAAAAAAAACATATTGACGACCTCTTAAAGCAAGTAAACGTCTATACAGACCAAATGATCCAAGCAGAAACCTTGAATGAATTTGAAAGCATCATTTATAATCACGAATCTTTTCTAGCTGATATACTTCAAACATCAACAGTAAAAAATCGCTTATTCTCAGACTATCCAGGGGCCATCAAAAGTCTTGGTGGCTGGGGAGGAGATTTTGTGATGGCAACTGGAACCTTTGAAGATATGACCTACTTTAAAGAACGAGGCTATGAAACCATCCTTTCCTATGACGATATGGTTCTTTAGGAAATCATAGAAATCAAAAAAGGCTCGCTAAGCGAGCCTTTTTTCTGATATTTACTATTAACTACTAGTAAAAGGTAGCTCTATTGTCTTCAATATCTGCAGCTTTCTTAAGCGCATTCACAACTTTAGCACTTACTCCATTTCTGGCAGCCTGTGTTTGTTGAGCAGCAAATACTGAATAATTTTCTAAAGGAGCCGCTTCAGTAACCTTAGTTACTTTCACTCTATATACTCCACGTTCACCATCGATAAGATCAGAAGTTTGACCTTCCTTTAAGGCAAAAGCAGCACCTACCACTTTAGGCTCTCTTCCAGCTCCTGCAATTGTAGGGTTAGACATATTCAAAGCTCCAGCAGTTTTTACAGCTTGTCCTTGATTGCTTGCCATTTCAGTTAAGTCTGTAGCAGAGATATTTGCTCTAATTTTAGCAGCCTTTTTCTCTTTACGTACTTTAGGAGTAATTAAAGCAGAAGCATCTTCAGCGGTGATTAATCCTTTCTTTGTTTTCTTTGTTACTTGAGCAACAATGTAACCGTTGTTTACTTGGAAACGCTTCACGTCACCTACTTTGGTTTCTTCATCAAATGACCAAGTTACGATACTACGTTGAGCACCTTCACCAGGTAAAGTTTCATCCAAAGGCTTTATAGAATTTACCGGCTTAACCGCGTATCCTTTTTCAGTAGCAACAGCTTCGAAATCTCCCTTACGAGAACCAATTTCAAAATCTTGTGTTGTACTATATACCTGAGCAATTGTCTTTTCAGAAGGTGTAATCTCTTTTGAAACCGTTGCTACTTTTAGCGTTTTCTGTGGATTCTTTTGACCTAAAACTTCAATCACGTGAAATCCGTAGCTAGTTTCAACAGTTCCAATACTTCCTTTTTTCTGCTCAAAGGCAAAATCATTAAAAGCAGGGACCATTTGTCCGTAAGGGAAATAGTCATATACTCCGCCTTTATCTTTACTTCCTGGATCTGAAGAAAATTCTGCAGCTAAAGCTTCCCATTTTCTAGGGCTACGTCTTACAACTGATTCAAGACTATCTGCTAATTTCTTGGCAGCATCTTTATCAAGAGCTCCAGCACCTTGTGTTGGTACAAGAATATGTCTTACAGTCGCCGAGTCTGGTAATTGCTTTACAGCAACTACACGATCGATCTTCATATATCTTCCGTCTTTATAGGGTCCGTACACATCTCCTGCTTCCATTTCATATAAAGCATCACGACTTACAGCACTCAAAGAATTCTTAAAAACGAAACGATCTATATAAGGAGTATCAGAGTTTTCACTAACGAAGTCAGAAATAGCATCCACCGGAGTCGATTCTAAACCTGGCTCTACAATACCTTCATAAGTAGTTTGCTTAATAAGAGATGATAATTCTGCTTTTAAAGCGTTTTCATCTTCCAAAGTTGCTTTTTCATCAAACTTTACAAAACGAATAGAACGAGTTGCTTCAGTTTCATACTCATCTTTATGAGCATTGATGTAAGCAGTAATATCTGCTTTAGTTACGTCAACATCTGTATCGGCGACGGTAGAATAAGGAACTTGTACATATTGAATATCAATAGTATTTCCGTCTAATTTATAGGCTACCTCTCCATCTTTCAATGTTGCTCCAACGCCTGCTTTGACAAGGTTGTCATAAATAGCGCGCTTTTCAGCAGTAATTAAACCTTTTTCAAAAGTTACCCAAGCGTTATACGCCTCCGTATTTCGAACTGTTGCAACATATTCATTCATCTTAGCTTCACTAAAGAAACCATCAGCGTCTTGAAAAGTAGGATTGCTTTCTAATGCCCCTTTCAATAATTCCGTAAGACGTTCTTTACTTACTACAATTCCTAAAGCGTCATATTGTTCTGCAAGAACTGCCGCTTCAACTTCTCTTTCGAATACAGCATTCACTGCACGCATCGTAGAAGCGTTAGGACCCAAGTTACGAGACTGCTGCTCTACTTTTCGTGCAAAGTCTTCTCTAGACAATTCAACACCGTTTACCGTTGCGATTGTATTTTGTTTTGAATCAAAACTTCCACTCGAGGTAATAACACTTGAGAATATAAAAGCAAACAATGCTAATGCTATTATTATAATCAAATAAATCCCTCTACTTCGTATTTTATTTAAAATTGCCATCTGTCATTATTTTGTTCAAGAATAGTGGGCGAAAATACCATTTTCTATCAAAATAAAAAATAGAAAAATGCAAAAAGAAAAAGGGAGATTATTCTTCGATTCGGCGAACCTCCACCAACTCGATTTTTGTACTGGAAGTCTCCTTAATGTGGAAAACAAAGGGCTCAATAATTATTTCTTCTCCCACTTCTGGAATTTGCTCTGCATGTTTAACAATAAGCCCACCTAAGGTTTCATAATTTTCATGCTTTGGAAAGTCAAGTTTATAGACTTCGTTGAGATAATCTATCTCATGTCGTGCTGAAAAAACATAATGTCCATCTCCATGAATTTCTTCCTTCAACGCTATTTGATCATGCTCATCTTCTATCTCCCCAAATAGCTCTTCAACAATATCTTCGACCGTCATCATCCCACTTGTACCTCCGTACTCGTCAATAACGACCGCGATACTCTTTCTTTTTTTGGTAAGCACATTTAAAACATCCTTAGCCAACATAGTTTCTGGCACATACACCACTGGCATTAAAACACTGCTTAGGGTACGTGGCTTTTTAAATAACTCTGAAGAATGCACATATCCAATGATATCATCAATAGTATCTTTATACACTAAGATTTTAGAGAGTCCCGTTTCACAGAACTTCTTATTCAAGGCAGCGGGAGTTGTTCGCTCATCAACGGCGACAATCTCGGTACGTGGAATCATCACTTCTCGAGACTTTACTTCTGAAAACTCTAATGCATTTTGAAAAATCTGTATTTCAGTATCCACTTCCTCATGCCTAGAAACTGCTTCCATTTGTTCAGAAATATAATTTCCTAATTCCACTTTCGTGAAAGCAAGCTGCACCTCATCCCCATCTGTTTTGAAAAAACGCTTGAGAATAAAATCGGAAATCCAGATCACAAACCGACTGATAAAACTAAAAATGATATAAAAGAAATAGGCAGGAACTGCTAAAAATCGCAGTAGGCTATTGGCATAGATTTGAAAAAATACTTTAGGTAGAAATTCTGCGGTAAGCAAAATAATCAAAGTAGATATGATTGTTTGAGACAAAAGCGCAAAGTCAGACAGGAGTGTATTTAGCCAAACCATATTTTCGCCGAAAGGCATACCTTCCAAGGCATTTTGAAGCAAAGCGCCCATAAAATACCCATATACTACCAGAGCAATATTATTGCCCAAAAGCATAGTCGCTATAAACTGAGATGGTTTGGCGGTAAGCCTCGCAAGAATTTTTGCAAGAAAAGTATCCTGCTTTTTCTCTAACTCAATATGGATTTTGTTAGAAGAAACATAGGCGATCTCCATACCCGAAAAGAAGGCAGAGAGCAACAAACAAATACATATTACAATGATTTGAACCTCTAGACTTCCCATTATTCCTGTTTGCGTTGCTCAAACTTCTTGCGGTAATGTCTTTTGAAAATGAACATACCCACAGAAACAACAACAAAAAAGATAAATAAAAATGCTTTTGATCTATTGGTATCCCAAAGCGTATACGCTTCAATGGCTGCAAGGATCGCAACTATAGGATAAAGGAATTCAAATATTTTACTGTAACGTGTCATTAGCTGTGTTTTCTTCTTTTAGGTATTGCTTCCCAATATTATTTAAAGATACAAAATTTGTAAAATCTTCATTCGAATCAAAGAGGTCTCCTGTATTTCGTGAGCCATCTTTAGTAATTAGTGTGTAAGGCTGGTCGGTAAAAATCCAACTATGATCTTGATCCCAATACAACTGCTGTGCCTTCAAGGTTACAGAATCGCTGGTGAGTAGTTTTACATCTCCTCTCAGGTCTACCAAGCCAGTTTCTGTATACCGCATGGCATAGTTGGCCGTAATATGGCTTTCTTTTCCCTCCTCATCATAAAAAGTAAGATCTATTCCTTCTGGAAACTCTTCATACGGGAAGTCATCATTCGAATAATCCTTCCGAAGGGGCGTAATAAAATGGGCAGTCACCTTTCCAGAATCGGTATACTTACCGTTGATCCCAGTTCCTACAGAAGCGGGGCCTTCTAGTTTCCTACTCATTCTTTTAACGGCTTCGCCTTTACCAGTACATCCCACAAAAAACAAAGTCACAGCAACTGCTGTGACTAAGTTTATAAATATATGTTTCTGTACTGCTGCCATTAAAGATTAGGCACTTTTACAGACATTCCAATCCAACAGTTTAATCGAACAGACTTTCCAGCCATATCTCCATTAAATATATCTGTCTTAGATGGTGCTTTTCCTCGATAGTTTGCAGCCAATCCGTTAGCATTTCCTGCCAACCTTGGATCTACACGTCCAGCTCTTGCAACAACATCTGCAGCTAACCAGTAAGTAGCACGCTTTTCAAATACTGTTGTTCCACAGTTATTTGCACTAGCAGCATACATAGCAGCAATTCTTAAATAAGCTCTACCGTAAGATGGATTGTCTGCAAGGGCCTTATTGTAATACGTTCTTGCTTGACCGTAACTACCAGCTTTTCTATAACCCTCAGCTTTCTGATAGTTTAGTGCAGCTCTCTTCATAGGATCTTGCTCAAGAGCTAATGCTTGTTCGAAGTACTGCTTTTCACAAGCGCTATCTCCAGCCTCTCTACATAAGATCATTAAGTATTTTGCAGAATCAGCAGATGGATTTAAGGTATGCAATTGCTCTACCAATTTCTTAAACATTGGGTCTGCAGTACATTCTTTGTTTAACATACGGCTAGCCGCTTTGTTAATCCATGTGATATCGTTTTTGTTTTCTTCAAACTGCTTGTTGTATAAAGGAATCAAGTTTTCACAATCTGCAAGATCACCTAAGGTAGCATCTACACTCCCTGCAAAAATTCCAAAAGCCTTCAAGTTTGTTTCGTAACTTCTTTTACGCTTTGCATCTTTTCCAGAAAGAGGTTGACCCGCCTCTTCTTTCTCAACAAGCTTTTGAAGTCTTGCATCTAAAGCAGTTCCTTCTTTACTCAACTTGGCCTGTACATCATCATAAAGATCAAAGATCTCATCCAATGGCTTTCCACCTTGCTTAAATAAATCTACAGCCAACTTAAAGTAAGTATAGATATTCTTAGAACTTTTGATTGATTCGATATCGGTAGTCCATGCGCTATGAAAAACGTCATATTGAGACTGAACAGTTCCTACTTTATAGTCAAACATATATTGACCTATAGTCGCTGCATTTTTTCCTTTAGGCGTTTTAGCCGCAAAGTACTGCTCACGCATTTTCAATAAAGAAATGATTTCTTGAACCTTAGTTTTCTTAGCTTCTCCTTCAGCAGCTTTCAAATCGGCCTTCAACATTTTCTCCCCATACTGATAGATGGCAAGAGACTCTGAAGGACAGTCTGTCTTTAATGTTTCGAAGTAAGGTCTCGCAACATCGTAGTTCTTTACTTTAGCTGCTTCTACAAACAGTGAAAGTGTGGTTCTACAATCTTGGGCTTCTACATTGCTTGAGAACATTCCAGCAAGCAAAACTAATACAAGTGTGGTCAATTTAGTTTTCATAGTTCTAGGTTTTATGCTATTAATTAAATTTTGTTTTCTGAAACCAAATGTCATTTAGAGATAAACTCAAATAAACATTAAAAAAAGTTTCTTCAACAAGATTGGCGTTTGTCGTGCCACGCTGTCCGTATTCTAATCCAACGTTTGCATTACTAAATAAACGTCCAGCTGGTAATCCTAATCCAAAAGATATGCCAAACTCGTTTATCGCCTCATTTTGTATCACAATACCGCTTTCCTCATAACGGAGACCAGCTCGGTAATTTACTTTCTGCCAGTAACTTGTAACAGAATTATACTTCGGAATATAAAACCCACCTAATCGTATTTGATTAGCATCTTCAAAGACTACATTATCTAAAGTAAAGGTTCTATTTGTAAAGTTACTAGATTTTTGCTGAGTATATTCTGCTCCAAGAAACCATTTATTAGCTTTACCAACTCCTAAACCTAAGGTTACAGACGATGGAAATTCAAAATCGGTATCGGCTACAGAAATTTCTCTAACATCTAAATCCTGAACAAGTCCTAAAGAATTAAACAATACAGAAGATATCTGTCTTGTATTTTCTGAAGAAACATTAGAACCAGGAACATATACTGCCGAACTATATAAGGTAAGCTTCTCATTGAGCTTTGCCTGATACTGTGCCGCAATATCAAAAGTCAATCCGCTTAAATCAGATCGATTCTTTTCGCGAGTACCTAACTCAACGTCATCTTGTGTACGTAAGGATTCATTTTGAATGTTACCAAAATTGTAATTGGCATTAATTCCAATCGTAAAACCCTTGGCTACACGGTAACCCGCTCCTAAAAACACCCTGTTCAAACCTCCTTTACCAGAAAATCTATTGAATGCTGTGTCGGTTCCATCATCAATCTTATAACCTACAGCAGTATATGGCATCAATCCAAAACTCATTCCTAAACGGCGAGAGACTGGAAATCCAAGTGCGATATAATCGATTGTTGTTGAAGAGACGCTATTCTCAGCTGTCGCATCTTTTAGGTTGCGTTCACTTTGTGATCCTCCAACGGTAAAAGTGACAAATCTCAATTTCCCTAAGGCTGCTGGATTTACAATACTTAAATGCAAACTATCGCCATAGGTACTCAATCCACCCATAGAACGATTTTCGGCTGTACCCTTAAATTGTTGCGTTCCTATTCCGTAAAAGGAATACGGAGAAGCAGTTCCACCTTCCTGACAATAACCTGTTATAGTCACTAACAGCACTACTGCTATTATTAAATTTTTAATCATCCGTCAATTTTAAAATATAATTAAGTCCCTCCAGCAAAAAATTTGAGTGCGCAAAGATGCTATTTTTTAATCGTTTTGACAAAATATGAGCGTCTCCTCCTGTTAAAATAACCACAAGAGGCTCGTATTTGTCCTTATATTGTGCAATTACACCATCAATTTCTTGAATTAGTCCGTTATAAACGCCAGAGTGAATGGCACTTTCAGTAGTATCTCCTATCCATTGTTCAACCTCTTTAGTCTCTAAAAGGGGTAAATTTGCAGTAAGATTATGTAAAGAAGTATATCGCAAACGCAAGCCTGGAGAAATAGCACCCCCTAGATATACACCTTCGGCATTTATAAAATCATAGGTGATACAGGTGCCAGCGTCAATGATCAAGCCATTTTGTTTTGGATACGCTTTCGCGAAAGCGGAAACTAATGCCAACCGATCTACACCCAAAGTTTCAGGTGATTTATATGCGTTCTTAAAGGGCAATGCTGTGTTATGATTCAATACAACTGTAGGAAATCGATTTTGCACAGCCCTCATTTGTTGCTCGTTAAGCCTACCAACCGAAGAAATAATAGCCTTTTTGACAGCATGGTCTTTAACAAGATCAATTACCACTTCTACAAAGGTTTCTAAGTAGGTCTCGCGTTTCTCCAGGAGTTTATCTCCTTGGAAAATAGCCAATTTAATCTTTGTATTCCCTACGTCTATGATTAGTTGCATGTACAGATCAATAATGGTCAAAAATACAAATTGACAGGTTCTCGCTTGTTAAGGGAATGGTAAAAGAAGTTGAGCTTTGGAAATTATTATGATTTCAACAATTAAATGGACTTACTAACATCTCTACTGCGATTTTATCAAACTATTTTGATTTTTTATTATGTTTGTGAACAACGGTTAAAAACTAACTAGCAACTGCAGTGACTTTTAACTCATTCTTGGGTGATAATTTAGCAGGTTTGAGATAATAATAATCCCTAATAACTCAAAATTATGAAAAAAGCAATTTTTGCAGCAGCAATGGCCATGGCTATTTTTGCGGTAAGTGCGACCGTCAACACCGCCCCAGATGAAACCTTTATTGACAAAAAGAAAGTTGAAATTCCGCCAAACGGATAGAAAATCACGATTTTTATTTGGAGGTGTGATAGCGATTTTACTCGTTACCACACCTTTTTTATTTTACCTTTATAAGTACGCCCCCGCCGATTCTGATACTTGGGAAACCTCTTTGATCACCATTAAAAGTGGAGGCTTTACAAGCGTTCAAGGGTTTATGCACCAACTTATCTCCAAAGGAATATTTGTCTTAATGACTACACTTTGGTTTATTACCTCAAGAGATTGGTGGAAATGGGCCATCCTCGCGCCCTTAATCATGTTCCTATTTCAACTTTCAGGAGTTGTAAATTATCAAATAGACTACATAGATAAGTTTGACTTTTGGTACGCTCTTCCCGTGATCACTCCAGTCATTATTATTCTAATCTGGGTGAGCCATGAACTCAATAAGGTGGTTGGCGATCTCGATCTTAAAGATGAAATCGAAGACGAATTAGAACGATACAATCAAGAATAGTATCAAAAAATATTTTTTCCATTCCTTTCTCCAAGGAAAATTTTAAGCTTACTGACGCCCTGAGACAAGTCTCAGCCTTACTTTTTTATCCAATTTTTACTATAACTCACGACATCCAAAGTCCTTAAAAAAAGGTTAAAAAAGCTCGGTGGCTACCATATTGGTACAATCTATATTATTTTTACGTTCGAAAATTTTTATAAATCCTACAAAAAATCAAATACATGAAATTTATCTTTTTCATTGCCTTAAGTCTTTTCTCATTTACACTTATGGCACAAGGCCCTAGTGTTGACGCAACTAGAGCATCTAATTTTTTAAATACTGTAGGTACCCAAGGTGCAAATTTTGGATCTTCTTCTTTAATTAGAAACCCAAGTAGAACAATTCAAGGTTCAGTACATTTATTTGACGATTGGTCAAATCGTGGAGTAGCAGTTGTGTCTCCTGAGCAATCAATTAGCATTCAGAATATAAACTTCAACGTGCAACGCAATACTCTAGAATCTAAACTAAATAGAGATTCTATTTTTACCTTTAATGCTAGTCGGCTTGAAAAAATTACAGTCAACAATCACACTTTTAAGCATATGTACTTCCCAATTAAAAAAGGAACACGTTTACTAGAAGTAATTGGCTCAGCAAAAAACATTGCTATATATAAGGACTACGAAATCGACGTTAAGGAAGGAAACCCCAACCCAATGCGTGGCGCATTAAAAGACAAATTCATCATAAGAGATTATTACTATATTCAAAATGGTGAAGATTTCAAAAAATTCAAATTGAGAAAGAAGGCCATCCTAAAGGTTATGGGAGACAAAGCAACTGCAGTGAAAGCATTTGCAGACATCAACAAACTTAGCTTTAGCAAGGAAGAAGATGTATCTAAAATCTTCAATCACTACGATAGCTTATAAATCCTATAGTGCGACTTGTCTTTGACATCGTAGTACAATCGCAAAATAGAACCCAAGACTAAAATGGCTTATGAACTTTTAAAAGTTTATTAGCCATTTTTTGTTTCTCAAGGCAATGGTTACCTTAGTTTTCTAAACAGAAAATTATGAGTGATAATCAGAGCCGCACGTCTAAGGAATATGACCTTATTTGTGTTGGAGGAGGCATAATGAGTGCTACCCTCGCTCTGCTTACCAAAATACTCAACCCTAATAGCAAGGTACTCATCCTTGAGCGTTTAGATGCGGTAGCTCAAGAAAGTTCGGCAGCTTGGAATAATGCAGGAACTGGACATTCGGCTTTGTGCGAACTCAACTATTGCCCAGAAACTAAGGATGGGACGATCTCCACTACCAAAGCCATTGAAATTTGCCAACAATTTGAAATCTCCAAACAATTCTGGTCCTATCTAGTTAACAAAAAACTTCTTAAAGACCCTTCCTCTTTTATTCAAGCTGTACCTCATTATAGTTGGGTAGAAGGAAAAGACAATGCAGACTACCTGAAAAAAAGGTATCAAACATTAAAGGAGCATTTTATGTTTGAAGATATAAGCTTCACAGACGACCAAAAAGTCATGTCGACTTGGTTTCCCTTAATGATGACCGATCGTTCTGACAATGAAATTATGGCTGCTTCAAAGATTGATAGAGGGACCGAACTTAACTATGGAGCCTTAACAAAGCAGCTATTTGATATACTAGAAAGTGAATTTGATACTCATGTTGAGTGTTATGAAGAAGTCTTAGATATTGACCCTTCTAAGGATATTGACTGGTCGGTGGAAGTAAAAAATACTTTGACAGGAACGATTCGCCGCCTAGATGCAGAACATGTTTTTATTGGCGCGGGAGGTGCAAGTTTACTCCTTTTGCAAAAGGTTGAAATTGATGAAAAAGAAGGTTATGGCGGCTTTCCTGTGAGTGGCGGATGGCTCGTTTGCAAAAACGAAGCAATCATCGCCCAACACAATGCCAAAGTCTATAGCAAAGCTGGAATAGGCGATCCCCCAATGTCGGTGCCGCATTTAGACACACGATATATCAATGGAAACCGCCAACTCTTATTTGGCCCCTTTGCTGGCTTCAGTCCGAAATTCTTAAAAGAAGGATCGAATTTAGATTTGTTCAAATCTATCAAATTTGATAACATTCCGTCTATGCTAGGGGCCTTTTGGCACAACCTGCCATTGACCCAATATCTGGTGCAACAAGTAAGCATGTCATTTGATGACCGCATGGACCACTTACGTAAGTTTGTAAAGGACGCAAAGAACGAAGATTGGGAGCTTATGGTAGCTGGACAACGAGTACAAATCATCAAAAAAGACGAATACGAAGGTGGCACTTTACAATTTGGTACCGAGGTGATCAGTAGCAAAGATGGAAGTATTACCTGTCTTTTGGGAGCTTCGCCCGGCGCTTCAACAGCAGTAAAAATTATGCTTGAAGTTTTAGAAAAAGCCTTTCCCGAAATTACTCAATCCAAAGACGGAGAAGCCAAACTCAAGCAAATGATTCCTTTTTGGAAGACAGAGGTTGACAAAACCATTTTTGATCGGGAATTACAGCGGTCTAAAGAGGCATTGAAGCTATAAAGTCGAAATTTCTTTTCCTTCATCAATTTATTAACAGTAACCCCATAATTGAGTTCATCTTCTTACATTTGGTTTTTATCGATGGTTCGCTTTCGCGAAAGCGCAATAAAAGTCAATTCCGAGGGTCATTTTGAACTCCTTAAGACTCATTTCGCCGCCCAAAGCAGCCCCCAACAACTACACTGTGACTAACACCGAAGACAATACTCAAAAACGCCTTTTTCTCCTCGATGCCTTTGCACTCATATTTAGAGGATACTACGCCCTTATAAAAAACCCACGAATCACTAGTACAGGTATGGACGTGAGCGCTATTATGGGATTCACCAACAGTCTATTTGACGTAATTAGAAGGGAGCGTCCAGACCATCTTGCTGTAGCATTTGACAAAGGAGGAAGTTCGGCACGTGTAGATGCTTTTCCAGATTATAAAGCAAATCGCGATGTTACTCCAGAAGCAATCAAAATTGCAGTACCGCATATCAAGGAAATTTTAAAAGCCATGCACATTCCTATTATTGAAAGGGATGGCGTAGAAGCAGATGATTTGATTGGAACCCTAGCCAAACAAGCCGAAAAAGAAGATTTTAAGGTCTTCATGGTGACTCCAGATAAAGACTATGCACAATTAGTGTCTGAAAATATATTCATGTACAAGCCAGCCCGAATGGGGAATGGCATTGAAATCTGGGGCATTCCAGAAGTCCAAAAACGCTTTGAAGTTGATCGGCCAGAACAGGTAATTGATTACCTAGGAATGATGGGAGACGCCTCCGATAATATTCCTGGTTTACCCGGTGTAGGAGACAAAACCGCTAAAAAATTCATAGCTCAATATGGCTCTATGGAAGGGCTGCTCGCCAATACAGATCAGCTTAAAGGGAAAATGAAGGAGAAAGTTGAAGCAAATGCAGAGCTGGGATTACTCTCTAAGCAGCTCGCCACAATTATGTTGGATTGTGATGTTGTCTTTGACGCCTCAGATTACGAGTTGTCAGAACCAGATGCCGCTGCTGTAGGAATAAAATTTGATGAATTGGAATTTCGCCGTATGAAAGACCAATTTGTAAAGCTCTTTTCGGACGAGGCAAAAGCAGCCTCTACTCCGGCAGCTGTAGCCGCTGCAGCAAAACCAACAGCAAAAACCCCATCTGCTGGGGAGGGACAGTTTTCACTATTTGGTGGTGACGGACAAGCAACCACAGATCTAATGAGTGCCGCCTCAAGTCGGAAAACGATTAAGGATACGCCTCACTTTTACCAGAGTATTGCCCCTGGAATGGCTACAAAATTATTCATGAACAATCTCATGAATCAAACGGCTGTTTGTTTTGATACTGAAACAACAGGTTTAGATCCCTTAGAAGCCCTGCTCGTCGGGATCGCTTTTTCTTGGGAAGCTGGCAAAGGATTCTATGTACCTTTTCCTGAAGATCAAACAGAAGCACAAGCACTTATCGAAGTGCTTCGCCCCTTCTTTGAGGCCGAGCATATAGAAAAGATTGGTCAAAACTTAAAATACGATATTAAAGTCCTTGCCAAATACAATTTGAAAGTTCGTGGAAAGCTCTTTGACACCATGATCGCGCATTATTTGATCAATCCAGATATGCGTCATAATATGGATGTATTGGCAGAAACCTATTTAAATTATACGCCCGTTTCTATTTCAGATCTGATTGGTAAAAAGGGAAAGAACCAATTATCGATGCGCGATGTTCCTTTGGAACAACAGACAGAATATGCCGTTGAGGATGCAGATATTACCTTACAATTGAAAAATCACTTTGAAAAGGAACTGGATGAGGCTGGCACCCGTAAACTCTTTGATGAAATAGAAGTGCCCCTACTTCGTGTTTTGGCGGCCATGGAATTAGAAGGAATCAACTTAAATGTAGATTTTCTTAATGGCTTATCTGGGACTTTAGATACCGACATTCAAAAACTGACCGAGGCCATTTTCGCGGAAGCGGGAGAAGAATTCAATATTGGATCTCCTAAACAACTAGGAATAATCTTATTTGAAAAAATGAAGCTCGTTGATAAGCCTAAAAAGACCAAAACAGGTCAATATTCAACAGCAGAAGACGTACTTTCTTACTTGGCTAAAGACCATGCAATAATTAGAAATATCCTAGAATACCGCGGACTCGCTAAATTGAAGTCGACTTATGTTGATGCATTACCTACTCAGGTGGCAGCAGATGGTCGCGTTCATACCGATTATATGCAAACAGTAGCAGCAACAGGAAGGCTCAGTTCGAATAATCCTAATTTACAGAATATCCCAATCCGAACAGAACGCGGACGCCAAGTGCGAAAGGCGTTTATTCCTAGAGATGAGAACCACACCTTGTTGGCTGCCGATTACTCACAGATAGAGCTTCGTATTATCGCTGCTTTGAGTGAAGAGGAAACGATGATGGAGGCCTTTAAAAACGGTGAAGATATTCACGCTTCTACTGCCGCCAAAGTATTTAATGTACCTCTGGAAGAAGTTACAAGAGAACAACGTGGGAATGCTAAGACCGTTAATTTTGGGATTATGTATGGTGTTTCTGCCTTTGGATTGAGCAACCAGACTGATTTGTCTCGCTCAGAAGCCAAGGATCTAATTGAAACTTATTACAAAACCTACCCGAAGTTGCGTAATTATATGAGCGAACTGGTAGATTTTGCCAGAGACAATGGCTATGTAAAAACCGTTTTGGATCGCCGACGTTATTTAAAGGATATCAATTCTGGCAATGCCATTGTGCGCGGTGCCGCCGAACGAAATGCAGTCAATGCTCCTATTCAAGGAAGCGCCGCCGACATTATCAAACTGGCCATGATCAATATATTTGAAAAATTAGAAGCAGGTAATTATGCTACTAAAATGCTCTTGCAAGTTCATGATGAATTGGTCTTTGACGTCCCCAATAATGAATTGGAAGAAATGCAAACGCTCATTAAAACAGAGATGGAAAACGCATTTATCATGAAAGTACCATTGGATGTGGAAGTTGGCTTAGGACAAGACTGGCTCGAAGCTCATTAATAATACAATATTAAATTAAGGAACAAATTACAACAACCACTTACTCATGGAAGGACTTTTAACCCTCGACAGTTTATTTACCTTATTAATGCTTGTATTACTTCAGGTGGTACTAGGCTTTGACAATTTATTATACATCTCCTTAGAATCTAAAAAAGCTCCAACAGACCGCCAGAGCTATGTGCGCAAACTAGGAGTGGGTCTCGCTATTATTTTACGGATTGTGCTATTATTTGTATTGATGTCCCTGATTCAATACTTCCAAGATCCTTTTGCAAGCTTGCATGACAATAACATTGTTGAGTTTTCCTTTAATATTCACTCAGTGATTGTTTTAGGCGGAGGAGTTTTTATTATTTATACGGCGATTAAAGAGATCTGGCATATGATGCTTATGAAAGAACATGCAGATTTAGAACCAAAAAAAGCATCTGTAGGGAAGATCATTTTTTGGATTGTAATCATGAACCTTGTTTTCTCTTTTGATTCGATTTTAAGCGCGATGGCACTGACGAGTGGTATGGAGTTTAAGGGACAAATGATTTTAATGTCTATTGCAATCATTTCGGGAGGAGTGATGATGATTGTCTTGGCAGATAAGGTTTCTAACTTCCTTCAAAAGAACAAGATGTACGAAGTACTTGGGCTTTTCATTTTACTAATTGTAGGCATCATGTTACTTTCTGAAGGTGGGCATTTGGCACATTTAACCTTGTTTGGAAATCCAATTACACCTATGAGTAAAACAACTTTTTACTTTGTGATTATTGTGCTTGTATTGATTGACATTGTACAAGGAAGGTATCAAAAGAACTTATTGAAAGGAAAAGAGGCTAGGGATAATCAACAACTCAGATAGGGCAACCTACACTTAGCAATCTATTGAGAGATTTGATTGTAAATAAAAAGCCCCAATTTCCTAATTTATGGAAATTGGGGCTTTTTGTATTTGGCTACTCTATTATAAAACAAATCTATAGGTCCACTTGACCAGAAATGTATTTCGTATTTGTCGATCGAATATTACACTCTCTGCGGCATCAAAGAATCCATTATCAACATCGGCGATGCCTTCTGTTCCTTGTGACCACACAAAGAATAACTCTGATCCTGGAATATACTCCCAACGCAATACTAGATTTGAACGAAACTGAACGTAGTTAAAGTCAGGATTTCCGAAAGAATAATCAACGGTGCCATCGGTATTTTCATCAACTGAATATACGCCATCATTAAACGAGATCTGATTCTCGGTGAAATTGGTTACTCTTTCATTTAAATCTTCAGCTCCAGCCTTATTCACATAATTGAAATTATTGTATTTCGCATTAAAGAAGAAAGGCTGTCCATAGTACTGGATCGTAAGATTGGGATTAATACTATAATTTACACGTAAGGTCATACTCAGATTTTCATTATCTATCCCTCCTAATATATATCTCGGAGTACCGTCAAAATCTGCCTGAGTTACATATTGCGTTTTGTTTGGATTTTGTTCGAATTCACTCACAAGTGAAAGATTCAAATTATCTAAGGGCTGATAAAAGAATCGCAGTACATATCGTTTGAAAGAGAAATTATCCTGTTTGGCTTGACTAGTTACATATCCAGCATGCATAGAAAATTTCTTACGCCCATCTGTTCCTGAAAACAGAAATACAAAATTCTCATCAGAAAATCTCCAACGTTCTCCACCACGTAAGAAAGTGTTTGAAAAAATGCGGGGCTTATGTCCAATTCCAGACTCAGACCACCAGTTGTTTTTCCAATTTACATACCCTTGAACCTCATACTGGATTCGGTTATAGTTACCATCAAAATCGAATTCTGTAAACTGACTCACTCCTAGATTGGCTTGACGAAACCAAGTAGAAGGCTTATTCCAGAATCGTCTAACGTTAGCATATTGACGTAATTGGTCAGCTTGGCGCAGAAATCCAATGTCGTTTAATTCCAATTCTGGAGAACGGTAATTGCCCCCTACATTATAACGCCATTCTCCGCTTCCGCGACCTATTTCAAAATTTCCACCTGATCCGGTGAGGCTTGTTCGTGTAGGATCTACTTCAACGTGACTTGCATCAACGCGCTGAAAAAGGTGGGTCAAGGAAGTTTGTGTATTTGTAATCGCTTCGGGACTTCCGTTTACTCGGCTAATTATACCTCTTCCTGTTAAATAGTACTTTCTATCTTTCCAATTATGATTAAAATCTAATCCTCCAGAGAAGGCTTGTTTGTGTAGAAAAGAAAGTTCTGGTTCGAGATTTCGATGTGTTGCAGTAAATATCCCTCCTATATATGAATTGCGATCGTTAAAATCTTTTTGTACACGACCTACAAAATAATTGGTCAAGGGCTCTACGAGTTCTTTTCGTTCCTCTCCTAACTCGTCTAGAATGTCTAAGGCGTCTGTAATCTCTGATCGATCATCTAGTTCTATCTCTGCAAACTCTTTGGCTGTTACACTTTCTAAAACCCCTATTGTCCAACCATCTTTGGTTTTTCCACTAAATTTAGCCGCTCCTAAAATGGTTGAATTAGTAGGGATGTCTGCAAACTCTCCTTTGCTACTATCAACAGAAGGGTAGCCTTGTGGGGTTCGTCCAATACGGCGTGAAAAGAAAAGGTTATCTGCCCCTCCTCCCACTCTAAAATCAAAAATATTTTTGTTTTCAACAAAAAATGGACGACGTTCTTGGAAGAAGATTTCAAAACCATCTAGTGCAATGGCACCCGGATCTGCATCTACTTGACCGAAATCAGGATTGATTGTCAGGTCTAAGGTTAGGTCATTGGTTATACCAATTTTTGCATCGAGACCAACATTGCCCATGATATCATCTCCATCTCTAAAAGGATTTCCTACCTCTTCTTCAAAGGTGTCATATTGTCCTAATACAAAAGGCTGAATTTCGAGTTGTTTCTGTGGTTTAAGGCCTATAAGCCCCCGCAATATACCAAACTCACTCACCCACCCAGGCGGGTTTGCTGGCACTGGTTGCCATAGAGAACGCTCTTCGTTAGCAAAGTATCTACGCGTTGATTGAATGCCCCATACTTGCTCTTCTTCGTTCCCGAAACGGAGTTGGCTCAAGGGAATGCGCATTTCTGCTGTCCATCCTTCATCATCCTGAGCAGTACTGAGGTACCAAATGGGATTCCAGCTATCGTCAAAATTTCCATTGTTTGAAATAAATTCATCTCCTTTTACACCAGAGACAGAGGCAGTAAAGGAAAAGGCTGTTCGGTCGTCATTATAACTATCAATATTAAACTCGACCCAGTCGCCCGGGAAGTCATCTCTTCGTCCAAGGCGTTTTTCAATTTTTGAAGGATCAGATTCATAGCAGCGAAAGGCGACATATAGATTCTTATCATCATACGTGATCTTCATCTTTGTTTGCTGGGAGGGATCAGTTCCTACATCCGGCTCAAACTCGACATAATCGGTTGACCATTCAACGATATCCCATGCGGCATCATCTACTTGTCCGTCGATGGTTGGCGCCTCCCCGCTTACTTTTTGAGTGGTATACACTCGTTTTTCATAGACAGTGGTACTATCGGTTGTTGTTTCTTCCTGTGCTTGCAGACTTTGAATGGGAAGGCTTACACATAATAAAAGCACGATGACTGCTCGTAGATGGTTGATTGATTGCATAATGTGTTGATTGATTGATTGGTTTGTGGTTTGTGGTTTGTGGTTTGTGGTTTGTTTGTAATGACCTCAAAACTGTGGCGTTGTGACAAAAAAGTAAGGTATTTAAGATTTTATTAACTTTTTTAACAGCTAAAAACAATGCCAAAAGCCTCGTTTGGTATGGAAATATGGTTGATATATAAGGGGAAGTTGGCGTTTTGAAATGCAATTTCGCGAAAGCGTAAAGGCGTAAATTTGGGGAAGATTAAATGACCTTATTATTTAACCTATTTTTGCACCTTGAAAAGCGTGGTAAAATATTATGCGTACGCTATTTGCCGTATTAATAATATATTGTACTTTTGCACTCCTGTTTTTACAGGAAAATGGAATGTTTAATTAAAATTATTTAGTGTGAACACATTAAGTTACAAAACAGTATCTGCAAACAGCGCTACCGTAAACAAGGAGTGGGTTTTGATTGATGCTGACGGACAAACGCTAGGTCGTATGTCTTCTATCGTAGCTAAGTTTTTGCGCGGTAAGTACAAAACGAATTACACCCCTCACGTTGATTGTGGAGATAACGTAGTTGTTATCAATGCAGAAAAGATCAATTTGACAGGAAAAAAGTGGACGGACAAATCATATATCCGTCACACTGGTTATCCAGGTGGACAACGTAGTCTTACAGCGACAGAGCTTTACGAAAAAGACCCTACACGCCTCGTTGAAAATTCAGTGAAAGGAATGCTTCCTAAGAACAAATTAGGAGCGGCATTATTTCGCAATTTAAAAGTGTATTCGGGAACTGAGCACGGACAAGAAGCTCAAAAGCCGAAAGTAATTAACCTTAACGATATCTTATAATGGAGACAATTCACAAAATTGGTCGTCGTAAGACTGCAGTAGCACGTGCTTATCTTTCAGAAGGTAAAGGGAACATTACTGTAAACAAAAAAGATCTTGCAAACTATTTCCCAACAGCTACTTTACAGTACAAAGTAAACCAGCCACTTGTTTTAACAGGTAACGAAGGTAACTTTGATATTAAGGTAAATGTTTTCGGAGGTGGAATTACAGGACAGGCAGAAGCTATTCGTCTTGCTCTTTCAAGAGCAATGGTAGAGCTTGATGCTGAGAACCGTCTTATTCTTAAGCCAGAAGGTTTAATGACTAGAGACCCAAGAATGGTAGAGCGTAAAAAATTCGGTCAGAAGAAAGCGCGTAAAAAATTCCAATTCTCGAAACGTTAATATTTGCACAGCAAATGTTGCACTCAGCTGGTCTGAGTATCTCTTTGAGATTGCATATATGCGATTGAGAAGAATCTAAAATTTAATCAATTAACGAGATATCCAATTAGATTGGGTATTAAAAATGTTGTCGTTGCTTGATATGCTTTCGCGAAAGCCTGCCTTTGTCGGCAAACTGGCGGATACAGAATCAAGGTTAGTTTAGCATCTAAACATTGAGAAATCGATGTTGCTAATTTAAGTCCAACGGAACGTAAACTATTACAAAAATGGCAAACAACATAGAAGTTAAAGAATTACTTGATGCAGGTGTACACTTCGGTCACCTCACAAGAAGATGGGATCCCAATATGGCACCGTATATCTATATGGAGCGTAATGGTATTCACATCATTAATCTTTACAAAACAGCTGCTAAAATTGAAGAGTCTGCAGAGGCTTTGAAAAAAATTGCAGCATCAGGTAGAAAAATACTTTTCGTAGCTACCAAAAAACAAGCGAAAGAAATCGTAGCAGACAAAGCGGAAAAAGCAAACATGCCTTACATCACAGAAAGATGGCCAGGTGGTATGCTTACCAATTTTGTAACTATTAGAAAGGCAATTAAAAAAATGCAAACCATCGATCGCATGAAGCAAGATGGACGTTTTGATACCCTTTCTAAGAAAGAAAAGTTACAAATGGACCGTTTACGTGCAAAACTCGATAAAAACTTAGGTTCTATTGCAGACATGACTCGTCTTCCAGGCGCTTTATTTGTAGTAGATATTAAGAGAGAGCACATTGCGATAAAAGAAGCTCAAAAATTAAACATTCCAATCTTTGCGATGGTGGATACAAACTCTGACCCACGTCAGGTTGATTATCTTATCCCATCAAATGATGATGCTTCTAAATCTATCGACAAAGTCGTAGGTTACGTTTCTGCAGCAATTATCGAAGGCCTTTCTGAGCGTAAAGCTGGGAAAGATGCTGAAGATAAAGACAACGCAGCAGCTAAATCAGCTAAGGCTGAAACTGCAAAAACTCCAAAAGCTAAGGCTGAAAAAACGGAAGCTCCAAAGGCAGAAGTTGTAGCTGAAGCTCCTAAAGCAAAAGCAACTCCAGCTGCAAAGACAGAGCCTGCTAAAGCCAAGGTCGCTGCAAGCGAAGAAGAAGAGTAAGAAACAATTTCATAATACAAAAGAGTCGTTTAGTTACTTTCTTTGCAGAAATAATTTAGGCGACTTTTTTTAATTTAATCAAATACATACTACAATGGCAAAAATCACAGCCGCAGAAGTAAATAAATTGAGACAGTCTACCGGTGCCGGTATGATGGATTGTAAAAATGCTTTAGTAGAAGCTGAAGGCGATTTTGACAAAGCAGTATCTATCCTTCGTAAGAAAGGACAGAAAATTGCAGAAAAAAGAGCCGACAGAGATTCTAGCGAAGGGGCAGTTGTTGCAAAAATTAATGATACAAACACTAGAGGTGTTGTTATTTCATTAAACTGTGAGACTGATTTTGTGTCTAAGAACGATACCTATGTAGCTTTAGCTAACAAGATGGGAGATGTCGCTCTTGGTACTGCAACATTAGAAGAATTTCTTAAAGCTGATTTCGAAGGGATGACGGTTGCTGAAAAGTTAATCGAGCAAACTGGAGTTATTGGAGAGAAAATTGAAATTGGTGGATTTAAAACACTAGAAGCTCCTTTTGTAGGTTCTTATGTTCACGGTAATAAAATTGGTGCTTTAGTAGGTCTTTCGGCTGCCGTTGATGGTGCAGCTGAACTTGCTAAGAGTGTTTCAATGCAAGTTGCTTCTATGGGAGCTTCTACATTATCTTACAAAGATTTTGATCCAGCTTTCGTAGCATCTGAAACAGAGGCTAGAATCGCAGTTATCGAAAAAGATAATATCGAACTAGGTCGTTTAGGTAAAACCCTTAAAAACGTTCCTGAATATATCTCTATGGCTCAATTGACAGAAGAGGTGCTTGCAAAAGCAGAAGCAGATATCAAAGAACAATTGAAGTCTGAAGGGAAACCTGAGAAAATTTGGGATAAAATCGTTCCTGGTAAATTGGAGCGTTATATCGCAGACAATACTACATTAGATCACGAGCAGTGTCTTTTAGACCAACGCTTCATCATGGACGACAGCATGTCTGTTGCCGAATTTGTTGCAACTAAAGGTGATGTAAGTGTTGTTTCTTTTGTAAGAGTTTCTTTAACTTAGGTTGAAAAAACACACTTTACTATATTAAAAAATCCCGACGCTAAGCGTCGGGATTTTTTTGTTCATCTATTTTCTTTTAAACAGCCAAATATCACTTAGTTTGTGCGCACAAAAGTAATACTACCAAGTGCAGCTGTCAAGCCGCCATTCCCAAAAGGAGCATCATTTATTACTCTAATCGTCCCACCCGTTGTAGGTTCGTCAGGAGAATTATAGGTTGCCCCAGAATCTGTTCCTGCGTCTAAAGCGCTCAACGAAAATTCTGCGTTCTCAACCAAACTAATTCCATCGGCTGCAACCACGTTGAAAGAATCAACACCTACAAACCAATCTGGACTTGGACTTAGTCTTGCAATAAATGTAATACGAGTATTGGTAGGCGTTACATTTACTGAAAGTGCATCGGCCGTTGTAGGACCTGTACTCCCTCCAGAAAATATCATTGTTGTAACTTCCATTCCATCTACTCCAGTTGTCAATACAGTTGCCAATCCATCTGCATCTCCATTTTCTGCATAACCCTTAAAAGCTGCACTAGCTACTTGTCCCAATTTAAAAACTGAAACATCTGGTGCATGTGCTATGGCCAAAATAGGTCCAAAACTAGCATTAGAAGGATAGTCTGTAGGATGCGTTTCTGCCGTAAAATTAGGTGTAAAGGTCACCTCATAGGTCGCAGAAGCCGTTGGCCCACCATCATCTCCACCTCCTACTGCAGGAGAACCTTCATCATCACCGCCGCAGCTCACAAAAAGTACCACTGCTAATACTGTAAATATTCTTGAAATTAATTTCATTTTTATTGTCGTTTAATGTTTGTAAAATAACTCGCCTAAGCGCCTATTTAGTATAGGCTCTCACAAATATAGCCTTAATATAAGTAAACACATACCGTTTTTCAAGCCTGAATCCTTACTTCTTTGTTAATCTTTATCGGGAGATCCCAATCCCTACACTACTTTACGCCACAGGGAATTTCATTCATAAAATATGCATATGTTTTACTCAATGGCAGCTTTAATTTATATCACCACTTCTCAAATACAGTTCTTATTCTTTATGTTCGTTCTCCAATTGCCACCCTCTACTATAAGTAGCGCTATTAGCAAAACACTTTCCTTGTTTATTGGGTTGCAATTTCGCGAAAGCGGCAGCTATAAAAATCCAATTCACAATCTTAGAAGGTTGTTCTCAAAAATCTAAAGGATGCCTTATATTTGCACAATCCTTATAATCATATGCAGTACAAAAGAATCCTCCTTAAACTTTCTGGTGAAGCCCTTATGGGAGATCGCCAATACGGTATTGACCCAAAACGTCTTGCTCAATACGCTGAAGAAATCAAATCAGTAACCGCCCTTGGAATTGAAGTTGCCATAGTAATTGGTGGCGGAAATATTTTCAGAGGTGTATCTGGCGCTAGTGTTGGCATGGATCGCGTACAAAGTGATCATATGGGTATGCTCGCTACTGTAATCAACGGTTTGGCATTACAAAATGCCTTAGAAGATGCAGATATTCCCACTCGCCTTCAATCGGCTATCAAGATAAATGAAGTAGCAGAACCTTTCATCAGGCGTAAAGCAATGCGTCATTTGGAAAAAGGTCGTGTAGTCATTTTTGGAGGAGGAACAGGAAATCCTTATTTCACCACAGATTCTGCGGCGGTATTAAGAGCTATAGAAATTGAAGCCGATGTTATTTTAAAAGGTACTCGTGTAGATGGTATTTACACTTCTGATCCAGAAAAAAATAGTGACGCAATTAAGTATGACAATATTACATTTGACGACGTACTTCGCAAAGGTTTAAAAGTAATGGATACTACTGCCTTTACCTTAAGTCAGGAGAATGAATTACCGATCATTGTTTTTGATATGAATACACAAGGTAATCTACTAAAAGTAGTCACTGGTGAAAATATAGGAACGACAGTACAATTATAATTGGCAAGAATGGCGCAGTTTTTGTAAACTTGTGTCACAAAACGCATATTTTATGAACGAAGACATTAAGTTTATTCTTGATTCAACCAAAGAATCGATGATTGGAGCTCTTGGACATTTATCCAAGAGATTATTAACCATCCGCGCAGGAAAGGCGAGCCCGGCTATGCTACAAGGCTTAATGGTAGACTACTACGGAAGTCCAACTCCATTGTCACAGGTAGCAAATGTACTTACGCCAGATGGCAGGACGATCTCTATCCAACCTTGGGAAAAATCTATCATACAGGAGATTGAAAAAGCTATCATTAATTCAAATTTGGGCTTCAACCCTATGAATAATGGAGAGAGTATCATTATAAATGTGCCCCCACTAACAGAGGAGCGCAGGAGAGATCTTGTGAAACAAGCCAAAGCAGAAGCAGAAGATGCAAAAGTTGGTGTACGTAATGATCGTAAAAATGCCAATAATGACATCAAGAAATTAGAGGATGCTTCTGAAGATGAGCAAAAAAATGCAGAGGCAGATGTTCAGAAACTCACCGATATTTATATCAAGCAAATTGATGAAATTCTCGATGTGAAAGAAAAAGACATTATGACTGTCTAACGACCAACGTTAAACAAATACAAAAAAGCGACCTACTGGGTCGCTTTTTTGATACATTTAGACACGCACCCAATCTATGCAAATCATTCGAATTTTTATTTTCTTATGCTGCTTTCATTTAGCAGCTCAAAGTCAGCAACCATCGGTAGAATCCGTATTGCAGTTGGCTCTGGAGAATAAAACAAAGAACGATCCGAGAAAAGCCTTAGAAGCTTTTCAGTTTGACTCTTATGAAAAAACAGTCATTACAGATAGTCTAGGTAGTGGTACTCATAACTTTTTTTCTGAAAAAGTAAGTAAACATACCTATACTCAGGAGCAAGCATTTTCTGAAAAAATTATTGGTTATCAATTAGCCGGTTTTAAAGAACCACGCTATGAAATCTTTGCAGTCAATTTACAATCCCGCTCCTTTTATGATGATGACTTTGTCATCTTTAATACGCGTTATGCGGGAATTCTCTCCAATAGAGGATTGAAAAATTACAATTACCAACTCAAAGGACCCACTCCTGATGGAGATTATGTTGTTGCCTTTACTCCCAAAAAACCTAAAACAATACCTGGTCTTGCGGGTACTATGGTGCTTGACCAGAACAGTTATGCCATTAAAAATGTAAGCGTGTCTATTAAGGATGCGATGAACATTTTATTGTATCAAGAGTACGCCTACATTGAAAATCTAGGTTTGTATGTTCCTGTAAACCGCGATCTTTTTATCGATAAAGGTAGTAGTAACCGCCAACTATCATTTTTTAAAGGAAAAATTTCAGTGGGTGCATTACAGAATGAGATCATGGAAAATATGGTTACTAAGAAGTATCTCGTTTCCACTTTACGATTGAGTAATTTCCAAAGTATCCCACAATCTGATATTGACCCTTCACCTTATGCAATTATTTTTGCTCCAGATGCAAGTAGACAAGCCCCTTCTTTTTGGAAAAATTATCGTGCCGAGTCATTAACGACTAAAGATCAACGCAGTTTTTCTGAGATTGAAAAAATTGTCAAAGCTGAAAATATTGAACGTCGTTTAGGAACCATAAATAATTTTAGTGTTGGCTATTTTAGTGTGAGCGCATTTGATTTTGACCTCACCTACCCAGTTAAGTTTAATAATTATGAAGGCTTACGATTAGGAATGGGCGGAGTAACGAATGCTGGGTTTTCTAGACGAATTCGCTTAGAAGGATATGGCGCTTATGGCTTTAAAGATCAGGCCTTCAAATTTGGTGTTGGCGGAGGATATTTAATTGCTCCCAAAAAAGATGCTTGGTTAAGTTTGACCTACAATGACGATCTTGAAGAAGTAGGAAACTACGCCTACCTCACAGACCGGCGTGTATATTCGCTTTTTGAACCCAGATTGGTTAACATCAATCTTTTTTACACCCATCGCACCCTGCGTTCAAATTTTGAATACAGGCTTTCACCAAAGGTGCTGACTGAGTTTCAACTTGCGCATCGTAAAATTTATCAAACCACCGGTTATCGATATCTACTGAACGGCAACGAAATAAGTGACTACAAGGTTACAGAAGCAACTTTTGGTCTCCGCTGGAGCGCACAGTCTAAGTTTATGAATTCTACTGATGGCATCAAGGAGATTTATGATGGCTACCCAAAAGTTACGGCACAATTGAGTCAAGGATTTGATGGGGCTGGAGGTGATTTTAATTTCACCAAAGTGGGTGCCAAAGTATTCTACCGCCTTGACCGTTTGAATAAAAGTGCAACTGAAATTTTAGTAGAAGGTAACATTGGCTTTGGGGATTTACCCATTACACATTTGTTTCACGCCTTTCCAAATGCACCTACCAAGGAAACTATTATGCAACGATTTTCTGTAGCTGGTGTTAACAGTTTTGAAACCATGTTTTTTGGTGAGTTTTTCTCTGATCAGTTGTTTACCGCTCAAATCAAACACCGCTTACGCCCTTTTAATTTTGGCAAAAAGTTTAAACCTGAAATGGTATTCATTTCTAGATTTGCTATTGGCGACATTAGGAATCCTCAAGACCATTTAGATATTCAATTTGGTTCCTTAAAAAAAGGATTTACTGAAACTGGTTTTGAAATAAACAAACTCATCTTTGGTTTTGGAACCAGCCTAACCTATCGCTATGGTGGATATCACTTACCAAATTGGGGTGATAATATCGCCTTTAAATTTACTTTTAACCTTCAATTGTAGAAACTAGTTTAGGAGGTAGAAAAAACTTCTCAAATCATTTACCTTTGCGCCCTATCAACTATAGGAAATGGCAAAAATACTAACGACTGGATTTTGGGGAAGTGTGGCAAGAATCATCTTACGCAATAGACCCTTAATCCTACTTCTTGTTGCAGGTGTTACTATATTTCTTGCCATGCAGTGGAAACATATGCGTTTCACCTATACTGAGGCTAACCTTCTACCTGACGACCATGAGGTCAATATAGAATACCAACGTTTCTTAGACACCTTTGGAGAAGAAGGCAATCTCATTGTACTCGGTATCAAAAATGACAGTTTGTTTACACCACGCGTATTAAACGCTTGGAATGAATTGGCTACAAAAATTGACTCCTTTCCGGCAGTTACCTTTTCGGTATCCTTAAAGGATTTGAAATTATTGGATAAAAAGGAAAATCCGCAGCGATTTGATTTAAAACCTTTTATTCCTGAACCTATTACCTCTTCAGCTCAAGGCGAAAACTATCGCAAGCAACTTTTTAATGATCTGCCGTTTTATGAAAATCTCATCTATAATAAAGAGACAGGAACCATACGGTCTGCGGTCTATCTAGACAAGGAAATCGTAAATACTCCTGTGCGAAGAGATTTTGTAGTAAATGACCTTATTCCTTTACTAGCAGCCTTTGAAAAAGAGCACGATCTCAAGGTGAGAGCGAGTGGAATGCCTTACATTAGGACACTAAACGCTCAAAATATTGTAGATGAAATAGGATGGTTTGTGGGTGGAGCTTTACTAGTTACATCTCTGATATTCTTTTTCTTTTTCCGCTCTTATCGCGCTACTTTCATTTCAATGATTACTGTTGTCATAGGAGTAATGTGGGCATTTGGTTTCCTTGGACTGTTACGCTACGAAATTACCGTGCTTACGGCATTAATTCCGCCATTAATTATTGTAATCGGGATTCCTAATTGTATTTTCTTGATCAATAAATATCAACAGGAGTACAAAAAGCACGGCAATCAAGTCAAAGCTTTGCAAAGAGTTATTGCCAAGGTTGGTAATGCCACTCTGATGACAAACATCACCACAGCCTCTGGTTTTGCAACTTTCATTTTGACTGAAAGTTCCTTATTAAAGGAATTTGGAATTGTTGCCAGTATCAATATTATTGGAATCTTTCTCTTATCCTTACTTATCATTCCGATTATCTATAGTTATATGCCTCCTCCAAAGGAGCGACATTTAAAGCACCTCGGAAAACGGTGGATTGAAAGATTTGTTGATTGGATGGAACACGTAGTGCGCAATCATCGTATAGCTATTTTTATTGCGAGTATTCTCCTTTTGATTTTTAGTATCATAGGAATATATCAAATTAAGGTTTCAGGCAGCCTTATCGAGGATATGCCTAAAAAGACTAGCTTCTTTAAAGACATACGGTTTTTTGAACAAGAGTTTGATGGAATCATGCCTTTAGAAATTCTAATCGACACCAAACGCAAGAAAGGAGTGATGAAACTCGCTACTCTTAAACGCATGGATGAGTTAAGCGCTCTCATTGAAGAACAACCAGAACTTTCAAAGCCAATTTCTATTGTAAATCTTGTCAAATATTCTAAGCAAGCTTATTACAATGGTTCTCCAAAATATTACCAATTACCTACAAGCAATGAAAGGGCATTTATTCTCCCCTATGCGAGTAGTTTTTCTGAAGATACCAACTTGATGACCTCATATGTAGATAGTACGGGCCAATATGCTCGTATAACTACCTTTATGAAAGATATTGGCACCGACCAGATGGAGCGTGCTGAAAATAATTTGCGTACCAAAATAGCTACACTCTTCCCAGAAGATCGTTATGAAGTTACCATGACAGGAAAAGCACTTGTTTTTCAAAAAGGCACAAACTATTTGGTAAAGAATCTAGTGATTAGTCTATCTCTTGCCGTATTGTTAATCGCCTTATTTATGGCCTGGATGTTTAGATCGCTACGTATGATCTTAGTCTCCTTAATCCCTAATTTACTCCCCTTGCTCATTACTGCAGGACTCATGGGCTTCTTAGGTGTTCCTATTAAACCTTCAACTATATTGGTGTTTAGTATTGCTTTCGGGATTTCTGTTGATGATACGATTCACTTTTTGGCAAAGTATCGTCAGGAGTTACGCGCCAACAAATGGAAAATTAAAAAATCTGTCTATGCATCCTTGCGGGAGACAGGTGTGAGTATGTTCTATACGTCCATTGTCCTTTTCTTCGGATTCTCAGTATTCATGATAAGTAGCTTTGGAGGTACAGTGGCTTTAGGAGGATTAGTAAGCGCAACCTTACTATTTGCCATGCTTGCAAACCTATTGTTACTCCCAGCCTTGCTATTATCGCTTGAACGTAATATTGCAAACGAAGAAACATTTAAAGAACCTGCGATAAAAATTCTCGAAGTAGAAGATGAAGAACTCACAGAAGAAATAGATCAATAAGAAAATTCCCGTCTTAATGACGGGAATTTATTCAAAAAGAAAGCCCCCATATTACTTCCTTTTCTTTCAACTTGCAAACATAAGAATCATATCAAATTCTATTGTAAATGTAAAGGGAGCCGCTAGCTTAAAAAATACCCACTAGGAGGGATTTATTAATATAACGAGACTGCGTGGAGGGTATGTCAGTACGCTTTCGCGAAAGCGCACTAAAGATCCATTTAAAGATTGGCATTTTACTGTCGTAATTTCAAAACAAAAATTATATTTGCGAGTATCGGGGAAATAAAATAAGGATTATGAAACACAGTTATGTGGCAGATGTACTTGCCAGCGAAAACATACATCAAGAATATACAGTAAAAGGATGGGTGCGTTCATTTAGAGCTAATCAATTTATTGCTCTAAATGATGGATCAACAATCAACAATATTCAATGTGTTGTTGATTTTGAAAATACAGATCCTGAATTATTAAAACGCATCACTGTTGGAGCTGCTATTGCAGTTCACGGCACCTTGGAAGAAAGTCAAGGTGGTGGACAACGCGTGGAAATTAAGGTGAAAGAGGTAAGTATTGAAGGCGATGCCGATCCTGAAGAGGTGAAACTCACTATTCTATCTCCGAAGCGTCACACCCTAGAGAAACTGCGCGAGCAATCTCACTTGAGAGTTCGCACAAATACTTTTGGGGCTGTCATGCGTTTGCGATCAAAATTATCTTTTGCGATCCACCAATACTTCAATGACAAAGGCTTTTTCCAAGCTCACACTCCCATTATTACGGGAAGTGATGCCGAAGGTGCTGGAGAAATGTTTCAAGTTACTAGTTTGGATCTAAGCAATCCTCCAAAGAACGAAGATGGCACGATCAATTATAAGGAAGACTTTTTTGGAAAAGAGACAAATCTTACAGTATCTGGACAACTAGAGGCAGAAACTTATGCTTTGGGTCTTGGTAAGGTTTATACTTTTGGACCTACTTTCAGAGCAGAAAACAGTAATACATCACGTCATCTTGCCGAATTCTGGATGATAGAGCCCGAAGTTGCTTTTTGCGATTTAGATGGCAATATGGACCTCGCTGAAGACTTCATTAAGTATGTAGTTAATTATATCTTGACACATTGTCAAGATGATCTTGAGTTCTTAGAGAACCGACTTGTTCAAGAAGATAAGAGTAAGCCGCAGGCAGAAAGAGCGCCAATGTTATTACGCGAGAAATTACAATTTGTAGTCGACAATAACTTTAAACGCGTGAGTTATACAGAGGCGATTGATATTTTAAGAAATTCAAAGCCTAATAAGAAGAAAAAGTTCAAATACATCATTGATGAATGGGGTGCCGATTTACAATCTGAGCATGAGCGTTACCTCGTTGAAAAGCACTTTGAGTGTCCGGTAATCTTATTTGACTACCCAGCCAATATCAAAGCGTTTTATATGCGTTTAAATGATGATGGAAAAACGGTACGCGCCATGGATATTTTGTTTCCAGGCATTGGAGAAATTGTTGGTGGGGCTCAAAGGGAAGAGCGATTAGATGTTCTCAAAGAGAAAATGGCAGCTTTAGATATCTCTGAAGAAGAGCTACACTGGTATCTCGATACTCGTAGATTTGGAACTTGTATCCATAGCGGATTTGGGCTTGGATTTGAGCGCCTTGTCCTATTTGCAACTGGAATGACCAACATTAGGGATGTTATTCCTTTTCCGCGAACTCCTGGGAACGCAGATATATAAAGTATGAAATGCTCGCAATTGCGAGCATTTTTTTTGCCTTTTATTTCCGTAAAAAGCAGCGATCCTATTTTAGGGCAAATGCCCCTTTCACCGCAGGCCTTAATGTTTATATATTGTTAACTTATATCTTTACATAGATACTAACCAATAATTTACGCAAATGAAAACATTAATAAGCACTATCGCATTATTTGGAATGCTCCTCCTTTTGAGTGCATGTGGAGAAAAACCTCAGAACAATGATGACCATAATGAAAGTGAAGAAGTTGCCGCACCAGCAAATATCATTTCGGTGGTTCAGGCTGACACCTTGTACCAAGAATACGGGAACAAACGGGTAGACCTTATCCAGAATGCTCAAAATGTTGACGAAAATGGAGAACCTATTGATCCAGAAGATCCACGTTTTGTACCTGCAACTAGAGCTTTAGTTATTGATTACAATACTTTAAAGCAATATATCCACTTCATCGATCAGGTAGCAAAGGATTCCAAAACCTCTGTAAAAAGCATGCGTATCTACTTAGGTAAATATCCTGATAAAGGATCTGTTAATGGTAAACGTCCAGGATCTGAAACCGTTTTTATGAACCCAACTACTATTTTTGATGGCGGCAACGAGGCATCTTTTGCCATTCAAACAAATGCCGATGGGACAACAACTGCAGTTTCTGTAGGCTCTGTTTTAGGCACTTCAAAACTTCCGGGGAAAGCTAACTTAGTTTTAAAACAAACCGATCCTATTCAAAGTCTAGCTTTGGATGATTTAGGTCAAATTCCTCCCCCATATTCTAATAAAGAAGACTACTAGGAAGGGACCATTATGTTAGAGAATATAGCTTATTTTTTTGAAATTTTAGCTGCGCTTTCGGCGACTTTCTTTTACAAGAAATACAAAGACACCAAACTAAAAACTTTTTTGTTTTTTATTTGGTATGTGGTCTTGAATGACATTCTCTTTTCAAAATTGTATATCCTTTATATCGATCCTAAAAACAATACTATACTATACAACATCTATAGATTCGTCCTTTTTAATTATTTATTCTGGCTTATTTACAATCATTTAACAGATTCCTTACGTAAAAAAATCATCGTAGGCTGCGCTGGGCTTTTTACGTTGGGATATCTGATAAACGTCTATTTGGATGGTTTTCAATATGGAAATTTTCAATATTCTACCTTACTGGGCTGTATACTTTATGTCATTGCAGCATTGTATTATTTTATTGAGCTATTAAAAAAGAGTGATATAGACAACATAAAAAACCAAGCATTTGTTTGGATTTGTGTAGGGTATTTAATCTATGGTATTGGATTTCCAGTTGTTTTTTTCGCGCGACATATAAAGCTTGAAGGACCTAACTTTTCGCCCGAATATTTTGAATATCTACAGTTCATTTTAGGAATGATAGTGATTTGCATATATTCGATAATAGGCCTTGCCTTTGTGTGGTCCAAAAACATGTCGGCTAAAGATACACTTGACTGAAATATACTTCAAAAAATCGGGGCATTTGCCCCTAACAATATATAAGGAAGCTGATTACCTTTATTTTTTCATTGATTTTCATGGTTAGAGAAGAACTCTTAGTGGTTTTATTGGTGTGTGCTTTAATACTCCTGTTACTATTTTTAGTAACCACGTTGTTTTGCAGCATAGCTTTATATTATCGTTTTGAGAAACATCCAAAGCCAAAATCACTCTAATGTTTCTTAAAATTATTCTTGGCATAGAGATTCTGACTGCCATTTTTGCGACTTATTATTTCTATAAGTTCAAAAATACTCCTCTAAAATTGTGGATTCTCCTTTTGTTTTTGGCTCCTTTAACAAAAATCATTGTTGCATGGAACGCTACTAATGGTACCCTTAACAATCAAATCATCTTAAATATTCATGATTTAATACATCATTTAATATTGTTTAAATTGATCTATGATTTAATTTCTCAAGCATGGAGAAAAAAAGTAATGCTTTGGATCATAGGATTCACAGTTCTCTTGTTTGCTGTTAATGGCATGTATGAAAGTGATTTTTCAGAGCATCTTATTCTATATAAAAGCGCGCTTACGGCCTTAGTGATTTTTTCTACAGCACTTTATCTTGGTTATACCTTAAAAAGGGTAGAATTATTAAGATTCAAGGAAAACCTTGCCTTTATTGTTTTTTCTGGCTACATGATTTATAATATTGTATACCTGCCTATTTACCTTACTAATCAATATCTTGTGCATATGGAAACTGGTGATGAAACCATTCTTCCAGTATTATCAACACTAAGAGGAGCTACCTTATTAATGATGAATTTATTTTTTATTTTCGGCTTAATTTGGACGCACCCTCACCTAAATAAAAATAAGCAAGGATGAATTGGATCATACTAATCTTACAGTGCCTTGCAGCCATCGTGGCATTATTATACTATCCTAAATTTAAGGCAAAGCCTATCCGAATGGTATTATTACTATTATGGATAGCGCTAGTGGCAGAAATAGGAGCTCGAGCATATACCGCGGCAGGTTACGATAACAATCACTGGATTTATAATGTGTACGCCATCCTATTTTATGGTCTCTTCTATAAAATGGTCTACGACCATATTCACCATCCAACTCGAAAAAAAATAGTGGCTATCTCGGCCATTATTATGTTTTTGGCAATAATATTTAGAGCCTTAACAACCCCTTTCTTTAGCCTGTATATGGTGCATGTATTTAATTTGGCCACCTTTGTAATGGTCTTCCATCTTATGTATTATGCGATTGATTTATTAAAAAGCGACGCCGATTTTAGGCTAAAAAACAATTTAGAAATATTTATTTTCGGAGGTTACCTCCTATTTGCAGTTTCTTTTATTCCCTTGGCACCTTTTATTTTTGGGATTTGGATGCCTGATTTATCACGGCAGTATTACGAACTTCTCGGTGATATTCAGGGGGGAATTGTAATCGTTATGAACCTAACCTTTATCTACGGATTCGTATGGACCAGGGAGCTACACTCATTATAGTTTTAGTCGCTGTTGCGATTTTATTGCTGCTACTTATAGTGGTAGCGATTCTCTTCTCAGTATTTATGAGGAGGAAGAACTCATTGGTTCAAGAACAGCAGAAAATTAAAAAGCATTACGAACAAGAAATTTCCGAAACTCAAATTGAAATACGAGAGGAAACTTTACGAAATATAAGCTGGGAATTGCATGATAATATTGGTCAATTACTCACTTTAGCCAAAATTCAGACTCAAAATGCAGCAGGTAGCCAAAAAGACCTTGATGAAGCAGCAGCAACTATTGGCAAGGGACTTTCAGAAATTAGAACGCTCTCTAAACTTATTAATCCAGAAGCTTTAAAGAACATGACTTTGGTAGAGGCATTATCTTTGGAGTTGGAAAGATTTAATAGGATGGCATATCTCAAACCCGCCATGCATGTAAAGGGTAAGCCTATTATTATTGATAAAAAAATAGAGACCGTAATCTTCCGTATGCTACAGGAATTTTTCACCAATACCATTAGACATTCAAAAGCTACAAAATTAGACGTAACTTTAAGCTATGTAGACAACCAACTCACCATTATTGTTATAGATAATGGAATTGGTTTTGATTACGCTTTCGCGAAAGCGAAAAACGGTATTGGATTATCCAATATTGAAACAAGAGCTCAACTTATAGGAGCAACAGCTACCTATCATTCGGCGCCTGGAAAAGGCACTCAACTAAAACTCACTTATACGCCACAACCGTCATGAAAACTATTGTTGTTGTAGATGACCACACCCTTCTCTCCCAAGCGATTAGTGGTCTCGTTAATTCATTTGAAGACTTCAAAGTTTTATACACTTCGAAGCATGGTCAAGACTTTATTGATCAACTGGTATTTCCCGATAAAATACCAGAAATTGTACTAATGGATGTAAATATGCCCATCATGGATGGCATTGAAACGACCGCTTATCTCAAGGAACATTTTCCGGATATAAAGGTATTGGCATTATCGGTTGAGGCCGAGGAGCGCACTATTCTTAAAATGTTGCGGGCGGGTGCCAAAGGCTACCTACTTAAAGATACCGAGAAATCTGTACTAGAAAACGCCTTAAAGGAGCTAAGTACTCATGGATTTTATCACACAAATACAGTGACAAAATTATTGGTAAGCAGTTTAGATGTAGACAATGCATTAGCACTAAAGGAACGTGAAATAGAATTTATTAAACATGCTTGTACTGAAATGACCTACAATGAGATTGCCGAAAAAATGTTTTTAAGTCCTAAAACTGTACAAGGCTATCGCGACTCAGTCTTTGCTAAACTCAACCTTAAAAATAGAACAGGGCTAGTTATATACGCGTTGAAACATGGCTATTTTAAAGTTTAAGAGATAAGAGTCCTTAGCTACATTGAATCCATGATTTACTTTTGAGATGTTGAATTAGTTAAGCCCTTCTTTTTGCATTTAGAAATACTGTTCAAGCTCTACTCACATTTCGTGCGATAGAGCACGGCTTAACACCTTTTTGGCACACACATCTTCTCGCTTTTGTGTATTTTTGTTTTATGTTAAAACAACAGCTCAATTTTAGATTATCACAAAAGCTCTCTCCTCAGCAAATTCAGTTGATGAAGCTTATCCAATTGCCTACTCAGGCCTTTGAACAAAAGGTCAAGCAGGAAATGGAAGAAAATCCCGCTTTGGATAGTGGAAAAGATGAAGCTAATGACGATTTTGACGAATTTAACAATACAGATGATTATGAAGATGGAGGGGAAAGCATAGAAACTGAAATTAACGTTGATGACTATCTAAGTGATGACGAAATTCCAGATTACCGCTTAAGTGCAAATAACTACAGTGCCGATGATGAAGACCGCCAGATACCCTATGCCTCAGGAACTTCTTTTAATCAACATTTAAAATCTCAATTCAATACCGTGCGTCTTTCTCAGGAAGAGCGTGAAATCGCAGAATTTATAATTGGCAGTCTTGATGAGAGTGGATATTTACGACGGTCAATAATTGACCTTGTTGATGACCTGGCGTTTACTCAAAACATATATACCACCGAAGAAAAGATTGAAGAAATCCTGTTTAAGGTTCAAGATCTGGATCCTGCTGGGGTTGCAGCTAGAAGCTTAGAAGAATGTCTAATTTTACAATTGGACCGCAGGACGCCTACTAAGTCGGTCTCTTTAGCCATGGACATTTTAGAGAAGTCTTTTGACCACTTTAGCAAGAAGCATTATAAGAAACTCATGAAAAAATTTGATGTTTCTGAGGAGGACTTAAAAGCTGCTATTCAAGAAATAGAGTCTTTGAATCCAAAACCTGGAAGCTCTTATGCTGGAAATACTAAAATTGTTGAACATGTGGTACCCGACTTCACTATTCAGATTGTTGATGGTGAACTAGAGCTTACCTTAAACGGTCGTAATGCTCCGGAACTACATGTATCCCGAGAGTATAACAACATGTTAAAGGGATATAAGGAATCTAAAGAAAAGAGCAAGGCTCAGAAGGATGCCGTGATGTTTATCAAGCAAAAACTAGATGCAGCAAAATGGTTTATTGATGCTATACGTCAAAGACAACAGACCTTATTTGTCACTATGAGCTCCATCATGCATTATCAGAAAGAATATTTCTTAACCGGTGATGAGCGTAATTTGCGACCGATGATTTTAAAGGACATTGCATCAGAAATTGACATGGATGTTTCTACGGTTTCAAGAGTAGCAAACAGTAAATATGTAGACACTCCTTATGGCACCAAATTGATCAAAGAATTCTTTAGTGAGAGTATGACCAATGATCAAGGAGAGGAAGTATCTACTCGAGAAATTAAAAAGATACTTGAAACTGTGATCGCTGAAGAAAATAAAAAGAAACCCCTTACCGATGATAAATTGGCTGGGATACTTAAAGAAAAGGGATATCCTATTGCACGAAGAACAGTAGCCAAATACAGAGAACAATTAGACCTTCCTGTCGCTCGTTTACGTAAGCAGATTTAATGAAGTGGCTCGTAAAGTCTTTCTCTTACATCTTTCATCCCTTGTGGATGCCATTAACGGCTGTGCTCATTTATTTTGCAATCACTCCTAGATATGTTACTGCCGAATTTTGGTATGCTAAGCTATTTGCTACTGTAATAATGACCATTGTAATTCCTATTCTCAGTTACTTTATGTTTAAAAATCTGGGATTGGTAACAGAAATACACCTCAAAAATGTTCGAGAGCGTAGATATCCTTTGCTTTTTCAGATGATATTTACATTACTAATTATTAATATAGTATTTGAAGGCTATGAACTTCCGGAAATTCACTTCTTTTTTGTGGGCGTTTTAGGGTCGTGTATAGCGGCCTTTATATGCTGTCTTTTTAAATTTAAAGCTAGTCTACACATGATAGGAATTTCAGGTGTGCTTCTTTTTATTATTGGGCTAAGCATTCATTTTAACAACAATTTATTGGGATTAATTTCGCTTTTTGTGATTGCCACTGGGGCCACGGCTACATCGAGACTAGAAGCTAAAGCCCATACCCCTATCGAATTGATAGTAGGCTTTTTTATTGGAGCTATACCGCAATTTCTTGTTTATGCGTATTGGTTATAGAAAGTAAAACTGAATCCCTAATCTTAGGACGCGTAGGTCTATTTTTTCGCCATTTTCAAGCACTGCATCTTTATTGAACAGCGTATTTAAGCCATAATAGACCTTAAGATTGAAGGCGCTATATCCAAAAGCAGCGCTTAAACCGTACTGGAACCTGTTTAACTCAGGAACATCCGTTTGTGACACTACGTTAGCAGTTTGTTGAAAATTGGATCTAAAATGATATATATAGCCCAATTGAACGCCCCCATATATTCTCCAAAAGGAATAATCTTCAGGAGTTGAAGTTCTCCATCTATATTGGATAGGCATTTCTAAGGTATAGTAGGTAAACCGATTTTTATCTCGATCTGTATCACTCGCTAAGATGGTATAGATGGCTGTATTATTGGTTGGTTCTTCCCCGATAAATAAATTTTGATTAAAGATATCCACTGCCATTCCCAATCCAATTCCTATTGACTTATTACGCCTTTTATTAAAAGGCATGTCACGAATGAACCCTAGCTGAAAGCTACCGCTGAATCCGTTTTGCGAAAAGGCTTGAGGATTATCCAATAATAAATCAAGGCTTAACCCGAAATAAACTTGATCTTCGCGATAAAGAGAATCAATAACACTTATAGTTTCTTCCTCTTCAATTTGTGCAAAGAGCGTTTGTGTCCCGCTAAAGAGCAGTGCAAATAAACAACTAGAAAGTAGGGTGAATTGTTTCATGTACACAAAGATAGGTAAACCCCTCTGGAAGTTGAACACAAAAAAAACGTCTTGAAAAATCAAGACGTTTTTTTACTAATTATATTGACTCAGTATCTACTTAAGAGACTCTGATTGCGTAGTAATATAAATAATCTTCGGAAGATTTGCTTCGCGCAATTCCTTCTTCACATCATTCACAATACCTGTATTGGCACCTTTATCTACCTTTAAAGCAACAACTACCTTCGAACGAAGTTCGTCACGTAATTTATTGATTTCTTCAAAAATAGCACCTTTAAGTTCTGTGATATTGACAAACTTGTCACCAATTTGAATATTGGCTTCAGTGCCTCTACCTCCTTTAAATTCGGCTTTAGGTTTTCCTATATAAATATACACTGTCTTTGTCTTATCTAACTTTTCAGTTTGATTAGCTGGAGGCAATATATTATCTACTTTCAAATCATTCTTACGTAATACGGTTGCTACCATAAAAAAGAAAAGTAGCATGAATACGATGTCTGGCAGTGATGCCGTTGATATAGGTGGAAGCTCTCCGCCCCCTTTCTTCTTAAATTTAGACATATCTACTTTTTTTAATTCTGTTTCGCTTCAGCCTCTGTGAGGATAAAAGGAAACAATTCGCGCACTTGCTTTAGTTGTTCCTTTATTCTCTCCTTCTGAGCATCGCTCGAAATCTGAGTAAGACTTGCTGCTTTTTCAGTGTATTTCCAACCGAAAAGACGTTCAGACTCTCTATTTCTAAGTGTGTTGTAAGCAGCTCCTAACTCATTTTGTACAGCCACATACATGTCGTAGTCTGTGAGTCGGTCACTGGTTAAGGAGATAATCGCTTTATCAGGATTGTCTGATGAACGCGGATTACGTTCTCCCTTACAATAATCACAATACTTAATGTCGCCTCCTTGTGGAGCTCCACCATTGTCTAGAAAATCGATAGCAGCCTGCTTCAAATTCTTAAGTTCCATACGGTCACCTTCCACAAGTAAATCGTTGTTACGATTTACCAACACTATAAAAAGGTTTTTATCCTTAATTTTTGGTGGTGGCGGTGCGTTCTCGTCTATAGGCGGTGGCAATTGTCTAATCAACCCCTTATCTTTATCAATTGTTGTAGTAACAAGAAAGAAAATAAGTAGAAGAAAGGCAATATCTGCCATCGACCCTGCATTAATTTCTGGTGCTGATCGCTTTGCCATAGTTTATTATTTTACAAGTTTTTTCACTCCAGAGAAGACCATCAATCCAACTGCAATTACAGCTAGAATATAGAATGCATGTATACCGGCTTCAACCCATTTAGAGCCATTAGCTGATAATACTTCTCCTTCATCCTTAAGAGGTGTTTCAACACCTGTCGCAGTGAAATAGGCAATTGCTATTACTAGGGCAAATGCACCGACTCCCGTTAAGGTCTTCTTTGCATTGCCTGAGAAGAGCCCCTTCACTACATATATAAGTACGATGACAATAATAATCGCAAGGATGATCCAAGACAATAACATGATGTTATCGATACTTGGTGCATCAATGGACTCTACGCCATTCAATTTCATTTCAGTTTGCATAGCTTCCTCGTCGATACCCATAATGACACCAACAACTATAGCTCCTAGTACGGCAAAAATTGCCATTACTATTTTTGTTATTTTATGTAATCCCATAATCTCTTTTTTGTTTTAGGTATTACTATTACTTCTTGTGCTTCACGAGCATATCAATCAAAGTGATTGATGCATCTTCCATATCGTTTACGATACTATCAATTTTAGCGATAATATAATTATAAAAAATTTGAAGAATAATAGCCACAACAAGACCAAATACAGTCGTTAAAAGTGCTACTTTAATACCCCCTGCTACAAGTGCTGGGTTCATATCTCCTGCTGCTTCAATTTTATCAAAGGCTTTAATCATCCCGATTACCGTACCCATGAAACCAAGCATTGGAGCAAGTGCAATAAATAAAGAGATCCAAGAAACGTTTTTCTCAAGTTGTCCCATTTGAACACCACCATAAGCTACAACAGCTTTCTCGGCAGCATCTGTACCTTCATTTATTCTATCAAGTCCTTGATAGTATATAGAAGCAACAGGCCCTTTTGTATTACGACAAACTTCTTTAGCAGCTTCAACACCACCACTATTTAAAGCATCTTCAACTTCTTGAGCTAATTTCTTTGAGTTGGTAGTAGCTAAGTTTAGAAAAATGATTCTTTCGATTGCAATTGCAAGACCAAGAATCAAACAAAGAAGTACAATTCCCATAAATCCTGGGCCTCCTTCAATAAAACGTTTTTTCAAACCTTGTGTAAAAGAAAGTTCGTCTGCTGGTGTCGCATCTTCTTGTAAAGAGGTACCTGCATCTACACTAGCAACTATCTGTTGCGCTTGAACTGGAAGGATTGTCTGCGTATTGTTGGCGTTAACATTAAGTGTGCTTAAAGCCACAACAGCAGCAAGTGCCATAATAGAGAATAATTTTTTCATTGCTCTTGATCTTAAATTTTAATTAGTAAAGGGTTAAATATAGTAATAAATTAGTTTAATTGTTGCAATTAAATATGGAGTCTGTGGTAATTTTTATCGGCAGTACCTTTGATTCCTTTTTCAATTATCGTCTTTGTTGATATTTAAGGAGATCATTTTATGAATTATCTCACTTAAATCATTAGCATACTAACAAACGTTCCTATGCCTTACTCTAATTAGATTCTCAGGCTAATGTTTCAATTATTGACACAAACTATACAAGTTAATAAAGTCTCAAATTTATTAAAACCACTGTTTAACTATAACTAGCGCGTCTACAAATTGCAACTTAGTCGCTAGTATAAAATCTAATCAAAAAAATATTTCTACTACCTGCTTAACTCTAAGAAAACAGTAACCTAAAAAACATTTTCAATCTCCAAAGGATTAACTCCGTTGATCCCTGAACCTCACACCAGCATTCCAAAATTTCAATAGCAAGGGGATTAACTCCGTTGATCCCTGAACTTTACATCAGCATTCCAAAATTTCAATAGCAATAGGATTAACTCCGTTGATCCCTCAACCTCACACCAGCATTCCAAAATTTCAATAGCAAGGGGATTAACTCCGTTGATCCCTGAACTTTACATCAGCATTCCAAAATTTCAATAGCAAGGGGATTAACTCCGTTGATCCCTGAACCTCACACAGGGTGCGGTACAAGCATAGAAAATGCAGCACCTCCTAACGTCGGTTCTGCTCATATAATGTAACGGAATCTTACAAGAGTGAACTCTTGACGCTTCCTTATACATTATATGATCAACATCTTTCGATGCTGATTTTCCTTTTGAGCAGAGAGGAAGGGATTCGAACCCTCGAAACGTTGCCGTTTACACACTTTCCAGGCGTGCGCCTTCGACCACTCGGCCACCTCTCTATTTAGTATGAACTTCCCTTTGGGTTTTAGAAAAATAAAGCTGCTTTTAGTACTCCAAAGCTAGCTTTCGCGTAAGCGTAAAAATCCTTCCCCAAAAAGGAACGCTAAATAATAAAAAAAATATGAGCTAATAAAGGATTAAAGCACATTTAAGACATCTCACCACGTAAAGAAGTTTCATACACGGTTTTAAAGGCTTTAGGCCCTAATTTTTGTCCCAATAAGTACATCATTTTTGCAACTGCAGCTTCCGAAGTCATATCGGCTCCATTAATTAGGCCGATTTTTTTGAGACCAACACTCGTTTCATAATTCCCCATCTGCACACTTCCTCCTATACATTGTGTAATATTTACTACTGGGATTCCTGATTTGATAAGCTGCTTTAGCATTTGAACAAACCATGTTTGGGTGGTGGCATTTCCAGCACCATAGGTTTCAATAATAACCCCTTTGAGACCTACTAAGGATAGCATATGTCCTACCACAGATTCACTAATTCCAGGATATAGCTTTATCAACATGATTTCAGTAACCAAACTTGTATGAACCTTTAACTGCCTTTTTGAAGGTCGGAATAAAGTTTCTTCATTAATCTTCAAATGGACCCCTGACGTTAATAAGGGCGGGTAATTAGGAGAATCAAAAGCTTCAAAATGTTCAGCACTGACTTTGGTTGTTCGATTTCCTCTGTACAATTTATATTCAAAATACAATGCTACCTCTTGAATTACTGGTCGATTCCGTTTTCGTAAGGCAGCCAACTGAACGGCTGTAATTAAATTTTCTTTGGCGTCTGTGCGCAAATCCCCGATAGGCAATTGAGAACCCGTTAAAATTACAGGTTTAGCAAGATTCTCAAGCATAAAACTCAAGGCGGAGGCTGTATAACTCATCGTATCACTTCCATGTAAAACGACAAAGCCATCATATTGCTCATATCCTTCTTGTATGTAGCCACAAATTTGGGACCAATACTCGGGGTTCATATTAGATGAATCTAGCGGTTCTTCAAAAGAAACCGTACTAATCTCGCAATCTAACAAACGTAATTCTGGAATTTTGAGTAATAATTCGTCAAAATTAAATGCTTTTAAGGCCCCTGTATCATAGTCTTTGACCATTCCTATGGTTCCACCGGTATAAATCAAAAGAATGTTTGGGCTCATACTTTTATTTTTGCGCGATTAATAACAGGATTGGCATACATCAACAAGAAACTATCTACTTCCAGTTTAATCGTTGTATCCACACGACGCTCTAAACGGCGTTCAAATTGTCTTTTTTCCTTCTCATCATAATAGTCGGAGTATGTTGTGGTATTGTGATAAAGGTCATAAGCAACATAATTAGATGGCCATAATTTATAATTTTTATAAATCTGGGCATCGAGCTCTTGTGCAAAGCGCTGGAGTTTATTGTTATCACTTTGTTCTTCCTGTTCTATGCGGTCATAAATTAGAGGATTCATAGCCCCACAGGAGATATGAATATGTTTTTTATTGCCAAGTGCACCTTTAAGAATACTATTAAAATCTTCGTTTGGCGTTTTAACATAAGGAAGGTTTTCTTCTTTGGCAACCAACTCAGGAATCTTTAGGATATCGGTAGGGTCATACTCGTAAGAGATAGCCACTGGCTTAATGTCTAATTTTCTGATATACTCCATCAATGGCATTTTCCCCTTTGCCATTGTAATCATTTTTAAAACACCTTGTTGAGTAACATCGTGACCATCCTTAGTTCTTCCTTCTCTTTGGGCGACCCAAACAGAGCGACCTTCAGTAAGGAGATACTTTATATATTCTGAGAGTAATTTTGAGCTTTGCAACATCTCTCTAGGTGATTGTCCGCGTAACACCAGAAAATTTCTATTGAGTTTAGACAAAGCCATTAAGAACTCCTTCTGCACAAGGTTATCGCCTATTGCAGATGCGGTGGTGACCAAACCATTATCTAATAGAGCTACATTGAGTAAGGAGGTGTCTAAAACTATATCTCTATGATTTGAAATAAAAAAATAGGCTTTGTTCTTTTCGAGTTGATCAAAGCCAGAAGTGGTGAATCCTTCTGAACTTTTAGAAAGCAAGTGTTGTACAGAAAGATAAATTACCTTGGTTTGAAAATCTTTAATCGAGTGACAATCATCCAAAATGGTTTTGATTTCACGCATTGATTTATCAGGAAAGGTAAATTGCAACAACACCTTAAACATAGGATGCTTTACATGCTCTACTAGCGCTGGGTGCACTTCTGTATCAAGATAAGGTCTTATATGGTCAAATGCAGTCACATCTTAGAGGGTTAAGTTTTAGCATCGCAAAAGAACGAAATAATTTACTTATCCTCCTATATATATAGCAAACAAAATAACTACCTCAAGAAAACAGCATCAGCATTGGCCGAAGTGATGTTTGCAATTTCTGCTAATGGACACTGATAGATAGTAGCTAACTTCTCGGCTACCAAGGTCACATAACTACTTTCATTACGCTTTCCGCGAAAAGGAACTGGACTTAAATAAGGGGCGTCGGTTTCTAAAACGATATGTTCGAGTGGAATATCACTTAAAAACTGATCTATTTTACCATTCTTAAAGGTCACTACTCCCCCAATACCCAATTTCATTCCATACCCTATCGCCTGTAGCGCCTGTTCCTTTGTGCCGGTAAAGCAGTGAAAGATTCCAAATAAATCGTCACTCTTTTCACTTTCCAAAACTTCAAATACCTCATCAAAGGCATCTCTACAATGAATAACTATAGGTAGTTTATACTTTTTTGCCAGTTGAATCTGTCGCTTAAAAGCATCTTGCTGAATCGTCAATGTACTCTTATCCCAGTATAAATCGATTCCTATTTCTCCAACTGCATAAAAGGAACGCTCTTCAAATTGCGCCTCAATATGAGCCAACTCCTCCTCATAATTTTCCTTTACATGTGTTGGGTGAAGGCCCATCATGAGGAAAACATGATTAGGATACGCCTTTTCAAGATCATACATCCCCTGAGTATATTCAGAGTCAATTGCCGGAATAAAAAAACGTTGAACCCCAGCATCTATGGCTCGTTGAATCATGGTATCACGATCTTCGTCAAATGCTTCGCTATATAAATGGGTATGAGTATCTGTAAAATTCATCCTGCAAAAATAAGGGGATTTGATTATCAAACCCCCTTTTAATTATAACTTATCTAATAAGTCCTGTGCCTTTTCATAATCTTCGGCCTCTGGCGGAATTTTTTCTAAAATTTCTGCACAGGCTTTAGTGTCTTTCTGCTTGAGTTTACCTAATGCCTGACTCCATAAAGCCCTGTATTTATAAACAGAATTCCCACTAGAGATCCTGAAGAAAATGCTATCTGCCTCATCAAAGCGGTTAAGCTCTACAAGAGCGATACCTTTGTAATAAGATACCTCAGCATTATTGGGAGTATTAGAAAGGATACTATTAAAGAAAAGAATAGCCTCTTCGTACGACCCTGCGTTGAATGCTTTTTCCGCTTTCGCGAAAGCGAGCTCTCCATCAGTCCTAATAGTGAGGTTGATATCTTGATCTACTGGATAATCAGAATATGCAGGATTGCTAAGCTGCATCCACATAATCGTTCCAAAAAGGAAAATAACACTCGCAGCTACGAGATATCGCAAAGGCGTAAATCTGATGACTTTAGTCTCTTTCTTTACCTTTGCGGTTGAATTTTTAAAGTGTGTAGCTCCAATTTCCTCAAGTTGAGATTTAAAATCGGCTCGTTCTTTTGAAAATGAATATTCTAGATGACTATTTAATTCTTTAAAAATTGTAAACGCATCTGCCAATTCAGGTTCTGCCTGAATGCGTTGTTCTAGTTCGTTTTGTTCTTGCAAACTCAATGCTCCTTGTAGGTAGTCATCAAATAATAGCATCGTCTTCTCGTCCATTACTATAGATTTTTTAGGGTTTGGTACTTGCGTGAGCCACGTACCATCTCAGTTAGTTTTCCTACACAGAGGGACTTCTTTTTTCGAGCATAAGCATATGAAACGCCTAATTTTTCGGCTACCATTTCCATCGATTTGATAGTGAAGGTTAGCTTTATTAGTTCGCGACACTTCTCGCCCATACTTGCAAGCATTTCATTAAACAAGCTTGTTTGAGCTTCAAACATAGTTGTTTCATCTGCTTGGGATTGTATCTGTGCATCTATAGATGTAATTTCTTCGTTAATTGTTACCCTTTCTGGGGAAGTTTTTTTTAAAACATTGAGCCATTTACGTTTACATATAAGTAAGAAGTACGCATCAAAGGGACAAGTTAATTGTAAACCCTTGGTTTTTGCTTGGTCATATATAGTAAGTATTCCCTCTTGGACAATATCCTGAGCCCGAGCATCATCTCCACTATTCTTTTTTATGTAACCAATCACCTTTGGAGCAAACAGAGAATAGATCTCGGCGATGCCTTTATTATCATTATTAAGTAGAGCATCCACATATTTTTGATCTGGATGCGTGCTGTAATCCCCCATTCTATCAGCTATTTGTAACGAATTTATAAAAAAGTTTTAAAAAAGGGGTAACAAAAAAGAACCCATTCTGATATAAGGGTGTAATAACAAAACAAACAACATTAAAATACTTAATTATGAAAACACAAAACAACACTTTAGCAATTCAGAAGTATAGTATGAATGCTAACCGATTTAAAACAATCATTCTTGGAGCTGCTGCTTCTTTATTACTCCTTACGAGTTGTGAAAAAAATGATGACATGGACATTCCAAATAGCGCATATCAATCTGTAGAAATTTTTGGAGGTCTAGAATTTGAAAACAGTATCCAAAACTCTAGAGAAAATGACTTACAAATTTTTAGTGTTGATGGAGTAACTGGCGGACTAATAATAGGAGAACAAGGAACAAACATTAATTTTTCTCCAAACGCCTTCCAACATATAGGTGGAGAAGCCGTAACCGGACCGGTAGAAATTCAATTGGTCGAAGTATATGATCGAGCAAACATGCTTAAAAAACGTTTACCTACTAATGGAAAACAACTCAATGGAGATATTAGTACGATTGTTTCTGGGGGAGAATTTTTTATCAACGCCACTCAGAACGGACAACAGTTAGTACCTACTACCACCTTCGAACTAACAGCTCCAACAAATAATTTTGATCCAGAAATGACAGTCTTTAGACCTGAAAACTGTGACAGATTAGATTGTGACGTTGTATGGGAAGAAGATGTACAGGCAAACGTAGGGAATGGAGAAGTGCAAAATCCTGACGGATCTTGGTCTTCTGCCTATATCGCTCCACTTACAGGATTTGGATGGACAAACTTAGACAGATGGTACTCATTTGCAGGACCAAAAACAACAATATTAGTTGATGTCCCAGAAGGTTTTGATGACACTAATAGTGCAGTATATGTTTCTTATGATGGAGAGCCAACAGCACTTGCATTTTTAGATACTTATGATGCTTCATTAGAAGTATTCTCAGAGCACTACGGACAAATGCCAATAGGATTACAAGTTCATTTCATCTTTGTATCTGTACAAGACGGAGACTATATATATGCTATTCAAGCAGCAACCATTGTAGATGGTCACACTGAAGTAATTAGTACAACTCAAATTACTTCAGAAGCCGGAATCACAGCTTTAATAAACGCTTTACCATAATTCAATTGTTTGTTTAGGTTAGTTGGGTAGAACTCCAGTGTCCTTAAAGATGCTGGGGTTCTCACTTTTAACACTTCATTATTTTTTGCTTATTTTTAATTATGTACTTCAGACTGAACTAAATCGAAATCCCTGTTTTGAATCAATCTTAAGCACCTTTAACGATCAATATATCATGAAAACTTCTCACCATGTCATTTTTTTACTATTAAGCACGGCATTGTTTCTTACTGCATGTTCTGAAGATCAGGTTTGTGATGAAGGAATTATTGAAGTGCCAAATACTGTAGCACTTCTCGATGGCGCTGAATATGCTGCAAGCATTCAAAACTGTAGACTACCGCGCGTTCAAAGATTCAGCTTTCAAGCATTTGAAGGAGGAACTTTTAGAGGGCCTCAAGACACTGAGGTTTTTGTACCACCACAAAGTATTTTCAATGATGATGGTGAACCTGTAGACGCCTTGGTTACTTTAGAACTCATAGAAATGTATGAGCCAGGTGAAATTATTGCTTGCCAATTGTCGACCAATGGGCTTAGCACCACAGCAGTTCCAGAGCCATTGTTGAGTGAAGGGATTTATTATATCAACCTTAGCCTTCCAGGAGTCAACTTAAATCTCGCAAATGATCTACAAGTTTTTAGTCCTTCAACTAATGCTGGATTATCACTCTTTCAATTTAATTCTTTGAGTTGTCAGGAGATAGACTGTAGCGTACTTTGGGAAGCAAATGCAGGAGTGGAAGTACTAGCAGGGGGCATCGAAAACCCAGATGGAACAGTCACTGAAGGCTACACGACCTTTGTAAGGCAACTCGGCTGGATTAGTGTCGCTAGATATAATCCTGATGACAGTGTGCGTACGATAATCTATAACAAAGCTCCCGTTCAATTTAATGGCTCAAACAGCAATACCTTTTTACTATACGAAGGAAATAGTACTGGCATCGCTATGTTTGATCGCTATGACAGCAGCCTAGATGTTTTTAGTGAAATGCACGGGCAAATACCGACAGGTACTGATGGGCATTTTATCTTAGTCACTGTTCAAGATGGGGCTTATCGTTTTGCAACCCAAAGCACCACAATAGACATGGATCAAATTGGACTTACAACCCAGACCTCAGACGTCACCGAAACAGCATTTATCAATAGCCTAAACGCGCTCCAATAAAGAATTACTATGAAATTTTGGAACCTATTACTTATTTTCCTTTTACTGAGTAGTTCTGCGCTATTTGGTCAAAACCCTGCTACACAGGTTTCACAAGACACCCTCACACGTACGGCACCTATTTTTTATGATGCGAACGGCTATCGCATTAATTATGGAGCAACCATGCCACCGCTCAACCAAATAGCTGGAGCCCCAAAAGCTTTCTACAGCTATTATTGGGAGATGGGTGATGGCGACTTTAGCTTTGAAGAAAAACCTAGTCACACCTACAAAAAGAAAGGCGAATATGAAGTTCGCTTATGGAGCACAAACAATTACGATAATGGGAAGCCCCCTGAGAGTCGGCCAAAGAAAGTTGTAGTTAACGAGCCTTCCAATGAAGAAGCGAGTGTTGATGATAGCGCTTTCGCGAAAGCGAACTCCCCTTTTACAGCTAGTGAAGACCTAATTATTCGCCACAATAGAGAACCTGTTCCCGAACAAGAGATGGTTCTGATAAGTAGTTACAAAAACACAAAAGACTATACCACTAGTGGAACGTTATATCTGTTTTACAATGATGTAAGTTTCAAAAACGATAATTTTATTTTGTCAGATACAAGAGTGCACAATGGTGAGAAAGTTAGAGAGCAAGAACTTATAGCTTTCCATCAGGAATATGATGACACAGATGCCTATCTCGCCACCACCTATCCTTCTTATTTGGAGAAAAGGACTCTTTTTGTTCAAGATAGTACCAAGCGCACAAACCTTCCTTTGACTTTGGAAGAAACTAAAGCCTTATATCGGAACAGTCAGGTGATTGAATTTGACAATATGGAACCAGGAGAAGAAAGGAATATTTTTCGCACTTTGGAGACCACCCCCGAAATGCTCAAGGATACAAGTGCTATAGTAACATTGCGTAGTATCTATGTTCCAGATTCAAATTATGACAATCACACGGTTAAAGACACTGAATTAGAGATTGTCACCTCGCATGATCCCAACAAAATGTCATCTAATGGAACTTTACTCAATTATAGATTGGCTCGTTTCAAGCGATTAAAATTCAAGGTGCGTTTTCAAAATAACGGGGAAGGCCCGGCAAAAACGATAAGGCTTGAAGTAGACACTCCTGAAATGTTTGACAGGAACACTATCGAGGTGACCGATATGTATCCAAAATGTGAAATATGTCCAAAGGGAAGGGAAGTCAATTACTCTTGTTTGGACACCATTCTGAAAAAAGACAAAATCATTTTCACCTTTAAAAAAATTTATCTCCCGGGTTCTGAACAGAAGAATGTCAAAGAAAAAGACTCTACTAAGGGTTTTGTAAAGTATTCGATGAAGTTTGGCAAGGACTTTCACAAAACCAAAACCCGTAATCGCACGGCCATATTTTTTGATAAGAATCCGCCCATTTATACAAATTATAGTACCACGCGTTTTTCTCCGGGAATATCCATAGGAGCAAAAGCAGGAACAATATTCACCCCAGATAGCGATAATGCATCAGAATATTTTGCGGGGATTACTGTTTCACCTTTTAAATCATACCGCGGATATTTTCAGGCCGAGTTATTCTTTTCGGCGGCCTCTTTTAAAACCTTACGAAACTTTGACACCAGTGAAATTAATGATATTGGAATTGAGAGTCTAACGCGTTTTACAGAAGAAGCCAAGGAAAAAGCTGTCACCACCTATTTGGTTCCAGTCTCCTATAGATATAACCTCAATAACTTTCTCGCTGTTGGAGTAGGCATTCAATTAAAGGTTGATTTAAGTAGTAGCTGTAATGCGACAACTACTGGAGAATTTTCTCAGATCATTCCTGGTGAAGGCGAAATAAGGGACGAAAGTCAGGACACTATCCAACGTACTGAATGCAATAGTGGTTTTGGTAATTTTCAATCTGGCATCTTCATTGGCGCCAATGTAGGAGGAGCACGTATTGGCCCTAGTGCTGGCGTGCGTTATGTCCAAAATTTTAATGCTCCAAACTCTCAGGTACAACTTTATGGTATTTGGAAATTCTAGTCGATGATAAAGCTATTTGTTCTTGGTATTTTTGGTTGGTGTATTAGTGGCCCTAACCCTATTTTACACGAAATAATAAAGGCAAATTTAAATACTGAAGAAATACATAGCAGTTTTCAAACTCCTTCTCTACAACCATCAACTACTGATGCTATTTATCAGAAATTAGATGTATTTATAGCCACCCCTAATCTTGAAAATGGAGATGTATTTTACCAATGGTTACAGACCCAATCGATAACGACAAAGGACGAATATCTCGCACTGGTAATAAGTTTAACCAATTTAGGGTATTACGCGCGGGCCAAAGGTGATCATCAAAGAGCAATACAATACTACTCAGAAGGATGGAATCTTTATAATTCAAATCAATTGTCAGGCTTTGATATATTAGAATCCTGTCTCAAACCTTTAGGAAACCTATATTCCCAAACAAATGCCCTCTCTGAGGCACAACAGATCATTGAGATTTATCTCTATCGTGCTCAGCAGGCCAAACGTTCAGATATTATTTCTGGTGGCATCGCAAATCTTTCGGTGGTTTATCAAAATCAAGGGAATTATGAAAAAGCTATTTCACTGCTTCAAGAAGGACTTAAACGTCATCCTAACCACCCAGATCTTCTTACCAATCTCGCTACAAACCTTCTTGCAGTAAGAAGGGATCGAGAAGGATTAGAAGCTGCTCAAAAATCCTTAAACATCAATCCCTCCCAGCCGAATATATATAAATTACGCGCCCAATATTTTGCCCAAAAGAAACAATATCCGGAGGCCGTTGAAGAACTGAGGAAAGGTTTTGATTTGCAGCAAAAAATTCATGGAACGAGCTTAAGAGATCTCGCTAAAACTCAGTTATCATTGGCCGAGATCCTTGCCGAACAAAATGAATTAGAAAAGGCAAAATTAGCCCTCCAAAATGTATATTCTTTTATACTTCAAAATAGTTCATACCCCTTAAAGGCCAAGCAAGAGGTTCCAGATTACAACCAACTCTATCCAGAGAATACGCTTATGGATGCTTTAGACTTAGACGCTCATATAGCATTCTTAGAAGACGATTATCCAGGAAGCTTAATGCGCTATGAACGATCTGCATATATAGGAGAGCTACTGAACACTTCCCAACGCGATCAGCAATCAAGACTGATTATGCAAACCAATAGCAAAAAGCGCATTGCGGCTTATCTAGAAATTGCATTTACTACCTATCAAAAAACCAAAGATCAAAAAGTTCTTGAGGATGCTTTTCAAATGAGTCAAAAAGCCACAGCTAGCATTGTTTCAGCAACTAATATCAGCAAAAAACAGCGACAGTTGTATGGAGATGATCTCCTGATGAAGGACTTGGAAAAGCGAGAAAACAACCAAGCCAACTGGAAAGTTGAAACCTACGAATATCAAAAAGAAGGAATTCCGGATCTAATGGCATACACGGCTGTTTTGGATAGTATGAATCAAAACAGTTACCAGATCAAAAAGATTAATAATGAGCTTAGGGTAAAGTACCCAACTCTAAACGAATCAGAGAATGCAACCTTGTCTGAAGTCCAATCAAAAGCAAGAGCCAAAAAGCAAATGGTGGTGAGCTATTTTATGGGAACATCAGCTACCTATCAATTTATTATTTCAGGAAGCGAAGCGATTTTTAACAGGCTTACAACTAATGTGCAAACCCAACAAGCATTTAAACAAGAATGCATCCAATTTTTATCCTATTTCAAAGATGCTGGAGAGATCAATAATGACCCTAATGGTTATGCTAAGGCGGCACATTTACTTTACAATAAACTACAGATTCCAGATGCAGAAGAGCTGATTATTATTCCGGATTCATTTTTACAATTTATCCCCTTTGACGCGCTGCTCACAAAAGAATCCGCCAGTTTCCAATACGAAAACATGCCGTTTCTCTTGAAGGAGACAAGCTTGTCTTATTCCTTATCTCCTGTGCTCTATATACAGGAAGATATTCCCATGGCAAAAAACCCATTGGCATTGGGCATTTTTCCTGTTTTTGAAGGAACACCTTTAGAACTAACCCACTCGATTGAAGAATCGAAGGCAGTGTCAAGTAGTTTTAATGGCGAACTTCTAATGCATGAAGACGCCACTACTGCCTCCGCTTTCGCGAAAGCGAGAAACCACCAAATATTACATTTTTCTACCCATGCTTCTGGAGGTAGTTTGCAAACACCAGCATATCTTAAAATGTTTGATACTCAAATTCCCGTTAATCAATTGTACGGCAATCAATGGCAAACAGATTTAGTGGTATTAAGTGCTTGCGAAACAGGTATAGGAGCTATTGTAACAGGAGAGGGAGCTCAGAGCCTTGCTAGGGGATTCCAATATGCAGGCGTACAAAACATTGCTTTTAGCCTTTGGCAAGTGAATGATAGAGCAACGGCAACCCTGATGAGTTCTTACTATCGTACCCTTAATTCTTCTCGCTCTAGAAATGAGAGTTTACACAAGGCAAAGCTTAATTATCTCGAGGATACTTCGATTCAAAATTCTAAGAAATCTCCCTATTTTTGGGCGGCTTTTGTATATTATGGTACCACCGATATATCGCAAAACTCTAACTCCTGGTTGTGGTGGTGCGCTCTTGGAATATTAGTCTTATTTTTAGGTTTTTTACTAAAGCGCAAACATGGCATCACTCCGTGAATTTTTATTAGACAAAGGTTACTCGAGAATACGACTCTTCCCTACACCCACAAATCATTTAGAGCTCAAAGCAAAAATTAATGGTACTGAAGGTTCGTTTATTTTAGACACTGGCGCCTCAAGTTCCTGCATAGGTTTCGAATTTGCAGCCCACTTCGGGCTGGCAAGTGAAGAAAGTGATGTTTTGGCCGCTGGGGCTGGAGCTATTGATATGCGTACTGAACTCTCACAAAACAATCATTTGAAGATAGGGAAATGGGAAATGAATGGACTGGACATCGTATTGTTTGACTTGAGCAATGTCAATACTGCCTTAGAAAATCACAATGCACAAGCTGTACATGGAATTTTAGGCGCAGATTTACTCAATGGCGGGCGAGCTATTATAGATTATCAATACAATTGTTTGTATTTGAGATAGGTTTAATTATTGTACTTTTAGAATAAAACTACCTACTCCTTTGAAGAAGCAAATTCTCATTATCCTATTGCTTTGTTGCAGTTCAATTTGTTTGGACCAACAAAAAGCAGATTCTTTATATACTGTTTTAAATAACACATCCGACCAAAAGGAGCGCCTTACGCTTTTGGAACAGTTGTTAGAAGCGTTAAGACCTAGTGATTAGATTGCTATAAAAAAAGGTGTTTTCTATAAAGAAGCCTACTCCATAGCTGAGAATCTAGGTGCTTCAGATAATACAGCTCAAATTGTCATTAATGAAGCTAACTACTCGTATCGATATGACCGCAATCCCTTGAAGGCGGTAAAATTATATGACAGTATCCTTCCATTGCTTGAAAACAAAATAAGTGAACAAACTTTAGCAAACCTCTACTATTCTCGAGGAGAATCCAACTTTGCCATAAGCAAATTTACAAACGTTATTCAGGATGCAGCTATGGCTGCTCAGTATTATAAAAAAGCAAAAGACTCGAGTGCTTATGCTGATGCCCAATTATATTTGGGGAAAGGCTATGCTAATTTAAATCAACTCGCAGAAGCTGTTATTGAATTAGAAAAAGGCTTGCTTCAGGTAGAAAACAGGGATGCCCGAAAGGAAATGTTGATTCGTTTTGAAATTGCCACCTTATACAGTCGAAACGATTTATTTGAAAAGGCAAGTAAAGAACAGGATAAGTTGATTCAAATCTTTAAGGATCAAAAAAATTACCTTTCAGTTGCTGGAATTTTTTACAATAAGACAAATAATTATGGCAAACAAAAAGATTTTGAAGGTGTTAAAATCGCCTTAGATAGTGCCTCATTTTATCTTGACAAAGTAACATCAATAGATGAACGGCAACGCCAAAGCAAAATGGGCTTAGAATTGTTAGTTGATAACGTATATGCTTCCTATTATCTTGATACGAATCAAATGGACAAGGCCCAAGAAGCCATGAATCGAGCAGAATCTAAGCAAGGAACTGCACTTTTTGAAATTTATAAAAACGCACTCTTCTTAACCAAGGGGAAATTTGCGCAAAAAACAAACAAGCCCGATGAGGCCATTTCACATTTACAAGCATTTATTGCAGCTTCCCCACCAGGAAATGAAGATATGGGAACGCTTGAAGCCTATGAAAAATTACACCAACTATTTGCTCAAAAGGAAGACTACAAAAGAGCATATGAAACTAAAATTCAGGCACAAAACCTTCTAGAAAATCTAATAAGTTCCAAAAAAAACAATGCCTTTCTATACTACCAAACATTGTATGAAACAGAACGAAAAGAAGCCGAAATTTATAAGCAACAAACCGACATTAGACTCCTAGAACAAGACAATGATCAAAAACGTAAATTTCTTTGGTTCGGAGGAGTGGGACTTTTAGGAATTTTTGGATTTATTTTGCTTGCGCGAAATAGGAAACACATCAAGGAATCGAAAAAATTACAAGTAGAGTACACTCATAATTTATTAAATGCACAAGAAGCAGAAAAAGAACGTATCTCTAAAGATCTTCATGATGGCATTGGACAAAGTCTACTTCTTATTAAAAACAAGGTAGTCCTAAGTAATGACGAAAGCTCTCAAAAGGTAGTCAATGAGGCGATAGAAGAAGTTCGCAGTATTTCTAGAGCACTTCATCCATTTCATTTAAGAGAGTTAGGTCTGACTATGGCGATTGAAAATGTTGTTAATCAAATTGATGAGAGCAGCGAACTATTTATTAGCCAGGAGTTAGAAAATATTGATGGGCTAGTGGGAGAAGATAATGAAGTACACATCTACCGTATTGTACAAGAGACTTTTAATAATATTATAAAACATGCCGATGCCAAGGCTGCAAAGCTGACATTACAAAAATCTTCTCATAAAATCCTTCTTCGAATTGAAGACAACGGCATTGGATTTGATTTTTCTGAACGCTATAGTGACTTTAAAAGCCTTGGTTTGAAAACTTTAAAAGAAAGGACAAAACTTTTGCAAGGCGTTATGGAAGTCGATTCAGAAAAGGGAGCAGGCACTACCTTCACTTTTAGTTTTCCATTAGTATGAAACCATCTATAATTATTGCAGATGACCACCCTCTTTTATTAAGAGGCTTATGGGATTTTCTCTTAGAGAAGGGTTATAACTTATTAGGCAAAGCTAGTGATGGAAAGGATGCATTAGCATTAATTGAAAAATACGCTCCCGACATCGCTCTTTTAGATATTCAAATGCCAGAACTTTCTGGAATTGAAGTTGCACAAATATGCAAGCAAAAAAAGATTCCTACACGTATCGTTTTAATCACCCTTCATAAAGGAAAGGAGCTTTTTGAAGAAGCTTCGAAATTAAATCTATACGGCTATCTTCTTAAGGATTATGCTTTGGCAGAAATTGTCACATGTCTGGAACATGTTCAAAATAACAAGCAATATTTTAGTCCGAAGCTCAACGCACATTTAAGTGAAGGAACTCCCCTTCAAAAGCAATTACAAGAACTTACACCTTCAGAGCGTAAAATCCTCAAGCGTATAAGCACAGGAATGACAAATCAAGAGCTCGCCGATGCATTGTTTCTCTCGATACGAACTATAGAAAAACACCGCTCTAATATCATTCAGAAATTAGGTTTGGATTCAAAAACAAATAGTTTGCTTGTTTGGGCGCAACAACATAAGGACGAATTTCTTTAAACTCTCGAGTTAAATAATTAAATTTACTTACCCCCCTAATCAAACCTAATATATAATCTCTGTGGAAACACGGATATGTATTTTGGTACTATCTCATTAAAAAACTCTAAAAACCACTTTTTATGAAAAAAATTACTTTACTAAGTATGTTGTTAATGACTGCTGTGCTCTCAGCACAAACGGTATTCATTAATGAAATACATTACGACAATAGCGGTACCGATGCGGGTGAAGCTATAGAAATTGCTGGTACTGCAGGAACAGACGTTAGTGGATGGAGCATAGTCCGTTACAACGGTAACGGCGGCGCTATGTACGGACAAGACAACTTCACAGGAACCTTAGCAGATCAAGACAATGGCTATGGAACCACAAGTATTTCGTATCCTTCAAACGGGCTCCAGAATGGATCACCAGATGGTATTGCTTTGATAAATAACTCAGGGGCTGTGGTACAATTTCTAAGTTACGAAGGAACATTTACGGCAATAGATGGTCCTGCATCAGGGATGACTTCAACAGATATTGGAGTTTCAGAAAACAGTGGAACTGCAATTGGACAATCCATGCAATTAACTGGTGGTCCTGGAAGTTCTGCTTCCGATTTTACATGGGTTGTGAATATCGCCGACTCTTTTGGAGCTGTAAATGCTGGTCAAAGTTTTATGGCCGTTATCACTCCCTGTGATATTAGCTGCCCAGCGGCGATTACGACAAACACTATGCCTGGTGAAACGACTGCTGTAGTAACATACGCCGACCCAACATTAACTGGAGACTGTACAACCGCTGGATTTACACAAACAGCTGGTTTAGCTTCTGGGTCTAGTTTCCCATTAGGCCCTACAACAAATACTTTCACTGCAGTAGATGATAATACTGGTGCTACAGTTACTTGTTCTTTTATTGTTACTGTAAATGACGGCACGGGACCAGAGGTTATTTGTCAAGATATTACTGTGACCTTAGATTCGGCTGGAAATGCTAATATTGAGCCTCAAGATATTTTAACAAATACCTTTTTTGGAGGCTATGAAGTAGATCAAACGGGGACTTTTGCTCCTGTTGATATTTCTGGATCTGGCACAAATGTAAGTTTAGGTGATGAACAGGTGTCTGGTGATTTACCACTTGGATTTGACTTTAACTTTTACGGTAACGATTATTCGACTTTTCGTATTTCGTCTAACGGATTTATAACGTTTAATGCAAGTACGGCAAGTGGATGCTGTTCTGGTCAAAACATTCCAAACACTAGCAACCCTAATAATTTAATTGCTTTTACTTGGGAAGATTTAGATCCAGGAAACGGTGGACAACCTGCTATCAACGTGATACGCTACAGCACCGTTGGAGCTGCTCCAAATAGAATACTTATTATGGAGTTCTTCAATGTGGACCACTTTTCGTCTGGTGATAATGTCACTTCGCAAGTGCAATTATACGAAGGAAGTAATTTGATCGAAATTCACACAACTACACAACCTGCAGGCGGACTTCACACTCAAGGTGTTGAAAATATAGATGGGACAGAGGCAGTAGCCACTCCAGGAAGAAATCGTCAAGCGTGGACAGCCACTAATGATTATGTAGCATTTATTCCACAAATCGCAGTACCTGATAATGATGGCCCAGCTACAGATATCATACTTGATATTACGGACTTTACATGTGCAGAAGCGGGAGACAATACTGTAACTGTTACCGCTACAGATAGTATGGGAAATATGTCAAGTTGTACTTCAACTGTAACTGTACTGCCAGCTGTTGAATTCATGAATTGTCCAATTGACATTTTTACGGGAACAGGAGCAGGTGTTTGTTCTGCACCAGTTTCTTTTGGAACACCAACAGCAACGAGTGTATGTGGTACACCTACAATCACTCAGACCTCTGGACCTGTGAGTGGATCTACTTTCCCAGTAGGAACAACCTTGGTAGAATTTACGGCTGATGTAAATGGCGTTGCCACTTTTTGTTCCTTCAATGTGACTGTTACAGATACAGATGATCCACAATTAGATTGCCCAGGCGATCTTATTGTCGCTTCAGATGCGGCTGGCAACTACACTATCGATGATTATACAGCAGCTACAGATAACTGTACTTCTATTTCTAATATTGTAGTAACTCAAGATCCTGCTGCCGGAACCGTTGTAACTGAAGGTTCAACGACTGCTGTTACAGTAACTGCAACCGATGAAGCTGGAAATGTAACTGTATGTAGCTTTGACATCCTTGTTGATAGCACATTAAGCGTTTCTGATGCTGCATTTTCAAATGCAATAAACATCTATCCTAACCCTACTTCAAGTACAATTACAATTACAAATGGTAGCGATGCTATTGTTCGTAGTATTGCAATAGTAGACGTTCAGGGGCGTGTTGTAGCTGAAGTAACTTCAGATATCTCAAACGAAACTCAGATTGACTTTAGCGACTTGGCTTCAGGAATCTACTTCGTTCAGATTTCTGCAGACAATTCTAAAACAGTGAAGCGTGTTGTAAAACAATAAGCTTCTAATTAAAATAAAGTAAAACCGAGTTCGCACGAACTCGGTTTTTTTTGTCTTCTCATTTCAATGTGTGAAGTTGCAGCAACAAAAAACCCGCTCTAGGAGCGGGTTTTATTTTATATAATAAAGCTATGACTTACATTTCTAAGGCTTTCTTAACGTCGCCACCCATAAGTAAATTAATAGGGTCTTCTAAGGCTTCTTTCACAGCCACTAAGAATCCAACAGATTCTTTACCGTCAATAATACGGTGATCATATGAAAGTGCTACAAACATAATTGGAGCAATAATAATTCCTCCGTCTTTTACGATTGGTCGCTCTACGATATTATGCATTCCTAAAATACCAGATTGTGGTGGATTGATAATTGGTGTTGACAACATAGATCCAAATACTCCTCCATTTGAAATAGTAAAGGTTCCTCCTGTCATCTCATCAACTGTAATCTGCCCATCACGTGCACGGATAGCTAAACGCTTAACCTCACTCTCTACTCCTCGGAAGGAAAGATTTTCAACATTACGCATTACAGGCACCATCAATCCTTTAGGACCAGAAACCGCGATAGAAATATCTTTATAATCAAAAGTTAACATTTCCTTTCCGTCAATCATACTATTTACAGAAGGATACATTTCCAGAGCTCTAACCACAGCAAGTGTAAAGAAAGACATAAACCCTAACCCTACTCCGTGCTTGGCTTTAAAAGGCTCCTTATACTCCTTACGAAGATCAAATATAGGCTGCATGTTTACCTCATTAAATGTGGTCAACATTGCAGTAGTATTTTTGGCCTCTACTAAACGTTCTGCAACCTTACGACGCAACATCGAAAGTTTAGTACGACTTGTACCGCGGCCTCCTAACCCAGGCGTTCCCATAGATGGTTTTGCCTGTACTGCATCATCCTTAGTCACACGACCATCACGTCCTGTACCACTCACCTGCTTGGCATCCATTCCTTTTTCATCCAAAATCTTTTTGGCAGCAGGACTAGGAGTCCCAGAAGCATAGGTTTTGGTTGCTGGCGCTTCTGCCTTAGGAGCTGGAGCAGCTGCCGGTGCAGCTTTTTCTTCTTTAGCAACTGGAGCTTCTTCTTTAGATGTTCCTTCAGGAGCTTTTGCAGAAGTATCTATCAAACAAACCACAGCGCCTACAGCTACGGCATCACCTTCTTCAGCTTTAAGCGTTATTATACCGCTCTCTTCTGCAGGAAGTTCAAGCGTAGCTTTATCGCTATCTACCTCAGCGATGGCTTGATCTTTTTCCACATAGTCACCGTCTTGAACGAGCCATTGTGCAATTTCTACTTCGGTGATGGATTCTCCCGGTGAAGGGACTTTCATTTCTAAAACCATAATTGTATAAATTATATTTCTAAGTGCGCTTTCGCGTAAGCCAATGTGGCCAACATAAAGGCGTATATATTCAAATTTTACGTACTATATTGAAGGGTCAAAAACACTATCAATAACTTTTTTGTGTCGGGCTTTGGAACGAGTACTACTTCCCGCTGCTGGAGAACTATATACTCTTCGTGACGCAACACGGAATTTAACTTGCTCAAAATTCATGAGCATATATCCATAGGCACCCATATTTCTTGGTTCCTCTTGCGCCCACACATGGTCGGTTGCATTTGGATAGCCAGCGATGATCTCCTTTAATTGCTCTTGAGGTAAAGGAAATAATTGTTCAATACGCACTAAGGCAACATCATCACGTCCATTTTCCTCCCTGCGTTCTAAAAGCTCATAATAAAACTTCCCTGTACAAAAAACTAAGGAAGTAACTTTGTCTTTATCAACCTGCGCATCATCTATCACCTCTTGGAAATGACCTGTCGCGAGTTCCTCTTTTGTAGAAACCACCAATGGATGACGCAACAAACTCTTTGGAGTAAACACTACCAGAGGTTTTCTAAAATTCCATTTCATCTGACGACGTAAAAGGTGGAAAAAGTTTGCAGGAGTTGTCACATCCGCCATGATCATATTGTCTCTGGAGCATAATTGTAAATAGCGCTCCATTCTTGCACTTGAATGCTCAGAACCTTGCCCCTCATAACCATGTGGCAATAACATTACAAGTCCGTTCTGCGTTTTCCATTTTGACTCGGCCGCTGAAATATATTGATCGAGCATAATCTGTGCTCCATTAGAGAAATCTCCAAATTGAGCCTCCCAGATCGTTAAAGTTTTAGGTGATGCCATTGCATAGCCGTAATCAAAACCTACAACGCCATATTCTGAAAGAAGCGAATTATAGATATACATCTTCCCATCAACTCCGAGACGGTTATGAAGATTAATCTCTTCTACGTCCTCTGATTTTATGACCGCGTGTCTGTGAGAGAAAGTCCCTCTTTCAACGTCTTGCCCCGAAATTCGGACGTTATGCCCTTCTTCCATCAAGGTGGCATATGCGAGCATCTCTCCCATACCCCAATCCAACTTATTGGTTTCTGTGTATTGCTTATTTCGATCGGCGATGATACGCTCAATCTTACGCATGAACTTCTTGTCTTCCGGTAATTTTGTAATCCCGTTGGCAAGAGTATCTAGCTTTTTCTGATCAAAAGTGGTATCCACCTTGGCCAAAATATCTTCTAATGTTCCTAATTCATAATCGGCCCAATCATCGGCAAGAATTTCAGTGATAACTGTTTTATCCTTTTTACGCGATGCTTCAAGATCATCTTCTAGGTCACTTTTATATTCTTTTTCGAGTTGCTTGACAAAACCATCATCAATTACCCCTTCTTTTTTCAAGCGATCTGCATAAATATCCCTAGGGCTAGCGTGCTTTGCAATCGCTTTATAAAGCTCTGGCTGAGTAAAACGAGGTTCATCACCTTCGTTATGTCCGTATTTCCGATATCCTAAAATATCTACAAATACATCGCGTCCAAATTCCATTCTAAAATCTAAAGCAAAGGCAAAAGCGTGACAAACAGCTTCTACATCATCCCCGTTTACGTGTAATACGGGTGACAATGTTACTTTCCCTATATCTGTACTATAAGTCGATGAACGTGCATCGAGGTAATTAGTGGTAAAGCCCACCTGATTATTGGCTACAATGTGTATCGTACCACCAGTTCGGTAGCCGTCCAATTGTGCCATTTGTACGATTTCATAAACAATACCTTGACCAGCTACAGCAGCATCACCATGTATAGCTATAGGCAGAATTGCATTTTCGTTTCCTTCTAATTCATTGTCGATTTTTGCTCTTGTCATTCCTTCAATGACTGCGCCCACTGTTTCTAAGTGAGAAGGGTTAGGAGCAAGATCCATGCGGATTTTATGTCCGGCATCGCTTTGGCGTATGCTCGTCCATCCCATGTGATACTTTACATCTCCGTCAAAAATCTCGTCTTCATCATATTCTTTTCCATCAAACTCACTGAAAATTGCCTCTGGTGATTTTCCAAAAATATTAGCCAGTACGTTGAGACGACCACGATGGGCCATACCTATTACAAATTGTTTAATCCCCTTTTCAGAACCCTTTTCAATAAGAGAATCTAAACCAGGAATTAAAGCATCAAGTCCTTCAACAGAAAAACGTTTTTGTCCAACGTATTTTGAGTGTAGGAATGTTTCAAAGGAAACAGCTTGATTTAATTTTTTAAGAAGGTGCTTTTTCTCTTCGCTGGCGTAAGATGGGTGATTATCATTCTTATTAAGCCATGTTTGTATCCATTTTCTCTCTTCAGGATTACGGATATACATATACTCTATTCCAATGGAATCACAGTAAATAGCTTCTAAGTGTTTTTGAATTTCGCGTAAGCTAGTTTTCCCTAACCCTATAATAGATCCAGCATCAAACTCCGAATCTAAATCGGCGTCGTTAAGTCCAAAATTCGCCAACTCCAATGTTGGCTCATACTTGCGTCTTGCACGTACAGGATTAGTTTGAGTAAATAAATGTCCGCGTGTTCTGTAGCCATCAATAAGGCGAACAACACTGAACTCTTTTTGCATCTGCTCAGGAATTCCTGAATCAGCAGCTATCACATCTGAAGCTTCTTCGCTTTCAGCCATTCCAAAGTCAAAACCTTGGAAAAAGGCTCGCCAACTAGGTTCTACTCCATCAGGATTATTTAAATATTGATCGTAAAGCTCAGCGAAATACGCTGTATGAGCGGCATTTAGAAATGAAAATCTATCCATTTTTTTGTTTAATCTGTCTCGTTAGGACAATCGACATACAAAAATACAACATTTAACATTTTTGGGTATTATATTCCTATATTTATAACACATATTTAATAGTGCTTTATGAAAAGAAAAAATATCCAGAGCTTAGTTGCAGTTTGTATCTTATCCTTATTTTTTAGCTATTCGGCATTTGCTCAGGAAAATGTTCCCGCTCCCAATCAACCGGGGTTTTGGGAAAACGTCCGCTTTGGCGGAGGCTTCGGACTCAATTTTGGTGCTGGAAATTTTCAGTTGGCGCTCTCTCCATCTGCGATTTATGACGTAAATGAATACCTTTCCTTCGGACCTGCCTTAAACTTTAGTTATCAGAGTAGTGAGTTTTTTAAAAGCACCTTATATGGTGCCAGTGCGATTGTATTAGTAAATCCTATTCAAGCTATACAACTCTCTGGAGAACTTGAACAGCTGCGGGTAAATAACACTATAGAAACTTCTAGTGGCGATATAAAAGATAATTTTTGGAATACGGCGCTTTTTTTAGGAGGTGGATTCAGAACAAATAATGTCACTATTGGAGCCCGCTATAATGTGTTGTACAATAATGGAGATGGTGTGTATGCAGATGCATGGCAACCTTTTATTAGAATCTACTTCTAAGTTAATAATGCTTCTCTATACTGTGCGCTCCATTAAAGAATTTCCGAAATCTCTTAGTAATTGTTTCTTATCTTCTCCTATTTGAAGGAGGTCTAAAGCATTAAAGGCTTCCTTTGTATATCTCACAATTTCATCTTGTGTTGCCTGTGCCGCACCACTATCAATAAATTGTTGCTTAACTGTTTCTATTTTTTCGGTTGGATCTAAAGGTGATACAGCAAATAAATGAGCCAATTGCTGCGCATCGTCTGGCTCCGAATTTTTGACAGCCGTCAAATATAAAAAGGTCTTTTTGTTCTCTATTATATCACCTCCCACCTGTTTTCCAAATGTCTTTGGATCCCCAAAAGCATCGAGATAATCATCCTGTAATTGAAATGCAAGGCCTAAGTCGCGTCCATATTTATAGATAGCATCTTGGCATTCTAAAGAAGCGTTTGCTACAATAGCACCCATTTTAAGAGCCGCACCTACCAATACCGCCGTTTTAAATTCAATCATCTTGAGATACTCAGGAATGGTAACATCATCACGTGTTTCAAAATCAACATCATATTGCTGACCTTCACAAACCTCAATAGCTGTTTTAGAAAAAAGCTTCGCAAGCTCGCGAAAAACAGAGCCATCATAGGTTTCAAACAATTGATATGCCAGTATTAACATGGCATCTCCTGAGAGAATGCCCGTATTTACGTCCCATTTTTCATGCACAGTCTGCTTCCCTCGTCTTAAAGGGGCATCATCCATAATATCGTCATGAACTAATGAAAAATTATGAAACATTTCAATAGCCAAAGATGCGTTCAATGCCTTGGAATGATCGGCGTCAAAAACCTCAGCAGCCATTAAAGTTAGTACAGGGCGTAAACGCTTACCTCCCAATTCTAAAATGTAGTTGATGGGTTCATACAAGTTTTTCGGCTCTTTTCGCAAGGATCTTTCCTCGAGATAATTTTGAAATATAGAAGCATAATCCAATACGGTAAGCATTTGCAATTTTTTTTGTAAAAATAAGACTTCCTTTTCTTTTGAAATAACCAATGTTGAGATAATACCCCAGTATTACAGAATGTTAAAAAATTGTGAATACTTTGGAAACTTTTTAAGTTTTTAAAGTTTCCTTCGTACTTTCGCGCGACATTTTATGAAAGAAAAAATTTTACAAACCGCTACCGAATTATTTTTAAATCAAGGATTTAAAAGCATCACCATGGACGACATTGCCCATGAAATGTCCATCTCAAAAAAGACCATTTACACCCATTACGCAACGAAAGAAGCGATTGTAGAAGCTTCAACAGATGGATTATTTACTAAAATATGTGGTGGAATAGATCAAATATGTGAATTAAATAACGATCCAATAGTAGAATTGTATGCTATCAAAAAGTATGTTTTGGAACATCTCAAGGGTGAACGCACCTCACCGATGTATCAATTACAAAAGTTCTATCCTAGAATTCACTTTTCTTTGCGAAAGAAACAATATGACTACATGCAAAATTGTATGGTAGAAAATATTTCACGAGGTGTGGACTTAGGATTATTTAGAGAAAATATCAATATTCAGTTTGTAGCGCGTATATACTTTACCGGAATGACAGGCATCAAGGATGGTGATATTTTTCCAGCCTCCGAATTTCCCCAACCTTCATTATATGATATGTATTTAGAGTACCATTTACGCGGTATTGTTACCCTTAAAGGAAAAGAATTATTAAAGCAACTTGTCCAATCTAACTCAACCAATGACTAATAGATTTATCACCATAATGCTCGTCTTTATTGGCTTTAGCATTCAAGCGCAAGAAAAGCGCAGTTTCTCATTAGAAGAGGCTGTTACTTTTGCCTTAGACAGTAACTATACTGCCGTAAACGCGCAACGTGACATCGCAATAGCGATCAAAAAGAAATGGGAAACAACAGCTACTGGTTTGCCACAAATAAGCGGACTAATTGATTACCAAAATCAAATTAAGCAGCCTACTTCCTTTATTCCTGGAGAATTCTTTGGTGGTGATCCTGGAACTTTCACTCCCGTGGTTTTTGGAACAAAGCAAAATGCTAGCGCGACAGCAACCCTTAATCAATTGATTTTTGACGGCTCATATTTAGTAGGTCTTAAAGCCGCCAAAACTTTCCTTGACTTTACCGAAAACGCCAATGAAAAAACCCAATTGGAAGTGCGCAAAGGAGTCATTAACGCCTACGGAAGCGTACTTCTGGCTCAGGAAGGTATCAATATTCTTAACCGCAATATCAACACCCTTCAAAAAAATGTGGATGAAACAGCTATCATTTTTGAGAATGGACTTGCCGAAGAAGAAGATTTAGAACAACTTCAAATCACCTTGGGCTCCCTAAAAAACCAACAGGCCAATGCGGTGCGCATGGAAAAAATTGCCAGACAAATGTTCAACCTAGCATTAGGCATTGACCTCTATGAAGATATAATTCTCACCGACAACCTAGATTCCCTCGCTGTACCAGCGATGGGACTAATGAATGCTACAGATGTAACTCAGAATAATGTAGATTTAAAAATTGCCACCAACTTAACAGAACAAAGGGAATTAGAATTACAACTAGAAAAGAGTAAGGCCCTTCCACGTCTAAGTGGTTTTATCAACTTAGGAACATCAGCCGGTCGTAACGAATTTGACTTTTTTGATGGTGACCAGCGCTGGTTTGCCTCTTCAATTGCAGGAATAAGTTTAAACGTTCCTATTTTTAGTTCAGGAATGCGTAGCGCCAAAACTCAGCAAGCTACCATCGCTCTTGATCAGGCGGCAACACAACTCAAAGAGACTCAACAACAAATTCAGCTCGCTTACGAAAGTGCAAAAAGCGAACACGAACTGGCAATCGACAACTATGCTACCTCTAAGAAAAATCTAGCTTTAGCAGAGCGTATCGAAAATAAAAATCAGATCAAATTTAAGGAAGGACTAAGTAGCAGTTTTGAGTTAAGACAGGCACAGGTTCAATTGTATACTACACAACAGGAGCTAATTCAGTCCATGCTCAGCATCATTACAACTAAAGCTGATCTAGAAACTATTTTGAATACCCCAGACTATAGAAATACAAGAAACTAGAGGAGATCAATACTATGAAAAAATTAAATACCACTAAACAAATCGACTCCTCGACTCATCGACATATCAATTCATCGACTCAACGACTGACAACAGCTTATACAAAATCAACCATCATGAAATATTTTACATTAAGTTTATTCTTAGCCTTTATCCTAACCTCCTGCGGTGGTGATGCAAATGGCAAAAAAACTGTGGAAGCCTTAATCGCCGATGGTGATGTGACAGCAATGCAGCTTAAAAAAGATGCCCTTAAAGCAGAAATTACTGCATTAAATGCCGAAATAGCTCAACTTGATGTTGTTCTTAAAAAGAAGACGGTCAAAAATGAAGTTTTAGTTACCACGTCTACTGTAAAAGACACCCTCTTTAAACATTATATTGAACTACAAGGAAATGTAGAAACAAAACAAAACGTACTTGTGTATCCTGAATACCAAGGAACGCTTCTAAGAGTTAATGTCAAAAAGGGACAACGTGTTTCTAAAGGACAAACACTCGCTCTTATTGATGACGGCGGATTAAGCAGTCAAGTAGCACAATTGGAAACTCAAGCTGCCTTAGCGCAAACTACTTTCGAAAGACAAGAACGTCTTTGGAAGCAAAATATCGGTTCGGAGATTCAGTTTCTTCAAGCAAAATCTCAGTATGAATCGGCGCAAAATATGGTCAAGCAAATGAAGAGTCAACTCGGAAAAACCGTCGTTCGCGCTCCATTTTCAGGTGTTATTGATGATGTTATTACTGATCAAGGAACCGTTGTTGCCCCTGGAATGGCCATCTTTAGAATCGTAAACCTTAGCAATATGTATGTTCGCGCTGAGGTGCCAGAAACTTACTTGACTACAGTGACAAATGGAAAAGAAGTGGAGGTATTTTTCCCGGTTTTAGGAGAAACAATCATCACTAAAGTGAGAGAGACTGGTAATTATATTAATCCATCTAATCGTAGTTTCCCTATCGAAGTGGCTGTATCTAATAAGAATGGCAATGTCAAGCCCAACCTTACTGCAAAACTTTCGATAAATGATTACACTGCAGAAAACGCAATACTTATTCCCCTTAATGTAATCAATGAAAATGCAGAAGGAGAACAGTATGTGTATACCGCTTTCGCGAAAGCGGACGACAACAAGATTATTGCTAAGCAACAAATAATCACAACAGGAAAATCTCAAGGAGATCGTATCGAAGTGCTTTCAGGAATTAAAGTTGGAGATAAAATCATTGTTGAAGGAGCGCGCTCTGTAAAAGACAATCAAGAGGTACGAATCTTAACATACTAGGACGATGAACACAAAGAAAAAAAATAGTGTAGATAAAGAGTTCGCGATCTCAAGTTGGGCCATAGATAATCCTACGATCATCTATGTGCTTATGGCTTTGTTTCTCGTTCTTGGTATTGGTGCCTACTTAGGAATGGCTCGTGAGAACTTTCCTGAAATAAATGAAACCAAAATCTATATCTCCGCTCCCTATCCAGGAAATACCGCAGAAGATATTGAACGTTTAATAGTCGACCCCTTAGAAGACAAACTTCAAAACCTCTCAGGAGTTGTTGAAGTACTATCAACTTCTCAGGAAGATTATGCCATTATTACGGTTGAATTTGACTACAAACTCGATGTTCAAGTAGCAAAACAACGCGTAAAAGACGAAGTAGATTCAGAAACTGCCAATGAAGATTGGCCCACATTTAATGGAGCAAAGGTCGAACCTAATGTATTTGATCTAAGTATTTCTGAAGAAACCCCTATACTTAATGTGAATGTTTCCGGCGACTATCCCGTAGACACCCTCAAGGAATACGCCGAATACCTTCAAGATGAAATTGAAAGTCTTAAGGAAATCAAGGAAGCCACCATTCGTGGAGCACAAGATCGCGAAGTAGAAGTTGCTGTAGATGTGTACAAAATGATGGCTGCACAAATTAGTTTTGAAGATATTTTGCAGGCCATTGGCAACGGTAATATGACCGTATCAGCTGGAAATCTAGTTTCAAGCGGGCAGCGTCGAAACATTAGGATATTGGGAGAAATACAGTCGCCAGAAGAGCTGAATAATTTTGTGATCAAGTCTGAAAATGGCGCAGTATATCTCAAAGATATAGCGACCATTACCTTTTCAGAAGAAGACAAAACAACCTACGCTCGTGATTTGACACTTGAAAAAGGGGAATCTATTAATGATGAGAATATAAGCGAAAGCGTTGTCATGCTCGACGTTAAAAAGCGTTCTGGAGAAAACATGATCGTAGCTGTTGAACAGATCACCGAAATTATCGCCAAAGCCAAGGCTGAGGTATTTCCTCCTGATGTAAAAATTACTACTGCCAATGATCAAAGTGCAAAAACAGAAAACCAAGTAAACGATCTAGTAAATAATATCATTTTTGGAATTATTCTCGTGGTGGGAGTCCTCATGTTTTTCTTAGGCTTCAAGAATGCTCTCTTTGTAGGATTTGCAATTCCTATGTCCATGTTTATGAGTTTTATGATTCTTAATCTCATGGGCTACACCATGAACACCATGATCCTATTTGCCCTTATTATGGGACTGGGAATGCTTGTAGATAATGGAATTGTAGTTGTCGAAAACGTCTATCGATTGATGGATGAAGAAGGCATGAGTCGTATTGAAGCTGCCAAAAAAGGTATTGGAGAGATCGCTTTCCCCATTATTATTTCAACACTCACTACGGTAGCGGCTTTCGTTCCTTTAGGGATGTGGCCTGGGCTTATGGGTCAATTTATGATCTACTTCCCCATTACCTTATCGGTAGTTTTAGGGTCCTCATTATTTGTGGCCATATTTATTAACTCGATGTTGGTATCTCAGTTTATGAAAACGGATGAGAAACCGCTTACGCGAAAATTCTTAATTCGCACCTCGCTTATTATGTTGCCTATTGGGCTAATGATCTTTTTCTTAGGAGGAGCCGTGAAAGGTTTTGGAAGTTTGATTCTTGTTACGATCGTATTGATGTGGGTATATCGCTATGTGCTGCAACGCGCTGCCGAGGTTTTCCAACGTCGTTTTTTGACATGGCTTGAACGCATTTATAAAAATTTCTTAGGCTGGGTTATACAAGGCTGGAAACCTGTAATTGTATTTGCTGGAATCTGCTTGCTACTCATCGCAACATTTGCAGCTTTTGGTATGTCGGTAGGTAAAGGACGAACTGCAATTGAATTTTTTCCAGACAACAAACCCAACCAGATTATTGTTTATATAGAGTACCCAGAAGGAACAGCCATTGCTAAAACGAATGCAATTACTAAGGAAATAGAACGTAAAATTTTCAAGGTTTTTAATGATGCAGAGTATTTAGAGGGTGAAGATTATAATGCGCTGGTGGAGACCTCGGTTTCTCAAGTGGGAGAAGGTGCCGGAAATCCACAAACCGATGGAGGATCTGCTGCAGAAATGCCTCACCGCTCTAAGATTACTGCTACCATGCGAGAATACAAATTTCGCAATGGAGCAGATAGTGAAGAATTGCGTTTTAAGGTGCAAGATGCGCTTAAAGGAATTTATCCTGGGGTCGTTATTTCGGTAGAAAAAGATGCCGCTGGCCCTCCTCAAGGATATCCAATTAACATTGAGTTGCAAGGAAATGACTACGGCGAGCTCATTGCTGCTGCTGAACAGATGCGTAACTATATCAACTCCCGTAATGTACCAGGAGTAGACGAACTTAAAATCAATGTAAACCGTGGCAAGCCGGGAACCCAAGTACTTGTAGACCGTCAAAAAGCCGGAGAATTAGGGGTTGCTGTAGGCCAAGTAGGTATGCAATTGCGTCGCTCTATATTTGGCGATAAGGCAGGGGTGTACAAAAAAGACGGAGAAGATTATGATATCTATGTTCGCTTTAAGGAAGATCAACGTTATAATAACTCGGCCTTATTTAATCAGAATATCACCTTCCGTGATCAGGCGACTGGAAAGATTAAAGAGATTCCGGTTTCTGCAGTTACTACTACAAAGAACACCTCTTCTTTTAGTGCTATTAAGCACAGAGATTCAAAGCGTGTCGTGACAGTATATTCTGCCTTGGCACCTGGCTTTACAGATGCTGGAGTAGTTGTTACTAGTATTCAAGAAGAAATGGAAGGTTTCAATGACCAAATGCCCAAAGGAGTTGAGGCTTTTTATACAGGACAGATTGAAGAGCAAGAAAAAGAAATGACCTTTTTAATGAGTGCTTTCTTTGGAGGTCTAGGACTTATTTTCTTCCTATTGATTTTCCAGTTTAGTTCAATCTCGAAGCCTATCATTATTATGATTGCCATCTTCTTGAGTTTTATTGGTGTTTTTGGAGGGATAATTATCAGTGGGGCTTCCTTTGTTATTATTATGACCATGATGGGAATTATTTCCTTGGCGGGTATTGTGGTAAACAACGGAGTAGTGCTACTAGATTACACCCAGCTCTTGATTGACCGGAAGGAGGTAGCACTTGGTTTAGAAGGCAAACAAATGCTCGACAAAGAAACTACAAAGCAACTTATTATAGAAGGAGGTCGTGCTCGTCTACGTCCAGTTCTTCTTACAGCAATTACAACTGTGTTGGGACTTATTCCACTTGCGTGGGGGGTCAATATTGATTTCTTTGGATTATTTCAGAATTTAGATGCGGGTATATATATAGGAGGTGATAATGTGATTTTCTGGGGGCCACTGGCTTGGACGGTGATTTACGGCTTGATTATCGCAACCTTTCTTACTCTAATCATTGTTCCTCTATTATATTATATAGTGTATCGTATTAAATTTAAGTTGAGAGGCAGCAGTACTTTGCAGGTTGAAGATGCAAACAGTATCAATGCTGGCGATGAAGAATTAGGTGATGCCCTAGAACGCAATGTCCAAGATTCTCAAGGTTTAAATTACCCAATACCAGAAGGCGAATAGTCTTTTTTATTACGAGTAACCCAACGTATTTCCCCCTTTTTGAAAAGCGTTTACTAGTATTCTAGTAGGCGCTTTTTTATTTTTAACGCTTTCGCAAAAGCGCAATTAATTGATTTTACGTAACTTAATAATCAAAAACTCTAGTTATGTCTAAATTTGCATTCCCTATTCGCTATGCGATTGCCATTGGTGGCTTATTAATCGCCTATTTTTTGATCATCTCTTTATTTGGATGGCACACTAATCCTCTCTTTAGTTTATTTAATGGAGTGATTACTGGCATTGGTATCTATGAAGTTATCAAAGGATATAAGCTCAGGAAAGGAAACGCCTTTGAATATTCAGATGGTTTTTCTGTTGGGGTGGTTGCAGGTTTTGCAGCAACGATCTTTTTTACATTTTTCTTCGGGGTTTATGCGGGTAATATTGCGCCAGAGTTCTTAGATAACCTTATTGGACCTTGGGGCGGCACCACAAGTTTAGGTGTAGTCCTTTTTACAGTGGCTATTGCCGGCTTTGCAACCACTATTGTCACCACACTTTCTTTTATGCAACTATTTAAGCCGAGTTGGAACACTAAAAAGAATCCAAATGTAACCGATTCAAAAAAACAAAAGATGGTTTAATAAAGTCAACTTCAAACAGGCTTTTTCAATTTTCAAAATACCTCTGAGCAAATGCCCTTTTTCATTGGCCAACACGCTATTGCCTTAAATTTATTCTATCCCACCGCAATTTCGCGTAAGCGTTGAAAAAAGAAAGTTGGCGCTATTGTAAATTAAGTATTTAGTACTATATTTGCACCCGCTTAAATCGAAAGAAATAGGCATTTTTATTGTAAACAACATTTTAATTAATCGCTATGTACGCAATTGTAGAGATAGCAGGGCAGCAATTTAAAGTTGCAAAAGACCAGAAAGTCTTTGTCCACCGTTTAACTACCGAAGAAGGAAAGACTGTCGCTTTTGACAACGTTCTTTTAATCGGTGACGGTGACAATGTAACGATCGGCGCCCCGGCTATAGACGGAGCTCAAGTAGGAGCAAAAGTCTTAAAGCACCTTAAAGGTGACAAAGTAATCGTTTTCAAGAAAAAGAGACGTAAAGGATACCAGAAGAAAAATGGTCACCGTCAGTCACTTACTGAAATCGTAATTGAAAGCATCACTGCTTCTGGAGCTAAGAAAGCTGCTCCAGCTAAAAAAGCAGCCCCTAAGGCTGAGCCAAAAGCTGCCGCTCCTAAGAAGGAAGCTGCACCAAAGGCTGAAGCTAAGAAAGCAGCTCCTAAGAAAGCCGCTTCTAAAGGTGATGATCTTAAAAAAATTGAAGGTGTAGGACCTAAAGCTGCTGAAGCTATGGTTGCTGCTGGATTAGATACTTTTGCTAAAGTTGCAAAAGCGAAGCCAGAAGCTATTGAAGCTATTTTAGCTGAAGCAAGCTCAAGACTTGCTCACCTTGTTGCAACTACTTGGCCTCAACAAGCTGCGCTTGCTGCAGACGGAAAGTGGGACGAGCTTAAAGAATTGCAAGATAATTTAGACGGCGGAAGAAAATAATCTTCTCGTTAAGTATAACAATATAAAACCGATACAAGATGGCTCATAAAAAAGGAGTTGGTAGTTCTAAAAACGGTCGCGAATCAGAATCGAAACGCTTAGGTGTTAAGATCTTTGGAGGACAAGCTGCAATCGCAGGGAACATCATCGTACGTCAAAGAGGAAATACACATCACCCAGGTGAGAATGTATACGGTGGAAAAGATCACACACTTCACGCAAGAGTGGACGGTGTGGTAAAATTCACTAAGAAAAAAGACAATAGATCTTACGTTTCAGTTGTGCCTTTCGAAGCATAATTAGTAACAAAGAACTGTTTCTACTCATTAAAAAACCCTAACTGCTAGCAGTTAGGGTTTTTTAGGTTAGTTCCCCCTCTGCCCGATGGGCATCTCCCCCAAAGGGAGAAAATGGTATGTTGGATGCTCCAAAATCGGTTGTAAACTTCACTTCTTATTGTACGATTCTTCTCAAAAGTTATTCATGAAGCTTGAATCGTTTTTGGCTTTTGGCTTTTTAACGGTATAATTTTTGAAGTTTCCAAAAAAAAAACAATCTATGCGCTTAGGATTTTTACTCTTAGTTTTTCTTCTCTTTCAAGCCTGTATTCCAATCAGTATTGCGCCCAATCTCCATGAGGGAGAAGTCATCAAATCGAGGAAACTCGTTCGCAAAGCTCCTTTGAAATATGCTTACGGCTTTAACGACCCCAAAGACGCCAATGAGTTCTATAACTTCATCAACATGAAGTATGATCGCAATAACGATCAAGTAGAAGACAATGTACCCATCACTATTGATAATCGCATCTACTTTCTTTCCTTTTACGAAACCGAAAAAAGCACAAAAACCATCAATCTTCTACCGATAGTTGTAGACGGTATTTTAGAAAGTAACGACTTTGATCCCATGTTAACCGATGCCCATGTATCTCGTAATGGAAATTGGTACATCACCCTCACAGTCGCCGACCTAGGCCATAATGATGCCCTACACCCATCGCATAGAGAACGATCAAAAGTAGCATCTTATCTCAAAGGACTCCAAGGAGAATACCTCAGCACTCAGAATTATAATAGTTTGTTGTTTAAAGAATAATGTTAGTTGGCTAATCGATCTGTAGCCAAATACCCATCATCTTTATTGTAGTACCAAGCGCGATCTTTAGGCATTTTAATGCCATTAACTTCTAGTTCATCGCTCAGGAGTATATATTCTCCTGTTTTCTCATCTTCACCCTTGAAGAATTGATACACTTCCATTGCATAGGTCTCTGGATTAAAATAGAATTGCCAAATATCGGAGCCTACAGCCTCGTCATAAGTCACTCGTAGCGACAAGTATTCCTTTCCCTTGAAAGTTGTCTTCTTAACATTAGGATCTAGTATCGTTCCTGGATCTCTAAGCTTCATAGGCAATCCATATAGGTAGCTGTAATAATTCTTCATCATTACGGTTCGTTCACACTGAGTATCATCAGTTTTGGTAGTAACTACTTCCCCCTCTGCATCAGAAAAACGACAGTCATCTCCATTCAACTCGCGAAAACTCTTCTTGCCGTCTCTCTGCTCTGAAAGATTGAAATATTCTTCTGGAAGATTCAAGGTGATCACTGAGGTCCGCTCTGGTTTTCCGGGCATATCCATGACAATTTTAAACTCCCCATCAAAGCTTTCCCAATTTCCTTGTGGATCATGGTATTGAATACTTTTCTCAAGAAGTTCTGGCGCCGATAATGTTTGCGCAATAGCCGTTGTTGCCATAAGGCATATGATACTAAAAAAGATGTTTTTCATGTTACTGATTTGATGAAGAAAGATACGGTTAATGTTGATATTTCAGGTTACTAAGTTGTGGGAGATGTGCTGGATAAAATCAGGGCATATTCTATCTCATTATTAAAATTACTCCACATATTAGGAGCGAAATAATAAGTACTAACTGATTTACATACGCTTTCCAAGAAGCAGTATTATGATCCTTCATTCTTAAAGACTCCTTCCTATATAGAGTAATAACAACTAATATAAAAGACAGTCCAATAAAAACAATCTCGCGTTCCGTGTCACTTAAAGATAAAAAGTCTCCCATTTGTTGCTATTGAACTAGTACCACTCTAATTCAATTTATAATGCACATCACACTCCTCTAAGGCATCAAGCAGTTCCTGTGAAATTCGAACCTTCTGCTTATTACTTGGCATGCGGACGTATAACTTTTCTGTTGGCTCAAAGACTTGGAAGTGTAATTTGACATCGCCTTTATGTTGATCTAAGATATCTTTGATTGTATTCACGCGAGCTGCGGCCACTTCTTTGATATCGATATTGATCGTCAATTTCTTCGCATTAGATTCCATCACATCCTGCAACTGCTGGATGGCATTGAATTGCGTTCTAGGGTCACTTTTCTTCCCTGTTTCTCTATTGGTAAAGCCGTCCTTAATAAAGACCTTTGCGTGAATAAAGCTATTGGGAATTAGGAAATGCCTTAGCTTTAAATACTCTTCGCCAAACATTCTAAACTCAAAAGTATCTGTAAAATCTTCTACGGCAAACATCGCCCAGCCCTTTCCATTTTTTGATACTCGGTGCTGCACGTCTGTAATCACACCGCCAAATGTGAGTTCGCGATTTACAAACTCCGCCATTCGGTAAAAATGAGATACCGTGGCATTGCAAAAGGTCTCCATTTCGGTTTTAAAATCATCTAATGGATGTCCCGAGATGTATACCCCTACCACTTCCTTTTCTCGTCGCAGCTTCTCCATGGTTCCCCACTCTTCACATGGAGGCACTTCGGGTTCTGGAATCTGCACTTCGCTGGCTTCACCAAACAGACTTACCTGTGCGCTATTTTCATTTTCTTGATAGCGGGCTCCGTACTTTACTGCTTTTTCCAAAAAGGTAACGCCATCGCCTTCGGTGTGAAAATATTGTGCGCGATGGGTCTCTCCAAATTCATCAAACCCACCCGCCAAGGCTAAACTCTCAAAGGCCTTTTTATTTGCAGCCCGCAAATCGATGCGTCTAGCAAAATCAAAAACCGACTTATACCGTTCCTCTTGTCTATGTTCAACGATGGTTGCTACCGCTCCTGTTCCTACTCCTTTGATTGCTCCCATTCCAAATCGGACAGCCCCATTATCATTTACGGTAAATTTCCGGAAGGATTCATTGACGTCAGGGCCTAATACCTCTAGTCCCATGCGCTTGGCTTCTTCCATAAAGAAAGTCACCTGTTTAATGTCATTCATATTATTTGACAATACCGCTGCCAAATACTCTGCAGGATAATGCGCCTTTAAATAAGCCGTTTGGTAGGCAATCCATGCATAACAAGTCGAGTGAGATTTATTAAAGGCATAGGCTGCAAATGCTTCCCAATCCTTCCAAACTTTTTCAAGTTGAACTTCGTCATGACCGTTTTCCGAAGCTTGTTTAATAAACTTTGGCTTCATCTTATCTAGAACCGACTTCTGCTTTTTACCCATCGCCTTACGCAAAACATCGGCTTCACCTTTGGTAAAGTTGGCGAGCTTTTGCGATAGCAGCATCACTTGCTCTTGGTAGACTGTAATCCCATAGGTTTCTTTGAGATACTCTTCCATCCCATCCAAATCGTAGGTAATCTCTTCTTCCCCATGCTTTCTTCTAACGAAAGAAGGTATATATTCCATCGGTCCAGGGCGGTACAAGGCATTCATGGCAATCAAATCCTCAAAAACTGTAGGCTTGAGGGACTGCATATGCTTTTGCATCCCAGGAGATTCATATTGAAAGATTCCCACTGTATCTCCACGCTGGAATAACTCATAAGTCATTTCATCATCCAACGGAAAGTTCTCTGGATCGAGATCTACATCATGTCTATATTTAACAAGTTTGACGGTGTCTTTTATCAAGGTGAGGGTCTTCAGACCCAAGAAATCCATCTTTAAGAGTCCTGCTTCCTCTACTACCGAGTTATCAAACTGAGTCACATAGAGATCAGAATCCTTTGCCGTTGCTACCGGAACGAACTTGGTAATATCATCAGGCGTAATAATAACTCCACAAGCGTGGATTCCCGTATTCCTGAGCGAACCTTCAAGTTGGCGCGCTTTGCTTAACATCTGTCCTTCTATATCTTCCCCTGCTTCGAGGTTGATAAGCTCTTGCACTTTTACAAGATCATCAGAACGAAATTGCTGTTTTAACTCGGCGTCTGTCTTGCCAAAGATCTTACGCAGTTTCGACATAGTCGGGATAAGCTTTGCAATTCTATCGGCATCACCAAGGGGTAAATCCATAGCTCGCGAGGTATCGCGTATGGACGATTTGGCGGCCATGGTACCATAGGTGATAATTTGGGCCACTTGATTTGCTCCGTACTTATCAATTACATATTGCATGACTCGCCCTCGGCCTTCATCATCAAAATCAATATCAATATCGGGCATACTTACACGATCCGGATTCAAGAATCTCTCAAAAAGTAAATCGTACTTCAGCGGATCGATATTAGTGATCCAAAGGCAAAAAGCAACCACAGATCCCGCCGCCGATCCCCTTCCAGGACCCACTGACACATCCATGTTTCTGGCTTCTCTAATGAAATCTTCAACAATCAAAAAGTAACCAGGATATCCAGTCTTTTCAATAACACTCAACTCAAAATCAAGACGCTCTGTAATTTCTGGCGTAAGTTCTTTGTATCTTTTCTTAGCCCCTTCATAGGTGAGATGGCGTAGAAACTTATTCTCTCCTCGCTTACCTCCATCTATGGCATCTTCTTCAAATATAAATTCTTCAGGAATATCAAAGGCAGGCAAGAGAACATCACGCGCCAATTCAAAAGGCTCAATTTTATCAATTACCTCTTGAACATTGAGAATGGCCTCTGGCAAATCGGCAAAGAGGGTTTTCATTTCCTCTGGGCTCTTAAAATAATACTCTTGATTATCCAGTCCGAAGCGATATCCACGACCACGTCCTTTTGGGGTGGCGACTTTTTCGCCATCTTTTACACAGAGTAAAATATCATGCGCATCGGCATCTTCTTTATCTATGTAAAAGGTATTATTGGTCGCTACAAGTTTTAGGTTATACTTTCGCGAAAGCGAGACAAGTACTGGCATCACACGCCGTTCATCATCTTGCCCGTGTCTCATAATCTCTACATAGAGATCATCGCCAAACTGTTCCTTCCACCAAATTAATGCCTCTTCAGCTTGTTTCTCGCCTACATTCAGAATTTTACTCGGCACTTCTCCGTATAAATTCCCAGTAAGAACAATGAGATCTTCTTTGTATTGTTCGATCACCTTGCGGTCGATCCGTGGCACATAATAAAACCCATCGGTATAAGCGATTGATGCCATTTTGGCTAGGTTGTGATAGCCATTTTTATTTTTTGCTAGGATTACAATTTGGTAACCGTTATCCTTTTGACTTTTATTGGTATGGTCTACACACACATTAAATTCACAACCTAAGATGGCCTTTAATGGCAGTTCGGTTGGTTCATTCCCTTCGGCGATGGCTTCTTCATTTTTTGCTTTCGCGGAAGCGTTGTGTTTCCCCACCGCTTTTACAAAATGAAATGCTCCCATCATATTTCCGATATCGGTCATTGCGACGGCTGGCATCTTATTCTTTCCAGCTGCATCCACTAAATCTTGTACACTAGCAGTGGATTGGAGAATTGAAAACTGGGAATGATTGTGGAGGTGTGCAAAGCGAACTTCCGAAAGCTGGGCGGCATTATCGGCGAGTTCTGTTTGCGAAATTGCTGGTTCTACATCTTTCTGTAGGGCTTTTGCAATTCGCTCTGAAGCCTTTTTAAGATTGATGTGTTTAAGACCAATGATTTGGATAGGCTGAGGATTCTCCTGAGAGAAATTCTCAAAATAGTCCGGCTGTACATCTAGCTGTTCGGCTGTGAAGATACGCTGGCGTACGAGTTCGAAGAAACAACGTGTTGTCGCTTCCACATCAGCGGTTGCATTGTGAGCCTCCCCAAAACCTTTTCCAAAGAGATGTTTATGAAGTTCAGTAAGCGTAGGTAATTTAAATCGTCCTCCACGACCTCCGGGGATCTGACATAACTTTGCAGTTACTTCGGTACAAGTATCGAGCACTGGCATTTCTTGCAAATCATTACCGATTTGCAATCGGTGAAACTCGGCGCCCATGATATTATTATCAAAGCCTACATTCTGTCCAACTACAAATTTTGCTTTAGACAAGGCGATATTGAATTTTTCCAATACTTCGCTCAATGCTATTCCATCCTTTTCGGCGAGGGCTGTTGATATCCCGTGAATACGTTCGGCATCATAGGGAATATCAAACCCATCTGGCTTGATCAAGTAATCCTGATGCTCTATGACTCTCCCCATCGCGTCGTGCAACTGCCAGGCAATCTGAATCGCTCTAGGCCAGTTGTCGCTATCGGTTATTGGGGCATTCCAGTTCTTAGGAAGTCCAGTAGTTTCGGTGTCAAAAATCAGATACATAGGCAGAAAAACAAGAGAAGAAAAATACGCATTTCTTAGGATTCAAAGGAGGTTTTGGAGGCAGTAGTTATTAACTTTTATACACAAAAAAAGCGCCCTTATTGGGACGCTTTTATGTATGCTTTTTACGCTTTCGCGAAATTGCGATTTACACCACTAGCTATTCAATTCTAGTAGTTGATTGTAAATTGCCCATCTGTTATCTGGAATCCTCCGGTGTCAAAAACGAACTGCCCTTTGATGATCCTCTCTGCAGTATCGTTTGAAATGATTTTCAATTGACCAGAATTTGAGACTTGAGAAGCTGCACTCACTGTATAAACACCAGTGATAGCGCCCGAATCTGTGAAATCATAATCTCCAGGTCCCGTATTAGAAGGGAATCTTAAAGTAATATCTTGGGTTGAAGTTGACCCAGAGATAGTCAATACACCACCAGATACCGCACTTGCAATAACTGTTGGATTAAAACTTACCGTATTTACTCTTGCTGTAAAGCTATC
>TARA_R110002051_G_scaffold169991_2_pt1 | contig 106972 bp, 94 predicted proteins | sample TARA_R110002051 | Tara Oceans TARA_R110002051 (sample SAMEA4397023) | marine metagenome | biome: Polar Biome; feature: [MES] marine water layer (ENVO:01000295) within the mesopelagic zone...; material: water (ENVO:00002006), including particulate matter (ENVO:01000060) such...
GTGCAGGGAGCGTCTGATCCGGAGAAGAGCAAGCAGATGCACCGGGAATTCGATTGCCCGCTGCAAGAGCCCGCCCACGGTACGGACATGCTGCACCGGCATCACGAGGGGCGCGGGCGGCGGCAGTTCCGTGGGGATTGCGCGTTGTGCACCGCCGCGGTCTTCGGCTGTGTCCAACGGGTTCGTCATCTGCCGTTTTGGCTCGGGATGGGACGATGTCGGATAGCGCATGGATTTCATTCCTTGGCGAAGAGTTGCTGTACAGCGGGCCGGAACCGACAGGTCCTTCCACGCGTTTCCTCTACTAGACGGAATGCCGAACAATAAAATTCCCCGAGCGGTGAAATATTTTAGGGGAAAGTCCGGTCTTCCCGACGGAGCAAAATAATTAGATCAGCGTCTTACGGAGGCGAAATGCGGATCAATAGAAGAGAAGCCATGGCGTTCGGAGCATCGTCCCTGGCGGTCCTGGGTATAGGGGCACCGGCGATCGCCCAGGGTAAAGTGCCGGCCCATGGCGAGGTGCGGGGCTATGAAGATCTGCAGGTATTGGCACAGGCGCTGTCCACGGCCCCGTTCGAGCCGCCGCGCAAATTGCCGGAAAGGTTCGCCAGGCTGTCCCACGATGAATACATGGCGATGAGACTGGCCAAGGGCGGCAAGTTCTGGTCCGACACGGACCTGCCATTCCGCATCGCACCGTTTCATGGCGGCTGGCTCTTCACCCGTGCTGTGGACTTGTTCGAGATCAAGCCGGACCGGACCGAGGCGATGACCTTCGACCCGGCACGGTTCGATTATCCGGATGGTTCGCCAAGCCCCGAAGAGGCGGCCCAGCTGGCCTATACCGGCTTCCGTATTTTTGACCGGTTTGATTTCGAACGGGACATGGCCGCTTTCCTTGGTGCCAGCTATTTCCGGGCGGTCGGCGGCGATATGCAATACGGCCTTTCCGCCCGGGGGCTGGCCATCGACACCAGCCGCTTCGGCGAAGAGGAGTTTCCCTATTTCACCGCCTTCTGGTTCGAGCGTCCCAAACCCGGAAATGCGGCCATGACTGTTCTCGCCTTGCTCGACAGCGGCAGCACGACAGGCGCCTACAAATTTACCATCGAGCCGGGAGGCAACACGATATTCGACGTTGCAGCCACGATTTACCCCCGGCGGACACTGAACGGCATCGGCATCGCGCCGATCACTTCCATGTATCTCTATGGCGAGAACGATTACCGGTCGCGGGATGATTTCCGCCCGGAGGTGCATGATTCGGACGGCCTGATGATGCGCACCGGTGCCGGCGAGTGGATCTGGCGGCCGCTGCAGAACCCTTCCGTGCCGCGCGTGAACAGTTTTCAGGATACGCAACCCAGCGGCTTCGGCCTGGTGCAGCGCGATCGCAATTTCGATCATTATCTGGATGATGGTGTTTATTACGACCGCCGCCCCAACCTCTGGATCGAGCCGAGCGGGGACTGGGGAAAGGGCCGGATCGAGCTGGTTGAACTTCCGGCGCATGACGAGACCGTCGACAATCTCGCGGCCTATTGGCGCCCGGAACAGGTTCCCGATCCCGATAACCCGATGAGTTTCTCCTACCGGATGCACTGGGGCTCGGTGATGCCTGACAGGCTGCCCGGACCGGGGCGGACAATCGCAACCCGGACCGGTCTTGGCGGCATACCCGGACAAGAGCGGAACGGCAGGATCCGGAAGTTCGTCATCGACTTCAAGGGCGGAGACCTAGACAGACTTTCATCCGATAGCCCGGTCGAGCCCGTGATCACCGCCGTCGGTGCGGAGATCATCAAGCCGGCCGCCCGTCCCCTTGAGGAACTCGGTGCCTGGCGGATGGAATTCGATCTCGATCCGATCGGCCAGGGCAGTGTTGATCTTCGTGCCTTCCTGCGCTCCCACGGCGGCGCTCTCACGGAGACCTGGTCTTACCAGTGGCGGGAAAACGACGACCTGTAGCCTCAGATTTAAGAGAAGAGGGGCACTAAAAATACAAGCGTGGGAATAATCCCACTGCCAGTTGGTCTATTTGATCGGAGTGCCCCTTTTTTCAGGACCTTGACGTCCCGCTCCTTACTCGGGAGCCGCATCGTCGGCTCCCGCTTTTTTCTCCGGCGGAATATCGGCATCCTCAAGAAAATCGTCGCCGATCAACCAGTTCAGCCCAAGAACTTCCCAATTATCGTACCCGGAGATGCCGACAACCGGCTCGTTCCGGTTCGCAAGCGATCCGTCCTGACGCCAATAGGCCGTGAAGGCGACCTTGGCGATCCCCCGTCTGCGCTCCTTGGCCACCAGCGACAGCTCTGGAACCGTCAGATCACCGGTGAGGGGGATGGGAATGCTGAAGGAGGGGATCCCGACCAGCGTGCGGTTGCCCGATGTCGACAGAGCACCGGAGCGGATCTCGACGATCACATCCGCCAGCTCTCGCGTCAGCGCGATGTTCAGTCCGGCGACCAGGAAACGGTCCCGCATCACCCCAATGGCGTAATCCTCGTCATAGCCCTTGAAGCGGGAGGAATCGATATAGATGCGGGTCCCCGCCGGCAACGAGATATCGAGTTGCCCGGCAGCCCGGTCCATGGCGGTTGAAAGCAGCAGTTGCTCGGTGGCGGTGCGCTCGGGATTACTCCGGCGGGTTTCCGTACAAGCGGAGAGCGTCAGCACAAGAAATCCGGCCGAGGCGAGTGAAATCAGCAGTCTGGACATAAAAACTCGATTGGTATGCTGGCCGTTACACAAGGGCTCGGGAGTTACTCTGATAGACGGTGCGGAGACGGCAAAATTCCATGCCGCCGCAATCCGGAACCTCACCATACCAAACTTGACACAGCTTTGCCTCAGGCAAGCCATGACAGCACCACCACTTCCAGTAAACCGGCGCGGCGAGCGCATCAATTCTGTTCGCAGCGGCTCGGTTTAAATTTGGGAGTACAGCCGTGACCGTCACCAAGATTGAAGTTCAGAATCACTTCGACTCTCTGCGCCGCACCGCCCGCATGCTCACCGCCAATCACGCCGACGCCGACGATATCGCGCAGGAAGCCGTCGTGCGGGCGATCACGTATGCGAAAGACGGCCGACACGTCCAGAACTGGCGTGGCTACCTTACCCGGGTGGTGCGCAATGTTGCCGCGGATCACTATGCCAAGCGGGCAATGCAGGGCATCCCGGTCGAGCTGGACGATGCGCATAGCGATCTCTCTGTTCTGCCGAACCAGTTTCATCGCCATCGCGTGCATGAACTCGAAACGGCCCTGACGAACCTTCCAGCGCCGCAAACCGAAATTATCCGGCTGATTGCGATTGACGGCCTTTCCTACAGCGACGCGGCCACCCGTCTCGGGGTGCCGGTCGGCACGGTGATGTCACGGCTTTATCGAGCGCGGGAGAACCTGCGCCGGCGGTTTGAAGACGGCTGGCCTCTTGGCGATGCCCGAAGCACGAAAAAAGCGCCGGCCCCGGCACCTAAACTGGCACCGGCCCCCGCCGTCGCCTGATGCAAGGCACCTGATTTTCGGCGCTGTTGCGGCTGGCCGTGTCGCTGGCGTCTGAATACCCCGCGGGCAACGGCCAAACCGGCCCCCGGGTTTCATCTCCGGCCACGTTGACCGGAGCAACGTGTAACCATCGAAGGAGGAAGTGATGGTTCGAACAGTCAATGATCACATGAGTATCTACTCTCGATCCGCCATTCTAGCGGCCGCATTGGCAGTGATGCTGGGAATGGCTGCAACGAGGGCCGATGCGCAAACCGCAGCGTCGCCCGATAGCACGGGAGGCCCCACGAACCTTCTCCAGGATCCCCAGGCGGCTGAGCCAGTGACTCCCAGCCCCGAATTGCGGCAGGAACAGCAGCCCGCACTCCAGAAAAGCGATCTGAAGGGTGCCAAGGTCGTCTCGGTGGATGACAAGATTGCCGGCGAGGTGGACGACGTTGTCGATCAGCACGGCGCCAAGGTCGCCATCGTCGAATTCGGCGGCATTCTGGGCTTCGGTAAAACCAAAGTCGCAATTCCCGTCACCGAACTGGCCCTGGTGAGAGCCGGCGTTGCCGTTGTTCCTATGACGGAAGAGCAGGTCAAGAATCTGCCCGAATACAAGGGCTAGATACCCGCACCAATTTGTCCCACCCACCTGAGGCACCCCGTTTCATATCGGGGTGCCTTTTTTTGCGTTTTGGCTTCGGAGCGGCTTACCTGTGAAGACCATGCGGGGAAGAGGGCACCCCCATACGCTATAATTCGCCCTGAAGCGGCTTTCTTCCGCGCTTGATGCACTTTTGCTCAAAAATAATAATTAATTACAAATGTGTATAAGGAATCCTTCTCTTAAATCATGAGGAGGAGATAAAGCGTTTTTCTCGTTAAATCAGGGATGCAGAGAAAGCAATCTCACAGCGTGTTTAGCCGCTTGAATAGGATAGACGTCAGTCACCGAGTTTCTAGGTGCTGCCTATACAGGATAATCGCATAATGTATATTATGGGAAATTATACTGATACATTACCTGTATGAACGTTCGGCGCTTATCCACGCCCAAGTCGCCGATCTTCATCGGCCAGCCTCGGATCCCGATCCTTAACGAGGCCATATCCGCCGCCGCCCGGTGTCTTGACGCGAACTCTGTCACCCGCCTTGAGCGGAATATCCTGTTCTTTCGAAAGATGCTCCGGGATGTATTTCACGCCATCACGCCAGACCTCGACCACATTCGGCGCGCCATCCTCGCCGCCGAGTGCGCCTTGCGGGCCGAAACGTCCGTGATCCATCACAAAGCTTGCCCGGGCGTCGCCTCTCCGGAGTTCGATTTCATAATCAAGACCGAGGCCGCCACGATGTTGTCCTGCCCCGCCTGATCCCTCGCGGAGAGCGTAGCGGTGATAGAGCACCGGGAAGTTCTGCTCCATGATCTCGACCGGCGGTGCCTTTGAAATTCCGATGGTCGAGCAGCCGTTGGACAGGCCGTCATGATCGGCATTACCACCATAGCCGCCGCCGGAAAGCTGATACATCACGAAGTCCCGGTCTTGTTCCGGATCATGACCGCCGAGCGCGAAGTTACCGCTGGTACCGGCCGGAGACGCAGTCACCCGATGCGGTAAGGCCTCTACAAGAGCCGCGAACACGGCTTCCGCAATGCGTTGGCTCACTTCGGCGGCACATCCTGAAACCGGTCTCGGATAATGGGCATCCAGAAATGTGCCCTCGGGCCGGATCACCTCGAGTGGCGCGAAGGCGCCGGCGCTGATCGGCACTTCGGGAAAGATATGGCGCATGGCCAGGTAGACCGAAGACAGCGTGGTCGCCAGGACGGAATTCATCGGACCAAGACAAGGCGGACTGGAATTCGAGAAATCGAACCGCAAGTGCCCCGGTGTCTTTTCGACTGTGAGTTTGATCGCCAGCGGTTCATTGACGACGCCGTCGCTATCGACCCATGCCGTCGCACTGTAATTTCCGTCAGGGATTTCGTCGATCAGGGTACGCATCTGGGTTTCGGCCCGGACGCGCAGCTCTGCGATCGCATCGCGCACCACATCGTCGCCATAGCGGTCCAGCAGTGCGTTCAGTCTCTCCTCACCCACAGCGAGCGCGGCGGCCTGCGCCTTGACGTCACCGATCCGCTGATCCGCGACCCGGATGTTAGAACAAATGATGGCGTAGATTTCCCGGTCGAGGACACCTTCCTTGAAGAGCCGGACTGGCGGCAGTCGCAGCCCCTCCTGCTCCACGGCCGTTGCCGAGGCAGAAAAGCCGCCGGGAACCGCGCCGCCGGTATCCGGCCAGTGACCGGTGTTCGACAGCCAGCAGAAAATCTCGCCATTCCGATAAAACGGACGGGCAAACCGCACATCCATCAGATGCGTGCCGCCCAGATAGGGATCGTTGACGATATAGACGTCGTCCGGCTTTGGCGCCGGAGCGGTTCCTGCGGCGATCATTTCGATCAGCGTGCGGGTGGAATATTGCATGGTCCCGACAAATACCGGCAAGCCACCCGCCCCCTGGGCAATCAGGGAACCGTCATCGGCGGCGTAGATCCCGTCGGAACGGTCATTTGCTTCCGCGATCACCGGCGAGAAAGCAGCGCGCGAGAAGCTCAGATCCATTTCGTCACAGACTTGCTGCAAGCCGGCCTGGATGACCGAGAGCGTAATGGGGTCAATGCTCATGATCCGGCTCCTATATGGATCAGCAGATTGCCGTCCGCCGCCCCTTCAACCCGGTCTCCGGGCGGCACAAGGGTGGTGCAATCCAGTTGTTCGATTACCGCAGGTCCCGACAGCGATACATCCGCCGGAAGAGTGTCCCGCCGATAGACCGGTGTCTCATGCGCGATCCCGTCAAAGATCACGCTCCGCGTGCCCACGGGCACGGCTTCCTCTAGACGGCCTGCCGGGTCGATCAGGCCAGAGAGATCCACCGGATCGCGCTTGCCGATGACCGAGCAATTGATATTGACGACGACGGCACTGATCTCCGCCAGCTCCACCTTGAAGCGGGCCCAATATTCCGTCTCGAACCGGCTTCTCAATTGCTCGCGGCTCGGCGTTCCGTCATCCAGCGGCACGCGAACGACATGGCTTTGCCCCTTGAATTGCATTTCCACGCTGAATTCCTTCTGGATGTCGCGAATGGAGATACTCTCCCGTGCCAGCGCGTCTGTCCCTGCCCGCACCTGCTGCTCGAAGATGCCGTGAAGTTGTTCAATATCAAGCATATCGAGCGGCTGGTTGATGGTCTGGACGAAGTCGTGGCGCAAATCGGCCACGATGCATCCCAGGGCATTCGTGATACCGGGTCGTGCGGGAATCAGAACCCGCGGCACGCCGAGTTCCCGTGCGAGGGCCGCCGCATGCAACGGCCCGGCTCCACCAAAGGCGAAGAGCGCGAAGTCCCGGGGGTCGGCGCCAAGGGAGAGTGAAACCATACGGATGGCGCCTGCCATCTTGGCGTTGGCGACCCGGATCACCGCTTCGGCGGCTTCAATGCCGTCAACGCCAAGCGGCTCGCCAAGGTCACGGCGGAAAATATCCTCGACCGCCGCGCGAGAGATGCCTCCTTCGACGGAATTCAGACGTTCGGGGTTCAGCCGGCCAAGCAAAAGGTTGGCATCGGAAATCGTGGGGCGCTTACCACCGCGCCCGTAGCAGATAGGGCCGGGTTCAGCACCGGCGCTCTCGGGGCCGACTTCAAGCAGGCCCGCTGCATTGACAGAGGCGATCGAGCCGCCGCCCGCACCGACCGTCCGGACATCGACCATCGGGACGTGGATCGGCATCGCATATTCGATTTCGATCTCGTTGGAGACAGGAGGATTTCCGCCCCGGATCAGCGCAACGTCAGTGGAGGTGCCGCCCATATCGTAGGTGAGCAAATTCACTTCGCCCGCACGCCGTCCCGTATAGGCTGCCGCCATCACGCCTGACGCCGGTCCCGACATCACTGTCTTGGCTGCCGCGCTGGCCACCATCCTGGAGGAAACCATGCCGCCGTTTCCGTTCATCACCAGCACGTCGCCCGCATATCCCTTATCCGCCAGCTCCTTTCGAAGCCGGGCGATATAGACCTCCAGGATCGGCTGCACAGATGCATTCACCGCTGCCGTGACCCCGCGCTCGAACTCACGGGTTTCCGACAGCAGGGCATGCCCCATTGTGATGTAGCTGTTTGGCCAGACCTCGGCCGCGATCTCTGCCGCCCGGCGTTCATGCTCCGGATTGGCATAGGCATGGAGAAAATGAATAACCAGCGCTTCGCATCCGAGCCCGACCAGAGCCTTCGCGGCCTGACGCACCGCATCCTCGTCAAGCTGCGTAACCACGGCTCCCGAGGCATCCATCCTCTCGGGCACTTCAAGGCGCAGATCGCGCGGAATGATTGGCCGGAAAACGCCTTTCATCCCATAAGCCTGAGGTCTGGTGCGCCGGCCAAGCTCCAGAATGTCCCGAAAGCCCGCTGTCGTGATCAGTCCAGTCTTCGCCAGTTTGCGCTCAAGAACGGCATTGGTTGTCGTCGTCGTTCCGTGGACAATCAGATCGACGGCGCTCGGGTCGACACCCGCCTCGGCAATGGCGTTCAGGACGCCAAACGCCTGATTGTCCAATGTGGTCGCCGTCTTGGCCATCCGGATACCGCCAGTATCCGGATCAAGCATGACGAGATCCGTGAAGGTTCCGCCGACATCGACGCCGATGATTCCGCCTTTAGCCAAGACCCCGCCCGCCATAGTTTGTTCCCGCAGTTCGCGTACCGCAGATTGCTTGTATACAAATAAAAACGTGGCGCGCGACTTTTAGTCAACCTTAATCGAGATCGCGGCCGTGACCGGCGTTCCATCGACGACATAGGCGCGGTGATCGTTGGTGTTCAGTGTCACCCGGACTTCATGCGTACCCTGTGGCAGGGCACCGATATGCACTTCCGGCTCGTACAGCCGCCCCAACTTGACGCCGCCAACATAGATGTGGCCGTGCCCCATGCCCGGCACGTGGTAAAGCCCGGCGAGTTCCTTGGAAAACTGGAAATCCTCGGCATTGACCTGCAGGCGCCAGCCCTCTCCCTCCGGAGCCACCGAGAGAGAAATCTCCGGTGCCGGCTCACCCTCCCCGACAGCGCAAATCTCACCGAGACCGAACAGCCCGACTTCACCGGCCGCACCCTCTTTCGCCGGATCGGCAAGACGGGCCTTGATCGTTATCTTGCCCGCCTTGGCAAAAGTCAGCTCCACGGGCAGCAAGGTGCCGTCGGCCAAGGGAGATTCGATATTGCTCAGACGAATATGTGCGCCATCCAGAGCAAGGGCGGCCGGGCCAGTCGGGATCGGCAGGCCGGGTGTCTCGATCGGGCTGTAAAGACTGGCCAGGCCTGCACTGCTGAAGGCCCCGATCAGGCGGTCCGGCTCACCCGTATTCTGGATATTCAGAAAGATTGCGGCATCCTGGTCATTTAGGGGTTTCGCAACAGCGTCACTGACCAGAAGATGTGTCGCACTTCCATCTCGCATGGAGCCCCACCACAATCCGCCGGCCATCGCAGCCAGGACCAAAAAAATCAGGATGGTTCTCATGACGCCACTCTCACATGGAAATACCCTATGACAGTGCGGAAATTGATTTTTGCGGTCAAGCTGGCGGTCCTCTGGCCGGGAACGGCATGGGCTCATGCGTCCGAGCAGGGATTCGTGCTGCTGCTGCCGACCGGCGTTTATACGGCATCCGGTGTTGCCGTGGTCGCGCTCACCGTGGCCTTGCTGATCGCCATTCCGGGCCGTTTCATTCTGACACTGTTTCGCGAGCGCAGTTTCACGGCTCCGGCATGGGAAAATCTTCGGACAATCACCAGCCTCATATCTTTTCTGGGTATGCTGGCGGCGATCTATATCGGCCTCACCGGACCGCGCGATCCCTTGTCCAATCTGATGCCGCTGATGTTCTGGACTGTTGGCTGGATCGGCCTGGTCAGCCTGACAGGATTGTTCGGAGATCTGTTTTTCTGGCTCAATCCCTGGACCGGCCTTTACCGCCTTCTCGGCTCAATACGGCCGTTGGTTCATCTACCTTCCCGGCTCGGCGTCTGGCCGGCTGTTCTGCTGCTGGTCGGATTTGCCGCCTTTCTGCTCGCGGATATAGCTCCCGACGATCCGGGCCGTCTGGCCAAGCTGGTGGGGTTTTACTGGCTTGCGATGATGATGGGCCTGGTGCTGTGCGGGCCAAACTGGCTGGGGCAGGTCGAACTCGGATCGGTCCTGTCCGCGCGCTATGCGGATCTAGCGCCGGTACAGACCGGTAATCAGGCGGGTGCCGGCATCCCCGGCTGGCGTCTGATTGGCCGCAAGCCTGTTCCCGCAGCGGGAATATTCGCCTTGACCCTGCTCGCCGCCGGAAGTTTCGACGGAATAAACGAAACCTTCTGGTGGCTGGGAATAATCGGGGTCAACCCGCTTGAATTCCCTGGCCGCTCCGCCGTTGTCGTGCCGACGCTTCTCGGTCTGTTCGGCGCGGTCGTCGCCTTACCCGTGATGTTTGCCATAACCGTCTGGCTGGGTCTGGCCGCGGCCCGGACAAAAGCGAAATTCACAGACGTGTTCGAGCGGCTCGCACTGAGTTTGCTGCCGATCGCGTTTGCCTATCATATTGCCCATTACCTGACCTCCTTCCTGGTGAACGGCCAATATACTCTTGGTGCCCTGAACGATCCCTTCGCGCGCGGCGCGGATGTCCTGGGGCTTGCGCCGTTTCATGTCACCACGGGTTTCTTCAACAGTATCGCTACGGTCGAGATTATCTGGCTGTCTCAAGCGGGAGCGGTTGTCCTGGGGCATGTATGGTCCGTACTGCTGGCACACCGGATGGCCCTCGGTCTGTTCCCGGAGAACCGTCGTGCCGTTCTGGTCACGCTGCCACTCTCTATTTTCATGATTTTGTACACATTTTTGGGATTATGGTTGCTCGCGGCTCCGAGGGGAGCATGAGCGTTATCTCAGATCGACCGCAGCTGTCCGGAAGAAACCGCTGGACATGTTGCATGTATACAAACAAACTTTTCGCGAGGTTAAGCGGACCATTCAAAAACCAGCGCCTCGCCAACAGGGAGACTGCCGATGTTTAACAAGTTACCAAGTCGCCGAACTCTCATAAAAGGGGCGGCGGCCAGCGGCCTTTTGGCGGCTGTACCTTTGTCTGGCCGATTTGCCCAGGCTCAATCCTCCGCACCGATCAAGATCGGCTTCCAGCAGCATTCAACGGGAATTGGCGCTGCCTACGGACGCTGGTACGGACGGACAACCGCTGCCGCTGTCAAGGCGATCAACGATGCAGGCGGCATCAACGGCCGCCCGGTCGAAATTGTCGCCGAGGATGACGGAACCGATCCCAAGCGCGGGGCGGAAGTGGTCGAGAAGTTCGCCAATCAGCATGGCTGCGACGTGGCGTTCGGGACACTCTTCAGCCACGTGGTCTATGGATCGGCCCCCGCTGCCGGGGAACTCAAGATCCCGTATTTCGTGGTCTCTGAAGGCCATCACGTGGCCAGCGGCAAGCTAAACCGCTACACGCTTCAGCCCGGTATCACCGACGTGAAGAGCCAGGTTCAGGCCATGGCACCGTTCATCGGCAAAAATCTCGGCAAGAAGGTCACGATGATCTTCCCGGATTTCGCCTTTGGCCACGACCATCGCGATTTCTTTACCTCGGCTATCGAGGCGCAGGGTGGCGAGGTGCTCGAGCACATTGCGATCCCGCCGAGCGAAACCTCCTTCACCAAGTATTTCCCGCGTATCCCGCGTGAGACAGAGGTGATCTACCATGTCATGGTAGGCCCGGGCGTCCTGACGTTCGTCAAGGAGCTGGGGGAATTCTTCGGCCCGTCTCGGCCTGAAATCTTCGGCTTCATCGACAGCCTGGAAGCTGTCGATCTCTCCTCTCCCGGTCTGGATTTCCTGGAAGGGACTTACTTCTGGGAAGGCAATCCGCGTTATGCGCAAGCCGACCAGACCAGTTTCGACAAGAACTATCGCGCAGCTGTGGGCGTCGACGAGAACGGGGCTTCGGTCTCCGATCCGAAAGACGTCTCCACTTACGCACACATGTTCGGATGCTGGGAGACGCTGAATATCATCAAGGCGGGAATGGAAGCCTCCGGTTATCAGGGGCCGTCCGATCGCCAGAAGCTGATTGAAGCCGTCGAAGCGATCACGGACATCCCGGAGAGCGACGCTCATCCGCAAGGCCCGAAACTGTTCAACGGCAAGACCCACCAGGTCTTCGGCGTGCAGTACATCTCCCGGGTCGAGAACGGAAAGCTGGTGAAGGTTCACACCACGTCCATTGAGGACACGCTGTATCCGGACGAAGTCGACTACACGAAGATGTCCTTCTGATCACTTTTTAGGAGCGCCGGAGCCCACTGGGCTCCGGTTTGCTATTCCAGAGAAAAATGGATTTTGGTCCTCACCTTCTGCTCGCCTCGCTAGAGGGCGCTGTCGGCGCCGCCGTGCTCGCATTGACTGCGCTCGGCCTCTCGCTGGTGTTCGGCGTCATGCGGGTCGTCAATGTCGCGCATGGCGAATTCTTCATGCTGGGCGCCGTGGCGACGTGGTTCGTGGCCTCGATTATCCCGGGGCACCCCGCCATCGCTTTTCTGGCCGCCCTGGTCATAGCTCCGCTGTTTGCCGCCGCGCTGGCCATTGCCGCGGATCATCTGGTCCTGAAGCATGTCGATTACGATCCGGAAGCGACGATCGTCGCGACCATCGGCATTCTCTACATTCTCCAGCAAGCAGTGCTGATGACATACGGACCGGAAGCGCGCCCGGTGGAGCCGCCCTTCAACAGCCGCATCGCCCTGCCCTGGTTCGAATTCGGCGAAACCGGTCTGCAACTTTATTACCCATGGGGCTTCGGCACGACGAGCTACAAGCTGTTCGTCATCGGTGCCGCCATGTTCATTCTTGTCGGCTTCTGGCTGCTGTTTTCCCGCACGCGCCTAGGACTGGTGTTGCGTGCGACCCAGCTTGACCGGGAAACCGCACAGGCCTTCGGCATCTCGGTTCAGCGGGTCTATTCTCTTGTTTTCGGCCTCGGCGCAGGCCTCGCCGCCCTGGCGGCGGTTCTGATCGTACCGATCCAGCAGGCACACTATCTGATGGGCGGCGATCCGCTCCTGCTGAGCTTTATTGTCGTCATCATCGGCGGGCTCGGCTCGATCCGCGGCACTGTCGTCGCCGCGATCATCATTGGCATGTCCGACGGCATCATCTCGGTGTTTTTCAGCCCGACGCTCGCCAAGATCATCGCCACCATGCTGGTCGCGCTGATCCTGGTCTTCCGTCCGCAAGGCCTTTACGGGAAGAAACCGTCATGAGCACCATCAAACGCGAGACCGCGCTTCATGTCGGCCTGATCGGCGTGCTTTTCTGCCTCTGCTTTCTGCTCCCCGCCTATCATCAGGGGAATCTGGCGCGGATCATGGTGCTGGCCACTTATGCGGTCGGCTACAATGTGCTTTTCGGCTACACGGGATTGCTCAGCCTCGGACACGCGATGTTTTTCGCTGCGGGCATGTATGGGCTGGGCCTCGCCATGCAATATGGCGGCGTCCCCGCACTCCCGGCTTTCTTTGTGGGGATCCTGGCGGCGGCGGTGCTGGCGGCGCTGGTTGCGGTGCTCGCGCTCAGAACGATCGGCGTGGCTTTCATGATCGTCACCCTGATGTTCGCGCAGGCAGCGTTTTTGACGATCCTTCATTTCGGTGAATGGACACGCGGTGACGAAGGATTTGTGCTGCCCCAGGCAACCCGGCAGATAGCCGGACTGGACCTGACCGACCCCGTGACGCGCTATCTCGCGGCGCTGCTGCTCTTTTCAACGGTTTTACTTATCACCGCCCGGATCATGCAGGTCTCTTTCGGTCATGTCCTGGTCGCTGTACGCGAAAACGAAGAGCGGACGCAGATGCTCGGATATAACGTCTTCAGGCATAAATTCGCGGCTGTGGTGATTTCGGGATCGATCGCGGGAGCGGCGGGTGCCGGTTACGCCCTGCTCTTCGGTTATGTGGGCGCGACCTTCGCATCTGTTCACTATTCCATCTTTCCGCTGCTCTGGGTCTTGCTGGGCGGTGCGGGGACGACCATCGGTCCGCTGATCGGCGCGGCCTTCATGTTCTACCTGATCGATTATTCCAGCAGTCTGACCAGCGCCTACATGATCATTGCCGGTCTGGTGCTTGTCCTCCTGACCCTGTTTGCCCGGGCCGGGATAGTGGGGGAAATCCGGAGGCGCTGGGTGCCGTGGCTGCCATGATGTTGCTGCAGACAAAAGCCCTGAGCCGCCGATATGGCGGATTGACCGCCGTAGACCGGGTCGATTTCTCACTCCCGGAAGGACAGGTGCACGCCTTGATCGGCCCGAACGGCGCCGGAAAGAGCACGTTCGTCGGCATGGTCGCCGGACGGATCAAAGCCAGTGACGGCGAAGTCTGGTTCGACGGCAAAGACGTTACCCCTCTGCCTGCGCATGCACGCATCCGGCGCGGCATGGCCTACACATTTCAGATCACGGCGATCTATGCCCGCCTCAGTCTGTTCGACAATGTTGCGCTGGCGCTCGGATCACGCGAGGAAGCTGACGTTTTGGCAGTGCTTGACCGGGTTGGCCTCCGGGACCGGGCGGATCAGATCGCTGGCACCCTTTCCTACGGCCATCAGCGCCTTCTCGAAATCGCCATGGGCGTCGCCCAGAACCCGCGCCTGCTCATTCTTGACGAGCCGACCCAGGGTCTCGCCGAAAGCGAGATCGCCGGTTTCAAGGAGTTGATCGGCCGGCTGCGGGCAGAGACGACGATCCTGCTGATCGAACATAATATGGATGTCGTCATGTCACTCGCCGATGCCATCACCGTGCTCGAGACCGGCCGTGTTCTGGCCTCCGGTACACCCGAGGAAGTCCGCGCCGATGCACGCGTCCAGCACGCCTACCTGGGGACGGCTCCATGTTGAAGCTCGACAGGGTCAGTGCGGGATACGGTCCCGTTCAGGTGCTTCACGAGGTCAGTTTCGAAGCGGTTCCGGGTGAAGTGCTCTGCCTGCTCGGCCGTAACGGCGCGGGAAAGACCACGACCCTGAAAGCAATCATGGGGCTGGTGAAACCGTCCGGTGGCAAGGTGCTTCTCGACGGACAGGACATAAGCGCCCTGCCGGCAGAAGAAGCGCCCAAGCGGGGCATTGGATATATTCCGCAAGGACGGCGCCTGTTCTCGGAACTCACGGTCGCCGAGAATATCGAAATCGGCCTGATGGCCCGCGACAAGGGAACGGAAACCCGCGAGCGGGTCCTGGAGATGTTTCCCCGTCTCCGCGAACGTCTCGATCAGCGTGCCGAGACCCTCTCCGGCGGAGAGCAGCAGATGCTGGCGACGGCCCGCGCGCTCTGCCTGGAGCCATCGGTTCTCATGCTGGACGAGCCGACCGAAGGATTACAGCCGTCAATGATCGATATCATCAGGGAGACGATCGTCGAGATGCGGGCACAAGGCGTCGCGGTCATCCTGGTTGAACAACGGATCGAAGCGGTTCTGTCTCTGGCGGATCGCGTTGCGTTTCTTGAGAACGGGCACGGACGTGAAATCGTTCCGGTGGCTGATCTCAAGTCCGATCAGACGCTCTTGCACAAATATGTCGGTGTTTAACCCGGCTCTGTCGTTCAGACGAGTTTCGCCAGGATGGCTTCCAGTGTTTCGGTTTCCTCGGCCGTAAGCGGCTCGAGCGTTTCTTCCCTGGCCCGGAGAGCCTGAACATGCGCAGCCTCGAAAGCCGCCTGCCCTTCCTCGGTCAACTCCACGATACGGAGTCGCTGATCATTCTGGTCCGGGCGCAATGTCAGCAGATTCTTGGCCATCAAACGCTCGACGACCCCTTTGATCGTGGCCGAGTCCATCGCCGTCATGCGTCCCAGTTTGTTCTGGGACAGAGGGCCAAGCTCATAGAGTCGGGCAAGGGTGGCGAACTGTGTCGGCGTCATACCGTCAACATGCCGGCTGAAGATCGCGACATGGCGTTGATTGGCCCGCCGGAGGTTGAAACCGACCTGATTTGAAAGCCGGTACGTATCGGCCATGTTGCTGCTTTTTCCCATCCGCTTCTATTGACAGGTTGACGGGGTTGCCGCAACATCCACTTGTATACAAACAAGTTTGTGTGTTCATGATGCCAGCCACGATGACCTATCTGCGACCTGATATGTTGGCGTCTGCCCTGGATGCACTGGCATCGAGGCCGCTTACCGTGGCAGCGGGTTGTACTGACCTTTACCCGTCGACCGAACGCAAGTCCCTTCCCTACGACGTGCTGGACATTACCGGAATCGAAAGCCTCTCCGGTATCCGCCGGGATCAGGAAGGCTTGACGATCGGTGGGACGACAACCTGGGCCGAGATCGCTGAAGCGGATCTGCCGCCTGCCCTGCATGCCTTGCAACTGGCCGCGCGGGAGGTTGGATCGAGACAGATCCAGAACCGGGGAACAATTGCCGGCAACCTCTGCAACGCCTCACCCGCGGCGGACGGTGTGCCGCCTCTTCTGGTGCTCGATGCAGAGGTCGAGCTGAGTGCATCAAGCGGTGTGCGCACTCTGCCTCTTGCGGACTATCTGACCGGCCCGCGCAAAACACAGCGGCGACCGGACGAAATCCTGACTGCGGTGAAGATCCCGGCCAAGGCTCTTGCCGGAAGCAGTCATTTTCTGAAACTGGGTGCCCGCACATATCTTGTGATCTCGATTTCCATGGTTGCGGCACGTGTCGTGATCGAAGACGGCATCGTGACCGAAGCGGCTCTGTCCGTCGGCGCCTGCGGGCCCGTCGCACAACGGCTGGATGCTGCGGAACGCGCTCTTGTCAGTCATCCGCTGAACCCGGACGCGGTATCTGACCAGCTCGTCGCTGATGCCCTGAGCCCCATCGACGATATCCGCGCGGATGCTGATTACAGAAACACAAGCGCTGCCGAGTTGCTTCGCCGCACGTTGCGCGCACTACAGGCCGGTCCGGGAGACATGGGATGAATGTGCATTCAAGCCGAATGATGCTGACTGTCGCCGGTGAACAGCATGCCATCCTGTCCGAGCCGGGACGCCGGCTGTCCGAGGTGCTTCGGGATGACCTCGGCCTGAAGAGCGTGAAGATCGGTTGCGATGCCGGTGATTGCGGCGCCTGCACCGTGCTGATCGATGGCAGGCAGCATTGCGCATGCCTTACCCCCGTTGCCCAGGTTGCCGGACGGCGGGTCGAGACGGTGGAAACCGCCGATCCGGCTCTGATGGGGCGGCTGCAAAAGGCGTTTCTGGCACACGGTGCTGCGCAATGCGGCATTTGCACACCGGGCGTTCTGATGGCCTCCATGGAGTTGTTGCAGAACAACCAAAAACCCGACATTGCCGAAATCGAGGACACGCTCGCCGGTGTGCTGTGCCGCTGTACTGGCTACAGAAAGATCATATCCGCCATTATGGCAGTCGGATCGCCGATAGAAGAGACAGTCGCCCCTGTTGCCGGGAAAGCAGTTGGCCACCCGGTGCCGAGACTGGACGGTGTCCGGAAGGTCGACGGCACGGAAATCTTTGGCGCCGACTATGCACCCGAAGGATCTCTTGCGGTTCGGGCCATCCGCTCTCCGTACCACCATGCCCGTTTTGAACTCGGCGACATCGTGCAATGGCAGATAGGCCATCCCGGTATCTCTGCCGTGGTGACAGCGGCGGACATTGAGGGGGAGAACCGGTTCGGCGTTATCCCGCCACTCGCAGATCAACCGGCCATCGCCGAAGAAGTCACGCGCTATCGTGGCGAGCCTGTGGCCCTGATCGTCGGCGACCCGGAACTGGTCGAAGCGATTGATCTCGAAAATTTCCCGGTCACATGGACCGCCCTGCCCCATAGCCTAACGCAAGCCGAGGGCGGAATGGCTGGTGCCCCCCAATTGCATGAGACCCGATCAGAGAACACGCTGATTCGGGGCCGCGTCGCCAGTGGAGATCCGGACCAAGCCATGCAATCGGCGGCGCATGTCGCGTCCGGGAGCTTCGAAACCTCCTATGTCGAGCACGCCTATATCGAACCGGAAGCGGGTGCCGCCTGGCTTGATGGCGATACATTGGTGATTCAGGCCTGTACGCAAGCGCCGGTGATGGACCGGGACGATACTGCAAAGGTTCTGGGCCTGCCGGTGGAACGGGTCAGGATCATTCCGTCGGCTGCCGGTGGCGGGTTCGGCTCGAAGCTCGACATCACGGTCCAGCCGCTCCTTGGGCTGGCCGTTCTGAAGACGGGACGGCCCTGCCGCATGGTCTTCAGCCGGTCCGAATCCATGCGGGCCAGCACGAAGCGCCATCCCGGTACGCTGGATGCATCGATTGGTGCCGACGAGAACGGCCGGATTACGTCCATGGTCCTGCATGGCGATTTCAATACCGGCGCCTATGCCAGCTGGGGGCCAACCGTGGCGACCCGCGTCCCCGTGCATGCCTCCGGCCCCTACCTCACCCCGAACTATCGGGCAACCAGCCGGGCCATCCATACCAACGGGCCGACTGCGGGCGCTTTCCGGGGCTTTGGCGTGCCGCAGGCGGCGATCTGCCAGGAAGTGCTGTACGATGATCTTGCCGGGAAATGCGGCATTGATCGACTGGAATTCCGGCGCCTGAACGCGCTACGGGATGGCGATGCGACGCCGTCCGGCCAGGTGCTGCAAGCCGTCGGGATCGAGGAATGCCTGGACGCGCTCAAACCTCATTGGGACAGGGCACTCGCCGAAGCCGCCGCACATAATGAAACGTCACCGGTGCTGAAACGCGGCATCGGCGTCGCTTCCTGCTGGTACGGATGCGGCAACACGGCTTTGCCGAACCCCTCGACGATCCGCATCGGCATCACGGCCGGGGGCACGCTCAAACTGCACCAGGGCGCAACCGATATCGGTCAGGGCTCAAACACCGTGATCACACAAATCGCGGCGGACGCGCTGGGCGTCCCGCTCAGCTTGTTCGAGCTGATCGGTCCCGACACGGCTCTGACGCCGGATTGCGGCAAGACCTCGGCCTCCCGCCAGACCTATATTTCCGGCAAGGCGGCGGAGCGCTCGGGCGTGGCTCTGCGCGACACTATCCTGCGCCTCACCAATTTGCCGGAAACCGCGCGCATCGAACTCGGCACCGGCAGCATCATCGTCAGCCACGGCGACGAACGGCGCGAGATCGATCTGAAGGCGCTTCCGGTGAACCCGGACGGCTATGTCCTGATGGCGGAAGAGACATACGATCCGCCAACGACCGCGCTGGACGAGGACGGTCAGGGCACGCCTTACGCCGTCTATGGCTACGGCGCGCAAATGGCCGAAGTCGAAGTCGACTTGCTACTCGGCAGGACCAGGGTCATTCGCATCACCGCCGCACATGATCTTGGACGGGTCATCAATCCGCTGCTTGCCGAGGGTCAGGTCGAAGGCGGGATTGCGCAGGGGCTTGGGCTTGCCCTGATGGAAGAGTTCATCCCGGGCCGCACGGAGAACCTGCATGACTATCTGATCCCGACGATCGGAGACATGCCGGAAGTGCAGTCGATCTTCATCGAGAAACACGATCCGGAAGGGCCGATGGGTGCCAAAGGGCTTGGCGAGCATGTGTTGATCCCGACCGCCCCCGCGATCCTGAATGCAATCAGGCACGCATCCGGTGCCCGGATCACAAAGGTCCCCGCCCTGCCCCATCGTGTGCTCGCGGCGATAAAGGCCGCGCAATGAGCCGCCCCGAAAAAATCCGCTGCGATGCCTGTCCGGTGATGTGTTTCATCGCCGAGGGCCGGGCTGGAGCCTGTGACCGTTATGCCAACGAGAATGGCAAGATCATTCGCTGCGATCCGCTGACGATCCTGGACAAACGTCTGGCCAAAGGCGACGAGATCAAGCCGTTTCTTGCCGCCGAATGGGACGGGCAGACCGTATCGGGCGACACGGTGGTTGTCTCTGCCGTCGGTGCTGGCACGACCTATCCGGACTTCAAACCCGCTCCCTTCATCGTCAGCCGGGAGATCGACGGTGCGGATTTCGTCACCGTCGTCACCGAAGCCATTTTCTCCTATTGCGGCGTCAAGGTGAAGATAGACACCGACCGCCACCTTGGTCACGAAGCGGCGATCGTCCGGGCGGAAGGCGAGCCGGTCGGTCATGTCATGACCTCGGAATACGGCTCGCAGATGCTGTCGCTCGGCGGCGTCGACCACCTGACCGGAGGCAGCAAGGCCGAAGGCCGCAAGACCTGTGCCGCGCTTCTGAGCCTGTGCAACAAGGAGCCGGTCGAGCTGACCGTGGATGGCGGCTCGACGGTGATCGTACAGGCCGGAAAGCCCCCTATCGTCGACGGTACACCCGAAGAGCGGATGCGGGTCGGTTGCGGCTCCGCCGCCATCGGCATGTTCGCCTCGCAATGGAAGGGCCTCGTGGACGATGTGGTGGTAGTGGACGATCACATTACCGGCGTTGTCTCGGAGCATCAGGCCGGAAAGGTCATCGACTGGCCGGATACGGGCATCAGCATTCTCGGCCATCGCTCGACGCCGGGCCGCTATTTCCGCGTCGCAGAACCCGGTCTTGGCTGGGGCGGCACCAATATCGAGGACCCGCTGAGCATTCTCGGCCCCTGGAAGGAAAAGAAAGGCGCCCGGCCCGGTCTGTCCGTCCTCATGGTCTCCACCACAGGTGAGCATTCCGGCTATTACGTACTCGACGAGGATTTACAGCCGGTCGAACAACAGATGCCTGAGGAGCTGAGACGGTCCGTCGACCTGATTGCGGAGAATTGCGAGCCAGCTCTCTGTACCGTTCTGTTCATGGGAGGCGCGGGCGGCTCGCTCCGCTCGGGTGTTACCCGAAACCCCATCAATCTCACCCGGTCGGTGCAGGGCCGTAAGACGCAGGTCACGGTCGGCGGTGCCCCGGTCTATGTCTGGCCGGGTGGCGGCATCACCATTATGGCCGACGTCATGCAGACACCTGACGGCGCGTTCGGCTCCGTTCCGACTCCGGCGCTGGTCGCGCCTCTCGAGTTTACCGTCAGCCGCGCGGAATACCGGCAGCTCGGCGGGCATGACGATGCCGTCCGCTCTCTGGAAGACGTTCTTGCCCTGGGCGGAGAATATGGCTCCGACAGCCGCATCCTCGGAACCGGCGGATGAGTGCCGCGCCGCAAGCGGCCATGCTGCCGGACGGACAGCGGTTGCATCTGCATCATGGGCCGATCGACCTGATTATCCAGGCTTGGGGGCCTGAGCGCGCGGCCTGTTACGAGCAGGCGGCTGCCCGCTTTCAAACCATTCTGACAGGACTGGTATCGGAATTGCCGGCCTTGCGCTCACCGGTATCGCGCACGTCGGTTTTCAATGACCCGGTCGCGCGACGGATGAAAGCCGCAGTCGCCGGATATAAGGGCGTTTTTATCACGCCAATGGCAGCCGTTGCCGGGGCGGTTGCGGATGAAATCCTGTCGGCGATGATCGCCGGGCGTGATGTTCCGAAAGCCTATGTGAACAATGGCGGCGATATCGCTTTTCATCTCTCGGGAGGCGAAAGCACTGTTGCCGCCGCACCGGGAGGCGCCATCCATATCCGCGCTGCCGATCCGGTGCGCGGTATAGCCACTTCCGGCTGGCGTGGCCGCAGTCACTCCCTCGGGATCGCGGATGCGGTCACGGTCGCGGCCCGGTCGGCCGCCGCCGCCGATGCCGCTGCGACTTTGATCGCAAACGCTGTCGATCTGCCCGGCCACCCCGCAATCGAACGGGTGCCGGCACGGGACATCGCACCGGACAGCGACCTCGGAGACCGGGAGATCACTGTCTCCGTTGGCGCCCTAACCCATGCCGAGATAACCACGGCTCTTCAGAACGGCGAAGCGTTGGCCCGGCACCTCGTCTCGGAAGGAAAGATCACCCAGGCGTCATTGATGCTCAGTGGTGATGTCGTGGTCATAACTGCCGAAACAGAAACCGCTATCCAGGGAACGCTCGCCCATGCCTGATTTTTCCGTCCGCAAGATGCAGATGATCATCGAGGAAGTCCGGCATGATGGCGGCCCGCCCCCTGAAACGCCGCGGCAGCTTGGTGCCATCCTGGCCTGCGTTCACAATCCGTTTGCCGGCCGGTATGAGGCCGATCTCCAGCCTGCGATGGAGGACTTGAAGCCTCTCGGTCTGGAGATGAGTGAGCGCCTGATCGCGGCACTCGGCGGCGCGGACCAGATAGACGGTTATGGCAAGGCGATGCTGGTCGGCGAGAACGGGGAGCTCGAGCACGGGGCTCTCTGGCATGTTCCAGGCGGATATGCGATGCGCCAGCTGCTTGGTGAGTCGAACGCGATCGTGCCATCCAACATGAAGCGGGGCGGAGTCGGCTCGAGCCTGGATATACCGCTCGGCCATATCAATGCGGCTTATGTACGGAGCCATTTCGATGGTTTCGAAGTCCGCCTGCCGGACGGACCGCGCGCGGATGAAATGATCCTGGCGCTGGCCATGTCATGCGGTGGCCGGGTGCACAGTCGTATGGGCGGGCTGGAAGCCTGGGACGTGAAAGGCGAAGACGGCCTCAGATAGGCCTGACTTATATATTGCTTGTATACAAGCAATATTGTTCGCGGCAAGATACCGACAGGATTTCGATGGAGATGAGTCATGTCGGACGCGATGCAGGAAACAGGCGGTAACGAAACAGGCACGCAGGACTTTCCAGTCCCGGCAGGCGTCTATGCCGAGCCGGTCCTTTCCGTAAAGCATTATACGGACCGCCTGTTCTCATTCCGGATAGCCCGCCCTGCCGCCTTCCGGTTCCGGTCCGGGGAATTCGTCATGATCGGCCTTCCGAACGCGGAGAAGCCGGTCTTCCGGGCCTATTCCATCGCATCGCCATCCTGGGACGAAGAGCTGGAATTTTATTCCATCAAGGTTCCGGACGGGCCGCTGACGGAACACCTGCAAAAGATCAAGCCCGGCGACACAGTGCTCCTGCGGAAGAAGTCCGTCGGGACCCTCGTCAACGATGCCCTGATCCCGGGCAAGCGGCTTTGGCTATTCTCGACGGGAACGGGCATCGCGCCGTTCGCAAGCGTTATCCGGGATCCGGAAACCTACGATAAATTCGAACAGGTCATCCTGTGCCACACCTGCCGCGAAGTGGGTGAGCTGACCTATGGCCACGAGCTCGTCGAGGCGACCAAATCCGATCCGTTGATCGGAGAAGAAGCGTCGGTAAAACTCATGCATTACGCCACCACGACACGGCAAGAGAGCTCGCATATGGGACGGATCACCGATCTTATTCAGAGCGGTAAACTGTTCACCGACCTCGACCTCCCGCCGCTCGATCCCAAGGTGGATCGCGGGATGATCTGCGGCTCCATGGATTTCCTGAAAGATACCAAACGGATCCTGGAAGAAGCTGGCCTCACCGAGGGTGCGAACTCCAATCCCGGTGAATTCGTCGTAGAGCGCGCTTTCGTCGATTGAGCGATATCAGATGTAACAGCGCTTTACCGGGCTCAGTCCTTCATGACGATTTTCGCCGCCGGTGCGCGGCCTGCTGAATCGACAAGGGTCTTGAAGGTTGTCCTTGTGTCCGATTTCTCGAAGCTTTTGGAAAACCGGATCATCCCGTCCGATGTTCGCAGCAACACATGATGTTGCCGGCATAGTGCAGCGAGGTCACCGAGGAAAGCTGCTGCTTCGTCTTTCGTAAGAAGCAGTTTCTGGTGATCTTTCTGTAACTCGCCGATCAAATTCGGGTCTATCATCGGGTTCCGGTTCCTCGGTCGCGGTCAATACTGGATCTCTGTGTGGGCAGAATAGCACTTGAGGATGCTCTGAAGAAACCTGGTCGGGTGATCACCTGGCATGCGGGCGAGCACAACAGATCGCACAAGAGCTCACAGCGCGAAGATTACATTACGGTCGTCCCCAAGGAACTCGCAGGCATGCTGCATGCCATTGGCTCGACGACCACGCTTTATGAGTTCCTGGAAGTTTTTATCGAAGATCTGCTTTACGAGCGCTTTGCCACTCCGGATTCAGCCGGGCTGGGTTCGGCTGACATGTCCGGCGCGGGCGACGAACCTGTTCTGGAGTTACGCGGATATTTCGATCGCTGGATGGAATTTTATGTCCGCGAAGTGATCCCGCCCCTGCCCGATCCGTCAGGACCGGAAGGCGCGGCGGGCTTCGTTACCGCCATGCAGCGGCAGCAGCCCCGCTGGCTTATTCTGGCAAACCAGAATGCGCGTGACGAGGCACGGTGTATGGAAGGGTTTGAAACCCTGCTCGATGTCGCCGGGACGGTATCGAATCGTTTCGATTTGCGCCTGGATCTGGAGATGGCCCGAAACGGCTTCAGGAGCATGTTGCGCAGGCGGGCTGAATCCGATGGAAAGCCGGCTGACTGGAGCCTGCTCGATCTTGGAAAATTATGACCAATGGCGTTAAGGCTTCCTCTTATCCTGCTGCTGAAGCTTATTAATTTCCCGGCGGCCATGTTTAAAAACTGGTACGGCCTTTCAGATCCTGAAACGGCAGCATGACATGCTCTCTGTAAGCCGGGCGCTCCTGCAAGCGTTCGTACCAGGCCTCGACATGCGGTACCGCGGGCCATTCCAGGTCCATGCCGAAGAGCCGGTAAAGATTGGTTCCGGCCGGAATATCCGCCAGACCGAATTGCCGCCCGCCAAGAAATTCACGGCCTTCCAGGGCATCGTCCAGACGCTTTAGGTGTTGGCCTGTAAGCTTTTGTTTTTCGCGGATAGTTGGCCAGTCCCTCTGTGCTTCCGGCGCGCGGAAGTAGCCCCAGAATATCCCGGTCAGAAATGCTGGCTGAAGGCTGGTCTGGGACCAGTCCATCCACCTGTCGGCTTGTGATCTGGCCGCGGGATCGTCCGGCCAGAACGCGGCATCGCCAAAGACGGCGGCGAGGTAGCGCAGAATGGCGTGGGATTCCCAGACAACTGTTCCGTCATGGTCTATCACGGGAACCCTGCCGTTCGGATTCATGGCGAGAAAGGCGGGATCATCCAGTCCACCCGCCGCGCCGCCCAGTTCCGTGTGCTCATGCGGCAGATCAAGCTCGCCGATCAGCCACATGACTTTCTGCACGTTGAAGGCACTGCGCCGTCCCCAGACTTTCAGCATTCACCTGCTCCCACGATCCCTGCTCAGGCCAGCATAGTACGGCCTGTTGGCCGATGCGCAATCAGCCGGTCACTGCATATCCGGAAACTCACTGACACCGAACGAGCACGCCATTGCCAACCATGACAGTCCTAGACTGAAGGATCGAAATCTATCCTCCAGGAGATCCGGGAATATGGGCGCGGTCAGTGAGTTCGAATACCGCTACAACATGACGATCAAGGCATTTCCGTCACATGCCGAACCAGCCTTCGAGAGCGCGGCACAGCAGGAAGAAGTCTGGGGCTGCAACTGGGGCTGCGACAATGATGTCGGCCAGCTGCGGAAGGTGCTGATGCACCGTCCCGGCGACGAGATGAAGATCATCGACCCGAAAATGCGCCTTGAGCAACTGGGCTCATACGGTGATGCCGAGGGCGAAACCTGGTATTGGCGCGGTGACGAGGTTTATCCGGTCGAGGAGCTGCAGGCGCAGCATGACGGTCTGGCTGACGCGCTGCGGGCCGAAGGGGTCGAGGTTGTCTATCTGAAGCGCTGCGCACCCGGGCGGCACAAGGCGGTCTATACCCGTGATTCCTGCATCGGGGTCAAGGGAGGGGCAATCGTCACCCGTCTCGGTCCGATCGTCCGGCGCGGAGAGGAAGCGCCGGTCACCGAAACTCTTGGCTCGATCGGCATGCCTATCCTGCGCACCATCCACGGCACCGGCCTGATGGAAGGCGGCAGTTTCGTCTGGCTGAATTCAAAGACCACCGTGATCGGCCGTTCCTCGCGGGTGAACGAGGAAGGCACGCGCCAGGTCGAGGAAGTGCTGAATGCGCAAGGCGTCGAGCTGCTGCGCGTCGATCTGACCGGCTACCGGCTGCATATCGACGGCACGATGGTAATGGTCGATGTCGATACCGCCATCGTCAATCCAAGCATCCTGCCCTTCTGGTTCCTGGAGAAGCTGGAAGAGCTTGGTATCCGCACCATCGAGGTTCATCCGGACGATCCGACGGGCGTGGTGAACTGCCTCGCGGTCCGGCCGGGGCGCGTGATCATGCAGTCCAACGTCTCGCCCCGCACGGCGGACACCATGGATAAACTGGGCATCGAGATTGTCGAAGTACCCTATGCCAAGATGTTCCAGGGTGGCGGCGGTATTCACTGCTCAACCTCACCGCTGATCCGGGATTCCGTGGACTGATCTTCTGACGTGCTGCGCCGGGGCGCGAGGCCTCGGCGCGGTGCCCTCTTAGATCTCTATAACCAGCCCGTCATAGCCAGGCTCGGTGCCCGGCGGACATTTCGCCAAAGTCTCTTCGTAATCGAGAGAAGCTGCCATATGGGTGAAATACGCCCTGCCCGGCTTTACGCGGTTGATCCAGCCGAGTGCTGTCTCCAGATTGGCGTGGCTTCGGGCCGGCTCGACGCGAAGACAATCCACGATCCAGACCGGAATATTCCGCAGCCTATCCAGCTCGGAATCGGTAAAGATCGCAACATCGGTCGAGTAGGCGAAGACATCGTTGACGAGCAACCCGAGCGACGTACCACTGGGGCCATGATCCTGCTCCGACAACTCGATCGAGAACGGACCGATCTCCAGCATATCCCCGGCGGCGATGTCTTTCGCTTTCAATGGTGAGCGGAAGTGCGGCGGGCTATCCGGCGTTTTCTCGAACATGTATTCGAAACGCTTGAAGAGATCGCTCCGTGTCTTTGCATCCATATAGGCCGGGATCTGCTTGCCGGTTCCCCAGCAGAGCGGCCGTATATCGTCGATGCCATGCACATGGTCCGCATGGCTATGTGTATAGATGATCGCGTCCAGGTCGGTGACCTGAGCATCGACAAGCTGATCATGCAGATCGGGGGTCGTATCGACGAGAACACGCGTCCCGTCCTTTTCCAGCAGGATCGATGGGCGCCGTCTGCGGTTCTTCGGATTTGCCGGATCGCATGCCCCCCAGCCATCACCGACAACCGGAACGCCGGAAGACGGCCCGCATCCGAGCATGGTGATCTTCATGAGCGGAGTCAGGCTCCGCTATTGAGGGCTATGCCCCCGGGCACGGAAACCCGCGAAAACAGACGGAAGAAATTCTCCGTCGTGAGCTTCGCCATTTCCTCTACCGAAACGCCGCGCAACTCGGCTAGTGCCTGATGGGTATGGGCAACATAGGCAGGCTCGTTCCGTTTGCCGCGCTTTGGTACAGGCGCGAGATAGGGAGAGTCCGTTTCGACCAGCAGACGATCCTGCGGCACGTCCCGCACGGTTGAGCGAATATCCTCGGCATTCTTAAAGGTGATGATGCCGCTCAGCGAGACATAGAAGCCGATATCCAGCGCCCGCTCGGCCAGCCGGCGGCCGCTGCTGAAGCAATGCAGAACGCCCGTATAGGGCTTGCGGGCATATTCCGCTTCCAGCAGATCGGCCGTGTCCTCATCCGCATCACGGGCATGGACAATCAGCGGCAGGCCGGTTTCCTGCGCCGCTTGGATATGGGTGGTGAAACTGCGGCGCTGCGCATCGCGTGGGGAGCTGTCGTAGAAGTAATCGAAGCCGGACTCGCCGATGCCGACGACTTTCGGATGTGCGGCAAGCTCGACCAGTTCCTCGACGGATACTTCCGGCTCCTCCCCCGCCTGGTGCGGATGAATGCCGACGGAGCAGAAGACATCGTCATACTGCTCCGCGATCGCGCGGATCTTCGGAAAGGTCGTGATGCGGGTGCTGATCGTCACCATGCGGCAAACACCCGCCTGCCGGGCCCGTTCGATCACCTCGTCCCGTTCTTCCTCAAAGGTCTCGAAATCGAGATGGCAGTGAGAATCGACGATTGCCGGCGCGTTCACTCAGGCCTCCGCTGCTTCCGGTTCGACATAACGCGGGAAGACCGGACTCGGCTTTGGCAGCTCTGTCCCTGGCACCAGCCGGTTTCCGAGAGCGGCGAACTTCCGCTGCTCCTCACCAAGAGCAAGCTGATCCAGCATCTTCGAGGCACTGTCCGGTACAACCGGCTGCATCAGCACGCCGAGCACGCGGATCGTATCGGCCAGCACATAAAGCACGGTCGCCATCCGGTCGGGATCGGTTTTCTTGAGCCCCCATGGAGCCATCTCATCGACATAGCGATTGGCATCGCCAACAATCTGCCAGACCTGATCAAGCGCCTTGTTGAAAGCTTGCGCATCGTACGACTGCCGAATGGACTCAAGCAGGCCAGCTGCCGCATCCATCAAGGTCTTGTCAGCGTCGGTGAAGTCCCCATGCGCCGGCACCTTGCCGTCGCAATTCTTGGCAATCATCGAAAGGACGCGCTGAGACAGGTTGCCGAAATCGTTCGCCAGCTCGCTGTTCACCCGGTTGACCATGGCCGTGTGGGAATAATCGCCATCATTGCCGAACGGTACTTCCCTCAGCAGGAAGTAGCGCACCTGGTCGAGGCCGTATTTCTCGATCAGCTCCAGCGGGTCGATCACATTGCCGACGGACTTCGAAATTTTCTGGCCTTCGTTTGTCCACCAGCCGTGCGCGAAGACACGCTTGGGCAGCGGCAGGTCCGCAGCCATCAGGAAAGCGGGCCAGTAAACGGCGTGAAAGCGCAGGATATCCTTGCCGACCATGTGCAGGTCCGCAGGCCAGAAAGCCTTGTAGTCGCTGCTTTCGGTATCAGGATATCCGGCGGCCGTGATGTAGTTCGTCAGGGCATCGAGCCAGACATACATGATATGGGCGTCGTCGCCCGGAACCTGCACCCCCCATTTAAAGCTGGTGCGGGAGACCGAAAGATCACGCAAGCCGGATTTCACGAAGCTCATGACTTCGTTACGCCGCGCGGACGGAGCGATGAAGTCGGGATGCTCCTCGTAATATTTCAGCAGCGGTTCCTGCCATTTCGAGAGATCGAAGAAATAGCTCGGCTCTTCCACCCATTCGACAGGCGCACCGGTCGGTGCCTTGCCGTCGACAATTTCAGTCTCGGTGAAGAAGGCTTCATCCCGCACGGAATACCAGCCTTCATAGGCGCCGAGATAGATGTGCCCCTTTTCCAGCATCTTGTTCCAGATGGCCCGACAAGCCTTCTTCTGTCGCTCTTCCGTCGTCCTGATGAAATCGTCGTTTGAAAAGTTCATCGCGCTCGCAAGGTCGCGGAAATTCTGGGACACTTTGTCGGTAAAGGTCTGGGGATCGACACCTGCATTGGCGGCGGCGGTTTCAACCTTCTGCCCGTGCTCGTCAGTGCCTGTCAGAAATTTGACGTCATAGCCGTCCAGACGCTTGAACCGGGCCAGCGCATCACAGGCAAGCGTCGTGTAAGCGTGGCCGATATGGGGCTTGTCGTTGACGTAGTAGATCGGTGTCGTCAGGTAATAATGCGCGCTCATGGATATATCCGATCGGCGGTCGCTGTCCGCTTTGGTGGTCAGTCAAAGAATCTGGTGCATTGAGGTACCGCCCGCACCTGTCAGTTTCAAGGTGAAACGTCAGGAAGCGGCGTGATCCGGTGCCAGGGAATAGAACACATCCATCAGCAATTGCCGTTTGTCGAGATTGAGGCCCATGCCTTTTCCGAGAAGCGCCGTTATCCGGGAGCGCCGTTCCGCAACACCGGCCGGGCCAAGTGTTTCGGTGAGTTTCTGGGCGGCTGCCCCCATCCCCCTGATCCGGTCGATAGGGGCTTCTCCCGCCGCGGCATCCCGCGCGATACGCCCGAGCCACCAGTCCAGAAGGTTCATTCCGGTCTCAAACGGATCGCTTTCCTCTGCCTTCACCGCACGTGTCCAGCGATCCGCCAGCTCCAGCAGAGACAGGTCCTGCAGGGACGGATAGCTGCTGAGTGCGCCAAAAATATCCTCAAGCGCGGAAATACCGCCTTCGGCTGCCAGAGCAAGCGCACGGCCTACGCTTCCTTCGGAGATTGCAACCAGGGTTTCAATCGTCGCCGGATCGAGATCCGGCTTGTGAATGCCCAATAACTCGGTGATCTGAGTATCGAAGAGCGGACCAAGGCGAACGGACCGGCACCGGGACCGGATGGTTGGCAGCAAACGGCCGGGCGTGTGGCTGACAAGGATGATCAGCGCTTGCCGGGGCGGCTCTTCGAGCAATTTCAGAACAGCATTGGCCGCATTCCGGTTCATCTCGTCCGCGCTGTCGAGAATGACCACGCGCCAGCCACCGAGCGACGGCGTAAGCCTCAGGAAACTGCCTATCTTGCGGACATCGTCAACGACGATCTCGCCACGCATCTTTTTGCGTTTCTCATCGTAACCGCGCTCGACCACCAGCATATCCGGATGGCTTCCGGCGGCGATCTGCGCGAATACGGGATCGTCACGCGAGACATGAAGATCGGCGGCAGCGGGCGGCAAGGCATCGCCGAAAAGCCCCGGCCCCTCATCCTGAACGCCGCCAGACAGCACAAAACGGGCAAACCGGTACGCAAGCGTGGCCTTGCCAATGCCCGACGGCCCCGTGATCATCCAGGCATGGGGGATGCGTCCGGAGGCAATCGCATCATGCATCGCCGCCTCGGCCGTTTTATGGCCGATCAACATCTCGTTTTCGCGCGGCAGAGGAATTGCGCTCTCGTCGCTCATCAAAGTGCTCCCAACCTGCTGTTGACCAATGTGGCGATCATCAGGCTTACGGATTCGGCGTCACCGGCGGCATCGACCAGCGCGACCCTGTCCGGCTCCCCGTCGGCAATCTCCCGGAAGCCCTCGCGCATGCGCTGGTGGAATGCGAGTTTCATCCGTTCAAAACGGTCTTCGGCGCCGCGCCGTGCCGCTTCATCAGAGACACGGGTGCGGGCAAGGCCTGCTTCGGGATTAAGATCGAGGATAATAGTCAGATCGGGTTTGAGATCTCCGAGCACGATCTTGTGCAAGGCCGCGATCTTGCCGCGATCAAGCCCGTGCCCATAGCCCTGATAAGCCATGGTGGAATCGGCAAACCGGTCGCAGAGCACCCATGTGCCTTTTTCGAGCGCGGGTTCAATCAGGCGGCGGACATGGTCCCTGCGAGCGGCATAGAGCAACAGCAGCTCCGTCATCGCATCCCAGCGATCCGGATCGCCGGTGACGAGAAGTTCACGGATTTGCTCGGCTCCGTCCGAGCCACCGGGCTCGCGTGTCAGGCAGACCGCTTTTCCCGCCTGTTCCAGGGCAGCCGCCAAAACACGGATCTGCGTGCTTTTGCCAGCCCCCTCACCGCCTTCGAATGTGATGAAGCGCCCTCTTTCAGAGGCCGCGAGGTCAGCCACCACTGCCCCAGACGAGGTATTCGACCGCGGCGCCAACTTTACCGAAAACGCCAAGCTGGTCCACATCCTCAGCTGCATAAAGCGGGATCGTCACGTCATCCATATCCGGTGCCGAGACTTTCAGCGTTGCCAGTTGTGTGCCGGCTGCAATCGGGGCCGGGACCGGGCCTTCATAGACCACACTGACTTTCATTTTCTGGCGTGCGGACCGCTTGAGCGTGAGCAGCACGTCACTATCGGTCACCAGAGGAACTGTTTTGGCATTGCCCAGCCAGACATCGGCATTGGCGACAACAGCGCCCTTCTCAAAGAGATTGTAATTATCGAATTCCCGGAAGCCCCAGTCGAGCAGTGCCTCGCCCTCGCGAGACCGCGCGGCAACGCTGCCCAGACCATTAACGACCAGCACCAGACGGCGGCCATTTCTGACGGCGGATGCCGTCAAGCCATATCCGGCGGCTTCCGTATGCCCGGTCTTCAGACCGTCCGCGCCCATGTTCTTGTAGAGCAGCGGGTTCCGATTGCCCTGTTTGATCTTGTTGTAGGTGAACTTCGTTTCCGAATAGATCGGATAATATTCCGGGAACCGGCGGATGGTCTCGACGGCAAGGCGCGAAAGATCGTGGGCCGTTGTCCGGTGCTCCGGATCCGGCCAGCCTGTCGCATTGCGGAAGGTGCTGCTGGTCAATCCGATCTCATGCGCCCGCCGGGTCATCTCCTCGGCAAACGCTTCTTCGGTTCCGCCAAGCGCTTCGGCCAGGGCGATTGCCGCATCGTTACCGCTCTGCACGATGATGCCGTGCAGAATGTCGTGCACAGCGACACGGGTATTCACTTTCACGAACATCTTCGAGCCGCCCTTGCGCCAGGCCTTCTCGCTGATGGCGATGGTGTCGTCCATCGAAAGCCGGCCGTCCTTCAGACGCTCGAACGCCATGAAGACCGTCATGATTTTCGTCATTGAGGCTGGCGGCATCGGCTTGTCCGCATCCTTTTGATAAAGGATCGTGCCGGTGTCGTAGTCGAGAAGGATGGCTTCCCGTGCACTGGTCTCAAGCGCGGAGGCCTGTAACGCCCAGAGCAGGTTGGCGGCAAGCAGGCCGGTGACAAGCAACCCGGCCCCGCCCAGGGCACGGCACGTGCTCCCGACTGCTGCGTTCCATTTGCCGGTCAATATCATCATGAGTTCCCCTCCCGCCCGAATGACGAGACGTTTTGGTCCAACAAGTTATCGGCTTTCATAGCCCCAAGCGTTTTTCTGCATAATGCACAACTTTGATTGAAATGAGACACAGGGGGCTCTTTGCCAATTTTGCGCCTTGTAGCTACTGCTGTTACTCGACGATCACCCGCGCGCCCGGATACCCCCGGCTGATGACGGATTCAAGAATCCGGTCGGCATCCTCCGCCGTTGCCAGCGGGCCAAGGCGCACACGGTAGAAATATTGTCCGTTCACCTGCCGGGGATCGATCCGCACCGGTCCGACATCGGCCAGAATTTGCGTCAGCTTGTCCGCGTTGTTCGCATTCGTAAACGCGCCGGCCTGAACGTATATTTCGGTTGGCTCCGGCTCGGTCAGGATCACTGTCTGGCTGCGGGACTGGCGCGCGAGATCAATGGCGCTGCCCTGATCGGCGGGACTTGGCGCTGTGGATACCGCAGGCGGCGGAGGCGTCAGAACAACAGCTCCGGGTATCTTGGAGACATTGCCTTTGGAAACAGCCACGCTCGGGGCCGCTTCCGGTGTTGGAACCGGTTCGGGATTCAGGCTGGCGAGCTGCACCGGCTTGCCCGACTGGTAGGCTTCGGCAAGCCGACGGCTCTCCTCCGGCAGGACTTCGACCCGGACCTTCGCGGTTCCCTGGCGTTCGAAGCCCAGAAGCTGCGCGGAACGCCGCGAGAGATCAATGATCCGGCCATGGGCAAACGGCCCTCGGTCATTCACCCGGACAACCAGGGCGCGGCCATTCTCCAGATTAGTCACCCGCACAACGCTTGGCATCGGCAGGGTGCGATGCGCGGCGGTGACGGCATTCTGGTCGAACACCTCGCCATTGGCGGTGTCTTTGTTGTGGAAATTCGGCCCGTACCAGGACGCGATCCCCGTTTCGACGTACCCGTAATCGGCCTGAGGATAGTACCAGACACCATTTATCGCATAAGGAGAGCCAACCTTGTAGCGGCCAACCGGCCTTCCATCGGACGTGGCGCTCTGGACCTGCTTGGCCGTATGCACCACGAACTCGGTCTCCGCACAGGCGGACAAGAACAAGGCAAGCGTCATGAACGAGAGCGTGGCGAGAGGTTTCATGTCTGTCCTTTGGGTCCGTACGGCGCCCAGCTTACAACGGATATGCAATTTAAATTACGACACTACCATATCTCGTGGTCGATTTCGCGGTGAACTATTCCTGTCCGATAGCTTCCGCAAGCGTGCCAACCGCCGTCGCGAAGTAGCTTGAGCGGTTCCATTTCAGGATGACCTCATAGTTCGAGTAGGCGAGATACGCCGGTGCCAGCTCCCCGTCACCCGGAACCACCAACTGGCTTGTCAGGTTACGGCTTGGCAACGGGCCACCATCGCGCCTGGTAACGCCCAGCGCTTCCCATTCCCGCATCGTCTTGGTGATCTTGGAATCGATAAGGGACTTATCGAAATTCGCGGGCAGACTGACCGCGCGGCCCCAGGTTTCACTGCTGTTCCAGCCGGATTTGGACAGATAGTTCGCAATGGAGCCGAAGACATCGGCTTTGGTGCCCCAGATATCCTTATGGCCGTCCCCGTCATAATCGACGGCGAAATTATGGAAGCTGGAGGGCATGAACTGACTCTGCCCCATGGCCCCGGCCCAGGATCCCTGCATGTCGCCCGGCGCGATATGGCCTTGTTCCAGGATTTTCAGTGCCAGCAGCAGCTCTTTGCGGAAGAAAGCGCTGCGGCGACCGTCATACGCCAGCGTCGCAAGGGAAGCGACGACGGGGAAGCCACCAGTGATACGTCCAAAATCCGTCTCTACCCCCCAAAGGGCAACGATGAAACGCGGTTGGACACCGTATTTTTCGGAAACCTCCGTCAACAACGCCTTGTTCTCTTTCAGGAGCGCGCGCCCCTTCTGGATTCTGGCATCCGGAACGACACGGGTCAGGTATTGCTCGAATGTCAGGGTGAATTCAGGCTGCTTTCGATCCAGCTCAACAACACGCGGGATCGGCGTGACGCCAGTGAAAGCCTGATCAAAGATGGATCGGCTTATCCCCTGCTTCTCCGCCTCGGCCTTCAGTTCGGTGACCCAGGCCTCGAATGGCTGTGTCGCGGCGGCGTAAGCGGAGGTGAAAGTGGCTGCCGAAAGCAGTCCCGCGAGTACCAGAATTTTTCTCAACATATCGATGCCCGATGCCCAGCCTGTGTGCCAAATGCAATACAGTATGTTGTGGCATAGGGGACTGGCGCCCGCAACAAAGCGCCGGGTCAGCTCACAACTCATTGATCCGGGACGAGAGTTTTCAAGGCGTCTTCGCCCTTCCAACCCCCACATGTGCGAATCTGACTGGAGAGGGACCGGCAACGACTTGCTGCATCAGTGCCTGCAAAAAGCACCCGGCTTAAGATTCGATCTGGACAGATTGATCACATTAGATATCCTGAATATGAAAATTAATCATATTTAAGAGATTACAAATGAGACGAGTACTTCTTACAGGTGCGGGTGGAGGCATTGGCCGCCGCATGCGAAAGGCACTCGCCAACACCTATCCGATACTTCGTTCATCCGACATGGTTGAACTGGAGCCGGCAATGGACGGCGAGGAAGTCGTGCGGGCGGACCTGACAGTTCAAGAGGATCTGGAGCGGATTGTTGATGGTGTCGACGGGATCATCCATCTCGGCGGCCTGTCCGTCGAGCATGAGTGGGACGACATCCTGCGCACCAATATTGATGGCACATATCGCCTCTTCGAGGCCGCCTACAAAGCCGGGGTGAAACGGATCGTCTTCGCCAGCTCAAATCACGCAATCGGGTTTTATCCGCGCGGGCAGATCCTGGACGGATCGGAGCGCCCTCGCCCGGATTGCCGATATGGTCTCAGCAAGGTCTTCGGCGAAGCGCTGTCGCAGTATTTCGCGGACAATTACGGCCTTGGCGTTCTCTCCATCCGTATCGGCTGGTGTTTCGAGAAGCCCGAAACCCAGCGGACGCTCGGATCCTGGGTCAGCATCGGAGATCTGGCCCAACTCTGCCGGATAGGGCTGGAAACGCCGGATTTGCATCACGAGATCGTCTTCGGCATGTCCGACAATTCACGCACCTGGTGGGACAATAAGACGGCCCGCCGCCTTGGGTATCAGCCTGGGGACTCATCGGATATCTGGGCGGCGGAAGTGGATAATTCCGGCATCCCCGAACCAGGGGACGCCGTAGGCCTTGCCGTTCAGGGAGGCCCCTTTGCCAGCGAGGGATATCAGGGCGACCCGCTCCGGGTTGCCGCTCGCAATGCTCAATCCAAGCCCTGACTTAACGTCAGGTTCTCTTCTCACCCCGCTAGGGAGAATTGCCGTGTCTTTATCGCCCCAGAAGCTCAAGGCCCGTATGGCCACAGGCCTTCTGTCCTTTCCTGTCACGCATTTTGATCAGGATCTGAAATTCGCCCCCAAGGCCTATCAGGATCATGTTTCCTGGCTGGCCTCCTACGATGCTGCCACCCTGTTCGCCGCCGGCGGGACGGGTGAGTACTTTTCCCTCGGTCAGGATGAATTCCCGGCCATCATCCGGGCGGCGGTCGAGGCCGCGGACGGACGCTGCCCGGTGGTTGCCGGGTGCGGCGTGAATACAACCCGCGCCATTGCCGATGCCCGGGCCGCGGAAGCCGCTGGCGCCGATGGTCTCTTGCTGTTGCCGACATATCTGATGTCTGGCACCCAGGAGGGACAGATGGCCCATGTGAAAGCTGTCTGCCAATCCGTTTCCATCGGAGTCGTGGTCTATAACCGCGCCACATCCGTGCTGACGGCGGACAGTGTCGCCCGCCTCGCGGAGGAATGCCCCAATCTGATTGGCTTCAAGGATGGTGTCGGCGAAATCGACCATGTGACCCGTATGCGAACCATGCTTGGGGACCGGCTGGTCTATGTCGGCGGAATGCCGACGCATGAGCTGTTTGCCGCCGCCTACGATGCTGCCGGGTTCAGTACCTATTCTTCGGCCGTCTTCAATTTCGTGCCCGAACTGGCGCTCAGGTTCTATGCCGCCATGCGATCCGGAGACCGGCTGGTGATGGATGACATCCTGAAATCCTTCTTCTACCCCTTCGCGAATATACGGGACAAGGTGCCGGGCTATCCGGTCAGCCTGATCAAGGGCGGACTACGTGCTGTCGGCCGGGACCCGGGAAATGTACGCCCGCCTCTTTCTGCCGCGACGGACAAGCATATCGAAGAGCTTGCCGCGGTTATTGAAGCATCCAGGCTGGCTGCCGCCGCATAGAAGTAGGATTCATTTTTCGATAGATTGACCAATTTTCAAAAGGAGGCATACTTATCCGAGGAACACAGACGGCGCATGAACCGCCGCATTCCGCAACACGCATCGCATAAGAAAAAACAAACCAGTGATGCATCGGTTCCGGACACAAAACCGGACCAAAAGGGAGGAAATACAAAATGTCGATGATTCACAAAATCGGATCTGCCGCGCTGGCAGTCGCCTTGCTCGCGGGCATCTCCAGCAATGTCGAGGCTGCGGAATGGAAGGGCTGGAACATTCACAAGCCCGGATATCCCAACACGGTCGCGATGGATAAGTTCGCCGAACTTCTGGTGCAGAAAACCGGCGGGCGTCACAGCCTGAAGATGTTTCATTCGGGTGTTCTCGGCAGCCAGCCGGATGCGATAGAGCAATTGCGCATCGGCGGCCTTGAAATTGGTAATTTCAATCTCGGGCCGATTGGGCCGATCGCACCGGAAGCGAATGTCGTCTCCCTGCCCTTCATCTTCAAGGACATGGAGCACATGCATCGGGCGATGGACGGCGCTCCGGGTGATCAGATCAGTGCCGGCATGGCGAAAAAAGGCATGATCGCTCTTGCCTGGTACGATTCAGGCGCGCGATCTTTCTATAATTCCAAACATCCGATCAACAAGCCCGAGGACGTCAAGGGCATGAAGGTCCGGGTGATGAATAACGACCTCTATTCCGGGATGATTTCCGCCCTCGGCGGTAACCCGTCCCCGATGGCCTTTTCTGAAGTCTATCAGTCCCTGAAGACAGGCGTTGTCGACGGTGCGGAGAACAACTGGCCATCCTATGAATCGACCGGCCATTTCGAGGTCGCTGGATATTATTCACTGTCCCAGCATCTGATCATTCCGGAATGTGTCTGCATCAATGCCGACGTCTATAACGGCCTCTCCGACGCGGACAAGACCGCAGTCAAGGAAGCCGCCCGTGAGTCCGCCGAATTGCAGCGGAAATTGTGGGCCGAACGAGCCGAAGCCAGCCAGAAAATGGTGATCAAGTCCGGCGTCAAGTTCAATGACGTGGCTGACAAGGCGGCATTCCAGGATGCCATGAAGCCGGTCTTCGAAAAGTTCCTGGCAAGCAACGAGGAACTGAAGCCACTCGTCGCAGCCATTCAAGCGACGCAATAAAGCTCCTGTCCCGTGGCCGCCGGAATGGATCACAGATGTGAGCCTTTCCGGCGGCGCTTTTTGACATTCGTCATGCACTGTGCCGAGCGCGGCACTTTTCGAGCCGGGAATTCAGATGACCTCCATGCATTCGACCAGTGCCAAGGCCGGCGCCGACACGGCATCGCCACACATGGCGTCACATAGCGGGATCGTCCTGCTGCGGTATTTTTTCCAGAGCCTGGACACGCTTTGTCGCCTCAGCCTTTGGGTTTCCGGAACAGCCATGGTCGTATTGACCTCTATCTTCGGCTGGCTCGTATTCGGCCGGTATGTGATGAACGCAACCCCCACCTGGGTGGAGCAGGTCGCCCTTCTGTTGGTTGCGCTTATCGGCTTCGTCGGAGCATCGACAGGCGTGCACGAAAGATCCCATCTCGGGGTTTCGTTTTTCCGGGACATAGCGCCTCGCCCGCTGCAGCGGATAATGGATTTCCTGGTCCATCTGATCATGGCTGTCTTTGGCTCGGTCATGATGGTGCAGACCTATTATCTCGTCCTGTTCAAATGGGACGCACAGATACCTCTCATCAACGTTCCCGAAGGTCTTCGCGCGGTACCGCTCACCTTCTGCGGCGCTGCATGCCTGATCTATTCGGTAGGGCATCTGATCCGGTTCTTATTGAGCCGTGAGCAGCCCTCTTCCTCTCTACGCTGACCGGGGTAATCCAATGGGCCTTCTTATTCTGCTCGGCGTTTTCGCCGTCTGCGTCGTCATCGGCGTACCCGTCGCTTTCGCTTTAGCTGTGGCGGCCGTGACGGCATTCTTCGTTGAGGGGTTGCCACTTGTCGTTGCCTTTCAGCGCATCATCTCGGGCATCAACGTTTTTTCCCTGATGGCGATCCCCTTCTTCATTTTCGCCGGAGAGCTGATGTTCCATGGCGGCATCGCCATCCGGCTGGTCCGGCTGGCATCCGCGGCTGTCGGCTGGGTACGTGGCGGACTTGGCGTGGTGAATGTGTTCTCCTCCATGCTGTTCGGCGGTATCTCGGGCTCGGCTGTCGCTGATATCTCGGCGCTTGGCTCGATCCTGATCCCGGTCATGAAGGAAAAGGGCTACGACGATGATTATGCTGTGAATGTCACCGTGACATCCTCGATCGCGGGCATCCTGGTGCCGCCATCCCACAACATGATCCTGTTCGCCATCGCCGCGGGCGGCGGCATTTCAATTTCGCAGCTCTTTCTGGCCGGTGTGATGCCCGGTGTTCTGATGTGTATCTGCCTGGCGGCGGCGGCCTATATCATTGCTGTCCGCAGAGGATACGGGGTTGAGCCGTTTCCGGGGTTGTATTCGCTGTTCATCAGCTTCATCGCCGCCCTGCCCGGTCTCTTCACTGCCGTCATAATCGTGGGCGGCGTGCTGTCCGGTATCTTCACCGTTACCGAGTCAGGGGCATTCGGTACGCTTTATGCCTTCGCCATAACGCTGATCGTCTATCGGTCACTGAGCTGGACAGCCTTCAAGACCGCCGTGCTGAACTCTGTCCGTACCACCTCCATGGTGTTGATCCTAGTCGCCTCGGCGACGGCGTTTGCCTACATGCTGACCTTCTATCAGGTACCTACCCGGATGATCGAGTTCATGACCGGGCTAACCGAGAACCCGATTGCCATCCTGCTGATGATCAATCTCATGCTGCTCGTGCTCGGCATGATCATGGACATGGCGGCACTGATCCTGATCTGCACACCGATCTTTTTGCCGGTCGTGATTTCGCTTGGTATGGATCCGGTACAGTTCGGCATGATCCTGATGATGAATTTGGGGCTAGGGCTCTGCACGCCACCAGTCGGTGCGTGCCTGTTCCTTGGATGTGCGGTCGGAAAGGTCCCCATCGAACGCGCGGTGCGAACGATCTGGCCCTTCTACGCAGCCATTCTCGTCGCGCTTATGCTGACGACCTTTATCCCCGCCATTTCGCTGACATTGCCGCGGCTTATTGAAGGGTAAGGGATACTCTGACAGGCGGTCAGGTTCCGCAGGGCGGCGGCGCGTAGCCGGTGACCCCGGGCTCGCAGACGAATATACCGCCAGCCTTAGGCTGGCGGTCCTCGCTGCCGGGGGTGATCAGGGACCGGCCCATGCTGGTGATATAAAGCTGCTCCAGCCGGGGACCGCCGAAAGCGAGACAGGTTGGTTTTTCGACCGGAACCGGAATGGACCGGTCGACCGCTCCGGCGGGGGTTAACCGGAGGATCTGCCAGCCATCGACTCCGGCCATCCAGTAACACCCTTCCGCATCCATCGCCGCGCCGTCCGGACGCCCTGCCACGACGTTCGTGTCGAAGAAGGTGCGCCGGTTCGATGGCGTTCCTGTTTCGGTTTCATAATCGAAGACCCAGATCGTGCGGACCGGTTTGTAGCTGTCGGAGAGGTACATCCGCGTGCCGTCCGGTGAAAAGGCAAGCCCGTTCTGGATATAAAATCCGTCCAGAACTGCTCGGCAGCTTCCGTCGGTTTCAAGGCAGAACAATGTGCCGTCCCCCGGCTCGCCCGCAGCCGCATCGCGCGGACCGCTTTTCGGCATGGTCCCGGCCCAGAACCGGCCCGCCGGATCTACACTGCCATCATTGAACCGATGAGTATTAAGACCGGGCGCCATATCATTGATTATGCTGACAGAACCGTTCGACGGATCAAACGTGCACCAACCCTCTTCAAGGCCAACAATTGCGCCGCCAGACCGGCGCGGTGCCACGCAACCGATGGCCGACGGCATTGACCAGGTTTCATTGCTGCCTGTCCCGGGATGAAATCTGTGCAGGGACGGTGCCGCTATATCGACCCACCAGAGCATGCCATTTTCGGCATCCCAGACCGCGCCCTCACCGAGAGTCGCTCCGGCATCGAGTATACATTCAACCGGTACAGCCATTTCGGTCTCCCGTCGTTCAGCTAAATTCGGGGTATTTCTAACTATGAGGAAAGAGATTTCCGATAGCGTGTGATGCTGCCGCTCAGATGCTCGCGCATGGCCTGTCGGGCACCGTCCGCATCACCGGCGGAGATTGCATCGGCAATTGCCCGGTGCTCCTTATTAACCCGGGCGAGATAGTCCCGGTCGATCAAACGCTCACGATCCAGCTCCGTCAGCGTGCTGCGCGGGATCGCGCCTTTCCCGAGAGACGTAAGGAAGGCGGAGAACAATTCGTTATTGGTGCCCTGGGCGATGGAGAGATGGAATGCCATGTCCAGGGTAACCGCGGACGCACCGGTCTCCACGGCGCGCTCGAACTGGTTCAGGCTCTCGCGGATACGGGCATCCTGGGAAAGACTGCGGCGGGTGGCGGCAAGTCCAGCGGCCTCGACCTCGACGGCCATGCGCAATTCAAGCAGATCAAGCGTGCTATGCGCATCGCCCGTCAGAAAGGACGGCAGCCCCTTGTTACGGGTGCCATTCGGATCGCGCACGAAAATACCCGCGCCGCGTCTCGGCTCAACCAGACCGTCGGCCTTCAGAACCGCGACGGCCTCTCGGATAACGGTGCGGCTGACGCCGTATTCCGCTTCCAGCTCTTTCTCCGTCGGTAACCGGTCACCTGTTTTCATTGGGCCGGCGGCAATTTTAGTCCGAAGAGCCGCGGTTGTTTCCTGGGTAAGATTCCGCCCAGCCTGGATCTTCTGAGGCATTGATATGAGTTCCCGTTGAGTCCACAAAGTATGACTAGAGGTGATTAAATGTAATATTAATTTCGGTGATTGATCAATTCCAATGTTGGTGCATTAACCCCATATATCACATAGCAAAATGGCAACTACAGCCGTTCAGGAGAGATGCAGGTCAAGGGCCTGAGTGGTTTCGCGATCTGTTTTCCTGTTCTCTGTATCGGGTAGTCAAGAGGACGCAGCGTTGCGGATCGATCCAAGGCTTGCTGAAATATCAGACGCAACAACAGGAAAGGTCGACACCTGATGACTGAACCTCCGCACCCGTACCAGAAGTTCTACGAGTCATGGCGGCTCGATGTTAGATACAGAGAGAATGAGCGAACAGCCGCACTTGATCGCGCCACCCAATTTGCTCTGTTAGGGTTGAAGTTCGCTCTAGGGGTTAATGGAAGCGCAATACTTTCTGTTCCGATTTTCATAGAGCTTGTTGGGAAGAATGAACTGTGGACCCCGAATTCCTGGCAGATAGCTTTAGCGGTAGGTGCCTTTGGGATAGGTCTCCTCTTTGCAACCATCTCAATATTTTTTGGTTACTCCGGCCACGCAGCTATTGCGAATGAGCAATCGTTCAGACGTGATTCATCCGCACGGACCACTATCCGGGATTTAGTTCGAAATATATCTAAGGCGCCACTTGATCCCAACTCCGAATACGAAACTGAAGCCGGTCAGAAGATATCCGATGCCGATGATCAGGCATCTAAATTTCTTCGCAGCGCGAATTTTTGCGTCAGTGTGGCTGAGGTATTCTATGGCAGTTCCATGATCTGTTTTCTTGTGGGAGCGGTTTTTTTTGGCTTCGCGTTGTCACGCGCTCTCGGCCTAATTGGTATTGACGGCCTAGCCTCTTGCGCACCGGCATGACTGACTGTATGCATCTGTCCGCTGATCGAAACTTCACTCGGTCGGTATAATTCGGTGGCAAGAGAGCGCTAATGCATTTGGCGCTGTATTCTAAGTCATTGGGTTTCCTTTTGCGGATGGGTGGCCGAGCGGTTGAAGGCACCGGTCTTGAAAACCGGCAGGCGGGAGACCGTCTCGTGGGTTCGAATCCCACCCCATCCGCCATATCCTTACAGGATCATGGCAGCACCGCAGCGATATCTTCCTTGCTGTATGGTTTTTTCAGTGTTTTCACGTTTTCGAACGCGCCACTCAAATGAGAGGTGTCGCCGTATCCCGTGGCGAAAACAAATGGGATCCCCTGTTCTCTGAGTGCTTCAGCCACAGGTTCGCTCGTTTGCTCTCCAAGGTTCATGTCCAGAAGCGCAAATGTGATCGCTACCTTTTCGATCAGGTTCAGTGCTTTGGAGACACTTGCAGAGAGATGAACTTTCGATGCGCCGAGTTGCATAAGGCAGTCTTCTGCATCGAGAGCGATGATCATATTGTCTTCCACAACCAGTACGTCTCCGGAAAGCGTGCCGGCAGACTGGGGCGCTATTTTCTTGTTTGACAGACCTTTGATATCTGCATTGCCTTCAACGACAAACGTCATTGGGATTTCGAACCTGACGCTTACTCCCGAAGGAGCAAAATGCAGATCTACCGTTCCTTCCAGATCATAGGGTATGGAACGCTCAATCACTGTCGTGCCGAACCCTCGTCGCTTGGGCGGCTCTGTAATTTCGGGACCGCCCTTTTCCTCCCAGGAAATGCCAAGTACCTCGTGCTTTTTCGTATCCAGACAGATCGTGATGCTACCGCCGGACTTTGAGAGAGCGCCATACTTTGCGGAATTCGTCATCAACTCATGAATCACGAGTGCTACGGTCGTAAATGCGCGCGGGTGTAGAAGGACATCGTCACCCTTGATTTCAATCCGGTCCGGAACATTCCCTAGGTACCCCTCACCTTCCGTCTTGATCATTTCCCGAAGTGATGAAGGTGACCAATTTTCTTCCGTAATCTGATCATGAGCGCGTGCGAGCGCCTCAATCCGGCCACCTATTACCTTGGTGAAATCAGCTACGCTCTGCCCCTCGACATGACTTTGTGTAATCAGACTGCGTATGAGATTGAGGATGTTGCGGACTCTGTGATTCAGTTCCGCAATAAGAAACTCCTGGCTTTCCTGGGCCCTTGCCCGCTCCTTGTTGACTGTATCCGTCATCCGAAGGACGACTTCCAACAAAGTCATCCTCAGAGATTCAGCTAGCTTCAGCTCAGTCCGCGTCCAGGGGGAGCTGTGGTTGCGTACTGTTTCCTGCCACGCTTCAAAGCTTTTGCGTGGCGTCAATCGAACGCCGTTCGGCCCCAGTTCCACGGGCTTTTCAGGATTACCCGCCCAGTTGACTGTTCTCAAAATCTCCCGTCTGAACAGGACGATATAATCACGAGGGGTCCGGGAAACGGGAAGCACCAGCATGCCAACAGATCGGTCACTGAAGTCAGCTCCCTTCTGATATACGTCAGGGATACTCTCGGTATGGTAAATCGTGCTTGCTGTTGTTGTATTCAGGAACCTTGCAAGCTCGATAAACTCCGCCTGTGTTGGTGTATACCCACGGGAAACAAATTCGCCGTCCATCCAGCCGACAACACCGTCATAAGGCACAAGTGTGTCTATTGCTGCGATGATTGCCTCAAAGCTCTCGGCAACACTGCTACCCTCGGCGAGTTGTGCCAACAATTGGTCGTGCAATTGTTGTGCTTTTGCCTCTTCGGCTCGCACCATATCGCTATCTTTTTGGTCAAGTACAAAAGAGAACAATTGGCCAAACAGCTCTGCGGCAGTTCGAGTCTCATATGGAAGAACGCGAGGGGTATAATTATGACAGGCGAAGAGCCCCCAAAGCTCGCCCCGCCTTATAATTGAAACTGACATAGAGGCTTCCACGCCCATATTGCGCAGATATTCAAGATGTATTGGCGACACTGCGCGCGTAACACTGAGAGATAAATCCAATGGCTCACCCTGAGGATTTCTCGTAGGGACAACCGGGTGTCCGTTGTCATTTACATCACTGATAATGCGCAGGAGATTTCGTTTATAAAGATCGCGTGCTTGCCGCGGGATATCACTGGCCGGGTAACGCAGGCCCAGATAGGATTCAAGATCCAGACTGGCTGATTCAGCGATGACAATACCTGTTCCGTCAGTATCGAATTTATAGACCATGGCCCGGTCGAAGCCGACAAGCATTCTCATTTGTCTGGCCCCAAGCTCGCAAACCCGGGAGACAGAATCCACGCGCCCAATTCTGTCGATCAGTGCACGTACATAACTCGCGTAATCGGTTTTATCCCTGACCCCATGATGTTCTATCTCGATAATTATTGAGCGGCCCGAATAATGGATAGCCAGGTCAAATAGGGATATGTCGTCATGCAGCTTAACTCCAAATACTCGTTCAACGGAATCTGCCGTTGAGAGCATTTGTAATCTTCCGCGGATCGTGTGTATGGCAGCCTCGGAAAGGCACTGCACAAGCGGTCGTCCAATCAGGTCTTGGACTTTTGCCCCAATAAACTCATCAATGTTTTCCGAAGCATGATTCACGATCCAATCTGTAGAGACAGAGAGCAATGCACCAAACGATTGAACCCGCCCAAGAATATGGATGGGCTCCCGGTCGCAGTTTGATAAATCGACCTGCATTTCGGAAATGTCATTATTCTCTTGGTTATCAGGCATAAGCCTTGCTCTCTCTGCTAATGACTCTGTCAAATGCGAGTTCAAATACGGAAAAACAGCGGTTCGCTGAATCAATTATGTCTTCCGCCTCCAGCCCGTCGGCTGGAAGATTTTCAAGTGTCTTGATGAGCATCGACCATTGCTCGGCAGGCACATCGTCTTTTAAAAATGATGACGCGTTGTGCACGCGTTCACTCGTGGACAACATCAAGGTTTTTCTTAGGACTTTTGACCCGAGATATGAGCCGCAGATCACGTAGGCGATTGCCAACGGATTAATATGCCCAACAACTGGTGCAGCAGACACTGGACGCACTTTCTCTCCAAGCTCGCTTAGATCACTCTTGATCAAAATAATCCGCCTCTTCAACCACTCTGCTTTTTGAGAGAGACATTCGAGAAGACGTTGGTGAGATTCGAGCTGTGCGCTGAGAAAGGAGATAAGGTCTTCTTCATTCGACAAGTCCAACTGCGAGGCCAGTTTGTCTATTCGCTCGTGTGCTTCGGCTGTATCGATCCTCAATCTTTTCCTAAGCGTGACGCTTGTCGATTTTGTTTTCATCTAATTAATTTTCATCACAATTTTCTGTGCACCCGATCAATTCATTCTGTTTTATATGCAGCTGTACCGTTTGCGCCTGCCGGAAACGGGATTATTCGCACTCCAATATCTATAGCGCATCAAATGTGGGAGGCTTCCATATTGGGCGAAATTAATGTTCCTTGCCTCTTAGTTAACAGATCTGATCCTAGCTTTCACGACTCTAACGCTAATGATTATCATTTTTAAATTCGCATCAAATTTTACACCTTAACCTATTAAGGGAGCGGAATTTTTACACAAAAGCAGATTACCCTCTAATAAGGTAAAAATTGAAATCAGCTGATCTAATGCACAAAAGCACAATTCCTCCTTATGGTATTACTCGTGCTTTTCGGAGGCACGCCTCACTTGAGCTGACATTTTATCTGTACTGGGCCGTATCAGGCTCCAGGCTTTCAGGATCTTATGGTGAGTAGTTTTGGAGACTGTCCGATGTCCTATGCCTGTCAGCGGGAGCTGTTCGACCTACCGGATGGACTGACCTATTTCAACACCGCGAGCCAGTCTCCCTGTCTCAACACCAGTTTTTCGGCCGGTGAACGCGGGCTCAGGCGCAAATTGCACCCATGGTCGGCCGACCGCGCGGCCCTGCCCGGCGAGATGGAGCGCTGCCGTGACCTGTTTGGCGGCTTGCTCGGTGCCACGGCGGATGATGTCGCGATCGTTTTTGCGACCAGTTATGGAATTGCCTCCGCGGCAGCTAATCTGCCTCTGTCGCCGGGACAGGATGTCCTCATGCTCGAAGCGCAATTTCCGTCGAATGTTTATGCATGGCAGAGGCTGGCCGACCAGTCGGGTGGCGGTATCCGATATGTCCCACGCGGTGCGGATTTCGACTGGACCGGGCCGGTTCTGGAAGCGCTGGATGATGGCGTGGGCATCGTGGCCCTGCCGAACTGCCACTGGTGCGATGGCGCGCTCGTCGATCTGGAGCCGATATCGGCGGAATGCGTCAGGCGCGGGATACCGCTGGTCGTGGATGCCACCCAGTCGATTGGCGTAAAACCGCTGAACCTTGAAACGGTTCCGGCGGATTTCATCGTCGCCTCCGGTTACAAATGGCTGCTCTGCCCGGACATGATGGGGTTCATGTATGTGGCGCCGAAGCACCAGACGGGCATGCCCCTGGAGCTGAACCACGCCGCACGAATTGATGCACCGTCCATGGAAACCGGCAGTGGCCTTGGCGGCCGCCTGAAGCCGAACGCACGACGTTTCGATATGGGGGCCGCGGACAGCATGGTGCACATGCCCATGTGCGTAAGCGCCCTGGAGCAGATCACGGAATGGACGCCAGAGGCGATCCACGGCTACCTGTCCGGCCTGGTCGATGTGATTGCCCAGAAGGCTGAGGAACGCGGGTTTATTTGCCCGCCGAAAGCGCGGCGGATCGGGCATTTCATCGGACTCTACAGGGATCAAGCCTGGCCGGCGGATCTCGAAGCACAGCTGGCCGCGCGCAACGTCCATATTGCTTTCCGGAACGGCGCGCTGCGGATCAGCCCCTATCTCTTCAATGACGAGGCGGATGTGGATCGTCTGTTCTCGGCACTCGACGCCGAACTGGATTAATTCCGGCGGAAGTCGACCTGGTGTTTTTCACCGCCAATACTGACCGTGCTCATCTGCGGCGGTGCTTCAGCAATCACCTGTCCCCGGCGAATGACGAACAGCCGGTTCGGTTTCAGGCGAATGGCTTCCATCGCATCGCCCGCCTGCAGGATGACCAGATCAGCGTTTGAGCCCTTCGAGATGCCGTAGCCTTCCAGCCCCATTGCTTTCGCCGAATTTTCGGTGACGGCAGCAAACATGGCTTTCATTTCGTCAACGCCGGTCATCTGCCCGACATGCACGGCCATGTGCGCGACTTCCAGCATGTCGTGGCTGCCGAGGCTGTACCAGGGATCCATTACGCAATCATGGCCAAGCGCGACATTGATCCCGGCTGCAGTCATTTCCTTCACCCGGGTCATGCCCCGGCGCTTCGGATAGCTGTCATGCCGGCCCTGCAGGGTGATGTTGATCAGCGGGTTCGGGATCGCGTGCATCCGGCTTTCAGCCATCAGCGGCAGCAGCTTGGAGACGTAATAATTATCCATCGAATGCATGGAGGTCAGGTGCGAGCCGGCAACCCTGCCCTCCAGCCCGAGCCGCTTGGTCTCCGCCGTCAGCGTTTCGATATGGCGCGACATCGGATCATCCGTCTCGTCGCAATGCATATCGACCCTGAGCCCCCGTTCCGCTGCGATCTCACACAGCGCCCGAACAGAGCGGGAGCCATCTTCCATGGTGCGCTCGAAATGCGGAATACCGCCGACGACGTCGACGCCCTTGTCCAATGCACGGGTCAGGTTCTCCGCCGCGCCGGGAGAGCGGAAAAAACCGTCCTGCGGGAAGGCGACAAGCTGGATATCGATATAGGGCTTCAACTCCTCCCGCACCTCGATCAGAGCGTCCACATTGATCATCCGGGGATCGGAGGTATCGACATGGCTGCGGATCGCCAGCGTACCCTTGGCGATGGACCAGCGGGCAAGCTCCCGGACGCGCTGCTTGATAGCGTCCCCGGTCAGATGCGGTTTCAGCTCTCCCCAGAGCTGGATGCCCTCCAGCAGGGTGCCGGACTGGTTCAGACGCGGCTCGCCCAGGCTGAGGGTGGAATCCAGATGGAAATGCGGATCGATGAAAGGCGGTGTGACCAGGCAGCCACCGGCATCGATGGTTCGGCCTGCATCGCCGGATACAGACGGCCCCACCTCGACGATCCTGTCGCCCTGAATGGCAATGGACTGTCCTGTACGCCCATCGGGAAGCGTCGCATTCGTGATCAGGATATCGAGCATTTTGAAGGCCTTGGATCTAGACTCTGTCGCCGCGCCGGAATGGAACCAGCAGGGCTTTCGGATACCGCGCCCGCCGCGCCATCACAACCATGGCGGCGATGGAGAGGATGTATGGCGCCATGAGGAAGAACTGATAAGGGATCTGTGCTCCGGCGAATTGCTGCGCCCGGACCTGCAGGGCATCGAGTCCGGCAAACAGCAAGGCGCCCAGCAGCGCCTTGCCCGGCTTCCAGGAGGCAAAGATCACCAGCGCGACGCAGATCCAGCCACGGCCGTTGATCATGCCGAAATAGAAGGCGTCGAATGCACTCATGGTGATGAAGGCACCGCCGATGGCCATGAAGGCGCTGCCGACCATAACCGCGCCGGTTCGCACGGCCAGCACGTCGATCCCCTGGGATTCGACGGCGATGGGATTTTCGCCCGCCATCCGAACCGCGAGCCCGAGCGGGGTACGCTCCAGCACATACCAGACGGCCGGAACGGAAAGAAGCGCCAGATAGGTTAGCGGCGTCTGGCTGAACAGCGCCTCACCGATGACCGGAATGTCCGACAGGCCCGGAATGGCATAGGGCTGGAACGGCACGATCTTCGGCGGGGTTGTCGCGGCCGGCAGCATCATGCGGAAGACATAGTAGCTGAGGGAGGACGCAAACAGCGTGATTCCGATGCCCGTGACATGTTGTGACAAGCCCATATAAACCGTGAAACTCGCGTGAAACAAGCCAAACAGCGCGCCGATGAAAGCCGCGAAGACAATGCCACCCCAGAGGTCTCCGCCCTGATAGACCCACATCCATCCAGCCATCGCACCCATCGTCATGATGCCTTCGATGCCGAGATTGAGCACCCCTGCCCGCTCGCAGATCAGCTCGCCGAGAGTACCGAGGATCAGCGGGCTGACGATGCGGATGGTCGCGGCCCAGAAACCGGCGGTGAGTAGGATTTCGAGAATGTCGCCCATCATCGCCTCAACTCCAGCGGATGCGGTAACGGGTCAGCATGACACTGACCAGGATGGTCAGAACCGAGAGGCCAACCAGCACGTCCGCGATATAGGTCGGGATATCCGTCGACCGGCTCATGGCATCCGCGCCGACATAGACGGCGGAAATGAAAAAGGCCGAGAGGATAACGCCGAGAGGGTGCAGTTGCGCCAGCATGGCGACGGCAATTCCCGCATAGCCGAATCCCGGTGAGAGATCCAGGGTGAGATAGCCCTTCAGGCCAGCGACTTCGCTGACACCAGCAAGCCCTGCCAGACCTCCGGAAATCAGCGCCGTGCGGATAACCGTGGCGTTGACGCCAATTCCCGCGAAGCCCGCAGCGGAAGCATTCAGGCCAACGGCCCGGATCTCGTACCCCCAGACGGTGAAGCGCATCAGTGCCCAGGCAAGCAGTGCGGCAGTGAGGGCGAAGATAAAGCCGAGATGGAGACGCCCCTTGGCCAATAAGGGGGGCCAGATGCCCTCATCCACGATGGGGGCGGCCTGTGGCCAGCCAAGTGACATCGGGTCCTTCCACGGGCCCTCCAGCAGATACCCAACCAGCAGCAGGATGACGAAATTCAGCAACAGCGTCGTCACCACCTCGTCGACCTTCATGTGGGTCTTCAGCAGAACAGGCACGATCAGGATGGCGCCGCCGGCCATGGCGCCGACCAGCATCAGAAAGGGGATCATCAGATAAGGTGGAAGGGAGATCATGCCGGTGCCGAAGAAGGTCGCCGCCAGCGCGCCGCAATAGAGCTGTCCCTCTGCACCGATATTGTAGAACTTCGCCCGGAAGGCGACCGCAACGGCAAGACCCGTGAAGATCAGTGGCGTTGTCCGCGTCAGGGTCTCGTTCAAGGCAAAGGCGGAACCGAGCGCACCTTTCAGCAAGGCCCAGTAGGAGCCGAGCACAGGCTCTCCCGCCCACAGGATCAAGCCCGAGCCCAGTACAAGCGTCGCCAGTATAGCCGCTATCGGCGCTGATATAATGCGCCAGACCTCGACATGTTCGCGTGCTTCAATGCGCATGGACGGCCTCCGATCCACGCGCTGCCCCTTGGCCGGACATCATCAATCCAACCTCTTCAACTGTCAGGTCCGCCGTTGCACGCTGGGCCATGAGCTGGCCGTGATAGATCACTGCGATCCGGTCACTTAGAGCGAAGAGTTCATCCAGATCCTCGGAAATCAACAGAATGCCCGCGCCCTGTTCCCGCGCTTGCAGAAGCCGGCTTTGCACATAGGCAATGGCACCTTCGTCGAGACCACGGACCGGTTGGTTGGCGAGGATAAAGCGCGGCCCGCGCGAAAGCACACGTGCAAGGATGAGCTTTTGCATATTACCACCTGAAAGCAAACGCGTTTCCGCTTCCGGTCCTTCACAACGAATGTCGAACTCCTCGATCAGTTTAGTGGCTCTGTCCAGCGCCCGTCCCTTGTCGATAACGAAACCGGCCCGGGCGATCTCCGCGCTCCGGCGGTCCTCGCTGATGAGATTTTCCCAGAGAGGCATTTCGCTGATGACACCGGTCGCATGGCGATCCTCGGGTATACGGCCGACACCACGCCGAACCAGCGCGGTCGCATCAGCCCGGCCCGTTGTGCCGAGAATTTCAACATCTCCTGTATCGGCCGTTGTCAGGCCGGACAACAGGTTGGCAAGTGTGCGCTGGCCGTTGCCGGCCACACCAGCCAGGCCAATAATTTCATGCTCCCGGATTTCCAGACTGAGATCTTTCAGGCCTTGAGCCTCGGACTCAGCCCGGCAGGTTACCCGGTTAAGCCGCAGAACAGGTGCTCCCGGCTCCATGGGTTCCGCCTGGGGGCGGATAACCTCGGCACCGACCATCATGCTGGCTAGACTGTTCCGGTCGGCTTCCGCTGTCGTGACAGTGCCCGCCACGGCTCCGCGCCTAAGCACCACAACCCGGTCCGTATGGTTCAGGATCTCATTCAGCTTGTGGGTAATGAAGATGACCGCCAGTCCGCTGGAGGTCAGTTTTTTCAGTATCTCGAACAGGCTATCGGATTCTTGCGGGGTCAGGACGGCCGTCGGCTCGTCCAGAATGAGAATACGGGCATCGCGGTAAAGCGCCTTCAGGATCTCCACCCGCTGCCGCTCACCGACGGAGAGTTCGCCAACCAGTTTATCCGGATCGGCATAAAGACCGTATTCATCGGCCATCCCGGTAATCTTTGCCCGCGCCGCTTTAATATTCCGATGCCAAGCGAACAATGGCTCCGTGCCGAGCGTGATGTTCTCCAGCACCGTCAGGTTCTCCGCCAGCGTGAAATGCTGGTGCACCATACCGATACCGGCGCTTATTGCCGCTTCTGTCGAGCCGGGAGGCAATTGCGCTCCTTCGACCAGTATCTCTCCATCATCAGCAACGTAATGTCCGAAGAGAATGTTCATCAGGGTGGTTTTGCCAGCGCCATTCTCGCCCAGTAAGGCGAGAATTTCTCCCTGATGCAGATTGAACGAGATCGCGCCATTCGCGACCAGCGGACCAAAACTCTTGGTGATGCCCCTGAAAGACAGCAGGGGCATCACGGGATCGGTTTGTTGGGTCACGCGCGCACGCCCGGCCGAATCAGAACGTGGATTTCGGTTCGGTGTCGTTAATCTCGACCACGAACGCGCCGGACATGATCTTCTCGGAAAGCTCGGTGACCTTTGCCTTCGCTTCCGCCGGGATCTTGTCCTCGAACTCATAATACGGAGCGAGGCTTGCGCCGCCCTTCTGCATCATGGTCCATTCCTTGTAATCGGCCGCTTCGAACGAGCCTGCCTTGACCTGCTCGATGGCATGATCGATGGCGTTGGTCATGTCCCAGAGCGCGGAGGTTACAACAACGTCCTTGCCGTTCTCTTCCTTGTTCATGTCGTTGACGTTGCCGAAGGCGAGAATGCCCTTCTCGCGAGCCGCGTCGACCACACCGGCACGTTCCGCATAGAGGATATCGACACCGGATTCGATCTGGGCAAAGGCGGCTTCCTTGGCCTTCGGCGGATCGTACCAGGAGCCAATGAAGGTGACCTTGAACTCAATCGCCGGATCAACGGATTTGGCGCCTGCCATAAAGGCATGGAACAGCCGGTTCACCTCACCGATCGGATAGCCGCCGACCATGCCGATCTTTTTCGTTTTGGTCATGCTTCCGGCGATGATGCCCATCAGGTAGCACGGCTCGTGAATGTAATTGTCAAAGACGGAGAAATTGCTGCCGTGCGGCTTGAAGGGATCGCCCATGACGAAGGCAACGTTCGGGTATTCGTCGGCCACCTTGCGGGCTTCCCGACTGATACCGAAGGCCTCGCCAACGATCAGCTGCACGCCACTCTCGGCATACTCGCGCAGCACACGGATATAGTCGGTATTGGAGACCTTTTCCGAAAAGGAATAATCGATCTTGCCCGCGGCTTTTGCGACCTCAAGGGCCTGATGCAGGCGCGCATCCCATTTCTGCTGGATCGGCTGGGTATAGATGCCCGCGACCTTGATCTTGTCGGCCGCATTGGCGATGCCCGCCGGCAGCATGGAGATGGCGCTGAGTGCGGCCAGCGTTGCCAGAACCTGGCGGCGCGAAAGAAGTGTCATATCAGTCCCCCGAAAAGCGAAGTGGCTCATGCCCCAAATTGTCTTCGGATGCATATCGCCGTTTTCATTTTGCTAAATCCTCCCGTCTCACTCCGTGGCACTCTTTTGAGCCTACCCGCCTTGCGGTTTCCGGATCATGGCCGGATCAGCGGTGCCATCGTGTGTGACGTTTTGATTTCAACGGTTTGGTTTCGCAATGTCAATCGAACCCGGAGGGATGTGTAAAAAGCATCCCCCAGCGCCACTCTTGTTGGGTGGCAATTTTCAGGCCCTAACTGTCGGCGTATCTTCACTTCTGGAACCCGGATCTTCAGGCTCCGGGGCAATAACCGGGATCAGGAGGGTGAAGGCAGTACCCTCACCCGGAGTGCTCTCGACTGTCAGGCTGCCGCCAAGCACATTCGCCGCGGCATTGTAAGAGATATGCAGTCCAAGGCCAGTGCCTCCCTGGCCGAACTTCGTCGTGTAGAAGGGATTGAAGATTTTTTCCAGCACGTCCGGAGGCATTCCAATTCCGTCATCACGGACGCATATCCTGATAGCCCCCTTCCTTGCCTCCGTAACGGCAATATGGATGCTCCCGGACCTGTCCGGAAAAGCATGCTTTGAGGCATTGTCCAGAAGGTTGGTCAGGATTTGCCCGAGCTCACCCGGATAACTGTCTATTTCAAGTTCTTCAGGTATATCCTCGACAATGACCTGGATGTTTTTCTCTATGGAAGGCTGCAGCGTCAGAACCGTGCCGGAGACCAATTCATGCAAGCGGAAAACCCGGCGATAGGATGTTGTCCTGTCAACAGCCACCTGCTTGAAATTGGTAACCAGATCGCAGGCGCGTTCAACATTCATGGACGCCATCGAGGTTGTTTCACGTATCCGGTCAAGAAACACCATCAGGTCCGATTTTCGCAGCCCCTTCGCCAGTAATTGCCCAAAGTTCTCGATCTCGTGGCTCTGGGCGGACAAACTGAGTTTACTGTTGCCAAGTGGCGTGTTCAATTCATGTGCAATACCGGCAACCAGCCTTCCGAGAGCAGCCAGTTTTTCAACCTCGATCAGCTCGTTCTGCGTCATTTGCAGATTGTGCAATGCTTCGGAAAGATCGGCATTTGAAGAAGCCAGATCGTGCGTTCGTTTCTTGACCCGGTCTTCGAGCTCTTCATTCATCTGCTTCAGAGCCTGTTCACGGCTGACAAGGGCCTCGGCCATGGCTTCAAGGTCGCCGGAAAGCTGATTGAATTCCTTGATCGTTCCCGTTGGCCATGCCTCTGGTTGCCGTCCGGAGGCTACCAAACGAGCGCGTTCGATAACCGATTTCACGGTGCGTGACATCGTCTGAGCCCAAAGCGGGGCCAGAAGCGCTCCAATGATCGATGTGGAAATAAACCCCGTAACGATGATCGTGATGAGTTCCCGGGTCGTGGAATTATCCATGCCACGCGGAATACGGCTTACGAACAGCCACCCCAGGGACTCTGAAAATTCCGCCCATGCGAAATAATCCCGCCCGTCATAAGACAGCACTTCCGGCATGGGGTCTCCGCTCAATCCAGCCTGGACGATCGGCAGATGAAGAAGGTTGAGACGACCTGAACGCGCGATTCTTGTATCCGCAACGACCTCGCCAAGACGATCGACAATCCAGAGATCAAGCTGTCTGTCACTGCGCGAAAACTGACTTATGGAGACGATCTGGTCGAGCGGGACTTCCCCGATAATGGTTTTGTTGCTTCCCGCCAGGGGAACAGCCACACCGACGGTAACGATGCCTGAAATGGACGACAGCTGTGTGTCGCTCCATGCCTGCTTATGAGTTTCCGTGACTGTTCGGAAAAGCCTGTTTCCGGACATATCAATACCGACAATTTCCTCGATATATTCAGTGCTGTAATTCTTGACGCTGGCGTCGACGAGAATCCCCTGCTCATCGACAAGATATATCGCGTCGAAGCCATCGCCACGGGCCGTCTGCAGCAGGAAATAAACCTCCTGCTCGGGAACGTTATCGACAGCGGCGGCCAAAACCTTGAGGCGGTGTTCAAGAGAACGCAAATACTGCTCGACCCGCGCGGCCATCTCCGCCGCGGACTCTTTGGCTATCGTGCGGTTTTCCTCGGCAACTTGCGGCAGGCGAATGGCAAGTGTGATCGATCCGACAATCACCAGCGCGACCAGAGGTGTAACGACAAACAGAAGAGACAGCGCAACGCGCAGTGAGAGCACCCGGGGGATCTTCATTTCCGAATGAATTTCCCTTTCTGAACAGTTACGAAAACAAGCTGTCTGGCACTATCACCGGCACTGTCAAAGGTTACCTTCTGCTGCAATCCCTGCACGCTGCCAAGCGCATCCATCGCCTCCTTAACTGTTTGATCTTCCTTTTTATTCTTGAGAGCCGAAAACAAGACCATCGCACCGTCATAAGCCGCAATACTGGAGAAGCCAGGGTCAGAACGGAATCTCGATCTATAAGCGTCCCGAAACACGACATAACGTGCCGTTTCGTCATAACGGTCGTAAGTCTGTAACAGGAGAAGCCCCTCTATCGCCGCCCCGCCAAGAGTGAGAAGGCTTTCCGAAGCAGCCCATTCCGCGGCGAGGAGCGGTATTCCGGTATCGTGTTTACGCACCTGTTGTGTGAGTTGTGCGGAATCGACCCCGTTGGCGATAAAAATCAGTGCTTCCGGGTTAGAGGCCAGGAGAATTTGCGCCGTACTGGAAAAAGCTCCGCCGACACTGTTGTCGAACGGAAATGAGACAACGACAGTGCCTCCAAGTTCTGTAAAAGCTTTTTTGAATTCGTCGTTCCAGCTCGACGAAAACAGGGCATTGCTTCCATCAAGCGCCGTGGAAACCTTTCGAATCCCCGCATCAATGCAGTACTGAGCGTAGGCTTCGGCATATTGGCGTGTAGATGAGCCAATCCGGTAGAAATGATCGTTTTGCCCCACAAACGCCAGGGAAGAGACGGTAGGCGTGATGGCAACAACCCCGGCCTCGTTGATCACCGGCACCATGCCACCTGCGACCACGCTGAGATTCGGGCCAATGATTGCGTCAACCCCTTCCGCGATCAGGGATCGCGCGGCTTCCGCACCGCCCTCGTCCGTTCCATGGTCATCACGGACCAATAGCTTAATCTGGCGCCCGTTAATCCCCCCGGCCTCGTTCTTCTCGTCAACAGCCAGTTGAACGGCATTTCGAGATGCGATGCCGATATCGGATGCCCGTCCTTCAAGGCCACCGATGAAACCAACACGAATAACCTCGGGATCGCCGCAGGCTGCGAGTTGCAGCAAGCACAGAAGTAGCGCAGATAGCGTCGCATATAGTCGCATGAGCTGTCTCACCAGTGCCAGAGTCAGCCGATAGTTTCATGTCATGAATAAAATTTAGTAAATATTTTAACGCATCTTCGATGCCGCTCAGGCGGCGCGTAAATCACGGCCTGGAAAACCGCCCATCCCTGACAAGCATGACCGTTGAATCCCTGCCGCTGTCGCCAAAAGCGTCAAATTTTATAATTTGTTGTAAACCGGGATATCCGGCAGAGCGCAACAACACGGACTTCAGATCAATTCCATTGTCCGATGATGCCTGTAACGCAGCGAACAGTGTCGTCGCAGCGTCATACGAGGCCACACTTGCCTGATTGGGCTCGACCTTGAATTTTTTCTGAAGGCTGTCCCGGAATTTTGCATATCGTGCGCGTTTATCGTTCCTGTCGAAAGTATCCAGGAGCAAGATCCCTTCAACAGCCCGCCCCCCTAAAATTATCAGATTGTCGGACACGGCCCAGGACGTTGCGAGCAACTTTATAGTGTCGTCATGCTTTCTGATTTGCTGCGCGAGTTGCGCCGTATCTATGCCGTTTGCCAGGACAAGGATAGCCTCGGGCTTCACCTCAAGCAGAGAGAGAACAGTATTCTTCAATCCTACTTTTCTTGCCGCATCAAAGGGTGTTGCAAATAAGACTGTACCGCCTAGAGCACCAAACTCCGCTTTGAATGATTTTAGCCAACTCGTTGTAAAAATGGCGTTATGGGCATCTGTCGCCACTGAAATATTGTGGTAGCCAGCGCTATAAAAAGCCTTGGCATAATCAAATGCTGATTGCCTGCTTGAAGAATTCAGCCTGAAAAAATAATCGTCTTTTCCAATAAACTGCTCCGCGATAACCGTTGGAGAGACCGTTAGGACCTTCGCATCGTTAATTACGGGGACAACACCCCTCGCTACCACGCTTAATATGGGGCCAATAATTGCGGTAACCTTCTCGTTGACGAGAGCGCGCGCGGCCTCCTCCCCACCTTCTGTCGACCTTTTGTCATCCCGGATAACAAGTTCAATTTTCCGGCCGTTAATACCGCCTGCGGCATTCGCCTCATCAACAGCCATCTGCACGGCATTTCGCGATGCAATTCCAAGGTCGGAGGCACGGCCTTCCAGACCAGCGATGAAACCTATGCGTATGGGATCAGACTCACTGCACCCGATTAATAAAATCAGGCTCGCCAGAAGAAGGGATTTTTGTCGGAACCGCTTCATTGTTGACCATCACACTCGATATGAAGGTTTCACCGTGGCTATGGAAAAGATAAGATTTCGTAAATCGAGAATAAAAAATCATTATTTCTACCATAAAGAATTAATGATGTATCATCTGGACTCAATCAGCACATGACCTCCGCTCGGTTGCGGACTCTGAAAAACGTAAAAACTAGGATATCAAGGGCGCTCTGTTCTGTAGGAGGGTTCCATGACCGATCTTGAAGTCTATTTGTCCGGCGAAATTCACACTGACTGGCGCGCGGAAATCGAAGAGGCCGTAAAAGCGGCCGATTTGCCGGTTACTTTCACGGCACCGGTAACCGTTCATGAAAACAGTGACGATTGCGGCGTGTCCATTCTCGGCAGCGAGGAAAAGCCGTTCTGGGCGGATCACAAAGGCGCCAAGGTCAATGCCATCCGCACCCGTACGCTGATCGAGCGCGCCGATATCGTCGTTGTCCGGTTCGGCGACAAGTACAAGCAATGGAATGCAGCCTTCGATGCCGGATATGCCGCGGCCCTCGGAAAACCACTCATTATCCAGCATGATCCGTCTCTTACGCATCCCCTGAAGGAAGTCGATGGCGCGGCTCTGGCTGTGGCTGAAACACCCGCGCAGGTGGCTGCTGTGTTGCGGTATGTGGTGACCGGGGAACTTTAGATAACTCGCATACTATGATGAAACATATAGGAATTGTCGGCTGCTCAGCCGAGGGCGCGGCGCTTTGCTACAGAACGATCTGTGCTGATGGCGCGGCATTGCTTGGCCCGCACAAACATCCTGAAATCTCGATGCATACGCCATCGCTCTCGGACTATGTCAGGTGCCTTGATACGGGTGACTTGAACGGCGTCGGAGAGCTGATGCTCGATTCTGCGCGAAGGCTGGAGCGTGCCGGTGCCGATTTTCTGATTTGCCCGGATAATACCATTCATCAGGCATTCACTTATGTCGCGGAGCGGTCGCCCCTGCCCTGGCTGCATATAGCGGAAGAAACCGCATCACTCGCCCGCAAGCAGGATTTCCGCAAGGTGGCTCTGCTTGGCACGAAATGGCTGGTGGAGAGTGACGTCTATCCGGAGAAACTGGAAGCGCTCGGCATAGGCTGGCTCAGGCCTGAGCCGGAGGAGATCTCCGAGATTGCCCGGATCATCATGGATGAACTGGTTCCGGGCCACTTCCTTCCCGGCTCGATATCGTATTTCCAGATGTTGATCGGCCGCATGAAGGAGCGCGGTGCGGATTCGGTGCTTCTCGGCTGCACGGAGATCCCGCTGATCATCAGTGACGAGAACAGCACCCTGCCGACACTGGATTCGACCAGAACGCTGGCGCGCGCGGCCCTGCAAAAGGCGGTCGGCTGATTTAATGCCCCACACAAACTAAACGCGCCGCTTGAAGGCGGCGCGTTCGGCAGAGTTTCGGATGTAGGGGGAATTATCCGAAAGTAATGTATTCGGCCCAAATCTGGTCGAGCTGGCGCAGGGTGACGTTCGCGTCTTCCATACCGCGCACCAACTCACCACGACCGTTGGTGAATTCCATGTGACGCGCTTCCAGGTCCCGGAGGCGGGAGACGATATCCCGGCCCTTCGGAGACAAGCGCAAACGCACCGAACGGCGATCATGTGCCGCACGCTCCTGCTCCAGGTAACCATACTCGGACAGTTTCTTGACGTTGTAGGAAACGGTCGAGGCCTGATAGCCCTTGCGATGGATGAGATCCCGGACGGGAATGTCTTCGTCTCCGATACCGACAAGCATCAGCGCCTGGGAGGGGTTGATGTTGTTGATCCCCATGGATTCGAGTTCAACCCGAACTACATCGAGATACCGGCGATGCAGCCGGTCGAGCATCGCGGTCAGTTCCAGGTAGCCCGACCGTACGGTTTCGGCGGATGCGCCGATGCCGATATCAGCCGTATCGATCTTCAGAGCAGAGCGTCGAAGTGTTTGTACGGTCATGGTTTGTCTCCGCATTGCATGGGCAGTTGCTTTCAAACTGATACCATTCCATCAAAATGGTTTCTAATTGTAAAGCACAATCGATAAATGACATTCCAAACGACTGTCAGAACAAAGTATGCGGCGGTATTGCTCCGCTAATGCGCTGATTTCCTTCTAAAAATTAAAAAGAAATTCGGGGAAAAAATTATTCCCTCCCAATCCGGTCCATCATGCACGCGGCATTTTTCAGAAGCTGACAGCAAAAAATTGATGCGGTCCCCGGGCGGGAACCTGATTGACCAGCGCAGAGGCTCCACGATTATAGGGGCGGGAACGTATAAAAAGACCGGGCGGCGCATGACGGGCGGATGCTTGAGTCATAATCAAACCACCGATTGAAATGGACCGGGAATGACGGACTTGGGAACGCAGGGCACAGGCTACGTGGACAGCTATTATGGCAGAACCGTAAAGGCGCCAGCCTCGCGCCCCCGGCTCACACACGACATTGATTGTGATGTCTGTATTGTCGGTGGCGGCATGGCAGGTCTTGCAACGGCACTCGGACTTGCCGAGCGCGGCAAGAAGGTCATTGTGCTGGAGGCTCGCCGGGTAGGCTGGGGAGCGTCAGGGCGCAATGGCGGTTTTGTCAGCGCCGGATACAGTCTTGGACTTGATGACATAGAATCCGCGGTAGGAAGAGAGGATGCCGACGCACTTATGTGGCTCACTCTCGATGCCCTCACCCTTATTCGCTCCCGGCTTGAACGCTACGGCATTGATGCCGGCCCCATGCGCGACGGCATCATGAAGGCATCCTGGTACAAAAATGCCGACGGGTTGAAAGCCAGTGCGGACAAAAAGAACGAGCGGTTCGGGCTCGGTCTTGAATTCAAGAGCCGGGAGGAGATGCAGGAGCTCTATCGCACCAAGCGCTATCATGAGGGGCTCCTGGACCCGACGGCATTTCAGTTTCATTCCCTGAACTTCACCAATGGGATTGCCGATGCGGCCACCTCTCTCGGGGCAACGATCTTCGAGGAGAGCCCCGTTACCCATATGGATCTCAGCGGCGATAAAAAACGAATCGACACGGCAAAAGGCAGTGTGACTGCCGATCAGGTAGTGATTTGTTGTTCAGGCTATATCGGCCACCTTCACCCGAAACTCTCTCGCGCTACCTTGCCCGTTGGCACCTACGTGGTTCTGACCGAGCCTCTGGGTGATCGCCTGCAGGAGGCGATCAGGGCGCCCTACGGAACGTCGGACAGCCGGATCGCGAACGATTACTACCGCGCCCTGCCCGACACCCGGCTGCTTTGGGGCGGTCGGGTCAGCTCCAACCTGGAGCCGCGCAATCTCGGCCAGAAGATGATCGGCGACATATTGAAGATCTACCCACAACTCGAAGGTATCCGGGCTGAAGTCGCCTGGCCCGGAACCATGGGGTATTCGGTACACAAGATGCCCCAGATCGGCCAGCTGCAGCCGGGTGTCTGGTACAATCAGGGATATGGCGGACATGGAATGTGCGCCACCACGGCCGGCGGCGAGGTCGTGGCGAAAGCGATTGCCGACGGAGACGAGACCTACAAGCTGTTTGCGCCTTTCGGTCTCGATTTCGCCGGAGGGCCGTTTGGCCCGCTTATCGCCCAATGGGCCTATTGGGGCTTTCAGATGCAGGACCGCTGGCAAGCCTGGCGCTCGAACTGAGCCAGACGCGCAAGCACAAGCGGCTCCAGCAATCCACTAAAGGGAGCAGATGCGCCTAGGCCATCTGCTCCTTCACTTTCAGGAACTTGATCTTCGGCCAGTTTTCCGCCGTGTGCTGCAGATGCCAACCATTGCGGGCCATGAAGACCGGCATGTCGTCATGGTCGTCGCCAAGATCGCCCTGATTGGCTTCGATGAATTTCTTCAGCTCTGCCGGGTCCTCTGCCTCCAGCCAGCGGGCTGTGTACAGGCCAGCTGTTTCGAAACTCACAGGCACGTCGTACTCGGTGCGAATCCGGTCCGCCAGAACCTCGAATTGCAACGCGCCGACCACACCGACGATCCAGCTTCCGCCGATCCGGGTCTTGAAGGCCTTCGCCGCCCCTTCTTCCGCCAGTTGAACCACTGCCTTCTCAAGATGCTTGGCCCGCAGAGGATCGGTCGGACGCACCCGTTGCAGCAGTTCCGGCGCAAAGCTCGGGATGCCGTTGAACTGAAGGTCTTCGCCCTCGGTCAGTGCATCGCCGATCCGCAGATTGCCGTGGTTCGGGATGCCGATGATGTCGCCCGGCCAGGCTTCGTCCGCGATTTCCCTGTCCTGTGCCAGGAACATCACCGGGTTATGGATGTTCATGAGCTTGCCGCTGCGCACATGCTTCAGCTTGGCACCGCGCTTGAAATGACCGGAGCAGATCCGGGCAAAGGCAATACGGTCCCGGTGTTTCGGGTCCATGTTCGCCTGGATCTTGAAGACGAAGGCCGAAACCTTTTTCTCCGCCGGCATCACTTCGCGGGATTTCGTCGTTTGCGGACGCGGGTGCGGCGCATAGCGCGCAACGCCACCGAGCAACTCCCGTACGCCGAAATTATTCACCGCACTGCCGAAATAAACCGGCGTCATGCTGCCACCGAGGAATGCTTCCGGATCGAAGTCGGGGCACAATCCGCGCGCCATCTCGACTTCCTCGCGAAGTTGCTTCGCGGCGGAGGCAGGCAGCAATTCGTCCAGCTTCGGATCGTCCAGCCCGTTGCAGGTCAGACCCTGATCCGGTGCATCGTGACTGCCCCGATCCATCAGAATCAGCTTGTCTCTGAGCAGGTCGTAACAGCCCTTGAAGGCCTTCCCCATGCCGATTGGCCAGCTCGCTGGCGTTACATCGAGGGCCAGTTTCTGCTCGATCTCGTCAAGCAGCTCGAAGCTGTCCCGCGCCTCGCGGTCCATCTTGTTGACGAAGGTAATGATCGGCACGTCGCGCAGGCGGCAGACCTCGAACAGTTTGAGGGTCTGCTCCTCGATACCTTTCGCACCGTCGATCACCATGATGGCGCTGTCGACCGCCGTCAGCGTCCGATAGGTGTCTTCGGAGAAGTCCTCATGGCCCGGTGTGTCGAGCAGATTAAAGGTGTTGTCCCCGTAATCGAAGGTCATCACGGACGACGCCACGGAAATGCCGCGTTCGCGCTCGACTTTCATCCAGTCGGAATGGGCACGCCTTTGCTGTCCGCGCGCCTTAACGGCACCGGCCATCTGAATCGCGCCCCCGAACAGGAGCAGCTTCTCGGTCAAAGTGGTCTTACCGGCATCCGGGTGCGCGATGATCGCGAAAGTGCGCCGGCGCCCCACAGCGTCGTCAAGGGAACTCATCTAATCGTCCTTATTGGGGAACGCCGTTGTATATAAAGACTTTGGCCGGTCAGTCCAATAGCGGATCCTGATCGGCGGCCATGCGGAAACAGGAGGCCTTGGGGAAAGTGCAGCCGGGGAAACATAACCTCATCACCGATGTTCCTGGTCTTCGGGTAGGTAATGCCCATGACGATCGCTTGCGGAGCGGTGTCACCGTGCTGATACCGGACGGCGAAATGGTAGTCGCGGTTGATTCGCGCGGGGGCGGAACCGGATCGCGCGAGTTCGATCTGTTGCGCCCCGAAGCAACCGTGCAGAGCGTGAATGCCATCGTGCTGAGCGGCGGATCCGCCTTTGGTCTTGATGCCGCGGGCGGCGTTATGGCGGCACTGCGGGAAAAGGGAATCGGATATCGTGCCGGTGCCTCGATTGTTCCCATTGTCCCGGCAGCGATCCTGTTCGATCTGAATAATGGCGGCGACAAGGACTGGGGCACCGCATCCCCCTACCCCGCACTTGGCCGCAAAGCCTTTGAGACTGCGTCCGATGATTTCACTCTCGGCAATGCAGGAGCCGGATTCGGCGCTAATGCCGGCGGGTACAAGGGGGGGCTCGGCAGCGTCTCCATGCAGCTCGCCGATGGCGGCCCGACGGTCGGCGCACTGGTTGCCGTCAACGCGGTTGGCGCCCTGACGCACCCCGTCTCTGGGGCTTTCTTCGCGTGGGATTCAGAAATTGACGAAGAGTTCGGCGGCGTCCTGCCGGTTGCCGAAGACCGGGGCAGCGCCGTGCGCATGCCGAAGCTCTCCGGCCCGGGGGAAAACACCACGATCGCTATCGTCGCGACCGATGCCGTTCTGACAAAATCCCAGTGCAAGCAATTCGCCATCATGGCGCATCAAGGTTTGGCGCGCGCTATCCGGCCTGCAAATACGCCGTTTGACGGAGATGTGGTTTTCGGTGTTTCCACAAGCATGATGCCTCTCAAAGATCCGGTGCGCGATCTTGCGACACTCGGCGCACATGCTGCGGATTGCCTTGCCCGTGCCATTGCGCGCGGGGTCTTTGAAGCCAAGAGTCAGGAGCAATCCGTCAGTTATCAGGACACGTTTGGATTTCCATGCCGGACAAGCTGATGATTTCCGGCCGCAAGATCACGATCCGCACCCTGCTGCTGCGGGATATTGGCGGCTTGTTCCTGATCGCGCTCGGGGCGGTGCTGGCGGTGACTCTGTATTTCGGCAACCAGGGCGGGCTTGTGGTTCTCAGGGAGAACGCCAACGCTTCCATCAATTCAATCACGCAGACCATGACCGCGCATATTCAGCCCGCGCTGAAAGCAGCAGAATTTGTCGGTCAAAAAGCCATGCCTGCGGGCGCCCCTATCAACATGGTCGCTCAGGACATGGCGCGGACCGTGATGCATCTGCACCCGAACATCCGGGCGCTCGCCTTCATCTGGCAGGACGGACCGGTTGAATGGATCGCAACGGATGGAAGCACCGGCTCACGCGCCATCATGCCCGGCTCGGTCGAGGAACAGGCCGTTCAGGACGCACGCCATATCGGCGAGCCTTACCTGGCAGGCGCGGTTTATTCGGAAGGCGCCAAACTGACCCTGATAAGCGCGCGCAGCCCGATCTACGATAAAGAGGGAAACTATGTCGGTGTTGCGGCCGCCGCCTTTTCTCCGCTCGATATTTCAGTCTTTCTGCGGGATTCTCACATCACGAACGCATCCGTATTTGTGCTGGATGAAAAGGACCGTTTGCTCGCACACCCGATTTTGACCGCCCCCAGCATGCAGGCCCTGATGTCCAAGGACAACCCCCTGCTCAATGCAACGGAACTCGGCGATCCGGTGCTGGCCGCCTTGCTTGATCCGAAAAAGCGGAGCGCGGGCACACTGGACAAGGACAGTGGCACCGAATACTGGACCGCGGATGTTGGCGATACGAGCTATGTCGCCCTCGCCCGGAAAGTCTCCTTTGCCCGCGGCAACCGGTACACGGTCGGTGTTTATACGGATCAGTCCGTAAGCAGCTACAACGACATGATGCGCTATTTGACCTATGGCGCCATTGCAGGGCTGATCGTTATGGGCTTGGCAATGCTCCGGCTCAGGCAGCTCGCCGAGCGAATCAGGCTCCCGGTCACGGAGCTGGCCTCCGCGTCGAACGCCATAGCAAAACTCGATCTGGAAACCGTGCCTGAAATCCGCGGCAATCCCGTCCGTGAGTTCAATGATGCGGCCGACGCCTTCAATGCAATGATCGCCGGGCTGGCGCAGTTCCGGGTCTATGTTCCGCGTTCGCTCGTCATGGAAATTCTCCAGGAACGCGGCAGTCATGGCGTGCCGTCCGTTGAGCGGGAGGTAACGGTCCTGTTTTCGGACATCGTCGGCTTCACCGGGATATCGCAGAAATACCCGCCCGATGACGTCGTTGACCTGCTCAACGCCCATTTCACGCTGATGAACCAGGCAATCGGCGCGGAAGGTGGCAATATCGACAAATATGCCGGCGACAGTGTGATGGCTTTCTGGGGCGCTCCGGCTGAACGCCCGGACCACGCCGCCGCCTGCCTGCGGGCTGCAAGACGCATAGCGAACCTGATCCGGGAAGATAACCAGAAACGTGTCGCGCAGGGCGAGGAGCCCATCCATATCCGCATCGGGATTGCGACGGGTACCGCCATCGTCGGCAATATCGGTGCCCCGGACCGGGTCAATTACACGATCGTCGGTGATACGGTGAATGTGGCGAACCGGCTGGAGCAATTAGGCAAGCAGGTCGCGCCGGAAGCGGATGTGTGCGTTCTTATCGTTGCGGAAACGGCAATATCCGCCGGAAACCCCAAGAATATTTCCGATGCCGGCCTGTTCGAATTGCGTGGCCGCACCGGTGCCGTCCAGGTTTTCCGGCTGGATCTCGACGCCGAGGCAGACAAACCCTCCTGAAGAGCATTTCTTCCGTCCGTATTCGCGTCTCCCGCGTGAGTCCGCTAAGCTTTTCCCGGGGGCGGCACGAAAGCGCCGTCAGGGAGGAAAGCAAAAATGAAAATCAAATCAGTCGACGTCATTCCCCTGCAAATTCCGTTCGAGGATGGAAGCGCCGGGACCGGCTTGATGCCGACCAAATGGACGAATCTCGATATCGTACTTGTCCGGATCGAGACGGAAGACGGCATTGTCGGGTGGGGAGACGGGTTCGCTTATTCCTGCCGTCGGGCAATAGCAGCGGCAATCGAGGACATGGTTGCCCCCCTTATCATCGGCCGAGAAATAGAGGACATCGCCGCTTTGAATTCAGAGCTGCAACTGCGCCTCCATCTGCATGGCCGGTATGGCATCACCATGTTTGCCATATCCGCTGTCGATATCGCACTCTGGGATATCGAGGCGAAGCGCGAGAGAGCGTCACTGGCCAAATTGCTGACGATGCGGCCTAGAACCACCCTGCCCGCATATGCCAGTTTGGTGCGGTATGGAGAACCCGACCTGGTTCGGTCCTTCGCAGCCAAGGTTGCCGGTGAAGGCTACAAAACGGTCAAACTGCATGAAATCTCGCTCGATGCCATCAAGGCTGGCCGTCAGGGCGCGGGGCTGGAGACCAAGCTTGCGACGGACGTGAACTGCAACTGGTCGATGGAGCAGGCACACGAGATCATGCCGCATATGCGGCGTCTGGGTCTCTACTGGGTTGAAGAGCCGGTATTCCCGCCGGACGACGCTGAAACACTGGGAACACTCCAGGCGGAATATGGTGTTGCCATTGCCAGCGGCGAGAATGCCTGCACCTCGGTGGAGTTCACCCGCACGGCACCCCGCATCAAGTACCTACAGCCGAGTGTGACCAAGGTCGGTGGTATCAGCGAGTTCCTCAGGGTATGCGATGTTGCCGAGGAATATGGTGCGTCGGTGATGCCGCATGCTCCCTATTTCGGTCCCGGTTACTGGGCAACGATCCAGCTTATGGCCGCGCGCGAGATCTGCGAGCAATTCGAGCATCTCTACATAGAACCCGCGGCCTATCTCGACCCGGAGATCCCGCTTCCGTCCGCTGGAGAGGTTCAGGTTCCGGATCGCCCGGGCATCGGCTTCGAGCCGGACATGGACGTGATTGAAAGATTCAGACTCTAGGCAACAGCCTGTAACGAGCGAAGATCACAGATCTTTCGCCCGTTCACGCAACACGAACTTCTGAATCTTGCCGGTAGAAGTCTTGGGCAGATCACCGAAGATGATGGTGCGCGGCGTCTTGAAAGACGCCATGTGCTCACGGCACCAGGCCATGACTTCTACCGCGCCGATCTCGCCCGCGCCCGGTGCGGCCGTGACGAAGGCGCAAGGCGTTTCACCCCATTTCTCATCAGGCTTGGCAACCACGGCCGCTTCCATGATTTTCGGGTGTTTGTAGAGCACCTCCTCGACCTCCAGAGACGAAATGTTCTCACCGCCGGAGATGATGATGTCCTTAGAGCGATCCTTGACCTCGGCATAGCCATCGGGATGCAGAACCGCGAGATCGCCGGTCCGGAACCAGCCATCGCCCAACGCTTCCGACGTTGCTGCCGGGTTCTTCAGATAGCCCTTCATTACCGTATTGCCGCGCAGGCACAGCTCGCCAATCGTCTCCCCGTCCGCCGGTACGGCCTCTCCGGTATCGGGATTACTCACCCGCATGCCTTCCAGTGTCGGGTAATAGACACCCTGCCGGGCCATACGCTGGGCCTTGGCGTCCAACTCAAGCTCATCCCATTCCGGCGGCCAGGCGCAGATCGTCGAGGGACCGTAGGTCTCGGTCAGGCCGTAGAGATGGGTGACCGAAAAGCCCATCGTCTCCATGGCGGAGATCACCGCGCTCGGCGGGGCGGCACCTCCGGTGGCGATGTTCACGCGCTGGGAGAACGCTTTCTTCTGTTCCGCCGGGGCGTGAATCAGCATGGTCAGCACAATCGGCGCCGCGCACATGTGACTGACGCCATGCTCGGCGATCTGCTCGAAAATCAGCGCCGGGTCGACCTTTCGCAGGCAGACATGCGTACCGCCGACCGCCGTTACCCCCCAAGTATAGGTCCAGCCGTTGCAATGGAACATCGGCAGCGTCCAGAGATAGCTGCAGCCGGAGGTCAGACCGAAGGCAATGGCATTGCCCATCGCGTTCAGGTACGCGCCGCGATGGTGATAGACCACGCCTTTCGGGTTCCCGGTGGTCCCGGATGTGTAATTGAGCGACATGGACTGCCACTCATCCGTGGGGCGCGGCCAGTCCGGCGCGGGCTCTCCCTCGGCAAGCAGTTCCTCGTATTCCTTCTCGCCAAGGGACTTGCCGCCTTCGGCCAGCGGATCGTCAATCCAGATTACCGGCGGCGGATTGTCGATCTGCGCCAGCGCCTCTTCCATCACCGGCGCGAACTCCTTGTCCACCAGCACCAGCTTTGACTCGGCATGGCCGAGGATAAAGGAGATTGTCGCGGCATCGAGGCGGGTATTGATGGCATTCAGAACCGCGCCCGCCATGGGAATACCATAGTGCGATTCGAGCATTGCCGGCGTGTTCGGCGCCAGCACGGAAACCGCATCCCCCTGCCCGATGCCACGCTTGCGAAGAGCGTCGGCCAAGCGTCTGCTGCGGTTCAGAAAATCACCATATGTCCGGCGCAGATCGCCGTGAACAATAGCCACCTTTTCGGGAAATGTTGCGCCCGCGCGTTCCAGAAAATCGGAGGGCGTCAGCGCCGCATAGTTCGCCCGATTTCTCTCAAGTCCTGTTTCAAAGATCGACATGACCGCCCGCAAATGTTTCCCTGTCCCGATTGCGAGACATGGTTTCTTTGTTTCGATAACCCGTCAAGCATGCGGAAAGCGATATGCTTGATCGCACCACGAAACCGAGACCTAACGGACCCTGGAGCCGGACTATGACCCAGATCGATATTTTCTCCGACGTAATTTGCCCGTGGTGCTTCATCGGCAAGCGACGTCTCGAACGGGCATTGAAGGCGCGGCCGCTTCCGAGCCTGACCATCCAGTGGCGGGCCTTCCAGCTGAATCCGGAAATGCCGACCGAAGGCATGGACCGGCAGGCCTATCTCGAAAGCAAGTTCGGCGGCCCTGACCGGGCAACCCAGATTTACGACAATATCCGCCGCATGGGCGATGCCGAGGGGATAGATTTCCGTTTCGATCTGATCCAGCGCACGCCGAACACGGTGCTGGCGCATCGCACGATCAATCTTGCAACCGTCATGGGCACTGCGGACGCATTGGTGGAGCGCATGTTCAATGCTTACTTCACCAAGGGCGTTGATATCGGCGATATCGACAAGCTGGTGGAACTGGCCGAACAGTCAGGCATGAAGCCGGACGATACCCGTGAATGGCTCGAAAGCACCGGTGGGACCAGCGAAGTGATGGCGGAGACACGTTTCGCCTATGAAAATGGCATCAACGGCGTGCCTTGCTTCATCTTCAACCGGCAATATGCGGTCTCCGGCGCGCAGGAGCCGGAAGCCTTCTTCCCGCTGTTCGATATGGACAATTCTGACGATACCGTCGTAGCCAATCAGGCCTAGCTGCCGAAGACTTTCTTCAGAAGTTCCGTTGAACGGGCGGTCGGATTGTTCCGGATCGCCTTTTCCTCAAGCGCGAGATAGTGAAACAGGCCCTCCAGGGCCTTGCCGACTACATGAGTCGTGAGTTGAGCTTTCGCGTCGGGAACAAAGGGGATCTTCGCGTACTGCCCGATAAAGGCGTTATAGCTCTTCACAACACCGACTTCGGCCATGGCATCCTGCACAACCGGGGTAAAGCGCGCCGTCAGCGTGTCGCTGGTCCGCTGCTGGAACCAGCGTGTGGCGGAATCGTCAGGGCCCTGATAGATGGATTTCACATCTTCCAGGCTCATCGACGAAATGGCGTCGCTGAATATTTCTCCGGCTTCCGGCGCCGCAGCTTCGGCCGCCCGGTTCATCCTCAATTCCAGATCGTCGGCAAGAGAGCCAAAACCGGCGGTATCGAGGAGCTTTTGCGCTGTTTGCAAACTCTCCGGGAGCGGGATATGCACCGCGCTGTCACCGAAATAGCCGTTTGTTGTGCTGAGTTGGGAGACGATCTTCCGGGTGCCGACACTGAGCGCCTCCTTCAGACCGGCAAAGATGGTTTCGTTATCCAGACCAGTCCCCCCGGACCCTGCCTGGTCACTACCGCCCAACGATTTCAATAGCCCCTTTGCCGTTCCGAATATGTCGGTTTGGGCCTTGGCCGTGCTTGCCATGACTGTTGCGCTTAACAGAACAGAGGCACCAAGAAAGCCACGGCGGGAATACAGTTGCTCAATCGTCGGCATATCGTCTCTTCGCGGTTAGGGAGCCAGTGCTGCATAGCGGCTCAAACACATCACATCATCTGACTGGTTATCGCCTTATGCGGGCGATTGTGATCATCAGATGTGGCTAAACCATTAAGCAGATCCGAGAATGCTGCAACTCCGTCCGGATTGCGAGCTTTGAGCCGCGACCAGCGCCACACTGAAACTGACCCAGCCTAGAATTCGGTCCGGAAATGATTTTTCCAGAGAGCGGCATTGGAGATCTTGCGGCGCTCGACCTGTGCCAGAGCCTCCTCGACCGAGCCCTGTCCATCCGCCGCGCCATGTGTCCCCCACTGGCGCAGCCGTTCTGTGTACCATGCCGTAACGCCGCCTGGCGGCCTTGAGGAAAATCGAGGAAAAACAGATTCTTCACCGGTTTCCCTCAACCATTTTCCGGGTAGCGCCGGATCAAGCACGAGAGCACGTGCCAGCCCAACCATGTCTACGGCACCGGACGACAATGCCTCTTCGGCTTCCGCCTTTTTCTTGAAACCGCCAGCCGTCATCAACGGCTTACCGGTGCGGTTTCGGGCCATCCGGGCGAAGTCGAGGAAATATGGCCCGGCTTTGGTGCCATCACTGGCGGCAGCCGCCCCCGGAAAATAGGCGCCGCCGCTGATATCGATCAGGTCTATTTCCGTCTCCTCCAGCATCGCGACAAGGTCGAGCGCTTCCGCCTCTTCAATACCACCCGCAAGCTGATCGGTTGCATTGATCTTCACGGCCACGGGGAATCCGGGACCGACAGTAGAGCGCACCGACGCGATGATCTCGAGCAACAATTGCGCGCGCCGCTCTGGACTGCCGCCCCAGCGGTCGGTTCTGCGATTGAACAGCGGCGACAGGAACTGGTTCAGCAGGAATCCGTGTGCAGCATGGATTTCAACACCGGTAAAGCCAGCGGACCGGGCATTCAGTGCGGCTTTTGCATAGATGTCAGGAAGCGCCCCGACCTCTTCCGCTGTCATTTCGACGGCGTGAATACCCGATACATCCAGAACCGATGGCGCTTTCGCCGGACCGGACACTGGCACCGCCAGAGCACCCGCATGGCCGAGCTGAGCCCAGAAATGGGTGCCGTTCGCGGTTGCCGCCTCAGCCAGGGCATGGAAGTGTTTGATCTCCCGCAACGGCTCAAGCACGAGATTTCCGTAATTCTCCGGTGCCCAGGGGCCGATCTGGGTCTCGCCGACCAGAGACATCGCAGCCCCGCCAGCGGCCCAAAGACCGTACAACCGTTGCTGCGCTTCTGTAGGGGAGCCGCAGCCATCGCCGAGATCGTCGGACATCGCGGCCTTGGCGATACGGTTCTTCAGGACCACTCCGCAAGGCAAATGAAGGTGATCGTCAAGCCCCGGCATGAGTTATCGGTTCTCCGAAAGGGAGCTGGGGCAAATACCGAAACAGCGCTTGAATGCCGTGGTGAAATTTCCGGGTGACGTATATCCCGCGAGGTAGGCGGCCTCTGCGATGGAGGCCCCATCCCGTTCCATTGCCTGCCGTGCAATCTCCAGCATGAAAGTACGGATATAACGTCCGGGAGGCATGCCGCGCGCGGTCATGATCAACCGCCGAAGCGCGTTGAGGCTCAACCCCACGCTTTTACTCAGCTCGAAGGCGGAAATGGCTTCCCCGGAGCGGGAGATCAAAACACGCTCTATCTCGCTCAGACGGGCCCTGTCATGCTGCCGCAAATTCCCTTTCGGCTCTGCCACATGGGCGTCGCTAAAACGTGAGAGCGCCTCGGCGACGAGGTCGAGCGCGCGGCTCTCCAGATAAAGACGGCGATGAAAGTCGGGTGCAGCCGGGGCTGACAGGATCTGCTCCGCGAGGGCGATGCTATGGGCCGACGGGGACCAGCTCTCGATCCGGAGACACTCTTCCGCAAACCGCATAACGGGCTTGAAATCCTCGCCGCTTTTGCGCGCCAGCTCATCAAGCCACTCGGAGGTCATGGTGATATTGACCTTGCGAAGACGATCGCCGCGCCGGCCGTTTCTGACAAAACGCTGTGGTACAGAATGGGCTCTCAGGGACGAGACAGCCTGCCAGGACTTCGACACCGTGTCATAGGACGGCATCGGAATTTCAATGCCTCCGATTGATGCTTCGACGCCCCCCTGAAGGAAGATGGACAGGACGAGTCCAGGCTTGCAAAGATTCTCTATCGTGAGGTCTTTCTGGTCTTCCGTGTCGGCGAAATGGAGAAACAATCCCGGCTGGAGATCCACATGCCCGATATTGCCGCGCAAGACATTCGCGTTGAGATCAAGTTCCGGCGTGAAGGTTCTGTTCGGCACAAGCCCGGCGTTGCGAACGAAGTGTCCGCGCGTGACATAGTTGTTTTTGTGATTGCTTGATACGAACATTATGAGCGGAACCCGAATGGACCCTTTAGTTTTCATCTGACAATCGGGGGCCGATTGCAAGACTTATCGGGATTTCCCCTCTTCTCCTACCGCGCGGAAAGCATCCGGACCGACGGCGAATTCCAGCGCCTGATAGAAGGCCGGATAATTTGCGGCGGCGTGTCCGAGGCCGGAATAGATATCGAAACTCACCTGGATCGCACCGTTGATCTTCGCTAATGCCTCGGCGAGGTCTTTGGTATTTCCAACCATCCTGTTGTTTTTAAGCCAGACCTTCCTGTTCTCTAACGCTTTACCTTTTTGAGCCCGCCATCCCGTAGGCGTTTCCTCAAGGCGTCCAACCGTCAGGCGCAAGGGTATTTTCCGGCTCACCGAGCGCGCTGTCTGTTCCTGGAATGCTATCAGCTTGTCACTTGTCTCCCGGTCTCCGAACCAGAGTGACGGGCTTGATGCGACATAGCGGTCGAAGGCGTCAGCACGGGTAAGCAACGCATGCAGGACCAGAAGGCCACCCAGCGAATGACCGGCGAGGGTTTCGGCCCTATCGTCAACCGGATAGCGCGCCGCTATGAAGGGCTTGATCTCGTCGATCAACACATCGAGGAATGCATCGCCCCCTCCGGTCTTGGGCCAAGGCAGACCATTCGGCCTCTTCGGCAGCTTGCCGATATCCGTGGGCGGCGTGAGATCGTAGATTCTGCGTTTGAGATGATCTTCGGGAGCCGCATATCCAATCCCGACGACAAGCGGTGGCGCCCGTTTTACGCGCCGCGCGGACATGGTCACGTTCCGGGCCATATCGGCCAGTGCAATGAAGGATATGTCGGCATCGAATGCATACAGGACCGGAAAACCCTCGTCTGGTGGAGGGACGTCCGGAACCGAGACATAGAGCCTGAGGGCGATATCAAGTTTTTCGGGCTGAAACTGGTGCACAAAGGCATTTGGAACGACGAGCGGCTCGGCATCCGCCTCCGTAACCGCGTGCGCGGAATGGGGTTCGAAGGCGGAGAACGTCATGAGAACCAACACGAATGCCAGAGTTCGGGATAGGCGAAACCCGGAGCAAAAGAGGCTCTCCGTGGTTCCGCCGGTCAGGTTTTGTCGCATTTCAGCGCGCACTTTGCCGGTTCCGTACACTCTAGAACGTGGTCGTGAGCCGAAGTTTGAAGGTACGCGGCTTTCCGTAAAAATTGAAAACCGAGGTACCGCCGACCCGCTCGTAATATTTCTCGTCGAGAATATTATCGATATTGATGGCCAGCTTGAAACTATCGTTAATCTTGTAGCTGGCGAACGTGTCGAAGACCACATATCCGGGCGCTTCAATGGTCGTTCCGCGCGAGACCGAATAGAAGTCGGAGAATGCCCGCATTCCGCCGCCGAGCGAGAGACCGTCCAGCATTCCGGAGCTGCTGTCGAAGGAGTATTTGCTCCAGAGCTGGACCATGTGTTCCGGGGTGTAGGTGCTGAACACCTCGCCGTCGTCCAGGTTCTCGGATTCCGTATAGGTATAGCCAGCCATGACGGACCAGTTCGGGAGAGGGTTTCCGGAAACTTCCAGATCGACACCCCGGACCCTGACTTTTCCCTGCGCCAGGGAGGAACCCGTGTTGTCCGGATCGGAGACCGCCCGATTGGTATCCTCTATCCAGAAATAGGCGGCGGTAACGTTCAGTGCATTGCCGAAGAACTGGCTCTTGACGCCGCCCTCGTACTGCTGCCCTTCGCGGGGATCAATGATGTTGCCCGAGACATCCGTGTCGGACTGCGGCTGGAAGATGGTGGTGTAGGAGCCGTAGACGGTTGCGTAATCCGTAATGTCGTACGTGACGCCGGCATAGGGAGTGAATTCGTTGTCGATATCGATGCGATCCGTCACAGCGCCGGTATTGTTGTTCGTCGTGCTGGACTCATACCAGGACAGGCGGCCGCCCCCGATCAGGGTCAGACGATCCACCGGATTGACGCGCAGCTGGCTATAGATGCCGACTTGGCTCGGGTCCGAGGTCGTGTCCGTCGTGTAGGACACATCCGGCTCGGCGACAGACGTATTCCAGTTGTAGAGGTTGAACGTCCCGCCGATCGTTCCGCGGCCCTGCTGCATATCGCTCTCGACCTTGCGGTAATCCACACCGGCAATGACATTGTGGACTTGGCCGAACAATTCGAACGGTTTGCTCACATGCGCGTCGGCGGCGAAAGAACTCTCGTCGAATGTGCGCCCCAGATAGCTCATTCCCGAAACATCGCCGTTGGTATCGGCTGCACTGGCCGCGTATCCGTAAAGAAAGTCCACGTCCCGGTCCGAATAGCGGGTCGAAGCCTTTATATGGCCGCCATCCGCGAATTTGTGCTCCAACTCGGCGATATAGTCGGTGACGTTATTTTCGAAATTGTTCCACCCCGTCCCGGTCGTTGTCGACACATCAACATCGAGCAAAGTGCCGTCGGCCAGCGTCGGCAAACCGTTGAACGGCGAAATATCCCGCTCCATGTGACTGAGGCTGAAGGTAAAAGTCGTGTCTTCCGTCAGATCCGCCTGGACGGTGCCGTACCCAACGCCGACCTCGTTGTCCACACTGTCCACCCAGCTGTCCTGAGTCTGGTAAGCGGCAACAACCCGCCCGCGGATACGGCCGTTTTCGGTGAGCGGGCTCGTGACATCCACATCACCACGATAATTGTCGTAAGAGCCGCCGGTAATGGAGGCCGAGCCGCCAAACGTGTCCTTGGCCTGCTTCAGGCGCATGTTGATAGCGCCCGTCGGCTCGCCGCTTCCTCCGAAAAGCCCTGACGGGCCGCGCAGAATCTCGACATGATCCACAATCGCCATATCCGGCTGGGTTCCGTAGATACTGGAGAGAGGCGCCGGCAGGCCATTGAAGTACAGGACATCGTACTCGAAGCCGCGCGAGAAGAGGCTTGAGCGGCCGTCATCATTGCTGAGCACCACGACACCCGGCGTTTCGCGAAGAGTGGTGTCGAGGGACGTGTATCCGCCATCCTCAAGCTTCTCACGGGTTATGACGTGCGTTGACTGGGGAATTTCCCGAGCGGTCAGAACTTCCTTTTCCCCAACGCTGACCAGATCGCTGGTGTAGCTGCCGGTGCCCTCGGTTTCGTAGCTCGATCCCTGAACCGTGATCGTGTCTAGCTTGGCTTCCTCGGCCTTGGCGCCAATGCTGGCAATGGAAAGGATCGTGCTGGCCAGAAGTATCGACCTTAAGGCCCTTCGCCGTTCGAAATTCCCCGCCATTTTCATGATTCCCCTCATGTCGTCCGCCTGATGCCCGTGTCCAGGCTGTTGCTAAACTCGAGTCTGTTAAGACATGCGGGAACCTATATTCCTGCCGAGGAGCGCCTCAAGGTCGGAGGGGTTTGAGAAATGATCGATTTATTATGCGAATTATTCGCATTAGCAGTTTATGGGCATCAAAACGCTGTGCATCGCTTTGGGTCGGAAGCTCAGGTCGCGATCGAAACCAGTTCCTGCATCAGCCCGGTCAAGCCGCGCACCCGCACATCCTTCTGCTCCCACGCCCGGCGATAGACCAGCTTGTGGTCCGGCCGGAGCTGAACACTGCCGGCCTGTTTGGCGATGAAACCGACAAGACCACGCGGATTGGCGAAATCGTTGTTCCGGAATGTAAGAACGGCGCCTTTCGGCCCGGCATCCACCCGCTCGACCCCGGCCAGCTTGCAGAGCTGCTTGATGGCGATGATCTTCAGCAGGTTCTCGACTTCCGGTGGCAGAGTGCCGAAGCGGTCCGCCAGCTCGGCCGCGAAGCTGTCGATCTCCGCCTCGTCCACCAGATTGGCGATACGCCGGTAAAGACTGAGCCGGACGGTCAGGTCCTGCACATAGTTTTCCGGGATGAGGACAGGCGTGCCGAGGGAGATCTGCGGCGTCCATTGTTCCTCCGGCTCCATGCTCTCGAAGCCCCCTTCCCGCGCCGCCTGCACGGCTTCCTGCAACAGGTGCTGGTAGAGCTCGATGCCGACTTCCTTCACCTGACCGGACTGTTCCTCGCCCAGCAAATTACCGGCGCCACGGATATCCATGTCGTGGCTGGCAAGGCTGAACCCGGCACCGAGACTGTCGAGGGTCTGCATCACCTCAAGCCGGCGCTTGGCGTCCGCCGTCAGGATCTTGGTCGGGTGCGTGGTCAGATAGGCATAGGCCCGGGTCTTGGAGCGTCCAACACGGCCACGCAGCTGATAGAGCTGCGCCAGGCCGAACATGTCCGACCGGTGAATGATGATGGTGTTCGCGTTCGGGATGTCGAGGCCGGACTCAACGATATTGGTGCTGAGCAGGATATCGTAAGCCCCGTCGCAGAACTTGGTCATGACATCTTCAAGCTCGGTCGGACTCATCCGGCCATGCGCCGTGGCGACGCGGACTTCGGGCACAAGCTGGGTCAGCCGGTCATGCATGCGCGGCAGATCGTCGAGGCGCGGGCAGACATAGAAGGTCTGACCGCCGCGATAATGCTCCCGCATGATGGCTTCGCGAATGACCAGACCGTCATAGGGCATGACGAAGGTGCGCACCGCCAGCCGGTCGACCGGCGGGGTTGTGATCAGGCTCATCTGCCGGACCCCGCTCAGTGCCATTTGCAATGTGCGCGGGATTGGCGTCGCGGTCAGGGTCAGCACGTGGATAGCCGAGCGCAGCTCCTTCAGACGTTCCTTCTGGGCGACGCCGAAATGTTGCTCCTCGTCGACGATCACCATGCCGAGATTGGAAAATTTTATGCTCTTCGCCAGAACGGCATGGGTGCCGACGACGATGCTGCAATCGCCGTTCGCCAGTTCTTCCTTGATGGCCGTCTGTTCCTTCGCCGGAACCATCCGGGAAAGTTGCCGCACCTTGACCGGAAGGCCCTTGAAACGCTCCCTGAACTGGCTGAAATGCTGCCGTGCGAGAAGCGTTGTCGGCACCACGACGGCTACCTGATAGCCCTGCATGGCAACGACCAGAGCCGCGCGCAACGCCACCTCGGTCTTGCCGAAACCAACATCGCCGCAGACCAGCCGATCCATTGGCCGGCCCTTGTTCAGGTCGTCCAGCGTCTCTTCGATGGCGCGGAGCTGGTCGTCCGTCTCTGTATAGGGGAACTTGGCACAGAACTCGTCATAAACGCCGGTTGGTGCCGGAACCGGATCGGTCTCTCTAACCTCGCGCTCGGCGGCCAGCCGGATCAGTTGCTCCGCCATGTCGCGCAGGCGTTTCTTGACCCTGGCCTTGCGGGCCTGCCAGGCGGCGCCGCCAAGTTTATCCAGTTGCCCACCCGACTCCTGAGAGCCGTAGCGGGACAGCACGTCGATACTCTCAACCGGGACAAACAGCTTGTCTCCGCCGAGATAGAGCAGCCGCAGACAATCATGCGGCGCACCGCCGATTTCCAGGGTTTCCAGTCCGTCATACTGGCCGATTCCGTGCTCCACATGGACCACGTAATCGCCTTCATTCAGGGCGGAAACTTCCTGCAGGAATTCTTCGCCCCGGCGTCCGCGCCGGATTGACGGCCGGGCCAGCCGCTCGCCGAGAATATCCTGCTCGGCGATGCAGAGCAGATCGTCGCTGGCAAAACCTTGCTCCAGAGGGAGCACTACGGCACCGGCCGTGCCTTTCGGAAGCTTCTGGGCCTCCTTCCAGGTGCCAACCGGCTCCAGCCGTTCCAGGCCGTGCTCGTGCAGCAGGGAGACCAGCCGGTCCCGGGAGCCGCTGGTATATCCGGCAACCAATACCCGGCGATCTTCCGGCTCGCCCAGAATGCGGTCGCGCACGGCGGCATAGAGATCAATATCCGGCCGGGCCCGCGCTTCGGCGAAACCGACACCGCCATGCCCGCCGCAATCAAGAACCGTAGCCCCGTCGGCAGAACTTTCCGGCAGGTCGAACGGCGTGAAGCGGGCGCTTGGCAGGGCATTTTCGAGGCTCTGCCAGTCGCGTTCATTGAGATAGAGACTGTCCGGAGGCAACGGCCGATAGACGCTGCCGCCGTCGGGCGTGCCGCGGTCATAAAGGCTTTTGCGGGCCTCGTAATATTCCTGGATGAGGTCGAAACGCGCACTCATCGCCGCGTCAGCCTGATGATCGAAGGTCACCGGCGTCGCGCCCGTGTAATCGATCAGGGTCTCCAGATCCTCATGGAACAGCGGCAGCCAGTGCTCCATGCCAACATGGCGGCGGCCCTCGCTGATCGCCTCGTAGAGCGGGTCTTTGGAAATTTCTCCGCCGAAATTGGTGCGATAACCGGAGCGGAAGCGTTTGATGCCCTCTTCATCCAGCCGGAACTCCCCGACCGGGAAAATCTCGAAGGCGTCCAGCTTGCCCGTCGTGCGCTGGCTGACGGGATCGAAGGAGCGAATTGTTTCCAGCTCGTCACCGAAGAAATCGAGCCGCAACGGCTCTTCCGCGCCAGGCGGGAAGACGTCGATGATACCGCCGCGCACCGCGTATTCCCCGGCCTCCCGGACCGTCGCCGCGCGGGTGTAGCCGTTTGCCTCGAAAAACCGGGCGATATCCTCGACCGGCTTGTTGTCTCCCGGTTTCAGGGCCAGGCCGACATCGGTGAAAAAGCTGCGCGGCGGAACACGCTGCAGCAGGGCATTCACCGTTGTCAGCATCACCGCGCCGCCGGAAAGTCCCGTTGAAGCGAGTCGCGCAAGTGTCTCAACCCGTTGACTTATCAGATCGCCATGCGGGGAAACGCGGTCATAGGGCAGGCAATCCCAGGCGGGCAGGCTCAGTACCGTCTGCTCCGGCGCGAAGAAGCCGAGCGACTGGCGCAAAACCGCAAGGCGCGAGTCGTCCCGCGCCACATGCAGGACGCCGCCATGAGCCGCCGCAATCTCAAGCAGCACTCGGGCGTCATGGCCTTCGGGCACGGATGAAAAGGCGGCAGGCCCCGACTTAGAAAGGACAGGTTTGTTGTAAATCAAAAGACTATTCAACGAGTTTGAAGTTGCGGATCATGTCGAGGATGGGCGTTTCATATTCCTCCGGCGCTTCTTCCTGGCCGGTAATCCACTTGTAGAGCCGCGGATCGGGAATTTCGAGAAGGGTTTCATACGTGTCGAGCCCTGCTTCATCAAGATCCGCAATATGGGTGCGGGCAAAGGCGCCGAGCAGCAGGTCGGTTTCCTTGGTGCCGGTATAGGCGCTGCGGTAGATCAGCTTTTTTCGCCTATCGTCGAGACCGGTCATTCGGCGCACTCCTTGTTTGTCAACGCGTTGCGCTAGGATATAAATCGAAGTTCTGGCATGTCAGCCCCCGGAACAACGGCCAGCGGCTCCAAGCCGCGCCCTTAATAGCATCGGCGAGTAATTTGCGACCGGAAATTCTCTATTCCCTTTTTGCCGATACGACCCGCCTTCCCGGCGTCGGCCCGCGTATCGCGAAATTGCTGGAGACTCTGGCCGGGCGCGCGGTGCTGGATCTGCTCTGGCACCTGCCGAGCGGCATTATAGATCGCCGCTTCAATCCCCGGATCTCCGGGGCGCCGGACGATGTCATCGCCACCCTGATCGTCAGCATAGTCGAGCACCGGCCGGGTCGCAGCCGGAAGCAGCCTTACCGGGTCCTGGCCGAAGATGAGAGCGGTCAGCTCGACATCATCTTCTTCAATGCAAAACCGGACTATGTGGCGCAGATGCTTCCCGTCGGCACGCGCTGTGCCGTCAGCGGCAAGGTCGAACATTTCAACGGCCGGGCACAGATGACCCATCCGGATCACATGGTGCCGGCGGATGACGTCCAGAGCATCATGCGGGTGGAGCCGACATACCCGCTGACCGGCGGCCTGACCCAGAAAACCCTGCGCAAGGCCATCACGGCCGGGCTCGCGGGTGTTCCGGAATTGCCCGAATGGGGCAACAAGCCTTTCCTTGCCGTACAGCAGTTCCCGGCCTGGCGGGAAGCATTGCTCGCCGCCCATGCACCCGGCTCGCTGGAGGATATCGACCCGCACGCCCAGCCAAGGCGGCGCCTTGCCTATGACGAGCTGTTGGCGAACCAGTTGGCCCTCGCACTGGTCCGGGCGCACCAGAAGCGCCAGAAGGGCCGTGCACTGACGGGTGACGGCCAGTTGCGCCGGACGGCCGAACAGGCCCTGCCATTCACGCTGACAACGGCTCAGGCGACGGCGTTGACCGATATCTATCGGGACATGGCCGCGCCGGAGCGCATGTTGCGGATGATCCAGGGTGATGTTGGCAGCGGTAAAACGGTCGTCGCGCTGCTGGCCATGCTGAACGCGGTCGAATGCGGCGCTCAGGCCGCGCTGATGGCGCCGACGGAGATCTTGGCACGGCAGCATTTCGCTTCCATGCAGCCGCTGGCGGAAGCAGCCGGCGTACGGATCGCGGTGCTGACCGGCCGGGACAAGGGCAAGGCAAGGGAAAAACTGGTCGCCGAGATCGCCGAGGGTGCCGTCGATATAGCCGTTGGCACCCACGCCCTGTTTCAGGAAAGCGTGGCTTTCAAGGATCTGGCGCTGGCGGTGATCGACGAGCAACACCGCTTCGGGGTGCATCAACGCATGAGCCTTGGCGAGAAGGGCCTCGCGGTCGATACGCTGGTCATGACGGCAACACCGATACCCAGAACGCTGACCATGACCGCCTATGGGGATCTCGACGTCTCGCGCCTTAACGAAAAGCCGCCGGGACGCCAGCCGATCGACACACGCACCATCCCGCTCAATCGTCTTGCGGAGGTCGCCGAGGCCATCGGCCGCAAGGCTGCCTCCGGCGACAAGGCCTATTGGGTTTGCCCACTGGTGGAGGAATCCGAAAAGCTGGACGTTGCCGCCGCCGAGGAACGGTTCCAGCATCTGAGCCGGCTTTATCCGGATCGCGTCGGCCTCGTGCACGGCAAGATGAAAGCAGCGGAAAAAGACGCGGTGATGGACCAGTTCAAAAACGGTCCGCTGGATATCCTGGTCGCCACCACGGTGATCGAGGTCGGAGTCGACGTGCCTGCCGCGACGGTCATCGTGATCGAGCATGCGGAGCGCTTCGGGCTGGCACAGCTGCATCAGCTACGCGGCCGGGTTGGCCGGGGGAGCGCGGCCTCGACCTGTCTGCTGCTGTTCGGCTCCCCGATTTCGGAAACCGGCCGGGCACGGCTGGCCGTGATGCGCGATACCGAAGACGGTTTCCGGATCGCGGAGGAGGATCTGAAGCTGCGCGGCGCGGGCGAAATCCTGGGCACCAAGCAGAGCGGCCTGCCGACATTCAGACTGGCGGACCTCGCCGCACACAGCGAGCTGCTGGCCGCCGCACGTGACGATGCCCGTCTGGTGCTGAACAACGATCCCGATCTCAAGGGCGAACGCGGCGAAGCGCTCCGGGTGTTGCTATACCTGTTCGAACGGGATGCAGCGATCCGCTATTTGCGCGGCGGCTAGGCTTTAGCGTCACCAGAGCCCGGTTCGCTTTCAACATGAATAACCGGCTTTGCCTGTTCTTCCGCCGGACGGCGATCCGGCGGTGTCACAATACCCGCTGAAATCACCATCTTGATTCCCTCTTCCACGGTCATGGAGAGGCGATAGACGTCCCTGTCCGGCAGAAACAGGAGAAAACCGGAGGTCGGGTTCGGCGTGGTCGGCAGGAAGACGTTCACCATCGTGTCGTCCGTCACATGCTGAACTTCACCAACCGTGCCGCCGGTGATGAAACCGACCGCCCAGATGCCGCGCCGGGGATATTCAATCAGGACCACTTCCCGGAAGGCGTTCGACTGCTGCGCCATCACGGTTTCCATGATCTGCTTGATGGCGCTGTAGACATTACGGACAACCGGCATGCGGGCCAGAAGATGCTCGCTGAAGCGAATCATCCAGCGGCCCAGAATACCGGCCGTCAGCCAGCCGATCAGGGTCAGGCTGATCAGCATCACGATCAGGCCTATGCCGGGAACGGAGAACGGCAGGAAATTTTCCGGATTATATTGCCGCGGGATCAACGGCATCACCTGATTATCGATGAAATGGACGATAACCCAGGTCAGGTAGAGTGTAATCCCGATAGGTGCCGTCACCAGAATGCCGGCGAACATATAAGCGCGCATCCGGCCGAAAACAGTTGGCCGGACAACGCCCGGGTTCTTCTCTTTAGTCATGTGGAATGCCGCCCGATGCTCAGTGCCCTCGCCTGACCATATAGGGACGAAGCGCGGCGACGCAAACGGTTCGCTTAACTGTCGAGAAAGCCGGCCAGCTCCGAGATCAACCGGTCAGGAACCTCCTCCGGGATATAGTGCCCCGAAGGCACGGCGCACCCGGTGACCACACCGGTCGTATAACGCTGCCAGACGGAAAGCGGCTCGTAGAAGCGGCCGATAATCCCCTTTTCGCCCCAGAGCGCGTGGATCGGAATATCGAGCAACTGGTCACGATCCGCCCGGTCATGCTCCAGATCTATGGTCGCGGCGGCCCGGTAATCCTCACAACTGGCATGGATCGTTCCGGGCATGGCGAAGCAACGCTGATATTCAGCCATGGCTTCAGGCGTGATGGCGGTGCCATCGGCCAGAAATTTCAGCTTTTTCGACAGATAGAAAGCCGGATCCTGCCCGATCATTCGCTCCGGATAATCGGCCGGCTGAATCAGAAAGAACCAGTGATAGTACGCCGCCGCGAAGGCCATATCGGTCGTCTCGTACATATCCAGTGTCGGGCAGATATCGAGCGTGCAGAGCTTGCTCACCCTTTCCCGGTGATCCCGCGCAAGCCGGTGACCGACGCGGGCACCACGGTCGTGCCCGACCACGGCAAATGTATCAATTCCGAGCGCTGACATGACTTCCGCCTGATCCCGCGCCATCTCCCGCTTGGAATATGGAGTATGCGCGGCATCGGTCTCCGGCTTACCGCTGTCGCCATAACCGCGCAAATCAGGCGCTACGACAGTGAATTTCTCGGCGAGGATCGGCGCGACCTTGTGCCAGATGACATGGGTTTGCGGATAGCCGTGCAGCAGGAGAAGGCCGGGGCCATTACCGCCAACCACCAGTTCGATTTCTGTTCCGGAGGTCGCAATCCGGCGTCTTTCAAAGCCCTCGAACATGCTCTTTCGCCCCATCCCTGGTCATGTCATTGTTTGATCGTGCCATTCTGGCGCGACCATACCAGAGTGAGTTTCATGGATACATCTCTCCACCCGAATGACGCCTTTGCCGGATTCGGCAAAGCGGCCCGAACCGCCTTCATGCTGGAGCGCGATTACGCTCATCTGAATCATGGCTCTTACGGAGCCACGCCGGTATCCGTGCTGGCCGCACAGCGGGTTTGGCAGGACCGCCTGGAGCTGGAACCGAGCCGGTTCATGCGCCGCGAATACAAACCGGCGATGCGGGCCGCAGCCGAGGCGCTGGCGCCAAGGCTTGGTGTCGAAGCGGATGGTGTGGTCCTGGTCGAGAACGTTACCCAGGCCGTGAACGCAATCCTGCGCGAGCTTCAATTGCCGGCGGGCGCCGGGATTCTCATCACCGACCAGACCTATGGCGCGGTCAGGAATGCAGTGCGCCATAACTGCAAACGCAATGGCTGGATTCTGCGGGATGTCGCACTGCCCTTCCCGGTCGCATCGGCGGAAGAGATTCTCGCGGCTTTCAAGGCGGCGCTAACCCCGGCTCCTGCACTGGTTATCATTGATCATGTCACATCGCCGACCGCCTTGGTGATGCCGCTTGCTGAAATGGCGGCAGCCGCGCGTGAGGCGGGAGCCTTGGTGCTGGTCGATGGCGCCCATGCGCCTGGCATGCTCGACCTGGATATCTCCCAGATCCCCTGTGACTGGTACACCGGCAATTGCCATAAATGGATGTTCGCGCCGAAAGGGAGCGGGTTCCTTTGGAGTGCCGAAGCCCGCCGCGATGACATGCACCCGCTTGCGATATCTCATTGGTATGAAGAAGGATATACGGTCGAGTTCGACTATGTCGGTACCCGCGATGCATCCAGCATGCTCTGCATGCCAAGCGTGCTGGCTTTCATGGACGCCCATGGCCCGGCACGGATCCGGTCGCACAATCATGCTCTTGTGAACGATGCGGCAGACATGCTTGCCGCTGCCTGGAAGACCGGGCGCGGTGCCGGTCCGGCCCTTACCGGCTCGATAGCCATGGTCCGCCTTCCGGACGGGCTCGGGACGACCCTGGGCGATGCCGATGCGCTTCGAAACCGCCTGGTCGATGAATTCCGGGTCCAGATACCGATCAATGCCCTGACCGGCACGCTTTGGTGCCGTCTTTCGGCGCAGATTTACAACGAGATGGGAGATTATGAGCGGCTGGAATCGGCAATCACGAAACTTGCCGGATAAGCTCTTTAATTCAGCTTGCTGCGGAATTTCTTCTCGAGATAGGCGAGGACTTCGCTCTTCCGGGCGCCATTATCCTCGCGCGCCAGTTTGAACAACCGGGAAGCTTCATTGTCCTGCGGCGGCTCCGGCTGTTTCCCCATCTGGGACAGCGCGGCCTGCCGAGCCTGTTCCAGGACCCGGGGATCAATCTTCTTGCGGATCTCCCGCATCATCATGAGCAGCTTCTTACGTTCATCCATGATGAAACTCCCTGTCGGCGGCATCCCGGTTCATGCGCCGGTGTTCTGCCCGAACCTGACCGTAAGAATATAGCCTAAACGGGTTTTAGGTTCTCTAGTGATCGTATGGCTTGATCGTAAATGCGGCGGCCAGAGCGTTATCCGTAATCTTGGTCACGACCGCTTCCGCCTGCCCCTTCATCTTGTGATTGCCCTTCGACACATCAATCTCGAAACGGAAGCGCTGACTCTTGATCAGCACATCCTTGTCGTAGGGTTCAATAATGAAGCCCTTCAGATTGTAGTCCTTCACGACAAACGTGAAGCTGTCGATTTTCACGATTCCGCAAGCCTCGAGCTTTCCCTTGGCCTTGACGCTTTTGATGCCCTGGGCCTTGGTTGGCCTGGCTGGACCCTTGGTCCTGACTTTGAGGAAGTCAAAAAGCCCCACGCTCGAATCCCTTTTCTTCAGAGCGCCACAATGGCGCTATCTGGTGCGATATTTATTCTAATATACGCAATCTGGTGTTTGGACAAAGCTTAGCAAGCGAGATCTCTGCTAAATCGGTGCTTTGTAAGTACAATTCACGGTGATTCTCCAAGAAAAAGGCTCAAAATTCAAGTCAAATAGGCTGAGCTCTCTTTCCGCCAAAATGGGGAAAATTTTATTTAAATAGTCTTTCCATTCTTAATTTACGAGTTTAGGCGACAACATCGGACTGTCTTTCATCCATTGCGCCCTAGTTTTAATGATCAGGATTTTTTCAGGAATTTAGCGGGTATAAAACGAATGAGAGGCCCGCGCCTCACACCAAGAGGATAATACATACCCCTGAACGCTCTCATTATTCGAGGCGTATCGGTGCAGCGTCTGAAAATTCGGAGGAATGGTGAGCGCGACAGGGTTCGAACCTGTGACCGTCTGATTAAAAGTCAGATGCTCTACCAGCTGAGCTACGCGCCCCCGAAAGGAAGCCGGAACCTATGCAAACAGCGCGGCCCGGTCAACCTCTTCCGGAAAGTTTTTTTTGTTCCTGTTACTGGAACTTGTCCTCGACCCGCGCGACCACGTGTTCGGGCACGAACTGATCGATCGCACCGCCCATGTTCGCGATCTCCTTGACCAGCCGCGACGAGATAAACTGGTTGCGGTCAGATGCCATGAGAAACACGGTTTCAACGTCGGCATTCAGACGGGCATTCATCCCAACCATCTGGAATTCATACTCGAAATCCGAAACCGCCCGCAGGCCGCGTATGATGGTCGCGGCACCATTTTGTTCAACAAAATGCATCAGAAGGTTGCCGAAAGAGACAACGACGATCTCGCCATGAACGCCATCCCCCTTATAGGATTCGTTCAGTTTGTCGATTTCGTCCTGCACCATCTCAACCCGTTCATCCAGGCTGAAAAGCGGGCCTTTGCCAGCATTGCGCGCAACGGCAACGATCAGTTTATCGACCAGTTTGCTGCCACGCCGGATGATGTCCAGATGCCCGTTCGTAATAGGGTCGAACGTGCCTGGATAAACCCCAATCCTCATGTTTCCAAGTCCCCCGTTAGCTCTCGGCGGTATCTCCGTTGCCGCCTTCGTCGATGCCGGTTTCTTCCTCACCTTCCACTTCCACATCGTCTCCGTTTTCGTCGCCAGCCAGGCCCACGGATACGACTTTTTCGCCTTCATCGACGCGGAAGACCCAGACACCCTGGGTTCTCCGCCCAGTGATGCTGATTTCACCGACCGCACAGCGAATCACCTGTCCGCCGTCGGTCACAAGCATGATCTGATCATTGTCTGTCACCGGGAACGCGGCGACGACACCGCCGCTGCGCTTGGTGAGCTCCATATTCGCGATACCCTGCCCGCCCCGGTTGGTGATCCGGTATTCGTGGGCGGATGTCCGTTTGCCAAGCCCGCTTTCAGTGAGCGTGAGGATGAATTCCTCTTCCGCTCCGAGCTGTGCGAATCGCTCCGGTGTCAGAGAACCGGTTGCCGCCGGAGAATCGATCTCCTCGTCGCCTTCACCCGTTGCCCGGCGCATCTGCCCGGCAAGTTTCAGGTAAACGTCGCGCTCCAGCACATCGGAATCAGGAATATCCTGATAATCGACATGGTGCAGGATCGACATCGAGACGACCTCGTCACCCGCGCCAAGCCGGATCCCGCGAACACCAAGCGAATCACGGCCGCGGAACAGCCGGACATCGGTTGCCCGGAAGCGAATCGCCTTGCCGTCCCGTGTGGTCAGGAAGACATCGTCCTCCTCCATGCAGGGCTGCACATTGATCAGACGATCATTTTCATCAAGCCGCATGGCGATCTTGCCGTTGCGCTTGATGTTGGTGAAGTCGGACAGCGCGTTCCGGCGCACGGTGCCTGCCGAGGTCGCGAACATGATGTGCATGCCCGCCCATTCTTCCTCTTCCGCTGGCATCGGCATGATGGTCTGGATCCACTCCCCTGGCTCCAGCGGAAGCAGATTCACCAGCGCCTTGCCCCGCGATTGCGGGGTGCCGATCGGCAGGCGGTAGGTCTTCATCTGATAGACCATGCCGCGCGAGGTGAAGAAGAGAATCGGCGTGTGGGTGTTGGCGACGAACAGCCGACTGACGAAATCCTCGTCCCGTGTGGCCATACCGGAACGGCCCTTGCCACCACGCTTCTGGGATCTGTAGGTCGAAAGCGGCACGCGCTTGATATAGCCGTTATGGCTGACCGTAACGACCATGTCTTCACGCTGGATCAGGTCTTCCATGTCGTGCTCGAACTCGGCATCGACAAGTTCGGTCCGGCGCGGTGTGGCGTAGGCTTCCTTGGCTGCGACCAGCTCCTCGCGCAGCACTTCCATCATGCGCTGGCGTGACTGCAGGATTTCCAGGTACCCGGCGATCTTGGACGCCAGTTCCTTGGTTTCCTCGATCAGCTTGTCGCGTTCCATCCCGGTCAGGCGTTGCAGACGCAACTCCAGAATGGCGCGGACCTGGGCATCGGACAGGCGGTATTTGCCGTCGACGACCTTGTGTCCCGGGTCATCGATGATGCCGATGAATTCCTCGACATCCTCCGCCGGCCAGTCCCGGCCCATCAACTGCTCGCGGGCATCCGCCGCATCGCGGGAAGCCCGGATTACCCGGATCACCTCATCGATATTGTTCACGGCGACCAGCAGACCGGCCAAGACATGCGCCCGGTCCCGCGCCTTGCGCAGAAGGAAGCGGGTCCGCCGGGTAATGACGACTTCGCGGAACGCAATGAAGGCAACGATCACGTCGCGCAGATTCATCTGTTCCGGCTTGCCGCCATTCAGCGCCAGCATATTGACGCCGAAGCTGGTCTGTAGCGGGGTGAAACGGTAGAGCTGGCTCAGCACCACGTCCGGCACGGCATCTCGCTTGAGCTCGACAACGACGCGCACCCCGTCGCGGTCACTCTCGTCCCGCAACTCGGCGATGCCTTCGATGGTTTTTTCGCGCACAAGTTCAGCGATACGCTCCATCAGGCGGGATTTGTTCACCTGATAAGGGATTTCGCTGACGACGATAGCGTGACGATCCTTGCGGATTTCCTGAATATCCGCCTTGGACCGCATCATCACCGAGCCGCGCCCGGTATGATAGGCGTCGCGGATACCGTTCTTACCGAGGATCATGGCGCCGGTCGGGAAATCCGGGCCCGGCACGATCTCGATCAGCTCATCAATGGTGATTCCCGGATTGTCCACATAGGCACAGCAGGCGTCGATAACCTCGCCCAGATTGTGCGGCGGAATATTCGTGGCCATGCCGACGGCGATACCGCCGGCACCGTTCACCAGCAGGTTCGGATATTCGGCAGGCAGAACACTGGGTTCGGTCGTCGTTTCGTCATAGTTCGCGATGTAGTCGACCGTATCCTTGTCGATATCGCGGAGCAGACCCTCGGCGGATTTCGCGAGGCGTGCTTCGGTATAACGCATGGCCGCGGCCGGATCGCCGTCCATCGAGCCGAAGTTACCCTGGCCGTCGACCAGCGGCAGGCGCATGGAGAATTCCTGCGCCATGCGGACCATCGCGTCATAGATCGCGCTGTCGCCGTGCGGGTGATACTGCCCCATGACGGCACCGACGATGTTCGCCGATTTACGGTAGGGCTTGGACCAGTCGTATCCGCCCTCCTTCATGGCATAGAGAATCCGGCGATGAACCGGTTTCAGGCCGTCACGTACATCGGGGAGCGCCCGCGAGACGATCACGCTCATCGCGTAATCGAGATAGGAGCGCTTCATTTCGTCTTCGATGGAGACAGGCGAAATGTCGAATGAGGAGGATTCGGATGAGGTCAATTCACGCGATTTCCGGTTAGTTACGTCCCTGTCGACGGCGGCGGTACCCGTTTAAACGTCAGCCCTCCGCCAGGACCTTCAGAGTCCTTGAATTTATAACAGAACGGTAACTAAGGAACAATCTTTACGGCGTTTTTTTCGTCCGGAATTATTGCTTTATTACAATGGCTTGCGAGCCGATATTGAATAACTTAGCGGAAGCCGTGGCATGCCTTCGGGCAAACGGTACAGACCACCCTCGCACGGCTCCATGAAAGCCAGCGCCTTCCAGGCCACCGTATCGAACTCATGCAGGTATTCAATCCGCAGCCCGGCATCGACCAAAGCGGTCACGACTTCACCGACCGGATGGGTCCATTCATAGGATCGTTTTGTCTTCAAAGCCGCGTTTTCGTCCGAATAAACAGCGGTATCGTCGAAAGATATCGGGTCCGGCTTGTGGAAATAATCATAGACCGGCGCATGCGGCGCAGGTGCGTGATCGTCAAAGCTCAAGATGACCGGATGCTGGTCCAGAAAATAGAATCGGCCGCCGGGCTTCACAAAATGCGAGATGACTTTTGCCCAGCCCTCGATGTCGGGCAGCCAGCAGATCGTCCCCCAACTGACGAAAACCAGATCGTAAACACCATCGATCAGGGATGGAGCGTCGTAGACATTTCCTTCAACGAAGGTTGCTTCAATGCCCGCCTTCTCCGCCAGCTCTCGCGCCTGCTTGATGGCCACGGGAGAGAAATCCAGCCCGGTCACACTTTTAGCGCCCTTCTGGGCCAGCAGCAGCGTGTCCATCCCGAAATGACATTGCAGATGCAGGATATCCAGGCCCTCGACTGAGCCCAGTTCCTCCAGTTCCGTCTTATGCAGGTCACGCGTATTGTCGGAGCCACCGAGGAAGGCCTCTACGCCATAGTCGCTGTTCCGCGAGGTGTAGTTCACCTCCGCCAGCTCGTTCCATTTCTGCCTGTTGGCTTCCTGAAAGCGATCCATTGCTCTCTCCCCCGAGCGGTTCACGCATGGCTCTGTTTTGCCCGTGCCCTTGCGAAAACAGGATCACTCAGTATGAAGTTTCAGACTGATTGGCAAGGTTGCAGCCCGCAATGCGCCGATCAGTCAGGACGGATGCGCATGATTCTCTCACGCAGGAAGAGGATTGCCGGGTCGTCGGCAAGGCGGCGATGCCAGTAGAGCGACCAATCGAAGGTGGTATCCGGAAAAGGCGGCTCGAGCAGCGCCAGGCCATATTGTGCCTGTGTCTTACTGGCGATGCTGTGCGGCAGGATCGCGACCAGATCGGATTGCGCCACAATGTCCGGAACCGCAAGCCAGTGCGGCACCGTCGCCCGGACGTGCCGCCGGCGCCCAAGGCTGGCAAGCTGACGATCGGCGAAACGGTCATCGATCGGGCTCTGCGCGACCTTGATCTGTGATGTCGCAAGAAACCCTTCCAGCGTTCCGAGCCGGACAAGGTCCGGATGGTCCCCGCGCGCGGCAATAACCACGCGGTCCCTGAAGAAAAACTCACTTCGGATCGATTTCGGCGCGCGCAGATCCGTACTGACGGCAAGCTCGATGCGATTCTGCTCCAGCGCATCGACCGTCGCATCCGGGCTCAGATGCAGAATTTCCAGCTCCATCCCCGGTGCGTCACGACTGAGACACTCAAGCAACCCTGGCAGCAACAGCCGTGACAGCAGATCCGAGAGCCTGATCGGCACACAGCGGGTGCTGGCACGCGGATCAAAATTGTCGGGCTCCTCGACCAGACGCCCGATCTCCCGCAACACCCGCCGGATATCCGGCTCCAGGGCCAGGGCGCGCGGGGTCGGAACCATTTCTCCGCCCTGCCTGACCAGCAGATCATCCTGAAATGTCTCCCGAAGACGGCTCAGCGCCGCACTCATGCCCGGCTGCCCGATCCCGGCAAGTTGCGCCGCCCGCGTGACATGGCGGGTCTGCATCAGGGCATCGAAAGCCTTCAGAAGATTGAAATCGGTTTTGTGCAGGCTCATCCACGCATCTTATCGTGACAGGGCCATGTTGTCCGGCCTCAGCTATTCCGTTCCGGCAAGCCAGAGAGAACCTCTTCCGTATGTTCCCCGAGTATGGGCGGGGCTTCATAGATATCGAGAGGAGTCCGGCTCATTCGTGCCGGGTTTTTGATGTTTCTCACCGTACCCGCGCTTGCATGGGGCATACCGGCGATCATGCCGCGCATCTCCAGAATCTCGCTGTCGCAAACCTCGGCAACGGTCCGGATTGCACCGCAGGGAAGACCAAGCGGCTGCAATAATTCCAGCCACTCGTCCCTGTCCCGCCCGGCAATGATTGCGGTGACAAGAGGTGTCAGCACATCCCTGTTGCGCACCCGGTCCTCCGCGCCCGCGAACCGTTCGTCAGCGGCAAGCTCCGGGCGATCGATGGCGCCGCAGAAAGCACGCCACAAACCGTCATTGGCGATCCCCAGATTGATCCAACCATCGGCGGCCTTGAAGGTTTCGTAGGGAACAATCGTCGGATGCGCATTTCCGCGCCGCCTTGGCGGTTCGCCCGTGGCAAAATAGATCCCGGCATTGAATGTCAGCAGCGAAGCCACAGTCTCATACATGGAGATCTGCACATGCTGGCCCGCTCCATCCCGTTGACGGGCATAGAGCGCAGCCATAATCGCCTGCGATGCCGTGAGGCCGGCCGTCAGGTCAGCGATTGAGGTGCCAACTTTATAGGGAGCACCATCTTCCGGGCCGGTCAGGTCCATCAATCCGGCCTCTCCCTGGATGATAACATCATATCCCGGCCGATCCCGCCCGGGGCCGGTATCGCCAAATCCGGAAATCGAGGCATAGACAAGCTCCGGCCGGCGCTGTCTCACCGCGTCATACCCGAAACCCAGCCGGTCCATGACACCCGGCCTGAAATTCTCGACCAGGACATCGCTGGCATCGATCAGGCGCCAGAGCTCTTCCTTGTCCCTATCCGACTTGAGATCAAGAACGACGCTTTTCTTGTTCCGGTTCACGGACAGGAAATAGGCGGACTGATCGCCCTGATAGGGCGGAGCGAAAGCCCGCGCGTCATCCCCCTTCCCCGGACGCTCGATCTTGATCACCTCGGCGCCGAAATCGCCAAGCTGCATTGTGCAGAACGGTCCCGAGACAACCCGCGTCAGATCGACGACACGAATCCCGTCAAGCGGTCTCACGGCTAGCCCCGCACATCGTGTCCGCGAGTTCGGTGAAATCAGAGACGATCAGATCCGGCTGATGCGGTGTTTCGCCGAACGGCCTCTTGCGCCTGTCGATGAAGGCAGCTCGCATGCCATAGGATTTCGCACCGATACAGTCGAAGGCGTGATTGGCGACGAAGAGGCAGCCTGACCGGTCGAGGCCGGATAATTCCTCTGCCTTGGCGTAGGTTTTCCAGTGCGGTTTGAAATAACCGGCCTGGTCGACCGAGATCACGTCATCAAAATCGAAACCTATATAGGGACCGGCTGCTTTCAGCATGTCGCTGTCCCCGTTCGACAGGATGATCAGCTTGTATCCGGCCGCCCGAAGTTTCGCCAGCGCGGCAAGGACATCCGGGAACGGGCGAAGCTTTTCGATCTCCGATACAAGCCATTCCACCTCGGCCTGCCTGTATTCAACTCCGCAACGATCGAGGACGAACGAAACCGCCCGATGGCCTATCTGACGATAGGGCGTGTGACCGCGATCACAGAGCGCATCGATCATCGAGTTTTCGAAATGAGTCCGGCGCCACCATGTGACGAAGCGGTGCGCCTCGCCGTCCCAGCCTTTGTCCTTGAGGAAGGGAGTGGCAATCTCGGTCAGGCCCGATTGCATATCGACGACCGTACCGTACTGGTCAAAGACCAGTGCCTTGATTTCCCGTTTCAGAATTGCGTGTTGCGCCATTTGTGAATCCCCCTGTGTTGGTTCGGGAGATTGGGGCCACAACGAAAGCCATTCTGGAAATCGATAATCCGGATGCCGTCATTGTCAAAATTGATAACGGCCATCTCTTTGCCTTGCAGGCAAAGAAAAGCCCGGGCTGCTGAGCGGCCCGGGCTTTTCCCTGAAATATGAGCAGTGCCTAGAACGGGATCTCGTCATCGAGATCACCCGGGCCGCCCGCCGGTGCCGGGCCGCTGCCTCCGCCGCCATAACCGCCACCCTGGTTCCCGCCTCCAGAGCCGCCGCCGTAACCGCCGCCCTGATTGTAACCGTCGTCACCGCCATAGCCGCCGCCCTGGCCGCCACCGCCTTCATTACGGCCGTCGAGCATCTGCAGCTCGCCACGGAAGCGCTGCAACACGATTTCGGTGCTGTATTTTTCGACGCCCGACTGGTCGGTCCATTTGCGGGTCTGCAACTGGCCCTCGACATAAATTTTCGAGCCCTTGCGGAGATACTGCTCGGCGACCTTTGCGAGGTTCTCGTTAAAGATCACCACCCGGTGCCATTCGGTCTTCTCCTTGCGCTCACCACTATTGCGGTCGCGCCAGGATTCCGAGGTTGCGACCGAGAGGTTCACGACCTTGTTGCCGTCCTGCATGCTCCGGATGTCCGGATCGCGTCCGAGATTGCCGACAAGGATGACCTTATTGACGCTGCCTGCCATGGTTCTATTTCCACTCTGCGAATTTGTTTGCCGGACTGTCCCATATCCGAAGCGGCTAATCCAGTCGTGATGCTTTCAGGGCGTCAATCCTCGGGATTTGCTGCACCTGCAAAATGCGGGTGGTCAAGACCGGCTGCGCACCGTATAAATGTTTCTGTTTCGTTCTTAGTCCGGATTCCGCCAATGTCAGCCTCTTCCGAACCTAAAGATATCCGTGTCCAGGGTGCCCGCGAGCACAACCTGAAAAGCGTCGATGTCTCCATACCGAGGAACAGCCTGACGGTTCTGACCGGGTTGAGCGGTTCCGGCAAATCCTCGCTGGCCTTCGATACAATCTATGCCGAAGGGCAACGCCGCTATGTCGAGAGCCTGTCGGCCTATGCCCGGCAGTTCCTGGAGCTGATGCAGAAACCGGACGTGGACCTGATCGAGGGTCTGTCACCGGCGATCTCCATCGAGCAGAAGACAACGTCCCGGAACCCGCGCTCCACGGTTGGCACGGTGACGGAGATCTACGATTATCTGCGGCTTCTCTATGCCCGGATCGGTATCCCCTACTCGCCCGCGACCGGCCTGCCGATCGAGAGCCAGACTGTCAGCCAGATGGTCGACCTGATTCTCGAGATGGAAGAAGGCACCCGGCTTTACCTGCTGGCGCCGATCGTGCGTGGCCGCAAGGGTGAGTATCGCAAGGAAATGGCGGAGCTGCGCAAGCAGGGCTTCCAGCGCCTCAAGGTCAATGGCGAACTTTATGAAATCGATGACGTACCGGCGCTGAACAAGAAGCTGAAACACAATATCGAAGTGGTGGTGGACCGGCTCGTCGTCCGTGAAGGTATAGGCACCCGGCTCGCCGATTCCGTGGAGACCGCGCTGGAACTGTCGGACGGCCTGCTGATTGCCGAGGACGCGTCCAGCGGTGAGCGCAAGACTTTCTCTGCCAAGTTCGCCTGCCCGGTTTCCGGCTTCACCATTGACGAGATCGAGCCGCGGCTGTTTTCCTTCAATAATCCCTTTGGCGCCTGCCCGACCTGCGACGGGCTCGGCAACAGCATGTATTTTGACCCGGACCTGATTGTTCCGGACGGCAGTAAGACCCTGCGCAAGGGGGCCATTGCGCCATGGGCCGGCTCCTCCTCGAAATATTACATGCAATCCCTGGAGAGTCTGGCGAAGCATCTGGATGTCTCTCTCGACACCCCGTTCAAGGATCTGCCCGAAATGGCGCAGCGCGCCCTGCTCTACGGTACAGGTAGCGAACGCGTGGTGATGACCTTCGACGACGGACTGCGTAGCTATCAAACCAACAAGCCCTTCGAAGGGCTGGTGCCGAATATGGAGCGGCGTTTCCGGGAGACCGATTCCGCCTGGAGCCGTGAAGAGCTTTCCAAATATCAATCCGTGGCACCATGCGAGGTCTGTCACGGGCAGCGTCTGAAACCTGAAGCGCTGGCGGTGAAAATCGAAGGCCGCAATATCAGTGAGCTGACGGAGCTGTCGATCTCCGAGGCGGTGAAATGGTTCACCGGGTTGAGTGAAAGCCTGACGGGACAGCAGGCGGAGATTGCCGAGCGCATCCTGAAGGAAATCAACGAACGTCTTGGTTTTCTTAACAATGTCGGGCTCGACTACCTCACCATGTCGCGGGCGTCAGGCACTCTGTCAGGCGGCGAAAGCCAGCGTATCCGCCTCGCCTCCCAGATCGGCTCCGGCCTGACCGGCGTGCTCTATGTACTGGATGAACCCTCCATCGGTTTGCACCAGAGGGATAATGACCGGCTGCTGACCACCCTCGTCCGGTTGCGCAATCTCGGTAACACCGTGCTCGTGGTGGAGCATGACGAGGATGCGATCCGGGCCGCCGACTATGTGGTCGATATGGGCCCCGGCGCAGGCGTTCATGGCGGTACCGTGGTTGCCGCCGGCACGCCGGAAGAAGTCATGCGGGCACCGCAGAGCCTGACAGGGCAGTACCTCACTGGCCTTCGCCAGGTGCCGATCCCGGCAAAGCGGCGTAAAGCGACCAAGAAGCGGCATATCCGGCTGACCGGCGCTACGGCGAACAATCTGGACGATGTCACGGTCTCGATCCCGCTCGGTACCATGACCTGCATCACCGGGGTTTCCGGCGGCGGCAAGTCTTCCCTGATCATTGAGACCCTGTGGAAAGCCATTGCCAAGAAGCTGCATGGCGCCCGCGAGCATCCGGGACCGTACGACGAAATTCACGGACTCGAGTTCATCGACAAGGTCGTGGATATCGATCAGTCGCCGATCGGCCGCACGCCGCGCTCGAACCCCGCGACCTATACCGGCGCCTTCACGCCAATCCGGGACTGGTTCGCCGGCTTGCCGGAAGCCAAGACGCGCGGCTACAAAGCCGGGCGCTTTTCTTTCAACGTGAAAGGCGGCCGTTGCGAGGCCTGTCAGGGCGACGGCGTCATCAAGATCGAGATGCACTTCCTGCCGGACGTTTATGTCCAGTGCGATGTCTGCAAGGGCAAGCGCTACAACCGGGAAACGCTTGAGATCACCTACAAGGAGAAATCCATTGCCGACGTGCTCGCCCTCACGGTCGAGGAAGGCGTGGAGTTTTTCATGGCGGTGCCGTCGATCCGTGACAAGCTTGTGACCCTGGATCAGGTCGGGCTTGGATATGTCCAGATCGGCCAGGCGGCGACGACACTCTCCGGCGGTGAAGCTCAACGGGTGAAGCTGTCCAAGGAACTGTCACGCCGGGCAACGGGTAAGACACTCTATATCCTCGACGAACCCACGACCGGGCTGCATTTCGAGGATATCCGCAAGCTGATGGAAGTGCTCCATACTCTTGTTGACCAGGGCAACACGGTGATTGTCATCGAGCATAATCTCGAGGTCATCAAAACCGCCGACTGGATCGTGGATCTTGGTCCCGAGGGCGGTTCAGGCGGGGGCAGGATCATCGCTGAAGGCACGCCCGAGACCGTTGCCGAGACAGCGGGCAGTTACACCGGCAAATATCTCGCGCCCTATCTGGCAGCCGCCGGAGCGAAGAAAAGCGCCTGATCCCGGCCTATAGAGTCCGGGTCCAGTCCGCAGCCCAGTCACCGAGCGGTTTCAGTTTCTGGAACAGCTCGGTGCCCGAGGCTGTGAGGACATATCCGCCTTCGGCTTTCTCAACCAGCCCAGCGGTTCTCAACTCCTTCAGGCGCGTATTGAGCACGGTTGGAGAGACCGTGTCGCAGCGGCTCTGCAATTCCCTGAACGTCAACGCTTCGGAACTGAGATTCCACAGGATGCCCAGCGCCCAGCGGCGGCCAAGCAGATCGAAAAGGACCATGATCGGCTGACCGGTACGCGATCCGCGTACGGGTTCTCCGGGCCGGGGAATTTTTGTCAGGTTTTCTCTTGTCATGTCGCTATTAAAAACGTAGCAATATCGCTACTTAATTTGTAGCATGCTTTGTCACACCTACCAACCCTCATGCAGGAGGTTGCGATGCATCTCGTCATTCTTTGGAGTCTTCTTGCGGTGTCCTGGAGCGGCTCCTACGCCGCCGTAAAAATCGGACTGGACGGATTTGGCCCCTTCACCATTGTTGCCGGCCGCCTTCTGATCGGCGCCGGCATGCTCTATGTCATCATGCGTTTCCGTGCGGGACAGTTGCCCGTCAACGGGCCTGCCCTGCTTGCCTATGCCGTTCCCGCACTCTTCGGAAACCTGGTGCCGTTTCTCCTGATTGGTTTCGGAGAACTCCATGTGGATAGCGGGTTGGCCGCACTGCTTATGGGAATTGCGCCGGTTGTAACGGTGATGCTGGCCCCGCTTTTGATCACGGATGAATATCTGACCCCGCGCTCCCTGTTCGGCATAGCCTTTGGCCTGGCTGGTCTGCTGGTGCTGGTCGGAACCACGGCGCTTTCCGGTCTCGGTCAGCATGTCACAGGACAACTGGCTATCCTTGGCGCCGCACTTTGCTATGCGGGAACAACGCTCTATGTCCGCCGCTGGATAACACTTCCTCCACTGCAGATGGCAACCGGCTCCCTTGTGCTCAGCGCCATCCCCGCGACAATCGGCGCTTTCGCGCTTGAAACCCCTTTTGAGACAGGAAATGCCGGACCAGCCCCTATCCTGGCTCTGCTTTATCTTGGTGTCTGTTCGACAGCTGCCGCGACGCTGATCTACTTTTATCTGGTGCCGCATCTTGGTGCCGGGCGCATGCAACAGATCAATTTCGTGGTTCCCGCGCTCGGAACACTTTTCGGTGTCGCCTTATTGGGAGAGCCTCTGCAGGCAAACGCTCTGGCTTCCCTCGCCCTGATCACCATCGCGGTCTATCTGGTGACATCGGCACGGCGTCCCTCTCCGGTGACTTTACGGCATGACATGCCCGAGGCGCCGTGATGTTGCTTGGCGCCCTTGCGGCAACCTGCGCGTCCTGCGGCTGGGCGGCCGGTATGATGATTGCCCATGCTCCAGCCAGACAGTTGGGCGCATTCGAGTTCACCCGGATACAGTTGCTCACGTCCGGCTTCACGATGGGCATGCTTGCCGCCATTTTCGGTTATTGGCAAAGCGTGAGCTGGGATGAATGGCCCGCATTTCTATTCAGCATTCTGGTCGGCGTCATCCTCGGAAATCTGGCGATGGTGGAATGCCTGCGCCGGTGCACTCCACGAGAGACCGAGCTGATCATCTCCCTGAAGGCTCCGATTGTCGCCCTCCTGGCCTATCTCTATCTGGGCGAAACACTCACCCTTTCGGACATGATTGGCGGCTCCGTCGTTCTTGCCGGAATTGCCCTCGCTGTAACGTCCGGGAAAAACAGGGAGCAAAGCGCTCCAAAGGGTCACACAGGCGCCGTTATCCTGTTCGGTGGACTTGCCGCCCTATCACAGGGAATAGGCTTTCTGGCCTTGAAGCCGGCCATGCTGGCAGGGAGCGAGCCCATTGCTTTATCCGCCATCCGGTTGCTCGGCGCGGCATTCGTGGTTTCCCTGATCGCTCTCTGGCCATTTCCCAATACGCGGGAGAAAGCCACTCTGACACCAGCCTTGCTGCTTCGCACAACCACACCCGGGCTGATCGGTTACTGCATATCAACGACGCTTCTGCTCTATGCCTTTGCCCATATCGAAGCAGGGATAGCAGCGGTTCTGGGATCGCTCTCACCGGTTCTTATCTTGCCAATGGCCTGGATCGTTGAAGGACGGAGGCCATCTCTACAGGCTTCTCTGGGAGCGTTTCTCTCGGTGTTCGGCTGCGCGATTATCGTACTCTGCTAATGTCCCGGCCGCTCAGGCGATCTTGAAAACGGGGCCGAAAGCCCCGAGAGCGGGTGCCACCCCGGGGCCGTCGACATAATCGCAATGAACCTTGCGTGCCGTTGTCGCGGTGTCGAGATCGGGGGCATTGAAGACAAATATCCGGTTCCTGCCAGCATGATTGTTTACGACAAAGTTGCTCAGCTCCTCGACCAGCGAGGGCGTAATCTCTGTCGCGTCGCCGGTGCTGCAACCGCTTCCGATCAATCCGGCGCCCTGTAATTGTTCCGCCCGTTTGAAAGAGCGTGAAAACCCTCCAACGAACCCGGCACAGAACGGTGATATATAGGCAAAATTATTATGCAGAACAGTCTGGGGAACGTCGTCGTCCAGCCCCTTGATATAAAGAAAAAGCCGGCGCTCAGCCCATTCCGGAAGCAACTTGAGTTCGGCAAGAAGAGATTCCCGGAACTGCTTGTTGGTCAACGTGTCCATATGGACAGGCAGCAGCAGAAAAGGCTTTGCCTTCGGTGCTTCCTTCAGCATGGCCTGCGCCAATTGAAGCGCCGAAATATCCATCGCGCATTCAAGCGCACCGGTTTCGCTTCCAGCCTCTGACATCATGCCGTCAGGCACCGACAATTCGGCGCGGTACATGGAAACAAGGCGTTTGCGAATATTGGTAACCGGCCAGTAGACCAGCTTGATTTTGTCCCGGGCTTGTTCGAATGCCTCGGTTTCTTCTGCCTGCTTTTCTTGTCGTGTATCTTCCACGGTCTGGGTCAGAGCCTTGACGTCTGTCAGCTTCTCCGGCTCGTCACGCGGAATATCGAAGACCATGGACTTGACGGTAACACCGTCGAGCCCGCTATCCGGGCCACTGCCATGCAGGCGCCGGTTCACCTCCTTGGCGATCTGCCGGGCCTTCATGTTGGCCGTTGCCTTGTCGTCCTTGCCAAACAGCACGATGAACTGCTCGGCATTGGCCAGCACATAGACATCGTTCGGCGTGATGATCTTCTTGATGATGGTCTCGGTCAGCAGGTGGACCTTGCCGCGAACCTTCGTCCAGTTAGGCCCGAATTTTTCCTTCAGGTTTTCCAGACCGAGCATCTCGACATTGCCGGCCATCAAGGCGTCCGCCGCCATCTTGTTGGTTCGGCAGAAGTCGATCATGGAAGATTTGAAACCGTCCTTGTCGGTCGGGTCCAGTTTCTGCCGGTCGAAACTCTCGAAATACCCTGTATCGCTCATCTGATTTATTAATCTTTATGCCTGTTGTGTGACCGGCAGTGCCGCCAATCTGATGGCATGATGACCAAAACTATTGAAAACAGGGTTAACGCCGAGCGCTTTCTTCGGTCGTCCGTTGATGTTGACGGAGTTCCAGTCTATCTCTCTGCGAGACAGCATCAGCAGCGACATATTAGGAAATTTCATGGAGAACATACGCCCGGTTCATGTGATCGGCGGTGGCCTTGCCGGATCCGAGGCTGCCTGGCAACTGGCCCAGGCCGGAGTGCCCGTTGTGTTGCATGAAATGCGCCCGGATCGCTCGACGGATGCGCATCAGACAGATGGTCTTGCCGAGCTTGTCTGTTCCAATTCCTTCCGCTCGGACGATGCGGAAGGTAACGCCGTTGGCGTGCTGCATGAAGAAATGCGCCGTGTCGGCTCCGTGATCATGACGGCCGCCGATACGCACAAAGTGCCCGCCGGCTCCGCCCTTGCAGTGGACCGCGATCATTTCTCCGCTGCGGTCCAGGAAGCCCTCACCGGGCATCCGATGATCACGGTCGAGCGTGGTGAAGTTGACGGATTGCCGCCGGAAGACTGGGATTCCGTCATCATCGCGACGGGCCCGCTGACGTCACCCGCGCTTTCCGAAGCCGTCGCGAAGTTGACCGGGCAGGACTCTCTCGCCTTTTTCGATGCCATTGCGCCCATCGTGTACAAGGAAAGCATCGATTTCGACAAAGCCTGGTTCCAGTCCCGCTACGACAAGGTCGGCCCCGGCGGAGACGGCAAGGATTACATCAACTGCCCGATGGATGAGGCCCAGTACGAAGCCTTCATCCAGGCCCTGCTCGATGCGGAGAAAATGGAGTTCCGCGAGTGGGAAAAAGACACGCCCTATTTCGAAGGCTGCATGCCGATCGAGGTCATGGCGGAACGCGGTTCCGAGACGCTTCGCTTCGGTCCGATGAAGCCTGTCGGCCTGACCGATCCGCGCACCGGCACCCGGGCGCATGCCGTGGTCCAGCTGCGTCAGGATAACGCCCTCGGCACGCTCTACAACATGGTCGGCTTCCAGACCAAGATGAAATATGGCCCGCAAACCGAGGTGTTCCGAAGCATTCCGGGACTGGAAAAGGCCGAGTTTGCGCGGCTGGGCGGCATTCACCGCAATACCTTCATCAATTCACCGCTGTTGCTGGACGGCACCCTTCGCATGAAAGCGATGCCGCGGCTGCGTTTTGCCGGGCAGATCACCGGTGTCGAAGGCTATATCGAAAGCGCTGCCATCGGCATGCTCGCCGGGAGGTTCGCCGCCGCCGAGCGTCTGGATAAGGATTTGTCCCTGCCGCCACGGACCACTGCGCTGGGTGCATTGCTCGCCCACATCACCGGCGATGCCAATGTCGAAACCTTCCAGCCGATGAATGTGAATTTCGGTTTGTTCCCGACGATTGAGCCGGAGATTACCCCGAACGGGAAAAAACGGAAGCTGAAGGGCCGCGACCGCAAGGCGGCCATGGCCGGACGCGCCCTGCGCGATATCGATGAGTGGCTGTCGGCAAACAAGGCCGCGGCTGCGGAGTAACTCAGTACCGCCGGATCAACCTCGCCAGCCAGAACCGCCAGACATCAAGCGGATCATGGTCGGCGAGCTCCGGCCGGAACGGATCGTAATCCAGCCTTGCCAGCAACCGGATGCGTGCGCGTGCCTGGCGGGCTGGCAATAGCACGGGCGCAAGAGCCGGGTTCTTACCTGTATGCGTCAGTCCGCGATCTATCAGGTTTTGCGCATGCTGAGCCAACGCTTTCACGGCACGACGCGCGCCCTCATCCGCCTTCAGCTCAGCAAAATCCCGGCTCTCCCCACCATGTTCCTCGAGAACGGTACGCGGCAGGAACGGCCGCCTGACCGATTCGTCAAAAGCGGCCGCGCGCAGTTTTCCGATCAGAGCATGCCCGGCGGCAATGTCGGCAAGATCGGTCAATTCCATTTCCCGATCAGGAACCAGCACATCCGCCAGCAGAGCCACCAGGGGGAACGTCGTCGCCCGGAGGTAGGCCTCCGTTTCCGCCAAGCTCTCCATCGGGCGATCCTCGAGATCACGTTCCCGGGCGTTGATCAGATCATCGAATGGTGCACGGGGTAGCCCATAGGCTGCGATACAGGCAGCCAACGGCCCGATCACTTCATGCTGGCGCGGTGTCCCAGCGTAAATTCCGTCGATACTATCGCGCCACCATTGCAACCTGATCGCACCGATCATGGTTTCACTCACGCTTTCACGGGTCTTCGCCACCTCGTGATTGAAGGCGTACAGCGTGAAAACCGCCTCGCGATGTAGCACTGGCGCAAAGAGGGCGAACCGGAAACGGTCCGGATCATGCTGCCGAACCAGAGCGGCCGGTGCGGAGAGTGAAGAAGGTTGAGAGCTCATGACTCGCTTTACGAAGGCAATAGTTTCTTGCGGAGTGCCTGTTCCAGCGCCGGCGCATCGGCCATCCCGGCGAAATAGTCCGTCGAAAAACGGCTGAACAGGGATTCGTATATACCGATCAAGCCGGAAAGCGCCAGTTGCTCGCGGCGCCCGATCAGTGCCTTGAACGCCTGCAAGGAATGCCGCCCAGATTCGAGATGGGAATCCGCCCGCTGTCGCAGATCCGACGCCAGGACAGCAATGCGGGGATCGCGAGACTTGATTGCGTCCGAAAGCCCTGCTTTATCAAGCCCGGCATGCTCGATCAAAGCATCGGGAATTGTCACCAGCCGTTCCGACCGCTCGGCATCTTTGGCGAGGTCGCGCAGAATATGCACCAGATAGCAGAAAATGCCAAGGTCGGCGGCGTAATGCACTGGCTGCTCTGGTAACGCCCAGGAGAACCCGTCTTCCGCAGGCTGCGCGCCGAGGAGGTAGATGAAGATCGTTGCCGGAGCCACGGTCGCCCCTGCCGCATAGGCGAGGAAATCATCCCAGCCCGGCATCGGTTGCTCACGGACATCACGGCGCATGGCATCGGCGAGACCGGTCCAGGGCGCATCGCCCAGATCAGAACGATGCGCCGTTGCCTGCAAGGCTCTCAGAACAGTCCCGGGAAGCGGGCCCTCTTCCGCCACGCCAAGGCATTGCGCCTGCCACTGGTCGATATCGGCCAGCATCGCGCCGCGCTCTTTCTCCCGATCCGGCGCCGGGCGGCAGAGAAATTCGTCATCGACCGCGTCGTCGATCAGGCGCATGGCGGCGTAGGTTGCGAAGAAAAAGCTCTGGCGCGGTGCAGACAGCAATCGCGCGGCATGCAGAAGATTGGCATTAGCCCGTCCCGCAATGGCGCGGCAGAACGCGAAATCTTCCTCTGTTGCCTGGCTGGTGTCTGCGGAATCAGTCAACGGGCAGCAGCGCGGCGGCGACACGGCGCCCTTCGGCCAGAAGCACATTGTAGGTGCGGCAGGCGGCGCCAGTATCCATGATATCCACTACCGGCCCCTTTTCCCGAACCGCCGTGCGGATAGAGGGCAGGATGAACTCGGTCCGCGCACCCGTGCCCAGCAACAGGATCTCCGGAACCGTCTCCCGATCTGTCACCGGCGATAGCGTGTCTGCCGTCAGGTTCTCTATACCGGCTTGCTGCCAGATCAGTGTTTCATCCGGGAAAACAAAGACGGCGCCCGTATATCGGACGCCGGTGATCCGGAACGCCCCGTCACCATAGGCCTCGATAAGCTGAAGGCCTTCCGGGATCAGGGGCGTTACATCCATTGGATCAGTCCTTTTCGCCGGCAGCTCCCTGCCGCTCATATTCCGGCATCTGCACCGGAGAGTCCGCGTCTTCGTCCTCGTCGCCCCGGCGCGGCTGCATGTAAAGCAGCAGCGGCACGGCAATGAAGATCGACGAATAGGTCCCGATGACAACACCCCAGATCATGGCAAGTGCGAAATCGGCCAGCACCGCCCCCCCGAAGAAGTAAATCGCCACAAGCGCAAGCAAGGTGGTGACCGACGTCATCGTGGTACGCGACAGGGTCTCGTTGATCGAGAGATTGAACAGATCCGCGAACGACATCTTCTTGTATTTACGGAAATTTTCCCGCACGCGGTCGAACACGACCACGGTGTCGTTGATGGAGTACCCGGCAATCGTCAGGATGGCCGCGACCGTCGGCAGGTTGAACTCGTGCCCGTTGAGAGCGAACAGGCCGAGGGTCGAGAACACGTCGTGGCTGAGCGCGATAAGGGCGCACACACCGAACTGCCATTCGAAGCGGAGCCAGATGTAGATCATGATCGCCGAGAGGGCGCAAATGACCGCGATAAGCCCGGCTTCCTTCAGTTCCTCTCCAACAGTCGGCCCGACGAACTCGGTACGGCGATATTCGACGCCCTCACCCAGCACCTCTTTTACTTTTTCGACGGCGGTGAGCTGTTCTGCCTCGGAGCCATCCTGGCGCTGAATGCGGATCAGGATGTCATCGTCAGCGCCAAATTCCTGGATGCTGACATCACCAAGGTCGAGGTTGCCGAGTTCGGTCCGCAGTGACTCGATGTTGGCCGGACCATCGGTCTTAACCTCCATCAGAATGCCGCCCCGGAAATCGATACCGAAGTTGAGGCCGTTTACGACCAGGCCACCAAGGCTGAGAATCATCAGCGCAATCGAGAAAGCAAAGGCTTTATAGCGATTGGCGACGAATGGCAGCTTGGTTCCGTGGGGAACGATGCGAAGTGGTCTGAACATCTGTCTATTCCCTCAGATCGGCAGTTCGCTCGGCCGGCTACGCCGCATCCAGAGCACGATGAAAAGGCGGCTGACCAGCGTTGCCGTGAAAAGCGACGTTATAATGCCGATCCCCAGGGTCACGGCGAAGCCCTTCACCGGGCCGGAGCCCATGAAGTAAAGGAACAAAGCCGCGAACAGGGTCGTCAGGTTCGCGTCAACAATGGTCCGGAAGGCGCGCTGATAGCCTGCCTCGATAGAGGCCATCGGGGTCCGTCCATTCCTGATTTCCTCGCGGATACGCTCGAAGATCAGCACGTTCGCATCCACGGCCATACCGACGGTCAGGACGATACCGGCAATGCCCGGAAGTGTCAGGGTTGCCTGCAGGCAGGAAAGAGCGGCCACGATCAGCGTCATGTTGAAGAACAGGGCAAAATTGGCCAGCAAGCCGAAGAACCCGTACGCGACGATCATGAAACCGATCACCAGCAGCAGGCCGATGATACTGGCGATCTTGCCGGCGGCGATGGAATCGGCCCCCAGTCCCGGACCAACCGTGCGCTCTTCAAGCACCTGAAGCGGCGCCGGTAGAGCACCGGCACGCAGCAGCAGTGAAAGGTCCTGCACTTCCTGCACGGTGAAACTGCCGGAAATGATCCCCGATCCGCCAAGAATAGCGGTCTGGATCACCGGCGCACTGATCACCTTGCCGTCGAGCACAATGGCGAAGGGGCGTCCGACATTTTCGGTCGTCGCCTTGCCGAAGCGGCGGCCACCAACAGTGTCGAAGCGGAAGCTGACAACTGGCTGGCCGTCCTGGAAGCTGGGCTGGGCGTCGACGAGATTCTCGCCGCTCACCATCACCCGTCGCTTCACGACGTAATTTGCGGGAGCACCCGGCCGTTCATCCGCAGCCGGAAGCAATTGCGAGCCCGGCGGCACCCGGCCCTGCTGAGCGTCCTGTACCGAAGCCGTCACATCGACCATCCGGAACGTCAGCTTCGCTGTCTGCCCGAGCAGTGCCTTGATCCGCTCGGGATCGTCAACGCCCGGAAGCTGCAACAGGATACGGTCTTCGCCCTGGCGCTGGATTGTCGGTTCGCGCACACCCGTCTCATCGATACGGCGGCGGACGATCTCGATCGACTGAGCGATGGCCCGGGCTTTCAGGTCACGCACGGCGACTTCCGTCAGCGTGATCCGGACAGTGTTTCCGGCACCGGTTTCCGTATCCGTCTCGGGATCGATCTTGCGAACGGTATCCCGCGCTTTTTCAAGATCTTCCGCGTTGCGGACGGTGAAGTGAACCGCATCGTTCGCCACACCAAGACCACGATACCCGATCCGCTCCTGGCGGAGGTTGCGTCGTGTCTGATCTACGATCGCTTCGAGTCGCTCCGCGATGACCACATCGACATCGACTTCGAGAAGCAAGTGCGAACCACCCTGCAGGTCGAGACCGAGATTGATCTTCTTGCCGGGGAGCCAGGAAGGAAGGTCCTGTGTCAAATCGCGCTGGATCACGTTCGGCAGTGCATAAAGCACGCCGAAGGCGCAGATCAGCGCAATAAGGGCAGTTTTCCAAGGCTGAAATTGGAGCATCTTTATATGCCTCTAGCCGAACGGGCCATCGGGTGTGCGGATCATCGATATGTCTGCGGCG